>Ga0187771_10000315_pt1 | contig 28689 bp, 29 predicted proteins | sample 0116_SJ02_MP15_1_FD_133139 | JGI IMG/M metagenome (GOLD analysis project Ga0187771, IMG submission 133139) | Tropical peat soil microbial communities from peatlands in Department of Meta, Colombia - 0116_SJ02_MP15_10_MG | ecosystem: Environmental > Terrestrial > Soil > Wetlands > Peat | place... | reverse complement strand
GTCGGCGCAGGAGCCTGGTGAGTTGCGACAGTTCTTCGGCTCGCAGGACGCTGATGGCTCGGGGTGGGCGGAGGAGGATGGCTTCCGCGGTCGCGATGGCGTCATGACCCGCGGCCGTGAGCGCGACCAGCTTGCGACGTCGGTCATCGGGGTGGAGTTGGCGTTCGACCAGGCCATGGGCTTCCAGCTTGTCGACGAGGAGCGTTGCGTACGGGGCGTCGAAGCCGTTGGCCTCGGCGAGCTGGGAGGGCGTCAGGGGTCCGCGGCGGAGCTGGAAGAGGATCTTTCCTCGCCCGGCGCGGAGGTGGAACCCGAGTGCCTTCGCGAGCTCGCCGTGACGGTTGTGCGAATCGACGAACTGCTGCATGAAGGTCCACGCCTGCTCGGCGGGACCAGCTGACCGTTCAGATCTCCCTTCCGCCTCTTCGCCTCGTGTGGCAGTCACCACGGCACCGTCTGTCCGAGGTAATCGACATAGTGGAGGCCCGGCTTGTCACGGAGGGCATCGATCGTCTTGACCACGTTGGGGATGCTGTCGTCGATGCTGAGCCGAGCGTCGGGGCCGCCGAGCTCGGTCTTCACCCAGCCGGGTGCCATCAGGACCAGGCTCCTTTGTTCGCCGTGGTGACGTGCCGCGTAACTGCGCATGAAGGTGTTCAGGGCGGCTTTGCTGCCGCGGTAGACCTCGTGGCCGCCTCGTTCGTTGTTGGCCACGCTGCCCTGACCCGAGGACATCACCCCGATGGTCCCGGTCGGCTCGACATGGTCACCGAGGACTTCGATGACTCGCAGCGGCCCGAGGGCGTTGGTGACCATGACCCGGACAAACTCGTCGGTCGACGTCTCGGCCACCGTTCCCTCCGGCTGGTTCGTGACGCCGGCGTTCACGAACAGAAGATCGAACGTCCTTTGCGCCAGGCGGTCGTGTAACGCCGCGATCTGAGCCGACACCGTGATGTCGACCATCTCGATCTCGATCTTCCCGGGGTAGCGCTCAGCAAGGTCATGAAGACTCGTCCTGTCCGAGCTGCGCACGGTGGCGGTGACGTGCGAGCCACCGCGCGTCCATTCCTCCGCTAGCGCAAGCCCGAGACCGCGGGACGCCCCGATGAGGAGCACCCGTCTCGTGGAAGTCCCGAGCACGGGGTGCCGCTTCGAGATCGTTATAGGCACACCAACAATTATAGCCTATACAATGAAATCCCTCAAGCTCGGCAGCTGGGAGCCGCCGCGGCCCCTGGGACGGCAGCAGACGGTGGTTCTCGGGACTCCGGGACCGCCGGTCAGGATCCTCGCGGCCAGGTCTGCAAGGCGCTTCGGTACGTAGAACCCAGGGTAAAGACGATCCCCTGGGGGACGGTCGCGGCCGGCGGCGCGTCCCCGGTGCTGCTCATCGGCAGCTTTCTCGTCGGCACGGTGCTCCGGCCGGCTTCGCACAACCCGGTCCGCGGCACCGCCAGCGAACTGGCTGTGACGACCGGAGACGTTCTCCCTGGGACAGTCTCACGGCGCGCCAGGGAAGTCCTTCGATCGAGGTCTCCAGGGCTGCGGGTTGCGAACACCATTTCGGCCGCCTGGCGAGGTTCCCGGAGTCGTTCTCGTCACCCAGATCCCCCGCCTGACAGGGCCTCATTCGGACCCTTCGTCCGACAAAGGACGGGCCTCCGACGAGGTCTCGACGACTCTTGTCGGATTACTGTCGGATAGCACGCGACCTACGGGTCGAGTTGCGGGGCATTTTCGCCGCATATTCGCGTTGCTTGTCCCGAAGCCAAATGCCCCGATCGACCGCTTGCTTCCAGGCATATGTCGTGCTAGGGAAATGCTCAGCTGTCCCGGGGAGGCTCGGCGCACGACAAGAGACGTGAGATGTCCGATCGAAGCGGCATCGAATTGATCGGTACAACGCGGAATCCGACGCAGGGTTGCACTCGTACGTCTCGAGGCTGCAACCATCGTGATGCGTCCATGCTCGCGAAGCGTCTCAAGAAAATGGGACAAGCGAAGTACCAGCGAGATGGCGATCAACCCGCCAGTCGCCCCGGCATCGGGTCGACGTCGCACAAGCAAACGCCCGAGTTCCCAGTTCGCTCGGATGTAGCTGGGATAGTGTTCGTCAACTCGATGGGCGACCTGTTTCACGGCGAGGTGGCGCCGGAGAGCGTTCATCCAATATTCGACGTCACGCGCAGGACGACTCAATGCACGTTCCAGCGCGGTTCATGTCAGCGAGGAGGATCAAAGATGAGAAAGACCCTCAGCACCGTCATCGGTGCTCTGTGTATCGTCGCGGCGTCGACGACCGCGGCTATGGCGGCCACGGCGGTGTCGAAGTCAGCAACGAGATCCAATGTGACCGTTGCCCTGTCTGCATCTGCGGGGATGCCGACGACCTGTCCACCTGCCGCGGCGGTGGGCAAAGCGCTCGGGCTCAGTGTCTCGAAGCCAACCGTCGTCGTGTACGCCAAGGGAATATCTCTCGAGTGCAGCTACACGAGCAAGAAAGAGGGCAAGACGACGCTCTCTTACACGCCGGAAACCCAAAAGGTTTTTCTCGCGCAGGAAAAGTCCCTGCCCAAGACCAGCATCGACGTCGTGACCAGTTTGGGTAACGGGGTCTCGGCATTCCTGATGCCCCCTTACATGCTGGAGGTCCAGAAGGGAACGGTGGAATGCATCATCGAGACCAAGGCCGGCGCCGCTAAAACGGAGGCCTTGGCCGGGGTCCTTCTGAATTCCTACTGGTAATCCGGCTCTTCTCATTGCCAGGAAGCGGTGGTTCGGTCTTCCCGAGGTCGCCCTGGCGCGCCATCCCCCGCCCAATCCAAACGAGGCGACCAGGCAAGGGCAACTCACACGGGACCCGTCGGCCGAAGCGGGCTGACGTCTCGACGGCAGCGAACAGAGCGGGACCGCGCCCGGCTGGTCCCCGGCGCTGCAGTCGTGCAGCTGCGACCGGCGACTGTCGGCTGCGATCAGAACGCAACGCCGTCGCCGTTCCTGATGGCGTCATCGGGGCGCCGGGTGACAGAGCGATCAACGGCCCGGCTTACGAACATCTGTGACGCGGTCGTGAAGACGGAACGGCCGCCGGCCCCCAGTCTCACTCTGCAGGACAGCTTTCCGACAGCCGCGGGGACGGCGACACCCCCCCTGCGACCCGGGGGAGAGACGCGCCGACCTGCCGATGCGCAACGGGCACCGGAAGCCCAGACCTGGTGCGGCGGGCGCCCGCCACCTATGGGAGCGTCTCTACACCGCGCTCGATATTCACCGCGGAAATACCCGCGGTCTTGCATGCTTGCGAGTGCATGGGGCCGGTCAGCCAATTCGTATAGACCTCCAAGCTCCCGTGCAGGTTCTCCACGGGCTGATAGCTCGCCTTTCCGGCAAAGGATCCGGTAACCGAGAACGAGTTGCCAGCCGCCGGGAAGACAATCACCAAGAGCCCGGAGGTGTTCTTGCTGGAATAAACGAGAGTCTTGCCGCCCGCGTACACCCGAGAGCTGTAGTCCTCTGAAATCACCCGCGAAGGCGCGATTGAACTGGGCAACCACGTCTCGGTGCCAGTCAGGTCCGCGCCGACCCCGTCGGCAGGGCAGCCGTGGACCATGGTGGTCACCTTGAGGGTGAGCTTCCCTCCGGCAACGTGCGCCACGTTGGAGTGCTCTGTCTTGCAACCGGCGACGTCGACCGAAATGGTGAGCGTGTCCATCTGCACCACTTTGGCGTGAACGGGAGAGCTGAACCCGATGATCCCCGCCACCTGGGTGCAGATGATGGACCCCGTCGCGACCGTGGGGTCGTGCTTGGCAGGGACGAGCGCCGGCCCGGCAACGATCCCCGGTACGCAGAGCACTGCTATTGCGGCCGAAGAAAGGATCGAAGCCCGCGCTGCTCTCCTTCCCCGCCGAGCAGGAAATGTCATCGTCATGGAAAAAAGCTAACGCCATAGCAAGACCGGCGCCAGGAACTCTCGGCCTCGGTTTGGAGAAGTATTTGCCCGCCGCTCGCCTTCGCGACCGGCTTGGACGGTGCCACTTCGACTCATGACGGGCTCATGTACTCGCGGCCCGGGGACGAGCTCGGGTCGGAGCCCGCCCCGAGCGAGCGATATTGGGAAGACATCCGGGTACTCCCCGTCGCCTGGGAAGCGACCGGGTCCGGCAAGATGACGCGGGCGGTGCCATGGACTACCCGCCGTCAGGACGCTCATGAAAAGGCCATGAAGGAGCGCAAACGAGATGCCGCGCGCTCGCGGTTCCAGGTGCCCGGCCAGCCTCCCGACTTGTGCAGAAGCACGAGGTCGTCGACCCGAACCCCGGGATTCACCGACAACACCGCCCGCACGAGGCTCAAGGCGGCGCAGGCGCAGGCGGTGAGCGATTCCATCTCGCCCACGGTCCGCTCGATCATCTCCGCGGTCGCGGTGATGGTCGCCTCCGTCTCCTTGGTCGTGATCTCGCCCCGAATGGCGTCGATCCGGATCGGATGGCAAAGCGGTATCCACGCCGCGGTGCGCTTGGCGCCCTCGAGTCCGGCGGTGCGCGCTTCGGAAATGAGGTCCGGGCCGGTTCCCTCCCGCAACAGCTGGGAGCCGACCAGGCTCATCCGCACCGCGCACGAAGCCCGGGCGAGCCGGTGGGACAGGGCTTCGACACGATGTTCACTATTCGACGCCCGTCCGTGGTCGTCGAAGTGGCTGAGCCCCTCCTCGGCGCTCCGAGAGGGCGGACCGGCTTCCCCACGCCTTCTGTGCCGCTCGAAGGATATGAACTCGTCGAGGTGCGCCTGACCGAGGACGGCGTGAGCGATGAGCCTGACCTTGACGCCTTGCGCCTTCCCGCCGGAGCGATTCCCGCCGCGATGACGAAGCGACGGCGGACCTCGGCCTTTCGCCGAGACGTCGTCCTGCGCCCCGGCGACCGGCTCCTCGTCCTCCTGTCGTCGATTCCAGGCGATGACGCGCCGGGAGATGTCGCTTGACCTACGGGATCGAGACGAACAGGAAAGGGCGAGCGGACGAGAGCCCGCCTGCGGCGACGAGGCACGGTGTTCGATAGCCGCTCCGAAGTCGAAGCGTGCGCGTTTGCCCACACCGAGCCCGCCGCGCTCGTCGAGATTGCAACGGATCCTCGAGCGGTGGACGTCGGGAACGCCCTTGGGGACCGAATCGGCGATCCCCTCTGTCGTGAGAGGGCCGCCAGCCTCGACGAGCGATCCCACGCCGAGGCGCCGCGGCCCGATCGTGCGCCGTCTTTCGGCACTTCGGTGCTCGAGCACCCCTCAACTACGGTGTCGACCCCCGTCGTCCCAACCGCCCTGAACGGAGTGACTCGTCAGGCCCACGATTGACCTACTAGTCAGACCCCTTCTGTCATGGCGGTAGCTTTCCTGCGATAGTGTCGCAGTAGGGAACGGATCGCAGAGGGGGGCGCGTGGCGACCACGCTCGAGACACCGCAAACGAGCCGCTTCACGGCGGTGCGCGCCGCACTGACCCCGGCGGAGTGGGCTCGGGCGAGCGCGATGTTCGTCTCCATCATCGGGCTCTACGTGCTCGGGTTCCTCCTCCTCGGCGCTTCGGCCACACACCATTACCACCTCTCCCCGACCGAGGTCTTCGGCTTCGGCACAGGGACGCTGGCGCTGACCCTGGGGATGCGCCACGCCTTCGACGCCGACCACATCGCGGCCATCGACAACACGACGAGGAAGTTGATGGCCGAAGGCAAACGCCCGCTCTCGGTCGGCTTCTTCTTCTCCCTCGGCCACTCGACGATCGTTTTCTTGATGGCGTTGCTGTTGAACTTCGGCATTCGCGCGCTCGACGACCAGGTGAAGAACAACTCGTCCGGCCTCCACAGCATCACCGGGATCATCGGGACGTCGGTATCGGGGACGTTTCTCTATGCGATCGCGGCTCTCAACATCGTCATTCTGGTCTCGATCATCAAGATCTTCCGGGAGATGCGCTCGGGCAAGTACGACGAGGAGACTCTCGAAGCCCAGCTCCAGAACCGTGGCCTCATGAACCGGTTCTTCGGGCCGTTAGCGCGCCGGATCGACACGCCGTGGAAGATGTACCCGATCGGAGTGCTCTTCGGCCTGGGGTTCGACACGGCGACCGAGGTCGCCCTCCTCGTGCTGTCGGGCACCGCCGTCGCGAGCGGTCTCCCCTTCTACGCGATCCTCTCGCTCCCGATCCTCTTCGCTGCGGGGATGTGCACCTTCGACACCCTCGACGGCTGCTACATGAACTTCGCCTACGGCTGGGCCTTCGCGAAGCCGGTCCGGAAGGTCTACTACAACATCACCATCACGGGACTCTCCGTCGCCGTCGCCTTCGTGATCGGGACGATCGAGATCCTCGGCCTCCTCCCCACCGAGTTCGGATGGAGCGGCGGGCCCTGGTCCTTCTTCCAGAACTTCGACATCAACAAGGCCGGCTTCTTCCTCGTCGGACTCTTCGTCGTGACGTGGGCCGTAGCGCTTTCGATCTGGCACTTCGGCCACATCGAGGCGCGCTGGAGCGCCGCGGCCGACCGGGCGCGCGAGTCCCTCGCCGAGGAGTAGCGCCCTCCCGCTCACGTGACAAGCTGGGCCTCCGGCTCAGCGAGCAGATGGGTGGCTTCGGGAGCCGCTCTGGCCGTCACGATCGGCTACTCCGCGGGGAAAGGACGAGCGCCGCCCCACCTCACGCCCAGACATTCATGTAGGGGAAGGCGCACTCGGCGGTATAGCGGCGAGCCGCCAAGCGAATGAGACCGGCGACGGACTTGGCTCCGACCCGAGTTTGACGGTCCAGATCGTCAAACTCGGTCCGAACTTCTCGGCCACTCGACAACTTCCAGAAGGTGCTTCAGAGAATCTCAACGGACCTTCTCGAAGCGAGAAGCGTCGATGAGGCGTGGACAATCGGCACCCGGAAACGGCAGCGAAAGGCACTTGCTCGTCCACTGTTCACCGATGCGACAAGGACGTGGCGAATCGAGTCCTCCCCCCACCGGTCGTTCTGTCGCTGCGCGGGCACAGTCTGCCCTGACGCGAGGTCGTCTCCTACTGGCCCCCTCGGCGCATGAGCGCTCGTCGTGCCGTGACGTACCCGGATTCGACCGCGGCCGGGAGACCACGCAGGAGAACCGCGCCCGCAATAACTTGAACTCGAGTAAATCTATCGAATAAGAAATGATACTGTTCTGATCCGGACGGCTTCCCATCAGAACACTCGGAACGATGCCGAGGCGTCGACCCGGCGGCATCGGCATCAAGAGAAAGAGGGGTCGTGACCGGCTTTCGCGTTCCGCTCGTCGGTGACGGGATGCTCGTGCCCTGCGTCGACGGCCACGAACGACCGTATGTCGCGCTCGACGCAGCGGCCTCGACGGGTGTGCTCGAGCCCGTGTTCCGCCGCGTCGAGGAGTTCCTCCCGTCATACTCAAGCGTCCATCGCGGCTCTGGCTACAAGTCCCAGCTTTCAACCAACGCGTACGAGAGCGCACGTGAGGCGGCGCTTTTCTTCGCTGGACGCGATGATCGCGATGACACCGCGATCATCTGCCGAAACACGACCGAGGCCATAAACCACCTCGCCTACAGCCTGGGGCTGAGTTTCGACGATGTCGTGGTCACGTCGGTTGTCGAACACCACTCCAACCTTCTGCCGTGGTCTCGCGTAGCCACGTGCCGCTTCGTCGAATGCGGGCCTGACGGGACATTCACAGCAGCCGACGTCGTGGCTGAACTCGACCGAGCTCCAAGGCCCCGGCTGCTCACCATCACCGGTGCTTCGAATGTCACCGGATGGCTGCCACCGATCGAGGAGATCATCGACGCCGCGCACAGCCGCGAGATCCCTGTGGCTGTCGACTGCGCCCAGCTCGCGGCTCACCGTCCGCTCCCGGCAAAGGCCGATTTCGTCGTCTGGAGCGGCCACAAGATGTATGCACCCTTCGGGGCAGGCGTACTCATCGGGCCCCGCGCCGTCTTCGCGAAAGGTGATCCCTTTCTGGCTGGTGGTGGCGCGATCAATCTCGTTGCACTTGACGAAGTCGTCTGGAACGACCCTCCCGACCGCGAAGAGGCGGGCTCTCCGAACGTCGTTGGCGCAGTGGCGCTGCACGCCGCGATCGACGCCCTCACTGGGACGGGTTGGCCGTCGCTTATCGCCCACGACCGCCATATCGCCCATCTCCTGCGGCGTGGACTGGCGAGTATCCCGGGGGTGCGCCTCCTCGGTCCAGGTCTTCGCACCGATACCCTGCCGATCGCGGCCTTCAACGTGGAAGGTCTCCCGCACGGTTTGGTGGCAGCCCGGCTGTCAGCCGAGGACGGGATCGGAGTCCGGCATGGCTGCTTCTGCGCTCATCCCTACATGATGCGAATCCTGGGCCTCGCCGAGGACGAGGTTGTCGACTTCCGCAACGAGATGCGCCATGGTGACCGCACCCGGATGCCCGGAGCGGTGCGGGCAAGCGCCGGCATCAACACGACCGAAGCTGATATCAGCCGCTTGATCTCCGCCGTCGCACGCATCGCAGGAGGTGCGCCTGCGCGGGCCTCCTACACCCAGGATCCGCGAAGCGGCGATTACAGCCCCGGCCGCGACAAGGCGCCGTGGTTGGCGGACATCCGATTCCCTGCGTCTTGTGCTGGCCAGCCGAGCACACCGACGCGTTTGTGACCTCGGCGATGTCTCTGTCGCAACAATCCCCACGAGTCGCGCACTTTGAGCTTCGGCCGGCCCCTAATGGCGGATTGATCCTTATGTAGTTGGTGCGACCCTCAACCTCCACCCGCAGGCGCTCTCTGAGGTAACAACTAGGAAGTCGCTCGTGTGAGGGGGCTCCAGCAGGTTTGGCGGCGGAGTTCAGGTCGGGATTACCGAACCATTCCCTGATGGACTGCCCGCACCACATGCACCGCAGATGCGGTGGAAGCCGCAGCAGACAGCAAGGCGACGAATCACGTAAATCGGCTGACATCAAGAGCCAGCTGAACGGCGCGTGATGGCGGCGGCGTAGAAGCAGCGCCTGTCCGGGAATGCTTCGAAGCACGAAACCAGTCGCGACTGGGTCCAAGGCCACTTCTCGAGGGACTTGGGCCTGGAACTGTGCCGTGACTGTCAGATGAAGAGCACGATGTCGGCCTTGGCGGCCATGTCGATGAAGCTCGCAGCACCGAGAGTGGGCTGCACTCCGTCGATGAAGTCGGATGTGGAGAACCCGTACAGGTCCAAGGTCATCTGGCATGGGTGCAACCGCACGCCGAGATCGATGGCCATCTCCATCAGCTCGGTGACGCTAGCGACGTTGTGTTGCTTGGCCAACAGCTTGATCATCGAGGTGCCCAACCCAGCAAAGTGCACTTTGCTGAGCTTGAGGTGCTCGCTGCCGCCCCGGTCGAACAGCGATTCGCCTTTTTGCATCCAGTTCCGTCCTGTGACCCGCTTGTCGTTCTTCTGTAAGACGCGTAGCCCCCAGAACGTGAAGAAGACGTCCACCTCCAGGCCAGATGCAGCGCCCGTCGTGGCCAGAATCATCACGGGCCATACCCGGTCGAGATCGTTGCTCCAGCAGATGATGGCCATCCGCTTTGGCTCTGCCTTGCGGGAAGCAGCTGCCAAAGCGTTCGGTGCGGTGTCAGCATTATCCATGTCGGTTCTCTCCTAACTCGGCCGAGACGGCCTAAAGAGTCGGGGCGTTTTCGCCCTGCGCTTGGGTCGCGACACCACGCCAGCTCCTCCATGAACCATCTCTGTGCTTGTTCTCATAGTTAAGACGTCTTTCGCTTGGGGTCTTGGCCCCTTGGTCCGGCATCCCGCTCACGACCGATGCAAGCCTCGGGCTTCCTCGCGTCACCCACAGGTAATCCCTTCGGCATCGAGAAACTGACGGTAGAGCTCGATGCCTTCCGGCCCGGTGACGAGGTCGGCAACATCGCTTTCCCAGTCGGACGGGCGCAACCGGGCGACCCATCCGCCGCCATAGGGATCGGAGTTGACCAGGCTTGGCGAGGCGACGAGAGCGTCGTTGACCGCCACGATCTCGCCGCTTAACGGCGCAGAGACCGGACCGACCCACTTGCCGCTCTCCACCGTCGCGATGTTCTGGCCCTTCTGGACGAGTCTGCCCACGGCTTTCGGTGTCACCGCGACGATGGTCTTCGCCATACTCTGCGCGACGTCGGTCATCCCGACTGTGACCAGCTCTCCCTCGCGGCGCGCCCACACGTGCTTGCCCACCACGTAGTACAAGTCGTCAGGAAGGTCGCATCCGTTGACAATGGTCATTGCTTCGTCTCCCATCCGGTTCCGACATTGTTGCGATCGTGGCCAGCCATCACACCGTCTCCCCCGCCCTGCCGCGCTCCCCACGCCGGGCGATCGCCTCCTGGACCAGCGACGTGATGTCCCGGACGACAAGCCGGTCGTCTGCCCGGACCGTCTTGACCGCATCGGAGAACATGGTCAGGTCCTTCGGACAGGCGACGACGAACTGTCCCACGCCCAGACGGAGTGCTTCGCCGATCCGGATCTCGCTCGGCCGCTCGGTGAAGATGCCGTCATCCATCCAGATCCGGCCGCCGCCTGCGCCGCAGCAGAAGGTGTCCGCGCCGTTGCGGGGCATCTCGACAAGTTCGCAGCCGAGCGCCCGCAGGATCCGCCGCGGCGCTTCGACCACTCCGTTGTAACGGGCCAGGTAGCATGGATCGTGGTACGTGACTCGGTAGCCCAGCGGCCCGAAGCGGATCGCGCCGGTTTCTAACAACTCGGCCAGCAACTCCGTGTAGTGCCATACCGGGTAGCCCGCTCCGAACGCCGGGTACTCGTTGCGCAGCACGTTGAGCGTGTGTGGGTCGGTCGTGAAGATCTCGCCGAACCGAGCCTCGTGCAGGACCCCGACATTCTGCTCGGCGAGCGCCCCGAACAGGCCCTCCTCGCCGATGCGGCGCACGTCGTTGCCAGCGTTGCGCTCCGCCTCGTACAACAGGCCAAAATCGAGGCCGGCATCATGCAGGATCCTGGCGAGAATCCGGGAGTTCTCCTGCAACCGCTCGTCAAAGCTGGCGAAGTCGCCGACAAACCATAGGTACTTCACCGGCTGCTTGCGGGCATCAGGTATCGGGAAGTCCAGTTCGTGGGTCCAGCGACCCCGGATCCGGGCTGATTTCCCGAACGAGTTGCCCTGTGTGGCCAGGTTCTGCAACGCCTGCTGCAAGGTGGCGTCCATCGTCCCTTCGTCGACCAGGCTGCGCCGCAATTGGACGATCGTCGGCACATGCTCGACGCCCACCGGGCAGACCTCGACGCAGTGCATGCACGTCGTGCACGACCACAACGTCGCGGCATCGATCACGTCACCGGCGATCCTCACCCCGTCAGCCTTCGCGAGCGGGCCCGTGCGCTCGGCTCTTTGTTCGCGATCCAGCAGCGTGATCCCCCCGGTCGAAGTGTCCACCCACTGCCGTAGATCGAGGATGAAGTCGCGCGGCGAGAGCGGCGCTCCGCCGGCGCGTGCCGGACAGACCTCATGGCAGCGACCGCATCTCGTGCAAGCGTCAAGGTCGAGCAGCTCTTTCCAGGTGAAGTCCGAGATCTCCTGGTAGCCCGGGTGACCCACCGCAGGCGCGGGCAGCGCAAGTGTCGCCGAGCGGTCCGCGGCAACGAGGCTCACCCCGCCGACCAGGATGTGCAGGGCCTTGGAGTACGGGACGTAGGCAATCCAGCTCAGCGCGAGACCGGCATGCACCCACCACATCACGGTGTGAGCGCTGACAGCCTGTCCCGCCGTCATTCCAAGGCCGGAGAGCGCCTCAGCAAAAACCCTGCCGAAAGGGGTGAACACGGTGAACCAGGGCATGTGCTGACCGAGGATCCGCAGGCCGGTCAGAAGATAGGCGGTAACCAGGATGGCCAGAAGCAACCCCAAAAAGAGCCAGTCGCCTCCCACCATGGCCGTGCGCGAGTAGCCGCCGGCAGGTGCGTCCGCCCGGGCGTAACCGAGCCGCCACGGTCTGCGTACGCCTCGGCGTACGACCATGTAGACGAGGGCGAGGAGACACGCGAATCCGAACGTGTCGACCGCAAAGGTGTAGACGATGAAGAAGGTGCCGTGAAAGAAGCTGTCTGCGTGTCCGGCGGTCAGCCGGGAGACATTCCGGACGACGTCGTAGTCGATCGTGAGGATGACTGTCGCCAGGAAGGCAACCAGGACACCCCAGAAGATGAAGAAGTGCGCGACGCCGGCCGCGAGGTTGCCCTTGGCCACCGACGCGCCCGTGCCGATGGAGCGCAGCCGACTGCCGAGGGTTGCCCGGATCGTCGGCCCCCGTCCCGCCGCCCGACCGGTCCGGTATTTCCGCACGCGGCACCAGACCCCCCGGGCGAAGACGGCCGTCGAAACCGCGGCCAAGGCGTAGAAGACCGCCTTTCCGAGCGGGCCGATACCCTCGAAGATGGGCCGGGTCACTTCCACGGCCGTCAGGCCGATCCGACCTGTCATCTCAGCCGCGGACCTTGCCCACGAGCTCCGGTACCAGATCGAAAAGATCGACGGTCGTGCCGTAATGGGCAACGCCGAAGATCGGCGCTCCAGGATCGGTGTTGCAGGCCAGGATCAGCTCGGCGTTCCGCATCCCCTCGAGGTGCTCGGGAGCTCCGGAGATGCCGAGCGCGAGATAGACCCTGGGCTTGACCTTCAAGCCGGATTGGCCCACCTGGCGGGTCTTCGGCAGCCATCCCGCGTCCACGACAGGTCGCGACGCCGAGAGCGGGACGCCAAGGGCGGCAGCTAGCTCGGCCACGATCTCCATGTTGTCCTGCGACTCGATGCCGCGACCCACCGAGACGAGCATGTCGGCCAAGCTGATGTCGACGTCTCCCGGATCGGCCTCCACGACCCGTCGCAGCGACATCCGCAGCGCGTCGAGTCCGGTTGGCGGCGCGACGTGGATGACCTCGGCGTCGCGGGAGCTCCACCGTGTCCCGGCCTCGAAGACGCCTCCCAGCAAGGTGGCGATCCCGCGCTCCCCGGGCAGCTCGACCCGGACGAGCACTTTCCCACCGAGGATCTGCGCAGTGGCCGTCACGGCGTCCGCCTCGATCTCCAGCGCGCTGACCGCGGTGACCAGTGCCGCGTCCCAGCGCACCGAGAGCGCTGCCGCCAGGTCGAGGCCGATAGTCCCATTCGACATCAGCAGCAGCCGCGGGGATCGCTCCGCCAACAGATCCAACAGCGTCCGCTCATAGGCCTCGGGAAGGTACTCCGACAAGGCCGGGTGGTCGACGGTGACGACGATGTCGGCGCCATCGAGCTGACCTGCTAGGTCGGTCCGTCCGAGCAGGGCGACCTCGGTCAGACCGCCCAGCGCCAACGCCAGCTCGCGCGCCTTGCAGATCAGCTTGTGGGTTTCCTCGGAAACCTGCCTGCCGGTGTGCTCGGCGAGCACCATCACATTTCTGCTCACCTGTCGTTCACCTCTGCACCAGGCCCCGGGCGCGAAGCAGGCCAACGATCTGATCCGCCACGTCGCCGGCGCTGCCCGTGAGCATCTCGGCCTGGTGGTTCGCTTCCGGTCGGTGCATGCCGCGCACGACCGCGCCTGCTCTCGTCGGTAGCGGCGACACGGCGCACGTGATCAGCCCACCAGCCTGCATGGCCTGTCTGATCCGGGTGATCGGGGCGTAGCGGGGTGCCTGACGGGCGGACTGGACGCCGATGACGGCAGGCATCTGGACCTGTAGCTCATGTAAGCGGCCGGCGGCGAACTCCTGGCGAACTATGACCGAGCTGCCATCGACCTCGACGCTGACGGCCACCGAGACGTGCGGGAGATCGAGCAGCGCAGCGAGCGTGGGCGGCAATTGGCCGTCCAGGTCGTCGGCGGCCTGTACGCCAGAGATCACGAGATCCGCCGGCTGGGCCGCGAGGTACCCTGCCAAGAGCGCCGCCCGGTCCGCGATCCTGATCCCGGCCGGTCCGGGCGGCACCGCGCCGGCGGCATCAGTGAGCTTCACGGCCACGTCCGCGCCCTTGGCCAGCGCCGTGTAGAGGATCTGGTCGATCTCGAGGTCGTGAGCGAGACCGACGGTCACGACCTCGGCCCCGCCGGCATCCTTGATGAGCAGCGCCTCTTCCAGAGCCTGGGCATCCCACTCGCCGAGCACGAACGTCAGGTACTCACGGTCGATCCCGGTTCGGTCCGCGTTGAGATCAATCTCCTCGACGAGGTCGGGTACCGGCTTCAGTGGCACGACGATCCGCACCTCAGCCGACCTCATTGTTCATTTGACGACATCCTCCAGCCGCAGCTGGCGGCGGATCTCCTCGAGATCGCTTGCCACCGGTTGAAACGGGTAGTCACGAAAGGGCGCGGCGGGCCGGTACGAACCGTAGGGCCTGGTGCACCCGGGCTCACCTTTCTCGCTCGGGCAGCCGTTGGTCGTGAACGCCCTGCCGTCCGCCACGGCGGCCTCAACGGCCGAGCGGGCCGCTCGCACGCGGACAATCCCGCCAGCGCTGTCGAAGTCGAACTGGCCCAATCCGTAGCCGTCGACCTCGACCAGGTGCCTGGCCAGCTGCACCCGGCGCCAGCGCCGGAGCGACGGCTGCGGCTGGGCGGCCATGCGCGAGCCCGGCTCCGGATTGAAGCAGAACAGGTAGGAGAAGATCTGCCGGTCCCGCAGCGCCACGAAGAGCGAAACCAAGTCGTGGTCCGACTCCCCGAGTCCGACAAGAGTGTGCACGTTGACCTTCCAGGGCCCGAAGATTTCGCGGGCGTCGGTCACGACGTCCCAGTACCTTTCCCACTTCAGGCCGCCTGCCGGAACGTCCGTGCGAAGGTGCTCGAACAGCGCCTCGGTGACGGCATCGAGCCCGATCCCGATCATGTCGACTCCGATCGACCGGAGTTTTTTCACGCGCTCGCGCGTAAGTGTCGGTGGCGCGACGAGGACTGATATCGGAGTTCGAACCCGTTCCGTGATCCGGCGCGCGATATCGCAGGTGTCTCGATAGGCGCGGCCGTGGGTGACCATCGAGATGCAGAGCCGGGTCAGCGTGGGCTCGAACCGGGTTATCCGCTCCACCAGTTCGTCGGTTCGCACGAGGGGCCACTCCACCCTGATGAACGACTTGTCCTCGTAACTGCCCGGACGCGTGCGGGCCAGCCCGCAGTAACCGCAGTCGGACCGGCACCCTTGTTCGTAGTTGAGCAACAGGTTGATGCCACCGAACGCGAAGTCCCGGCTGAACCGGCCCGAGCGCATCCGCAGTGCGATCGCGCTCGCCATGGAGATGCGCACGTGCTCCGGACTGTCCTTGGCAGGCCCACCTGTCGCAGGCGGCAACGAAAGCTCGGGAAGAACCATGGCGTCTCCTACCGGCTCGGCTCGGGGAAGCTGGGCGGATCCGCGGCGGCAGCCGTCTCGGACGGGAAACGGAGGTCCGCGACCCGGAAAGCCTCGGCCGCCTCCTGTTCATCGACACGGCAACCTGCCTCCATCACGGCGGCAGCGAGCAGCTCGGGCGTGACGCCGAGGGCCTCGGCCGCCCCCGAGCGGGCGACAACGGCGCGGATAGCGTCGTGCTCCAAGCGCCGACCGCGCAGCCCGGACTCCATCGCCGCCAGGCCAGCCGGCAGCTCGTTGAAGTCCCCGACGATCATCACGCTCTTGACCAGGTCACCTCGGGTGGCGAGGTAGATCCTCACCAGCCCTGCCGGCGTCTTTATCAGCGACGACCCGTTGGCATCCGCCGCGATGCTCCGTTCGCCCAGCCAGGACTGCGACCGGTACCTGCCGACAGCAAGCGCATCGGCGCGAGCCTTCTCTTGTCGGTCAGGCCTCGCGGCTTCCAGCGTCACCCCAAAGGTCGCCGCGAAGCCGTCGGCGATGATCGGTCGAAGCGTCGCGGCATCGTGGGGGACACCGGTCTCGGCGGAGACGGTCGTGATCCGCTCACCCACCGCGGCCACGGCCCTGTCGGCCAGTTTCGCAGCTGGTATCCGCAGCACTTGAAGCATGAACGCGACATCGAGATCGGCTAGGACGCTCGCGTGAAAGAGCATCGCTCCAGCCGAGTCGACGTAGAGCCCGAGGCCCGCGATCTTGCGGCTACCGACCTCCAGGTCGTTCTTGCCGCCGAAGCTCGCCGAAATACCCAGGCGCGTGCAGCCGGCGACAAGCGCGTCCGAGAGCTCCTCGATGGTCTCCCGGGGACGCTGGCTGGCTCGTGCCCGGTCCACGTAGGCGATTCCCAGCTGGCTGGATCCCATGACGATCGCACCGCCACCCGTGAGCCTGCGGCTGACCTCGGTTCCGGTACGGTGACAGGCCGCCAGGTCGACCTCGGCTTCCAGGTTCTGGTACCGGCCGATCAGGGCGCAGTGATCGCGATAGCTATACAGCCGAAGCGTCGGCGGGCAGTCCGGTTCGTCCCGTGCGTACCGGCTCATGAGTGCTTCGTCCAGTGCGAGCCCCTCGGCCGCCCCGGCGCCGTCGTCGGCCAGCAGCCGCCAAGTCCCGCTCACTTCGCCACCTTCAAGCCGGCAGGGTTGGCCTCTCGTGCCTCGCTCCAAACGAGCGAGCAGCAGTATTCGAACAACCGAGGCGCAAGGCCGCGCGACCTCGCGTATTCGATCGTGCCTTCCGCCGGATAGGCGATGCCGTTCAGCCCAAGGTCGATCGCCGCCTGGTCCAGTTCACGCTTGAGCGCGCCGAAGGGGCGGGCACAGCCGAGATTGATCGTCGTCGACGGAGCGGCCAGTCGGGCGGTCGCGAAGAACTCCGCCACCTGATCGGCCGGAGGTGGCGCCACAAGCGCCATCGGGGTGCCGACGAGCGGCACGAGCACCACGAGGACGAGTGTCGAGACCGGGTAACGGGTGAGCATCTCAAGCGCCCGGTGCTCACCGAGGAAACGCCCGTAGTGCAGACCGAGCACGATGTGCGGGATGATCCGTAGCCCGCGCTCGGACAGCAGCTGCAGCGAACGGTCCACATCAGCGACGGTGAGGTCTAGGTGGCAGATGTCGCGCAGGGTCTCGTCAGCCCCGATGACGTCGAGCATGACGCCGTCCACACCCGATGCCGCCAGGCCGGCCGCGAGCTCTGGCGACACCAGGCCCGAGTGCACGACGACCTTCATCCCCAGCTCTTCTCGGATCCGGCGGAAGTGGCGCAGGTGTGCCTGCAACGGCACCCCACCGGCGCGGGTGGATCCGCCGGACACCAGCAATCCCTCGCTCCCCTGCTCACGGAGGCGTGCTGCGAGAGCGAAGAGATCCTGGCCGGCTCGGACCGACAGCATCCCGTCGAGGACCTTCGCCTGACAGTGATCGCACGACAGAGCGCACGTCGAACCGGTGACCGATACGGACAAGAACCGGCGGGGGCTGACCGGGACCCACTCCGAGGTCTGCCAGCGCTTCAGGCCGGGCGCGTAGAAGTCCATCACGTCAGCGAAGTTCGCCCGCCGCACCTTGGCGGAACGCGACCGTAACTGCCCGCTGATCATTGCGCGATTAGCCCACTACGCCGGTAGTGGGTAACCCTCGCGGCGAACCAGGCGGTGATCTCGGCCGGCTCGGCGAGAAGCCCCGATCCTTTGTCGCCGATCTCGCTCACGCTCGCCTCGATCAGCCAGCCGGCCCCGTACGGGTCCCGCGCTGCGAGGCCCGGGTCCCTGGCGACTTCTTCGTTCACATTCGCCACCGTTCCGGAGACCGGGCTGATGAGCGGACCGACGAACTTGGCCGCCTCCAACTCGCCAAACGGTCGTCCCGCGCTGAGCTCGGTTCCGGTCGGTGAAAAGGACAGCTGAGCCAGGGTGCCGCTGGTCTCGATACCGAGCGCGTCCATCCCGATCCGGACCCGGCCGGGTCCGGTCTCCAGCACCCACATGTGCGTCTCGGCTTGATAGCGCCGGTCGAGAGCGAGCGGAAAGCCCGCTACGACGACGAGCGGAACCTCTGCCATCACAACCTCGCAGGATCGGCCGTCGCGAAGGCCACAGCCAGCCGGCGCCCTGGATCACCGAAGCCGGCCAGCACGGAAGCGGCCGATTGCAACGGAATGCCGGTAAGGGCCCGCTCCGCCCGATCCTTGGACCCGTTCAACCCCCGGTCGTGCAGCCGCACCAGTTCGATCATCCCCCGGACCACGCTGGCGGCCACCCGCGCACCGTCGTATGACGCTCCGAGGGTCCAGACGCCGGAGCGCACCTTGACCTGGCGGGCACTCGGTCCACAGGCTCGGGCCCTCGCTTGCCGGACCGGTCCGGCAAGCCAGGCATCGCTGGCGAATCTCTCGTCCAAGCTGGCAAGCGCCGCGCGTTCGGCCCCGGTCAGTCCGCCGAGCTCAGGGCCGAGCCCGAGCGCCGTGGCGTATGCCGCGATCAAGGCGGCCTGGAAAGCAGCCGGGTCCAGTGGCGTCGGAGCCACGAAGCGGCGCATCAACGTGAGCGTCTGGTCCCGTTGACAAGGATCAGCCAAGGCGAGCACCCGAGCCGCTCGCTCGTGGTCGAATCGCTCGATCAGGTTGCCGCAGACCACGACAGCGTCCTCGATTCGAGCGGCTCCGTGCCCGCAGATCTTGCGGTCGCCGGCGCAGATCTCAAGGTCGTCATCGAGCACGGCCGATACCCCGACGGCGCGGAAGGCGGTCACGGCCGGCTCGAGCAACAGGCGCATGGCCTGGCAGCGGGCCGCCGGCACGACCCGAACCGGCAGGCAGATCTGGAAGAACAGCTGGTCCGAGTCCAGGTAGACGGGACCGCCGCCCACCATGCGCCGCAGCAACGGGAGCCCGTTCTCCAGACAGTAATCACGGTCGACCTCTTCGACTCCCCGGTGGTAGCCGAGGCACACGTACGGGGCGGCCGGGCGCGTAAAGGAAAGAGTCGCCCGTTCACTGGTGGACACTCCATAGGCGATCGCATGCCACAAGGTCTGAGAGCGCAGTGGTGAGCTGCGACCGAAATCGACGATTCGCAGCGGCTCAACCACGTTGAGTCTCGTCCCGCATCGCCTCGTCCATCAGTTCGACGATGTCGCAGACACGCAGGTTCTCGTGACCGGTCGCCTTGGCGGCGTCGGCGAACCTGGACACCTCATAAGGACAGCACACCGCCAGTACGTCGGCCCCAGTCTGGGCGGCCTCGCGCACCCGTCGCTCCGAAAGGCGCTCTGTCGTGTGGTCTCTTGTGAAACCGTCAAGCCACATGCCGCCGCCCCCGCCGCCGCAGCAGTAGGCATTCTCCCGACAGCGGCCCATCTCGATAAGTTCGATGCCGGGAATTGCCTCGAGCAGCAACCGGGGCGCGTCGTACTCACCGTTCTGCCTTCCCAGGTAGCACGGATCGTGAAACGTCACCCGCAGGTTCAGCTCCCTCGCCCAGTCGATCTGGCCGACGAGCGGCGCGAGCAACTGTGTGTAGTGAAGCGCTTCGAATGTGTGCCCGCGCTGCGGGTACTCCTTGACGAGCGCGTTGAAGGCATGCGGGTCAGGCGTCACGATGCGGGCGAAATCGTATTTCGCGAGGATTGTCGCGACATCTTCGACGAGAGCGTCAAACAGGCCCTTTTCGCCCGCGAGACGCTGAGAGTCACCAAGCGTCTTCTCCTCCGGGCCAAGGATCGCCCAGTCAACGCCGAGCGCCGAGGCCACTCGGGCGAACGCGCGGGCCGCGTCCTGGCCCCGGGGGTGGAAACTCCAGTAGTCCTCCAAGTAGAAAAGCACATCGACCGGTGAGGGATCCTTGGCGAGGATCCGCACCGGAACCCCGGCGCTTTCGGCCCACTGCGCCCGGCGCCGCTGGTTCTCGCCCAGCGCATTGCCTTGTCGGAAGGTCTTCTCGAAGACCTCCTGCAGCTCGGCCGGCACCTTCGCAGCAGTCAGTGCAGCCTCGCGGACCGCCAGCATGACAGCGATCATGTCGACCTGTTTCGGGCAGACCCTTAAGCAGTTCGCGCACGTCGTGCACAGCCACAGGTCGGCGTCGGTCAGCAGCTGAGATCCCGTCTGCAATTTGCGGTGGATCTTGCGCGGGCCGTAGTCGCCCACCATGTCGATCGGGCAGACCGGCACGCACCTGCCGCAGCCGTAACACCATTCGAGCGACTCGCCACCCGGCAGCGCTGAGATCGTGGCAAAACCGTCCGGGCCGCAATCCGTGAGGACCCGCGGCTCGAACATCCGGTTCCATCTGCCCGGGAGCTCGACTTCGCGCCCAGAGATAGTGGAGCAAACAGTCGCCTCCTCCACTTCCACGGCGATCGGCGGGACCTTCCGGCCACCGACAGGCACGGTCCTAACCCTCCAGGTGGCAGACGCCAAGCAATCGACGGACGAGGTCGGCCAGCGGCGGGATCACCCGGCCGAACTCCCGGGTGAAACGGATCTGCAGGACCGTGCGCATGTAGACGCCGTAGACGGCGGCCAGCAAGACGTCGACCCCGAAAAGACCAGGACCTGCCGCCGTGAAGCCGGCTGCCTTGCCGGTCTCGTCGACAAAGGCCGTCGCCTGCCCGACTGAGAGGTACGTCGCGCCCCTCGAGGCGCTCGCAGCCAGATCCCACTCATCGGTCGTGACGAGCCCCAGCGCGCCGGTGCGGGTGGCGGGATCCCAGATCCACCTCGTCCACAACCAGTAGCGATCAGGCTCGGTGAAGTGCAGCAGTTCCGAGGAAAGATCGAAGCTGGAAGCCAAAAGCGCGGACTGCGCCGCGTACTCGCTGAGCAAGCCATCGAAACGGTCGATCCGCTCTTCGACCGCTGCTCCCTTCGTGAGAAGCCCGGCGATGGCGCCTGCCAGCTGCTTGGGGCCGATCGAGTCGATGATCTGGTCGGCACGCCTCCGGGTCGCGAACACCCAGCGCAGCACCTTGCGCAAGGCCGCTCTATCCAGCTGGGCCGGATCTCCGGACAACAGGTCTCGCAACGCCTCAGACTTGCGATCCAGATCAGCGGCGATGGCGTGCAGCTCCGCTTCGCTGATCTGGCCCAGAATCTCGCGCTGGAACTCCAGGGCGCTCGGCGTGTCGACTACTGGTCCGGTGACCACCAGACATTGCCTCACTTCGCCGCCGCGGTGGCACGCGACGTCAGGTAGCTGACCGCTTTCATGGCTGCACCGGCGGCCGACGAAACGGCGTCCTCCAGGTCAGCGGGTCCGAGGGCCGCTCCGCAGGCGAAGATCCCCTCCCGATCGGTACTGACAGGGTCGAGCGGTTTGGCGACGGCCTCAATGAACCCGTACTTGTTCTGCTTGACCCCGAGCAGCCTCGCGAGTTCACGGGTGCCCTGTGACGGCTCCATACCGACCGACAACACGACGAGGTCCATCAGGATCTCCATCGGCCGGCCCATCGTCGTGTCCTCGCCGCGAACGAGCAGGCGATCCCCTTTCGGCAGCACTTCGGTGATCAGCCCCCTGACGTACTGGACATGGTGCTTCTCTTGGGCTGGCCAATAGATCTCGTTCTCCCAATAGCCGTACATCCGCATGTCGATGTAGAAGATCAGCACCTTCGAACTCGGCAACATTTCCCGGATCTCGATCGCTTCTTTCGAAGCCACCCCGCAGCACACCTTCGAGCAGTACTCGTTGCCGATCTGGCGGTCCCGGCTGCCCACGCACTGGACGAAGCAGACCCGCTCTGGGGGCTGTCCATTGGAGGGACGAAGCACCCGGCCCTCGGAGAGCATCGCCTCGAGGTCAGCCTGGGTGATCACGTCGGGGAACTCGTAATACCCGTACATCTGGGTCGCCCGGCCGGGATCGAAGTGTTCGAACCCGGTGGCAATGACGACGGCGCCGCACTCGATCGTCTGGTCTCCGCCGGTCTGAGTCGCCGACGTCTCGGCGCGACGCAGGGTGAGTTCGAAAGCACCGGGTTCCCCCGCGGCGGCGACGAGCTCGGTGCCGAGCCGGATCTCGATGAGCGGGTTGGCAGTGACTAGGTCGATCATCTGACGGATCTGCGGTTGCGCCGGCGCGCCGAGTGGCGTCAGACCGCAGTAGTTCTCGGCGACCGGAGTGCCGCCGAGAAAGTCGCGCTGCTCTATCAGCACGGCTTTCCCACCGATCTCTGCAATTCCTTGGGCGGCGCGCAGTCCACCAGGTCCCCCGCCGATGACCGCAACCGTCTCAGAGGACATTTCGCACCTCATTCGCCGTGTTCGTGCCCGACAGGAGCTACCTGGGGCCGATCTTCGTCGTGCGCGCCATCGGCATCGTCCCAGTCGAGGTAACGCTTCTCGCCGCTCTCCAGCCGGCGCAGATCACTTTGAAACTCCGTCCATGCCTTCTCCCAGTCGATGCCCATCTTCTCGAGCAGCGGCCTGTAGTCGGCCGAGTGCCAGTGCAACTGGCACACGCGGTAGGGATGCGCCCCCAGTGCGAGTGCGGCGAACTGGGCATCGCTCATTACCGCGAGCCCGACGTTGTGCCCCTGCGCTCTGGCCGCGAACTGGCTCTTGTCGAGGGTCGTGACACACCCAGTGTCGTGAGTCAGCACGACGTCGGGGTCGGCCTCCTCCTTCATCACTTCGATCTTGCGCAGCGTGGCAAAAGAACGGGTGAAGTCCCTCTGCACCAAGATGTGCCGGAAACCGAACCCACAACAGTCGAACCAAGTCGAGTAGTTGCGCACCTCGGCGCCAAGCGCTTCGGCGAGACTGGTCACAACGGCGGTCCGCTGACCTCCGTAGATGTCCGGGTCGTAGATAGCATCACCCGAGACGATCTTGTAGTAGTGGCACGCCGGATGGACGGTCACCACGATGCGCGAGACATCGCGAACCCGCTTGGCGGCGATCTCGTGGCGCAGGGCGTGGAGCCACTCCGAATAGTGAACGATCTCTTCGGGCAACACCAAGGGCTTGCCGAGCTTGGCCATGATCTTGCGGACCTGCGCCCGCAGCTCCGGGTGCCGTATGAGCTGCTCGCGCACCTCCTTGTAGTGACCGTAGGAGGTGCCGCAATGAATCAGTGGGAAGTAACCCGTCTCGTGCGCGGCGGCAAAGTTGCGTACTGCCACCGCCGCCTGCGCCGCCACGTTGGAGGTCGCGCTCGCGTAGTAATTCCAAGCCGTGCACGAGGTCTGGTCATGCGGATCGAAGTAGTCGTAGCCGAGCTTGCGCATCACCCAGAAGATGGACGTCGAGTAGCCCGGAATGTGGCCGCACTGACCACAGGACTTGTGGTGCCACAGGTGCGTCTTCTGGATTCGCTTCTCGCGTCCGTACTTCGTCGTCACGCTGATCGCTTCCCTGTCGATCTTCTGCACGATCAACTCGCCCTGACGCTCAAGCTCGAGCAGTTCTGCACGGGGGTCCTCAAGAGCCCGCCGGTCAACGACGGGCTCGGCAGGTGGGATACGACCTCGACGCGGGTCGATGGGGGTCTCCAGGGGAATGGTCATGGCTCGAGGCCTTCTTCGTCGAGGCGATCCTCCATCAGCTCGGCCAGGATCGAGTGCAGGCCAGGGTCGACCTGGGCGATCATGTCGAGGGCACCGGTCTCGAACCAGATCAGGTACAGCTCGATCAGCGTTCTGTCGGCGACGGACCAGCCGGTGGATGTCGTGTGCATGGTCTCAGGCGGCAGCGCGCGGCGCCACAGATCAAGGTTGTCCGCCACGTCGGCCGTCTCAGGTCCCCAGTCCGGGAAGGCGTCCGGCCTCAGCATGTCCGGTGACACCTGGGTACCGGTAGACATGATCTTGTAGATGATCCGGGAGTAACCGACCAGGGCCTCTTTGGCCGAGGCCAGCCCGCTGCGAACGGCTACTTCCCGCATGATCGTGATAATCCCGCCAGGGTTGTTGCCGCGCGGGCAGCGTAAACAGGAGAAGCACTGGGAGCACTCCCAGATGTCCTCCTGCATCTGCTGGTAGATCAGCTCCACATCCATACGTGCGGCCGCCTGTGCGATCCGGCGCGGGCTGAAGTCGTAGAACTTGGCGGACGGGCAAGCACCAACGCAGATGCCGCACTCGTAACAGCCGTACAGGTAATCGCCGAAGCGAATATCGCTCTTGATCTGCTCGAACAGCCGCGCCTTCTCCTCATAGGGCACGTCGGTGTAGCCGGCGACGTCGGCGACTTTGTAGTCGGCGTCCGCCTTTGCCCGTGGGATGGCCGTGACGCTCATCGCGCGGGCCTAAAAGCTGATCACGGCATCGGCTGAAGCCGCGAGGTCATTGAAGGCTGCGCCGCCGATCACCTCGACGCCGTCGATCAGATCTTCGAGGACCAGATCGTTGAGCTCGAGCGACGGCTGGCAGACCAGCAGCCGGACGCCCAGACCGGTTGCCTGCTCAATGAAATGGCGCAACGGCTGGCCCTGGTCCCCCTTCGGGCCGATCTTGTCCACGACGTCCTTGCGCAACAAGGTGGGCCCGTACATCGTGAAGTAGATCATGACCTCGAACTCCATCGCGGCCGCGGCGGCCGCAAGGAAAAAGGGCGTCGCGCTGCGCCCTGGGTCGTCTGCGCCGTGTGTCTGCACGTAGAGGATCTTCGTCTCAGAGTCTTTGGCCCACATAGTCGGCTTCTGTCACCTCACACAACGGATGAAGACATGGAAGACCTCAGCTTGCCTGGTGATGCCGAGCAGTTCGTTGCCGGTGCGGCTGCACCACGCCCTCATGTCCGGCTCGACACCCGGGTCAGTGGCAAGTAGCTCGAGCGTCTGTCCCGGCGCGAGATTCCTGATCGCCTGTGCAGTCTGCAAGACGGGGAGTGGACACGCCGACCCGGTGCAGTCAACAACCTCGTCTGCGGGTCGAGTCGAGAGCTCGGACACAGCATTCTCCTTCTTGTCTCAGATCGAGAAGTCTTCTCCGGACCACACGCCGGCCTCGGACGGACGGACGTCGTGGCCGTGTACGTGTCCCTCTGCCACCGTCTCCAGCTCGTCGACGCGCTCTATCAGCGATTGCAGGCTGGCACCGAGGAGGTCCGGCACGAAGGCAGACTCGAGGTCCGGCCGGTCAGTCGCCCGGTGCGGATGACTGCGCGCGATGATCTGACCTGGCACGCCGACCACGACCGAGTTCGGAGGCACTGACTTCACGACGACCGCGTTAGCGCCGATGCGGCTGTCGTCTCCGATCGTGATCGCCCCGAGGATCTTGGCCCCGGCCCCGATGGTGACCCGATTGCCCACGGTCGGGTGACGCTTCACCCGCTCGAGGCTCGTCCCGCCGAGGGTGACGCCTTGATAGATGGTCACCTCGTCACCGACCTCGGCCGTCTCGCCGATGACCACGCCGGTGGCATGGTCGATGAACACGCCCTGGCCGAGAACCGCCGCTGGATGAATGTCGACCCCGGTGAGAAGGCGCGCCAGGCTGGAGCATCCCCGTGCGAGGAGTTTCAAGTCGTTTTGCCAGAGCCAGTGGCAAATGCGGTGGCTCCAGATGGCATGAACGCCCGAGTAGCAGATCGCGATCTCGAGCGACGACCGCGCCGCCGGGTCGCGCTCGCGGGCGGCGGCTAGGTCGCGTCGCAGGGTCTCGAACATGCTCAGTCGCTGAGCCCTTCGAACAGCGCCGTGGACAAGTAGCGCTCGCCGAAGGACGGAACGATCACGACGATCAACTTGCCGGAATTCTCCGGGCGCCCAGCCACCTTGAGTGCTGCCCAGATGGCCGCCCCTGAGGAGATACCCACAAGCAGGCCCTCCTCGCGCGCTGCCCGACGGGCGAGAGCGAACGCATCGGCGTTCTCAACGGTGATGATCTCGTCGATGACGCCGGTGTCGAGGATCGCCGGAACGAAGCCCGCACCGATGCCTTGGATCGGGTGGGGGCCCTTTTGGCCGCCCGAGAGGACCGGCGACGCCGCGGGTTCGACCGCCACCATCTCCACAGAGGACTTGCGCTCTTTGAGCACCTGGCCGACGCCGGTGATGGTCCCCCCGGTGCCGACGCCGGAGATGACAATGTCAACCTTTCCGTCGGTGTCGTTCCAGATCTCCTCAGCGGTCGTAGCGCGGTGGATCGCAGGGTTGGCTGGGTTCTCGAACTGCTGGGGGATGAAGTATCTCGGTTCGCTCTTCGCGAGCTCCTCGGCCTTGCCGATCGCACCGGGCATGCCCTCGGGCCCAGGGGTCAAGATGAGCTCGGCCCCGTAAGCCCTGAGCAGCGCCCGACGCTCCTTGGACATGGTCTCGGGCATGGTGAACGCGCAACGGTAGCCTCGGGCCGCGCACACCATCGCCAGCGCGATCCCGGTGTTGCCGCTCGTGGGCTCCAAGATGATCGTGTCGGGGTCGATCAGGCCGGCCTTCTCGGCGGCGTCGATCATCGCGACGCCGATACGGTCCTTCACGCTGTGCGCCGGGTTGAAGAACTCGAGCTTGGCCACGACCGTGGCCCCGCTATCCCCCGTGAGCCGACGCAGCCGCACCAGGGGCGTGTTCCCGATGAGCTGGGTGATGTCCTCAGCGATCTTCATGCTCGTCTCGCCCCTCGCATTCCGTCACCCAAGCCGAGCCCGGCTTGGCGATAAATACCGTCATAATCATGCAATATGTCACATACAAGACTAAGTCTATAGATAATCTTAATTACATCGTCTTGTCCAGTCACGAAACCCTGAGCCAAGCCGAACGCAACCAGACGAGACCGCGGACCTCGAAGGCGCTGTGACCTCACTCTCAGCCGGGCGCTGGCTCGGTGACCGTCCGCCTTACTGCCACCGCGTCATCGAAGCCGGACCACATCAGAATCCGTCGCGAGCCGCATCAGACGCTCGATTGCAGCAATTCGTACCGGATCTCGAGACGGCACCGGGCGTGCGACACATCTTCACCGTGCACTTCGCCGAGGGGGCGACAACCACGTCGCCGTTGCGCCCAAGTGGAAGAGCTCGTGGGTCTGCAGAGAGCCATCTGGTCCTTGGCAGCGCGCCACGAACGAGGACACCAACGGGCTCTTGCGCCAGTACTTCCTGAAGGGCATGTCGCTCGCGAACATCACCCAGGACGAGCTCGACACCGTCGCCGCCCGATTGAACTCATGACCGAGGAAGACTCCGGTTTTGCGACGCCTGCGTCTACGCTCGAGAAGCTGTTGAGCTGACGGGTTGAACCCAGGGCCGCTCGGCGCAGGATCCCATTCTCCGCCTCGAGGCGGCGCTTCTCGTGCCGCAGCTGGATGAGCTCGGACTGCCCGGCGGTGGTCCGGCCGTCCTCGTTTCCTCGGCCACGTGATGAACGACCGCCAGCGCCAGGGCCGTGGGGGCTACTCCTATGACACGGAGATACGGTCGCTCGTGTACTGAGACCCGCTCGTTCCCGCAGGGAGGAGCTGCACGAAGAACGTCTTCGCGCCCTTCACGCGCGGCACGGTCGCGAACGCGTGGCCGTGACCGGTCGCGTTCGTCGTCAGCGTGCCGCCATTGGCCCGGTTGAGCGGACACAGTCCTGGCACTTCTTGCATGAGCACGACGAATTTCGTCTTCGGGGGGCCCGCTTGCAGCTCGATGTCCGCCCGGAATGAGCTGGCCGTCAGCCTGAGGACGACAAACCCGACTGCCGTAGCCGCCTCGCTCATGTTCGTGGTGCAATCTCCTGCGAAGGGATTATTCGTCCCCAGCGCCAACTTCTCACCGGGGCGCGGGATGGTGCTCGTGGTGGATGCGCGAGAAACCGGGGTGGACGTGGACTGAGGAGGTGCCTTGGGACCGCTCGAACAGGCTGAGACAAAGACCAAGCTGGAGACGAGAACGACCGAGGCCACAGCCAAGAACTGACGAGATAATGAGGATCGCATCCAGGTGATTGTATGAGGAAGCCTTGCAATAAACTAGGGACGACTGCACCGCGGATACTTCAGGCTCCCTGGTAACGCATCCGGCGGCGTGCCCGGGCACCCGCTGGGCGACGAGGTGGTCGTTTCGGCGAGAGAGCAGCGCGTAGCCAGAGCCAGGGAACTCGCGAAAGAACACCTCTGACCCGCGAGGCGGCGCGCAGAATCGAACTAGATACAAGACTTTGCAGGCTGTTCCGAATCGTCCAACAGAGTCGCTCCCGTGCAGGGAACATGCTCGCATCGGGCCGTTTTTTTGGCGTTGGATCCGCCAACCGACACAACACCAGATGATTAGCAGAGCGCGACGCGCGGACCCTCGGTGGAAGCGGCCCGAAGATGAGAAAGCCCAACGGTGGATCTACCTACGGCAAGCCACGCGTTGGGCCGTATCCAGCCAGGTCAGTCCCAGACCGTCTGGACTCGGTATCTCGTGAACGGGCTTGACGCGATGAGCTTCGCCTGGCAGGCGGCTGTCCAGGTCGCTCGGGTCATGACAGGAGAGTGGCAATCGGCGACCGGTTCTGAGGGGTAGAAGCACTGGAAAGGTCCCAAGCCACTCCAAGCCGCGTTGACGGCGACACAAACCTGTTCGTCTTGCAACCGCATCGCCCAAATCCTCCTCCGTGCGGACCAAGGCGCGATGGTGGGCAGGCTTCGGACCCGAAGCTCGAGGACCTGTGAACCCGCGGGGTCGAGCGGGCAGATGAGCGGACCGGAGTGAGATCCAAGCCGGGCGAAACAGGGATCTTCTACCCAATTGTGAATATGGCCGGTCGTGAAGCATCGGTAGGACAACCCCCCGGCTTCGCTCTGTCCGACACACCATGCGGCAAAGACCTCGGCAACCCGCAAGCCCGGCTTGAGCCGG
>Ga0187771_10000314_pt1 | contig 28734 bp, 20 predicted proteins | sample 0116_SJ02_MP15_1_FD_133139 | JGI IMG/M metagenome (GOLD analysis project Ga0187771, IMG submission 133139) | Tropical peat soil microbial communities from peatlands in Department of Meta, Colombia - 0116_SJ02_MP15_10_MG | ecosystem: Environmental > Terrestrial > Soil > Wetlands > Peat | place... | reverse complement strand
TCACCTCGGTGTCGACCCGCACCGACGGCGGCGTCCCGGTTCCCGGCTTCGCGGTCGTGGCAGAACGGTCCTGAGCTTGCGCGACTTGGAATGTCGGCCGCGGCGCCTATATTGAGGTCTCCGTCAACAACGAAAGGAGGTGATCCAGTGTCTCATTCGAAGCGCTGTCACCTCGCTGGGGTCGCTCGCTAAGCTTTGCAATGCAAGGCTCGGCTGTAAGGGCGCCCTGGCGCCAAGACCAGCGAGATCTCGAAGAGGGCGCGCCGTGGGTCTCTGCGGCGCGCCTTTTCGTTGCCGACGCCGTTTGGCTCCAGCACGCGGCAAAGCAAAAGCCCCGGCGCGAGGCCGGGGCTTTGCATTTCGACGCTACGCAGCGCTCAGAAGAGCGAGCCCGGCGTGGTGAAGTGGTAGTTCAGGCCGGTGCGGAACGTGTGCTCCTGGATCCGCGTCGTGTAGTTCATCGCCGGTCCCGATGCCGGGGTGACCATGTCGGTCACGTGGCCGAGGTCGACGAACAGGTACTCGGTCTTTGCGGTCCAGTTCGGGCCGAACCAGCCGAACAGGTTGAATGGCGATTCGATGCCGCCGCCGATCGCATAGCCACCCTGGGTGTGGCTGAAGCTCTGGCTGCCAATGGACGAACCGGTAATCATCCCACTGTAGGTGGTCTTGATGTCGCCGTAGGCATAGCCGGCAGTGCCGTAGAACAGGGTCGAGCCGACCGAGTAGCCGATCCGGCCGCGTGCCGTGCCGAACCAGTCCATCTTCTGGTCGATGGCGACGGAGGAGAACGTACCGCAGGTGAGTTCGCAGACCCTGTCGTCGCGCTGGCTCGAGCCCTGGAAGTCGGCCTCGGCGCCGAACACCACGTTGCCCCACTGAAAGTTGTAGCCGATCTGGCCACCGCCAATGTAGCCGTCGGGGCTGACGTTGAAGGTCTCATTGGCGGGAATCCGCCGCGCATCGACCACCTGGTTCAGGGCGGTGGCGCCGCCGAAGTTGCCGCCGGCATAGAAGCCGGCCCAGCGCGCCACAGGCTCCGGCTCGTAGAAGCCGTTGGGCCCGATGCGATAGTTCAGGCCGGCGCGGAACACGTGCTCGCGGATGTCGGACGAGAACGCGTAGGCGTTTGGCGCGCCCGCCGGGCTGATGCCGGTCTGGCTGCCGAGGTCGATATAGAGATATTCGATCTTGCCGGTCCAGTTGCCGCCCAGCGCCGCCTCGACGCCGCTGCCGAAGGTCCAGCCGACGCGGGTGTCGCTGAAGGCGGTCCCGGCGCTAGGCGCGGCGAGGTCGGTGATGGTGGTCTTGACGCCGCCATAGGCAACACCGCCGGTGAGGTAGGAAAGTACCGGTCCGGTGGCGAGGCCGATGCGGCCGCGGGCGGTGCCGAACCAGTCGAGCCGCTGGTTGACGCCGAGGCCCACGCCGCCGGCACAGGTGAAGACGCAGGTGGTGCTATCCTGGGTCCCGTTACCTTGGATGTCGGTCTCGAGGCCGAACACCACATTGCCGAGGCCGAAGAAATTGCCGTATTGCCAATTGTAGCCGATCTGGCCGCCGCCGATGAAGCCATTGCCGCCGAGCCGGCTCGCAGGCGTGCTGCCGAAGGCCGCGATGCCGGTATAGCTGCGATCGAGTCCGACGCCGGCGTTGACGCCGACATAGAAACCCGTCCAATCGTAGACCTTGGCGACCGGGGCCTTGTAGTAAGGCGTTGCTTTTGCGGGTAAATCGGCAGCCTGCGCGCTCGCGCCTGTGGCCACGAGGGCGGCGGCAACCAAAATCTTCTTCATAGGGAACCCCAGCTCATCGGGCGGAAGAATCCACCGATCGCAGCAATTGTACCCCGTTGCAGCTCGACCGGCTGTAGCGGGCCAGCCACAACCTGCTGGTATCTCGACGGATCACCGTGGTCGTGTGGTCGCAGCCCACCCTCGACCGCGTCGCACGGAACATTTACGTCCCCATGCACATAAGTGGAGCACCAGCGGGTGAGTGGAGCGACCGACAAGTCCGAACCTGACGAAGCCCTGCCGGCCGCTTTTGTCCGCTGGTTCGCGGCGAGGGGCTGGGCGCCGCGGCAGCACCAGCTTGCGCTTTTGGCCAAGGCCCGCTCGCGCCGCTCCGCGCTGTTGATCGCCCCGACCGGCGCCGGCAAGACCCTGGCCGGGTTCCTGCCGAGCCTGGTCGACCTCGCCGGCAGCGGCGCGGGAGCTCGCCTCTCGTCCACCGGCCGCGGCGTCAGCCGCGGCGGGCTGCACACGCTCTACATCTCGCCGTTGAAGGCGCTCGCCGTCGACATCGCCCGCAACCTCGAGACGCCGATCGCCGAGATGGCGCTGCCGATCAAGGTGGAAACCCGGACCGGCGACACCCCGGTGTCGCGCCGCCAGCGCCAGCGCAAATACCCACCCGACATCCTGCTCACCACGCCGGAGCAGTTGGCGCTGCTGCTCGCCTCCGACGATGCGCCGTTCCTGTTCTCGTCGCTCCGGCGGGTGGTGCTCGACGAACTGCACGCGCTGGTGACCTCCAAGCGCGGCGACCTGCTGGCGCTGGGGCTTTCGCGGCTGTTCAAGCTGGCGCCCGAGCTCACGACCATCGGCCTGTCGGCCACCGTCGCCGATCCCGACGCGCTGCGACGCTATCTCGTGCCGCAATCGCCGGCTACGGCGGCGATGGCCGATCTGGTGATCGCCGATGCCGGCGCGCAACCGATCGTCGAGATGCTCGACACCAGGGAGCGGCTGCCGTGGGCCGGCCACTCGGCGCGCCATGCGCTCGGCGAGATCTACGACCTGATCCGGCGTAACACCACGACGCTGGTCTTCGTCAATACCCGCAGCCAGGCCGAGATGCTGTTCCAGGAGCTGTGGCGCATCAACGATGACGCCCTCGCCATCGCCATGCATCACGGCTCGCTCGACGTCGCCCAGCGCCGCAAGGTCGAGGACGCCATGGCCGCCGGCCGCCTGCGCGGCGTGGTCTGCACCTCCTCGCTCGATCTCGGCATCGACTGGGGCGATATCGACCTCGTCATCAATGTCGGCGCGCCGAAGGGCGCCTCGCGGCTGATGCAGCGCATCGGCCGCGCCAATCACCGCCTCGACGAGCCCTCGCGCGCCTTGCTGGTGCCCGCCAACCGCTTCGAGGTGCTCGAATGCCGCGTCGCCATCGACGCGGTCGCCGAGAACGCCCAGGACACGGCGGCCGAGCGGGCCGGCGCGCTCGACGTGCTGGCCCAGCACGTGCTCGGGCGCGCCTGCGCCGCGCCGTTTTTCGCCGACGAGCTCTACGATGAAGTGCGTGCGGCCGCGCCCTATGCGGCGCTGTCGCGCATGGATTTCGACGACGTGGTCGAGTTCGTCGCAACCGGCGGCTATGCCCTGAAATCCTACGAGCGCTTCGCGCGGATCCGCCAGGACAAGGCGGGCCGCTGGCGCGTCGCCAATCCGAAGGTGCGCCAGAGCTATCGCCTCAATGTCGGCACCATCGTCGAGGAGCAGATGCTCAAGGTGCGCCTGGTGCGCTCGCGCGGCGGCGGCGCGGGGCCGACCGGTGGGATCGGGCGCGGCGGCCGGCTGCTCGGCGAGATCGAGGAGTATTTCATCGAGGGCCTGGTCGCCGGCGACACCTTCGTGTTCGGCGGCGAGATCGTGCGCTACGAGGCGCTGGTCGAGGACGAAGTCTACGTCTCCCGTAGCAACGATCCCGACGCCAGGATCCCCGCCTACATGGGCGGCAAGTTTCCGCTCTCCACCTATCTCGCCGACCGGGTGCGCCACCTGCTCGCCGACCAGGATGCGTGGCGCGCGCTGCCCGATCAGGTGCGCGAATGGCTGACGCTGCAGCGACGATTGTCGCGTGTGCCCGGCGTCAGCGAGCTGGTGGTGGAGACTTTTCCGCGCGGCGGCAAGTCGTACCTCGTCTGCTACCCGTTCGAGGGCCGGCTCGCCCACCAGACCCTCGGCATGCTGCTGACGCGCCGGCTGGAACGCGCGCGCGCCCGGCCGCTCGGCTTCGTCGCCAACGAATATGCGCTCGCGATCTGGTGCGTCGGCGACGTGGCGGCGATGATCCGCCAGCGCATGCTCGACCTCGATGCGCTGTTCGACGCCGACATGCTCGGCGACGACCTCGAGGCGTGGCTGGCGGAATCGGCGCTGATGAAGCGCACCTTCCGCAACTGTGCCATCATCTCGGGGCTGATTCCGCGCCGCTTCACCGGCGAGGAGAAGACGCGGCGGCAGGTGCTGTTCTCCACCGATCTCGTCTACGACGTGCTGCGCAAGCACCAGGCGGACCACGTGCTGCTGCGCGCCGCCCGCGCCGACGCCGCGACCGGGCTTCTCGATCTGCGCCGACTCGGTGATATGCTCAAGCGGATTCGCCGGCACATCAGCCACCGCGACCTCGACAAGGTGTCGCCGCTGGCGGTGCCGGTGATGCTGGAAATCGGCCGCGAGGCGGTCTATGGCGAAGCCTCCGACGAGCTGCTCGCCGAGGCCGCCGAGGACCTGGTTCGCGACGCCATGGAGTTGAATTGAAATGGAGCTGAACTGAGGCGGCGGTGGATCGAAGTGGACGTTGGACCAAGCACGGACGGTACCGGGGAAATATGATCGCCTTGTCTTGCCTTGAATCATCAGCCGCCGCAGCGCGACCGAACGCTGGCCCGGATGGGCGCGCGTCATGACGGTAGCCGCGGCCGTGCCAATCCGGGCCGACGTCCCGTTCCACCTCGCCGGTGTCGACCTCGTCGCCGACCTCTCTGGCGCGCTGCGGTGGGAGGACGAGCGGCTGCTCGTCGTCTCGGACCTGCATCTGGAGAAAGGTTCGAGCTTCGCGCGCCGCGGCGTGCTGCTGCCGCCTTACGATTCGGCGGCGACCTTGGCGCGGCTGACGAAGCTGATCCTGCGCCACGATCCGCGCACCGTGATCGCGCTCGGCGACAGCTTCCATGACGGCGAGGCGCACGAGCGGCTGGATGGCGCGGATCGCGAGGCGATCCGCGCGCTGCGGCGCGATCGCGAGTGGATCTGGATCGCCGGCAACCACGATCCCGAGCTGCCCGCCGAGATCGGTGGAACGAGAGCCGCGGAACTGCGGGTCGGGCCGCTGACGTTCCGGCATGAGCCGACCGGGGCGCACGGCGAAGTCGCCGGTCATCTTCACCCCAAGGCGCGGGTCGCGACGCGGGGCCGCGCCATCGACCGCCGCTGCTTCGCCAGCGACGGCCGCCGCGCCATCATGCCCGCGTTCGGCGCCTATGCCGGGGGGCTGAGCATTCGCGATCCGGCCTTCGCCGCGATCTTCGACGGCAGCCGCTTCACCGCCCATGTGCTCGGCGACCGCAAGCTGCACGTGATCGCCGCGTCGCGGTGTTACTAGCGTCCGAGCTCGCGAACAAACCTCGCCGTCGTCATGCGCGGGCTTGACCTTGGATCAAGTCCGCGGGTGACGAGTGTGTGGTGCCCGGCCTCCACATCCTCCATCGTCATGGCCGGGCTTGTCCCGGCCATCCACGTCTTTCTTTGCGGAAAGACGTGGATGCCCGGCAGACCTTAGTCCTAGCGATCCGTCGAAGACGGATCGCGCTGGCCGGGCATGACGAGCAAGACAACTGCGCTCCGTGCTTGCTGAAAAAACAAGTACCTAAGCCGCCTTTGCCTGTACTTCGTCGCAGTATTCGGCAAGACGAGTCGCCAGCCGCAGCGTCGCCGGGCTGGCGTCCGGCGCCGCCACCAGCGCGAGCTCGGTCTTGTCGATCGGCGCGAAGCCGGCTGTCGCGGTCAGCACCTGATGCTCCGGCTGCACCGCGATGGCGGGCAGGATGCTGAGGCCGAGGCCTGCGGCCACCGCCGCCTGGATGCCGGTCAGCGACGAGCTGGTATAGGCCATGTGCCAGGCGCGCCCGGCGGCCTCGATCGCGTGAATGGCGCGGGTGCGGTAGAGGCACCCGGTGGGAAAGAAGATCAACGGAATCGAGCGGACATCCGCCGCGATCGGATGGCTTCGGCTCGTCACCCAGTGCAGCCGTTCCGGCCACACCGCGATGCCGCCCTTGCTGCCGGCGTCGCGCTTGTGCAGCGCGAGGTCAAGATCGCCGCGGTCGAGGTCGCGCCTGAGGTTCACGCTCTGGGCGACGCGGATGTCGAGCCGCAAGCCGGGGCTCGAGCGGGCAAAGCTCGCGAGCAGCCGGGTGAGGCGATAGGCGGCGAAGTCCTCCGGCAGGCCGAGCCGCACCGCACCCTCGGTGTCCGGGCGCGCCACCACGTCGCGCGCCTCCTCGGCAAGCGCGAGAATCCGCCGCGCATAGGACAATAGCCGCTCGCCGTCCTCGGTCAGTGTCACCTGCTTGCCGATCCGGTTGAGCAGCGGCTTGCCGACATCGTCCTCGAGCCGCTTGACCTGCTGGCTCACCGTCGACTGGGTGCGATGGACGCGCTCGCCGGCGCGGGTGAAGCCTCCGGCATCGACGACGGAGACGAAGCTGCGGAGCAGATCCAGATCGAACATGGCAGGACCTCTGACGTGGGGTATTCGATTTTTCACTGATCATCATTTTATCATTTAATTTCCAAATGCAAAGGGCGAGGCCTACATCAGGGGCGCCACCGCTTCTGGAGATGCTCCGTGTCCGCCCTGTCGCTCGATGCGCCCCGCACCCGGCTCAACCCGCTGGTCTTCACCGTTCCGTTGTTCTGCCTGCTGTGGAGCTTCGCCTTCGTTGCCGGCAAGGTCGGCGTCACCGACTGTCCGCCGCTGATCTTCCTGGCCGTCCGATTCCTGCTCGCCGGAACGCTTATCCTCGCCATCGCCGGCTTTCGCCGCGACGCCTGGAACCTGTCCCGGCGCGACGTTATCGCCTTCATCGTCATCGGCATCGCCAACAACGCGCTCTATCTCGGCCTCGGCTATGTCGGGCTTCGCACCATCTCGGCGGGATTGAACGCGCTGATCGTCAGCGCCAACCCGGTGTTCACCGCGGTGCTCGCGGCCGTGCTGCTCGGCGAAGCGATGACCTGGCGCAAGGCTTTGGGATTGGTGCTCGGCGTCGCCGGCGTCGCCGTCGTCGTCGCGCACCGGATTTCGGTGGGCTCCGACAATCCGGTCGGCATCCTCTACTCGGTGGGCGCGCTGGCCTCGATCGTCGCCGGCACCATCCTGTTCAAGCAGCTCGCGCCCAAGGGCAACCTGTGGGTCGGCAACGGCATCCAGAATCTTTCCGGCGGGCTCGCGGTCGCGCCGTTCGCTTTCGCCTTCTCCTCCGCCGGCGACATCGTGCCCAGCCTGCGACTGGTCGGGGCGCTGGCCTTCCTGGTGATCCTCGGCTCCGTCGTCGCCTATCTGCTCTGGTTCCGGCTGTTGAGCGAGCTGGGAGCGACCACGGCGAGCGCCTATCACTTCCTGATGCCGCCGCTCGGCATGCTGTTCGGCTGGATGGTGCTCGGGGAGCACGTCGCGGTGCGCGATCTGCTCGGGATCGTTCCGGTGGCGCTCGGCATATTCCTCGTGACCCGTCCCGCCGGCTCGGTCCGCGCGGCGGCGCGGGCCGACTGATCGTCGATCGAATCCAAGGAGCAAGTTCATGACCGCGTTGCGCATCACCCTGGTCGGCGGCCCGACCGCATTGATCGAGATCGGCGGCTTTCGCTTCCTCACCGACCCGACCTTCGATCAGCCGCAGGACTATCAATTGCCCCATGTCACGCTGACCAAGACCGCAGGTCCTGCGCTCTCGGCCGATCAGGTCGGGGATGTGGACGTCGTGCTGCTGAGCCACGACCAGCACAGCGACAATCTCGACCACGGCGGGCGCGCGTTTCTCTCGAGGGCGCGCACCGTGCTGACGACGGTCGCCGGCGCCGGACGTCTCGGCGGCGGCGCGCCAGTGCCCGCTTTCCGAAGTTCGCCAGAGATTGCTGCAACCGCTCATGCGAACTTCGGAAACGGGGTACTAGGTCTCCCGCCCTGGCAGAGCGTCGAGCTCACCGGCCGCGACGGGGCCTGCTTCAAGATCACGGCGACCCCGGCGCGCCATGGGCCGGCCGGCATCGAGCCGCTGTCGGGCGACGTCATCGGCTTCGTGATCGAGCCGGCCGATGGCGGCATTGCGCCGATCTACGTCACCGGCGATACCGTGTGGTTTGACGGCGTCGCCGAGGTGGCGCGGCGCTTTGCGCCCGGCGTGGTCATGCCGTTTGCCGGATCGGCGCAGACCCGCGGGCCGTTCCATCTCACCATGGACACCAACGACGTGGTCGAGACCGCGCGGGCCTTTCCCGACGCGCTGATCGTGCCGGTGCACCACGACAGCTGGGGCCACTTCCGCCAGACCGGCACCGACCTCGTCGCCACCTTCGGCGCGCTCGGCGTGCGCGATCGCCTATTGCTGCTCGAGCCGGGCGTGGCGACGCAGATCGGGCGCTGAAGCGTTGGTCGTCAATCCCGCCGGAACACCACCGAGGCGAGCCAGCCGGTGGTCAGCGCCATGGCGACGATGGTGAGGCCGTAGAGCAGCGCGCGCTGCCGCGCCGAGGTCGCCACGAACTGCTCGAACCCGACCTTGACCACCTCGAAGGTGGTCGAGGCCGAGGCCACGAAGGCGCCGCGGGACAACAGCTTGATGTCGACGTCGTAGTCGCCGGTCGGCACTTCCGCGGGCAGCGGAATGGTGGCGCGGAACAGCGTCGGCGTCAGGAGCGTCACCGCGGCGGTATTCTGCCGGTAGAGGCCGTGCTCGGTGCGCAGCCGGATGAAGGCGCGGCGGAACGGATCGGTCGCCACCACGTCGGCATAGTCGGTGCCGACGCGCTGGGTGAGCACGATATGATCGAGGCCGAGCTTCAGCCTGCGCTGCTGATCGTCGGAGGTGATGGCATCGAACGGGCGGTTGGCGAAGATGGCAAGATAGGACGGAACCTGGAGAAACTGCCGGGAATCCGCATTGGCCCAGATCCCGAACTCGCGTTCCTTGCGCCGCGTCACGAAGTCGGCGGGCGGGCCGCTGACCGTCACCACGAGATCATAGGGCGACGGCGGCGCGGCGACGTCGTCCCGCTCCACCGAGCCGAACAGCACGAGTTCCTCGCCGGCATAGTTCGGGGTGATGGTGACGCGGTGGTTCGACACCGAAACGATCAGGCGCTCGGCGCGGGCCGGCATCCATGCCGCTCCGAGCACGGCGAGAGCAACCGCGGCGGTGGCGATGAGCAGCTTCACGGCATCAACCCGGTTTCACGGATCGTGAACAGCTCCTGCGGCTGGATCACGAGCTCGACGGCGAAGCGAATGCCCACCGACAGAATCAAGAGCCCGAGCAGCAGGCGCAGCTGCTCGCCGCGGATGCGCTGGCCGGCGCGCGCGCCGAACTGCGCGCCGGTCACCCCGCCGATCATCAGGATCAGCGCCAGCACCGCGTCGACCTGATGATTGGTCACCGCGTGCATCAAGGTCGCCATCGTCATGGTGGCGAGCGTCAGCGTCTGGGCGGTGCCGATGGTGGTCGAGGTCGGCACCCGCAGGATATAGATCATCATCGGGATCAGCAGGAAGGCGCCGCCGATGCCCATCACCGCGCCGACGAAGCCGATCAGGAGCCCGATCACGATCACCGGGATCACCGACAGGTACATTTTCGAGCGCTTGAAGCGCATCTTCAGCGGCAGGCCGTGAATCCAGCCGTGGCTGCCGGAGCGGCGCAGCTTGGGCGGCAGGCCGCGGCGCATGTGCAGCAGCGCGCCGAACCCCTCCCACAGCATCAGCCCGCCCACCGTCGACAACAGCGCCACATAGGAGATGGCGATGGTGAGGTCGAGCTGGCCGAGCGAGCGCAGCAGCGTGAACAGCGTGACCCCGAGCGCGGTGCCGACCACGCCGCCGCTGAGCAGCACGAGGGCGAGCGCGGGGTCGATGGCGCGCCGGCGCCAGTAGGACAGCGCGCCGGTCAGCGAGGAGGCGGCGATATGGCTGGAGACCGAGGCGACCGCGACGGCCGGCGAGATGCCGACGAAGATCAGGAGCGGGGTCATCAGGAAGCCGCCGCCGACGCCGAACATCCCCGAGACGAAGCCGACCGCCATGCCCATCGCCAGGATGAGAAACATGTTGACCGGAAGGTCGGCGATCGGAAGGTAGATCTGCACGCTTCAGCCCTGGTAGCAATGCGAGCCGGGGTCGCCGCCGGTTGCGGCGCCCCAGCAAGAGGACTAGCAGGGCAGGATAAAGAGTCCAGCCGGCTGTGACAGCGACACGCTGGCGTGGTGGTTAATGCGCCTGGGCGATCTGCCGGGGCGTCGAAGCGACGCGCGGGCGTTTCGGCGTCGCCTTCGGCGCTTGCGTCGGCATGGCGTCCCATCCCCCGGCGGGCACGGCGACATTGAGCGCGTCGTCCGGCTGTGGCTGGGCGACGAAGGTCTGGGTCGCGAGCTTGGCCGCGGCGAGCGACTGCGCGTCGAGCCGCTTGGCGACGTCGTCGCGCTTGCGGCCGGCATCGGCGTCGCCCTGGGCGGCGGCGAGGCTGAACCATTTATAGGATTCGGCGAGGTTCTGCTCCACGCCGATGCCGCGGGCGTAGAGGATGCCGAGGTTGAACTGGCTGTCGGCGACGCCGTGGTCGGCCGCCTTGCGGAACCACTCGGCCGCGCTCTTGTAGTTGGGGCCCCTGGTCCCGCCGTCGGCATCGAGCACGGCGAGATTGTGCATGGCCTTGGCGTTGCCGCGCTCGGCGGCACGAATGTAGTAGCGCCGCGCCGCGTCGATGTCCTTCTTTCCGCCGAGGCCTTTTTCATAGATGGTGCCGAGCCGGAACATGGCCGGGATGATGCCGCCGTCGGCGGCGCGATCGAGCCACTTCGCCGCCTCCTCGTAATTCACCGGCACGCCGCGTCCCTCCGAATAGCGGGCGCCCACCTCGAAGGCCGCGGTCGGATTGCCGCGCAGGGCCGCGGCGCGCAGCGCCGGACCACCGATGGCATCCGGCAGCGTGTCCGACACCGGGCTGAACGACATCGGCGCCGCCGGCATCGGCGCGCGCTGGTCGGGACCGAAAGCCGGGGCGATGGACGGCGGCTGTGCAGGGACGGTACCGGTGACGTCCGCCGGCTTTGCCGGCATCGCCGCATCCTGCGGCTGCTCGGCCGGCGGCGTCATGGGACCGGCGGCGATGCTGCCCTGGCGCTCCATCGGCGTCGGCGAGGTTACCGCCGGCAGCGTGAGCTCGCCGGCGTTGAATGGGGTGGCGCGGCCGGGCTCGGGCGCCGGCGGCGGCACGGTTGCGTCGCTCGATTTGTCGTGCGCCGGCTCGGCCGGCTGCTCGGCCGGCTGCTCGGCCGGCGCGGACGCACCGCCGCCTTCGAGCATGGTCATCGCCATCTTGAAGCCGGACAGCACGATGACGACGACGCTGGCGCCGACCAGCAGCGAGCGGATCTTGGAGGTGATGGTCGAGGGTCCGCCGGTGCCGGCCTTGCGGCCCTTGGCGTCGAGCACGTTGAGGTGGCGCTGCTTGCCGGAGGCGGCGTCCAAATCGGCATTGGCGGCGGCCTGGGCGGCGCGGCGCGCAGCGGCGATGAAGCTGGACGTGCTGCTCGGCGACTTGGTGGGGACTTCGCGGGGCTGCGCCGGGATCTCGCTGAGCACCTGCTCGGACGCGGCGATGCGCTCGGACGGCGTCGGCGCGGGGGCGGCGGCTCGCTCCTGCGGACGCGTGCCCGGCTCGAGCGGAAAGTCGGGAGGCAGGGTGGGATCGATCGGCGCGCGGACGGCTTGAGCGTCGCGCGCGGGCGCGGCCGCGGTTCCCTCGTCGCGCGCGCCGCCGAGCAGGATGTCCTTCAGCGCCGGCGCAAGCGGCACGATGGGCGGCGCAACCGGCGCCGCGGTCGCGGCGGGATTCGGCAACTCCGGGCGCGGCTCCGGCGCGCGGACGATGGCCGGCATCGGCGCGGACAGAGCGGTAGAGGAGATGACCGGCGCGGCGGTCACGCGCCGCACGCCCGGGATCGTGTCCTCATCCGCACCTTGGGCGGCGACGACGCGCTCGGCCGACGGCCAGGCCGGAGCGGCGGCCGCAGCCCGCGCCGCGCGGCTCTCGCGCAGGTCGCCTTCGATCATCGCGAGGCGATCGACCACGTGGCCGAGCGTGTTGTGCACGCTCTCGAGCGCATCCTGGGTGTTGCGGTCGGTTTCGCTGCGGCTCAGCCGCAGATCGGACAATTCGCGGCGGATGGCGTCGACCACCTCGGGATCCATCGCCGGCGCGGGCGGTGGCGCCGGCGGCGGCGGAGCACGATCTTCACCGAGCGCGGCAAGGCTCGTGCGCTGCTGCTCGAGGTGGCGCAGGATGTCGGACAGCCCGTCCTCGACACGGCTGAAATTCGCGGCGCGGGAATCGGCGAGCTCGAGCCGTTCGAGCAACTGCATGATGCGTTGCTCGACATGGGCGAAGGTGGCGGAGGCGTCGGAACCGACCTGGAGACGATCGATGCGCTCGGACAGCGCGCCCACCGCCTGTTCGAGAGCGTCGCTGTCGCCGCTCGGCCGGTCGCGGCTCTCGAGGGTCGTGGTCAGCGCGGCGATGCGCTGCTCGAGCGCCGCCAGCGAGCCGGAGAATTCGCGGTCCGGAGCCATCTGGTCGATGCGGGCGGCGAGCGCGTGAACCTCGTCGCTCAGCCGCGCCAACGCCTCGTTGGAGGCGACATTGGAAACGATGGCGCGCAGCGCCGCGAGCGTGTCCTCGAGCTGGCGCATCGCGCCGCTGTCCGCGCTTGAGCGGACGATCATGTCGATCTTGCCGCCGAGGTTGCGGATGGCGTCGTCGAAGCCGGCAAGCTGTTCGGCCGGCGTCAGGGTTCGCAGCGTGGAATAGATGTCGCGCAGCGCATGCTCGATGCTGTGCAGCACGTCGCCGTCGCCGCCGCTCTGGCGGCTCTCGTCGATGCGCCGCGCCACCGCGCGGATCTCGTTCTCCAGCGATTCCATCGCGCGGCGGGGCAGCGCGTCGGTGATCGCCTGGCGCATCTCGGCGAGTTCGCTGCGGAACGCCGCGATCGCCTGATCTAGTCCGTCGGGCCGGCGAAGGCTCTCGATCTGGGTGGTCAGGTACTGCAGCTGCTTTTCGAATCCCGACAAATCCGGGGTCGCGGCCTGCGGCGCGATCGGCGGCGCCGCCTGTGGCGCGATCGACGGCGCCGCCTCGGGCTGGATGATCCGTGGCGGGGCGTTCAACTCGCTCTGCCGCGCCAGGATCTCGGCGACGTCGAATTTCAAAAGCTCCGGGATGGTAGCCTGCCGCGGCGGTTCAGCCGGGCGCTCCGCGGCGGGCGGTTCAACCGGGCGCTGCGCGGCGGGCGGTTCGGCCGGACGCTCCGGGGCGGGTGGTTCGGGAAGCGACGCACGCGGCGGCGCGGCGTTGCGCGGCGCTGCGCTCGACAGCTGCGAAAGCCGCGCGTCGAGCCGTGAAATGGCGTCATTGAGCTGCCGCGCCACGCCGGACCCATCGCGCCGCGGCGCCGCCGCCTGCGACATCTGTTCGATCTGGCGGCTGATGGAATCAAGGCGCTGGTGGATCTCGGCGACTTCCGCGGGGTCATGCCCCCGCGACGGTTCGCCGACGGTGGAATTCAGCCACTCGTTCAGGGTCATGCCGGCGCGGCGCGCCGCCGCCTCGGCCCGTTCGCGGACGGATGGCTCGATCCCTTCAACACTCCACGATACGCGAGATGTCATGCCCTGGCCCGCCTGCGCTCCTGACAGCGCCCACGGGCCGCCGTGGTTTCCGGTCGGCGACCCGTTCTTCGGCCGACTTTTTCGCGTTACGGTAAAGAACCGGTTAAGGGGTCGCCGGCGCGGCCGAAAAGTTTAACGGGCGTGAACCGTGATCGAGGTTGCCGGCGGCGCGGCCCTGATATCGCCCGTGGGGCGACCACGCCAGAATCTCGGGTTCCTCGTGTCCTTTTCGAAGCCGACGTTCGCTTAAGGAGTATGCTGCACTATGAAGCAAGCTTCGGATTCGCAGACGGGCCCCGCCAAGATGTCGCAGGGCGGCCGAATTGCCGCGTTTTGGATTTAATATTCTAAAAAACCGTTGCTGCGCTGCAAGACTGCCCCTATAGGAGCCGGCTACTCAGGCAGCAACGTTCAGGTCCAGGGAGAGCAACACAATGCCAAGTTACCGGGCGCCGGTCGAAGACGTGACCTTTCTGCTCAACGATGTCTTCCAGTTCGACCGCTACAACAACCTGCCGGGCTTTGCCGACGCCTCCAGCGACGTCCGCGACGCCATCATCTCCGAAGCCGCCAAGTTCAGCGAAGAGGTGTTGCAGCCGCTGAACCGGGTGGGCGACCTCGAGGGCTGCGTGCGTCACGACGACGGCCGCGTTACCACCCCGAAGGGCTTCAAGGAAGCATTCCGGCAGCTCAGCGACGGCGGCTGGCTCGGCCTGAGCGGGGCCCCGGACTACGGCGGGCAGGGCCTGCCGGCGACGCTGGCCCAGGCCGTCAACGAGTTCATGATCTCGGCCAACATGGCCTTCTCGATGTACCACGGGCTCACGCTCGGCGCGGTTGCGGCGCTGACGGTCCATGCCAGCGACGAGCTGAAGAAGAAGTTCGTGCCCAACATGATGGCCGGGCAATGGTCCGGCACCATGAACCTCACCGAGCCGCACTGCGGCACCGACCTCGGCCTGCTCCGCACCAAGGCGGTGAAGCAGGCGGACGGCAGCTACAAGATCTCCGGCACCAAGATCTTCATCTCCGGCGGCGAGCAGGACATCACCGAGAACATCATTCATCTGGTGCTGGCGCGGATCGAGGGCGCGCCGGCCGGCGTCAAGGGCATCTCGCTGTTCGTGGTGCCGAAGGTGCTCGTCAACGACGACGGCTCGCTCGGTGCGCGCAATGGCGTCTCCTGCGGCTCGATCGAGCACAAGATGGGCATCCACGGTAATTCCACCTGCGTGATGAACTACGACAACGCCACGGGCTGGCTCATCGGCGAGGAGAACAAGGGCCTCAACGCCATGTTCGTGATGATGAACGAGGCCCGCCTCGGCGTCGGCATGCAGGGCCTCGCGCAGTCGGAGGTCGCCTACCAGAACGCGGTGGCCTATGCCCGCGAGCGCCTTCAGGGCCGCTCGCTGTCCGGCGCCAAGGCGCCCGACAAGCCGGCCGATCCGATCATCGTCCACCCGGACGTGCGGCGCACGCTGCTCACCATCCGCGCCTTCAACGAGGCGGCGCGGGCGCTGGTGCTCTGGTCCGCGCTGAAGAGCGACGTCGCTCACCGCTCCGACAACGCCAAGGACCGCCAGGAGGCCGACGACCACATGGGGCTGCTGACGCCGGTGATCAAAGGCGTGCTCACCGATGTCGGCTTCGCCAATTCCGTCGCCGCGCAGCAGATGTTCGGCGGTCACGGCTACATCGCCGAGTGGGGCATGGAGCAGTTCGTGCGCGACGCCCGCATCGCCATGATCTACGAAGGCGCCAACGGCATCCAGGCGCTGGATCTGGTCGGCCGCAAGCTGCCGAAGGACGGCGGCCGCGCGGTGATGGCGCTGTTCAACGAGATCGGCGGCTTCGCCAAGGAGCACGGCGGCGATGAGGCGATGAAGCCCTACGTCGCGCCACTCTCCACCGCGCTCGGGCACCTGCAACAGGCGACCATGTGGCTGATGCAGAACGCCATGGGCAAGCCCGAGAACGCCGGCGCCGCCTCCACCGACTACATGCACCTCTTCGGTCTGGTGATCATGGGCTACATGTGGGCGAGGATGGTCAAGGTCGCGCAGGACAAGATGGCCGGCGGCGACAGTGCCGCCCACCTCAAGACCAAGCTGGTCACCGGGAAGTTCTTCATGGAGCGGCTGCTGCCCGAGACCGCCGCCCACCTGGCGCGGATCCAGACCGGCGCCGCCACCATGATGGAACTGCCGGCGGACGCGTTCTAACTCAGTCCACCCTCTTCAGACCGCGGCCCGCAGGGCCGCGGTTCGTCACCGCACAGAAGTCATCGCACGGATCCAGGGAGGCCATGATGCCTGAAGCATTCATCTACGACCACGTTCGCACCCCGCGCGGCAAGGGCAAGTCGGACGGCGCGCTGCACGAGGTCACGGCGCTGGCGCTGGCGACGGTGCCGCTCAAGGCGCTTAAAGAGCGCAACAACCTTCCCAGCGGCAGCATCGACGACGTCGTGCTTGGGGTGGTCGATCCGATCGGCGAGGCCGGCGGCGACATCGCCCGCTTCGCCGCGATGAATGCGGGCTTCGGCACCTCGGTGCCGGGCATCCAGATCTGCCGCTTCTGCGCTTCCGGTCTCGACGCGGTCAATTTCGCCGCGGCGCAGGTGATGTCGGGCCAGCACGAGCTGACGATTGGCGGCGGCGCCGAGTCCATGAGCCGGGTCGGCATCATGTCGTCGGGCTCGTCCTGGCCGATGGATCCGTCGATGGCGCTGCCGACCTATTTCATGCCGCAGGGCGTGGCGGCCGATCTGATCGCGACCAAGTACGGCTTCTCGCGCGACGATGTCGATGCCTATGCGGTGCAGAGCCAGCAGCGCGCCGGCGCCGCCTGGGCCGAGGGCCGGTTCAGGAACTCGGTCGTCCCGGTCAAGGACATCAACGGCCTCACCATCCTCGACAAGGACGAGCACATGCGTCCGTCGACCACCATGCAGTCGCTGGCGCAGCTGCAGCCGTCCTTCGCGGTGATGGGCGCGATGGGCGGCTTCGATGCGGTCGCGGTGCAGTCGCATCCGGAGATCGAGGCGGTGAACTACGTCCACCACGCCGGCAACTCGTCGGGCATCGTCGACGGCGCCGGCGCGGTGCTGCTCGGCAACCAGGAGGCCGGCAAGAAATACGGCCTGAAGCCGCGCGCGAAAGTCCGCGCCTTCGCCAATATCGGCTCGGAGCCCGCGATGATGCTGACCGGCCCGGTCGACGTCACCAAGAAGGTGCTGGAGCGCTCCGGCATGAAGCTGTCCGACATCGACCTGTTCGAGCTCAATGAAGCCTTCGCCTCGGTGGTGCTGCGCTACATCCAAGCCTTCAACATCGACAACGCCAAGATCAACGTCAACGGCGGCGCCATCGCGCTCGGCCATCCGCTCGGCGCGACCGGCGCGATGATTCTCGGCACCGTGCTCGACGAGTTGGAGCGGCGCAACCTGTCCACCGCGCTGGTGACCTTGTGCATCGGCGGCGGCATGGGCACCGCCACCATCATCGAGCGCGTCTGATAACGGCTCTTGGGATCGAGGATACCTCAGATGGCATTCAAGAATTTTCGCGTTGAGACCGACGCCGACGGCATCGCCCTGGTGACGTGGGACATCCCGGGCCGCTCCATGAACGTGCTCGACACCACCACGATCGAGGAACTCGCCGCGATCGTGCAGCAGACCACCGCCGACGCCGCGGTGAAGGGCGTGGTCATCACCTCCGGCAAGGAGGCGATGTCGGCCGGCGCCGACCTCACTATGCTGGAGAGCATGAGCGGCCTCTACGCCGACATGCTCAAGCAGAAGGGCGAGCTCGCCGCCAACCAGTTCCTGTTCACCGAGAGCAGCAAGCTGTCGCAGACGCTGCGCGCGATCGAGACCTGCGGCAAGCCGTGGGTCGCCGCCATCAACGGGCTCGCGCTCGGCGGGGCGTTCGAATTGACGCTGGCCTGCCACTACCGCGTCGCCGCGGACAATCCCAAGACGCGGCTCGGCCTGCCCGAGGTCAAGGTCGGTCTGTTCCCCGGCGCCGGCGGCACCCAGCGCGTGCCGCGCATCGTGCCGACCCAGGATGCGCTGCAGTTCCTGCTGAAGGGCGACGCGGTCAACCTCGCCAAGGCCAAGGCCATGAAGCTGGTCGACGCCGTGGTGCCGGCGGCCGACCTGATCAAGACCGCCAAGGACTGGATCAAGGGCGGCGGCAAGGCGGTGGCGCCGTGGGATGTGAAGGGCTTCAAGCCGCCGAGCGGCGCGGTCTACTCCGCGGCCGGTATGCAGACCTTCCCCCCCGCCAACGCGCTGCTGCGCCGCGAGACCTACAACAACTATCCCGCCGCGCGCGCCATCCTGCAGTGCGTCTATGAAGGACTGCAGCTGCCGATCGACGCCGCGCTGCGCGTCGAGTCGCGCCACTTCGCCAGCATCCTGCGCAGCAAGGAGGCGGCGGCGATGATCCGCAGCCTGTTCGTCTCCATGCAGGAGCTGAACAAGGGCGCGCGGCGGCCGGCGGGCGTGGCGCCGACCAAGGTCAAGAAGCTCGCCGTCATCGGCGCCGGCTTCATGGGCGCCAGCGTCGGTTATGTTTCGGCGCGCGCTGGCATCGATGTGGTCCTGATCGACCGCGACCAGGCCAGCGCCGACAAGGGCAAGGCCCACGCCAAGTCGGTGATCGACGGCCTGATCGCCAAGGGCCGCGCCAAGGAGGCGGATCGCGACGCGCTGCTCGCGCGCATCACCGCCACCGCCGACTATGGCGCGATCTCCGATTGCGACCTGGTGATCGAGGCGGTGTTCGAGGACCGCAAGGTCAAGGCCGACACCTACGCCAAGGCGCAGCCGCTCCTGAAGGCCGGCGCGATCTTCGCCTCCAACACCTCGACCTTGCCGATCAACTCGCTGGCCGAGGAGTTCAAGGAAAAGCCGCGCTTCATCGGCATCCATTTCTTCTCGCCGGTCGAGAAGATGATGCTGGTCGAGATCATCGTCGGCAAGGAGACTGGCGATCTCGCGCTCGCCACCGCGCTCGACTACGTGCGCCAGATCGGCAAGACGCCGATCGTGGTCAACGACTCGCGCGGCTTCTTCGCCAACCGCTGCGTGATGCGCTACACCTCGGAAGGCCTCGAGATGCTGATGGAGGGCGTGCCGCCCGCGATGATCGAGAACACCGCCAGAATGGCGGGCATGCCGGTCGGGCCGCTGTCGCTCAGCGACGAGGTGGCGCTCGATCTCGCGCTCAAGATCATGAAGGCGACGGAGGCCGATCTCGGCGCCAACGCCATCGACCAGGCGCAGAAAAAGCTCATGGTCGAGATGGTGGAGAAGCAGGGCCGCCTCGGCCGCAAGAACGGCAAGGGCTTCTACGACTATCCGGAGAAGGGCAAGGGCCAGAAGCGCTTGTGGGACGGCATTGGCGCGCTGCAACCGAAGAAGCTCGACCCCGACACCCTCGACGTCGAGGAATTGAAGCAGCGCTTCCTGGTGGCGCAGGCGGTCGAGGCCGCGCGTACCGTGCAGGACCACGTCATCACCGACCCGCGCGAGGCCGACGTCGGCTCGATCCTCGGTTTCGGCTTCGCGCCGTTTACCGGCGGCGCGCTGTCCTACATCGACTTCATGGGGACGAAGAACTTCGTGGCGCTGTGCCGCAAGTTCGAGGCCAAATACGGCTCGCGCTTCACGCCGCCGAAGCTGCTGGTCGAGATGGCGGAGAAAGGCGAGACCTTCTACGGGCGCTTCCCGCCGAACAAGGCGGCCTGAGGCCTGGAAAAAACAAAGGCCGGATCGACGATCCGGCCTTTCATTTCGCTCGTCATGGCCGGGCTTAACCCGGCCATCCACGCTTCTCTTGCCGCAAAGAGTGGATGCGCGGGTCAAGCCCGCGCATGACGAAGGAACGAATTCGAACGCCCGCTTCGCCGCTCAAGCCGCTTCGGCCTTGAGCGCGGCCTGCACGCCGGGGCGCGCCGCGACGCGCTCCTTGTAGGCCATCAGGTTCTTCATCGCCGACAGGTCGATCTTCATGGCGTCGGCCCAGCGCAGCATGGTGAAGAGGTAGCCGTCCGCCACGGTGAATTGCGAGCCCATCAGGTAGTCGCGGCCGGCGAGCTTGCTGTCGATGTAGGCGAGCTTGCCGTTGATGCGGTTGCGGAAGAACGCCTTGGTCTCGTCCGACAGGGTCGGGTTGAACAGCGGGCCGAACGACTTGTGAACCTCGGCGCCGATGAAGTTGAGCCATTCCTGCAGCCGGTAGCGTTCGGGCGTGCCGTTGGCGGGGGCAAGTCCCGTGGCCGGCACCTGGTCGGCGATCATCTGCACGATCACCGGTCCTTCGGTCACGAGCTCGCCATTGTCGAGAACGAGCGCTGGAACCTGGCTCTTGGGATTGACCTTGTTGTAGTCCTCGCCGCTCTCGAGCGTCTTCGCCTTGAGATCGACCTTGACCAGCTCATGGGGAATCCCGGCTTCCTTCAGCGCAATGTGGGGGGACAGCGAGCACGCGCCCGGCGTGTAATAGAGCTTCATGGTGGCCTCCTTGGATTGCGGTCGGTTCGCCGCACGTCTCGCCGCCGTTGGGCGGCGCTTGGGCGCTCGGAGTTGAATGCAAATGCATCGATTTGTCAATGTTGATGCAGATGCATTTAATGGCGTATAGTTCAGGCGTAGTCACGATGGCGAGGCCATGAAACGGAAACCGTCGACGGAAGCGACCGCGGCCTGGATCCGGCTGATGCGGGTGCAGAGCCGCGTGCTCGATGGCGTCGAGCACGACCTGAAGAAGGCCGGGTTCCCGCCGCTGGCCTGGTACGACGCGCTGGTCGAACTGTCGCGCGCGCCGCGCGGCGAGCTGCGGCCCGTGGAGTTGGAGCGGCAGATGCTGATCCCGCAATATTCGACGTCGCGGTTGATCGAACGGCTGGTCGACGAGGGGCTGGCGGTGCGGCGCGACTGCCCGATCGACAAACGCGGCCAGTTCGTCGAGATCACCGAGGCCGGCCGCGAGCTGCAGAAGCGGATGTGGGGTGCCTACGCGGCGGCGATCGAACGCCACATCGGATCGAAACTGTCGGACGGCGACGCCGCGAAACTCTGCGCGCTGCTGGACCGGCTCGGCTGCTCGTGCGAGGACGTTTCGCCGCTGGCCAGAGACGCCGCGCCGGCGCGATGACTGACCCTTTACCTTTCGTCGCTACCGCAGGTGGCGATCCCTGTTCCCGTCCGCGCGAACGAACCCGGCGCGGCATTTTTTCGGACCCCGCATGGCGCGTGACCAGATCGATATGACGCCGCTCACGTCACGTGACGAACTCGTCGCGTGGCTCGAGGCGGGGGTGAAACCGAAGCGCGACTTCCGCCTCGGCACCGAGCACGAGAAGACCCCGTTCACGCTCGCGGACCGCCGTCCAGTGCCTTACGACGGACCGCGCGGCATCGGCGCGCTGCTCGAGGGCATGAAGGACCTGCTCGGCTGGGAGCCGATCATGGAGCAGGGCAACGTCATCGGGCTCTACGACGTCACCGGGGGCGGAGCGATCTCGCTCGAACCGGGCGGGCAGTTCGAGCTCTCCGGCGCGCCGGTCGAGACCGTGCACCAGACCGCCACCGAAGTGATGGCGCATCTCGCCCAGGTTCGCGAGGTCGCGACCCCGCTCGGCATCGGCTTTCTTGGCCTCGGCATGACCCCGTCATGGTCGCGCGCCGAAATTCCGATGATGCCGAAGGGGCGCTACCAGATCATGACGCGCTACATGCCGAAGGTCGGCACGCTCGGCCTCGACATGATGTACCGCACCTGCACGGTGCAGACCAATCTCGACTTCTCATCGGAAGCCGACATGGTGCTGAAGCTGCGGACCTCGGTGGCGCTGCAACCGATCGCGACCGCGCTGTTCGCCAATTCGCCGTTCACCGAGGGCAAGCCCAACGGCTTTCTCTCGTTTCGGTCCGAGATCTGGCGCGACACCGACAACGCGCGCGCCGGCACGCTGCCGTTCGCCTTCGAGCCCGGCATGGGCTTCGAGCGTTGGGTCGACTATGCGCTCGACGTCCCGATGTATTTCATCAAGCGCGGCGACCGCTACATCGACGTCGCAGGATCGTCGTTCCGCGATTTCTTCGACGGCAGGAACCAGTTGGTCCCCGGCGAACGCCCGACGCAGTCCGACTGGGCCAACCATCTGTCGACGATCTTTCCGGAGGTGCGGCTCAAGCGCTACCTCGAGATGCGCGGCGCCGACGGCGCGCCCTGGCACCGCATCCCGGCGCTGTCGGCGTTCTGGGTCGGGCTGCTCTATGACGACGATAGCTTGCGGGCGGCCTGGGACATCGCACGCCATTGGACCGCGGCGGAGCGCCAGGCGCTGCGCGACGACGTGCCGCGGCTCGGCTTCAAGGCCAAGATCGGCACCCGCTTCGTGTTCGAAATCGCCAGGGAATGCCTCAAGATTGCACGTGCGGGCCTGCGTCGCCGCGCCCACATCGACCACCAGGGGCACGATGAATCGCGCTATCTCGAGCCGCTGGACCAGATCGTCGAGTCCGGCCGCACCCCGGCGGAGGACATGCTGCAGAAATTTCACGGTGCGTGGGGCGGCTCGGTCGAGCCGGCCTATGAGGAATACGCGTTCTGACCTGCGGCGGCGACGGGGCGATGACGGTGCCCGTTCATCTGCCGTACAGAAAAGCGGCGTCTTAATACGTAAACGGCGGGATTGCGTCCGTCTTCCGGGCGGGGCGCGCGATCGCGTTCGCCGATTGATCGTTGGAAAAACCTGTCATCGCCGAAAGTCGACCGGGATGGTCCGAGCCAGTTGCTCTCATGCGCGGTCATCGATGACGAGTGGCGTGGATTTGGCATTCCCTGTCCACCCCGCCGCGGGCGCGGCGCGGCGCGGCGACCTCTTTCGCGAACTTCGAAAACCAAAGGGCGCTAGCAAGTTTATGATTCTGGTATCCTTTTGTTTCCGAACTTGGTGCCGGAAGGTGCGGCGGGCGACCCGCGAGCTTCGGGAACAGGGTACGGGACATGGCGCCACGGCTGTCCGCCTGCTTGCCATCGCCTGCCTGCTGCTCGCCATGCTGGCGACGCCGCGCGCTAGTCTCGCCCAGGCCAATTTCGACCGTCCCGGCGGTGACTACTTGCATACGCCTGTCGCCTCCGGTGACCCGGTCGACTGCTCCCTGCAATGCGAGCACGACCGCCGCTGTCGCGCCTGGAGCTTCAGCTATCCGACCGCGGCGGCACCCGATGCCATGTGCATGCTCAAGAGCAGCGTTCCGCCGCGGGTCGGCAATGCGTGCTGCGTGTCCGGCGTCCGTGGCGCCGGCGTGGTCGAGATGCGCACCGGCGCGGTGGAGATGTCGACCGATCGTTCCGGCGGCGACTACCGCAATTTCGAGCTGAAGGGTGCCGAGGGCGAGGCGAAGTGCAAGGAGGCGTGCGAGGCGGACAGCAAATGCCGCGCCTGGACCTACGCACGGCCGTGGTACATGGGCAAGGATGCGCGCTGCTTCCTGAAGAGCCAGATCAAGCCCCCGCACCGCAAGCCCGGATTCATCTCGGGCGTGGTGCGCTGATGCTTGCGCTGCGACAGGCCGCGGCCCGGTTCGCGCGGGTCAGTTCACGCTGGTGAGGAAGCGCCCCATCCGCAGGCCCGACAGCCAGCTCGCCGCGCTGGCGCGGCGGCGGGTGACGCCGAGGTCGTAGGAGCCGAGCACCGCCTCGACGCGTCCCACCAGGTTGTCGGCCGGCAAGAGCCCCACGCCGCCCTCGGCCACCGGAACGCGGCTGTCGGCCGAGTTGTCGCGGTTGTCGCCGAGCACGAACAAATGATTGGGCGGCACCGCGACTTCGGGGGTGTTGTCGAGAAAGGCATGGGCGCGCAGCTTGAACACCGGATGCGCATGCCCGCCCGGCAGCGTTTCGACAAGGCGCTCGGCCGGCATCTCCGAGCCGTCCTCGTTTTCGGCGCGGCCCACGCCATCGGCGCGCAGCGGCGCGGCGATGCCGTTGATCAGCAGCTGGCCGTTGCGCATCTGGATGCGGTCGCCGGGCAGCCCGACGACGCGCTTGACCCAGACCTGCGAGCGATCGCCCGGCCAGCGAAACACGACGACGTCGCCGCGCTCCGGCAGCGCGCCCAGCACCCGCGAGGTTGCCGGCAGGGCGATGTTCAGCGGCACCGACGCCGCGCTGTAGCCGTAGGGGAATTTGGAGGCGAGCAGCGCGTCGCCGATCATCAGCGTCGGCTCCATGGAGCCCGACGGGACGTAGAACGGCTCCGCCAGCGCGGCCTTGGCCGCCATCACCAGCAGGAACACCGCGACCATTTGCCCGATCGCGCCGCCCCAATCGAGCGCGGCCCGTCGCGCGCGCGCCATCCGCGCCGTGGTCATGCTCCGGTCCCCCCGACGGTGATGCGGTCCATGCGCAGCGTCGGCTGGCCGACGCCGACCGGCACGCCCTGGCCGTTCTTGCCGCAGGTGCCGATGCCCGCGTCGAGCTCGAGGTCGTTGCCGACCATCGCGATGCGATGCAGGTCGGTCGGGCCGTTGCCGATCAGCATGGCGCCCTTGAGCGGCGCCCCGAGCTTGCCGTTCTCGATCCGGTAGGCCTCGGTGCACTGGAATACGTACTTGCCGGACGTGATGTCGACCTGGCCGCCGCCGAAATTGGCGGCGTAGATGCCGTTCTTCACCGAGGCGATGATCTCGGCCGGATCGTGCTTGCCGGCAATCATATAGGTGTTGGTCATGCGCGGCATCGGCACGTGGGCGTAGCTCTCGCGGCGGCCGTTGCCGGTCGGCTTCATGCCCATCAGTCGGGCGTTCTGGCGGTCCTGCATGTAGCCGACCAGGATGCCGTCCTCGATCAGCAAGGTGCGGCTGGTCGGGGTGCCCTCGTCGTCGATCGACAGCGAGCCGCGACGCGACGCGATGGTGCCGTCGTCCACCACGGTGACGCCCTTGGCCGCCACCTGCTGGCCCAGCAGGCCGGCAAAGGCCGACGTCTGCTTGCGGTTGAAGTCGCCCTCGAGGCCGTGCCCGACGGCCTCGTGCAGCATCACGCCGGGCCAGCCGGGGCCCAGCACCACGTCCATCTCGCCCGCCGGGGCGGGCACCGATTCCAGGTTGATCATGGCTTGGCGGATCGCCTTGTCGGCGGCGTCCCGCCACGCCCTGGTCTCGATGAAGCGCGCGTAGGACTCGCGGCCGCCATAGCCGTAGCTGCCGGTCTCCTGGCGATCGCCGGAGCCGGCGACCACCGAAACATTGACCCGCACCAGCGGCCGGATGTCGCGATAGCTGGCGCCGTCGGGCCGCACGATCTCGATCACCTGCCAGGTTGCGCCGAGGCTGACCGAGACCTGCCGGACCCGCGGATCCTTGTCGCGGACGTAGGCGTCGATCTCGGCGAGCAACTTCACCTTGGCCTCGAAGGCCTCGCCGTCGAGCGGGTTCTCGTCGCCGTAAAGCCGCACGTTGGTGTGCGGCGGAGCCGCGGCCAGCACGCCGCTGTAGCCGCCGCGCACGGCGGCCACCGCGTCGGCGGCGCGCGCCAGCGCCGGAATCGAGACGTCGGAGGAATGGGCGTAGCCGACCGCGTCATCCTTGACGGCGCGCAGGCCGAAGCCCTGTGCGGTGTCGAACGTCGCCTGCTTGAGGCGGCCGTTGTCGAACATCAGCCCCTCGGACTGGCTATATTCCAGGAACAGTTCGCCGTCGTCGGCCCCTGTCAGCCCGCGCGTCAGCTCCTTGCGCATGTCATCGCGGTCGAGCCCGGCCCGGTCGATGAGGGAGGTCGATCCGGTGGCCGGGGTGTCAGGGGCTGGGCTCATGGGGTCTCCGCGCGGATTTGCATGTCTGCTCTTCAAGATAGGTGCGCGCCGGCGAAACGGCCAGCCGCCAGACGCCAGTTCCACGCGGCCAAGCGCCGCGCCAACGCAATCTTGATCGGGACAGCTTTGATTTGATCAGGGCAGCTTGTCGTAGCCTTCGCCGAGGCCCTTCAGGCTAAGGGGGAAGCCGATACCTTCCTCCGGCGTTTCGAAGATGATGAACGTCGCCGTCTTGGAGGTCTTGAGCTGGTTGAGCAGATTGTCGTCCATCACCACCTCGGCGACGCAGCCGTTGGGGAGGCAGCGGACGAAGCCGGCCCGGCCGACGTCGGTGTTGTCGAGCTTCAGCCCGAGGCCGGAGGGCAGCAGCACGCCGAGCGGCGCCACCACACGCATCAGCTTGCTCTTCTGATCGGCGGTCTTGAGGATGATCACGGTCAAGCCGGCGCCGGAGCGGTCCTCGGCGACCACGCTCTGGATCAGGGCGCATTGTTCGCTCTGCGCGCCCGGCGGCGTGTCGCAGCGGATCTGCCAATCGCCGTGGACCGAGCGGACCGCGCCCTGGGCGTGGGCGGCACCGGCGAAGCCCGGCGAGATCAAGGCCAGCATGCCGGCAAACAAAACGGCGCCGAGACGACGCGGCGCCGGTGCAGCGTGGCGCGCGGTTCTTGCATCGGTCCCATGCTTTGTCGATGCGCCCATCACGGGTGGTCCTTGGCTGCGGTGGCGTTGTTGCAAATGACAGGCAGATACCATAGCGGCGCCGTGAAGGCGAAGCGGACCCCTCCGGCCGGCAGATTTCGCCGCCGCGCCATCGCCACGGTCCGGATCGACCTGCTTGCCACAGCCGTGGCCCCCGCGAAAGCGCTTCCGGGCCGCGATGGCGCGCGAATCATCCGCTTATCCCACTCCTTCATGGCCCCTTGGGACGCGATTCCTCACGAGCCGCGCCGGCTTGGCGCAATCGCGCGCCGCCGCGACCGAATCGCATCTCCCCAGCTGTCCCGGACCGTGGGTACATCGCGCAATCGGCCTGTCAAGCTCCGCAGCTCGGCGCTCGCGCGTGATCCGGCGCCACGGCGCGAATTCGCCTGCCAATTCAGTCTCGGGGGGTGATTTTCCGGATCGCTTATTGGTACATTGCGATGGAGAGGGAATTATGATTTGAGAGGCTGGATTGCGAAGCGTTTTCGTCGGCTCGAGGCCGGCGAGAGGGGCTTCGGGGGCAGCCGGTTCGGCATCGCGCGACCGGCTGGGGTCTTGGACAGGGAGCGGGAGCGGAATGAAGCTGTCGAGGGGACAAATCGTCCGCCGGGCGCTGGGTTTGGCGGTGACCGGAGGTGGTGTGATGTTTGCCGGGGCGGCATTCGCCGAACTCGGCCAGCCGGGGCTCTGGGAGTACACGCTCCAGCAATCCGGCTCTCCGGTGATGGATCAGATCATCACGTTTCACAATTTTCTGCTCTGGATCATCATCCCCATCACGCTGTTCGTGCTGGCGCTGCTGATCATCGTGATGGTGCGCTTCAACGCCAAGTCGAACCCGACCCCGTCGAAGACCACCCACAACACGCTGATCGAGGTGATCTGGACCATCGGGCCGGTGCTGATCCTCGTCGCGGTCGCGGTGCCGTCGTTCCGGCTGCTGTTCCTGGAGCTCGACGTGCCGAAGGCCGATCTGACCATCAAGGCGACCGGCAACCAGTGGAACTGGACCTACAATTATCCCGACGACAAGATCGAGTTCACCTCGATCATGTTGACCGATGAGGATCGCGCCAAGCTGCAGTCGCCGCCGCCGCGCCTGCTCGGTGTCGACCACGCCATCGTCGTGCCGGTGAACAAGATCGTCCGCGTGCAGACCACCGGGGCCGACGTCATCCATTCCTTCGCGGTGCCGGCCTTCGGCATCAAGATCGACGCCATCCCCGGCCGTCTCAACGAGACCTGGTTCAAGGCCACCAAGACCGGCGTGTATTACGGCCAGTGCTCGGAGCTGTGCGGCAAGGATCACGCCTTCATGCCCATCGCGGTGAAGGTCGTGACCGATCAGGAATATGCCGATTGGAAGAAATGCGCTCAGGCGGGCAAGGAGCACTGCATCGACGAGCCGCAGGCCGGCCCGGCGAAGACCGCTAAGAGCGACGGGACTGCGAAGTCCTAAACACGACGGCAAGGCAGGATTCGAAAATGGCTACAACCGCAGCGACCGCTCATACCGACGACCACGCGCACGACCATCCGACCGGATGGCGGCGCTATCTCTATTCGACGAACCACAAGGACATCGGGACGATGTACTTGTTCTTCGCCATCATGGCGGGGGTCATTGGTGGGGCGCTCTCGGTCGCGATGCGCATCGAGCTGATGTATCCGGGCGTGCAGATCTTCCACGAGTCGCACACCTTCAACGTGTTCGTGACGGCGCACGGCCTGATCATGGTGTTCTTCATGATCATGCCGGCGTTCATCGGCGGCTTCGGCAACTGGATGGTGCCGTTGATGATCGGCGCGCCGGACATGGCGTTCCCGCGCATGAACAACATCTCGTTCTGGCTGCTGCCGGCCTCGTTCGCGCTCCTGCTCATCTCGACCTTCGTCGAGGGCGAGCCCGGCGCCAACGGCGTCGGCGCCGGCTGGACCATCTACGCGCCGCTGTCGACCTCGGGACACCCGGGTCCGGCGGTCGACTTCGCGATCCTGTCGCTGCACCTCGCCGGCGCGTCGTCGATCCTCGGGGCGATCAACTTCATCACCACGATCTTCAACATGCGCGCCCCCGGCATGACGCTGCACAAGATGCCGCTGTTCGTGTGGTCGATCCTGGTGACCGTGTTCCTGCTGCTGCTGTCGCTGCCGGTTCTGGCGGGCGCCATCACCATGCTCTTGACCGACCGCAACTTCGGCACCTCGTTCTTCACCGCGAGCGAGGGCGGCGACCCGGTGCTGTTCCAGCACCTGTTCTGGTTCTTCGGCCATCCCGAAGTCTACATTCTGATCCTTCCGGGCTTCGGCATGATCAGTCATATCATCTCGACGTTCTCCAAGCGGCCGGTATTTGGCTATCTCGGCATGGCCTACGCCATGGTCGCCATCGGCGGCATCGGCTTCGTGGTGTGGGCGCATCACATGTACACGGTCGGCATGACGTCGGCGACGCAGGCC
>Ga0187771_10000313_pt1 | contig 28780 bp, 28 predicted proteins | sample 0116_SJ02_MP15_1_FD_133139 | JGI IMG/M metagenome (GOLD analysis project Ga0187771, IMG submission 133139) | Tropical peat soil microbial communities from peatlands in Department of Meta, Colombia - 0116_SJ02_MP15_10_MG | ecosystem: Environmental > Terrestrial > Soil > Wetlands > Peat | place... | reverse complement strand
GCGGTAGGACTCGGACTTGCCGGCGCGATTTCGGCGGCGCTGCTCGCAAGACATCGAACCGGGCGCGGGCGCGAGGTGCAAATTTCTCTGTACTCGATGGGCCTGTGGATGAACGGCACGGATCTGACGGTGGGGCTGATAGCCGGCCGATGCCCCGAATCGGAAGGACGCGCGCAGCGCATAAATCCGCTGTGGAGTTCGTACGAGTGCAAGGACGGGAAGTGGATTTACTTCGTGATGCTCCAGGCCGATCGATACTGGCGCCAGTTCTGCGCCGCACTAGGCCGTCCGGAATGGGAGAACGATCCGAGATTCGCCAACCAGGGCCTGCGCGCGCTGAACTGCGCCGCGATGACCGCGGAAATCGATGCCGCGATGGCGGCGCGCACGGGTGCTGAATGGGGGCCGGTTTTCGATCAATATCAACTGATCTGGGCGCCGATGCGCACCGATGCGGAGGTGCTCGCCGATCCGCAGGCGCAGGAGATCGGAGCCTTCGCGCCGGTGGACCATCCGCGCATCCCCGGATGCCGGGTCGTCGATAGCCCGGTCAAATTCGCCGATGTCCCGCAAGGCCCTCATCGCCCGGCCCCCGAACTCGGCCAGCATACCGAGGAGGTCGCGCTCGAGGTCGGGCTGACCTGGGACGATATCGCGAGGCTGAAGGAATCCGGGGCGCTCGGATAGCAGGATGTTGAGAAGAGTCTGATCATCGCACCTCGCTTGCGGCGGCGTCTCAACATCCTGCGTGAAAGATGGCTGCTTTCCTCTATCTTCTCCCCCGGTCTTTTCCGGGGGAGATAAGAGAGGGGGAGCAGGCTGTGGCTTGTTACCAGCCTGCGGGCTGCGGGCGCATCGGCCGCATGGTGGGCGGATTGGCGGCCGCATGCCGGGGCCGCGATGCCCGGAGTCGCCAAAGTCCGTGTAAAATAAAGACTTTTCGGCGTTTTCGGTCTCTGGATTGACTGTCCCGGCGCCGCATCCGTATCATTTTCTGGCTCCCCGTGGAGGTTCATGGGCCGTGCGAATGATAACCCCGCCAGTCGCTGAGAGGCGTGCGATCGACCGGGACCTTTCCAACTACTTTCGGACCCACCGGAAGGCGTCGTTCAACCGCGCGGTCTCGCAACTATGCCGCTACTTCAACGTGAAGCGGCCGCGGATCGAATGGTACGAGTACATCGACTGGGGCAAGACCGCGGGCAAGACCTTCGAGGACGGCAAAATCATCCTCGTCCATCCCGAGAACTGGAAGCGCGGACGCGTCTACAACAGCGAACGCATGTGGGTCCAGATGATCTACCACGAGATGGGTCATTACCTGTTCTGGACCGACGCGGAGCGCAAGGCTGACGCCTTCATGCGCCGGATGGTCACCGGGCTGAGGCCGCCAAGCGCGCGCAATCGCCGCGTCCGGCGCGGTATACTGTGTGCGAGGCGATCGGCGGCCAGCAGCCGCCGGCGAAGGACTCGCGCCGGCGCTCGCGCGCGACAGCCGCGCCGCGCCCGCCGCGCCGCGTAACAGGCATTACCACGATGGCGAGCAAGCCCAACGTCGAAAACCGCTGGTGGGTAGAGACCACCTTCAAGAAGCCGAAGAAGGCCAAGTCGGAAGTCGAGATGCCGCAGCTTCCGGTCGCGATGGCCTTTTACCAGGCCGCTCGCGACTACGATCAGGAGCGCGCCAAGGACGATCTCACCGACAACAACCTCCGCATCGCGCGTCAGGCCGACACCAAGCAGGGCGAGTGGGTTTACGTCGCGATGACCGAGGAGCACTACCCGCCGCACCTCATCAAACGAATCAAGGATGAGTTCCGGCTTCCTCGCGAGGCGCGCGGGATCGTGCTCGACCACGGCCGCCTCGTGCGCCTGCTCATCTGCGGGCCGCAAATCGAAGACTGGATGATCGACGTGACTCTCAGCGACGAGCCGTCGGTGGATGCCTACGTGTGGAACGTGATGTACCGCGAGCAGCTTTTCCGGCGCGCCGAGGAGGCGCTCCGTCAAGCGCGCAAGTGGGCGCTCAACCTCATCCAGTATCCGCCCCCGCGCGACGAACCCTTCCGCGGCGCGCTCCTGTAGTACGCCGGCGCGTTGCGCGCGCGCTGCGATGATCGAGCGGCGCGCGCTTGCGGCCGGCCTGCAGTATCGCAAGACCCCCGAACCGGCTAAGCTCCGACCAGGTGCTGCGCCATGAAATTCCTTCCGCTCGTGCTCAGAAATCTCCGGCGCAACCGGCGCCGAACGATCCTGACCGTGCTCTCGATCGCGGTCTCCATTTTCGTTTTCGCGGCGCTGATCAGCATGCCGAGCCTTATCCAGCAGATACTTCGTGACCGCGCGAATTCGCTTCGATTGATATCGTTCTGCAAGGCCGGATTCTTTTATCCTCTTCCCGAGGCGTATGTCGGCCGCATCCAGAGCATCCCTCATGTCGAGGCGGTCGCCGGCGAAACCATATTCATGGGGACGTACCGCGATCCCAAGGACCTGGTTCCGAGCGCGGCGCTGGATCCGGATCACGTCGAAGATATTTGGGGCGACTGGAAAGTAGGCCGGGCGGATGCCGAGGAATTCCGCCGCGTCAAGACCGGTGCGCTGGTCGGGCCCACGCTGCTCAGCCGCTTTCGATGGAAGGTGGGCGATCGCGTTACTCTGCGCGGAACGGTCTTCCCGGTGGACGTGGAGCTGACGATTGTCGGTACGCTCGGCGGGACCGCGCCGCCGTATGCGCTGATGTTCCGGCGCGACTACCTGGATGAAGTTCTCGGGCGGCCGGGCACGGTCAACCTGATCTGGATCAAGGTCGATAGTTCGAAATGGATCCCGTCGGTGATCGCCGACGTCGATGAGAAATTCGCGAACTCATCGGCCGAAACCAAGACTCAATCTGAACTTGGAGTTTCGCTCAGCCAGATGGGGGCGTGGCGTCCGCTGATCGACGGAATCGAGGGGATCGCACTCGTCGTGATCTTTGCGATTGGCCTGGTCGCGGTGAACACCGCCGCGATGTCGATTCGCGAGCGCCGGCAGGAACTTGCCGTGATGCGCGCGATCGGGTTCACGCGCCCGGTCATCGTCTCGTGCCTGGTGTCGGAGGGCCTGCTGATCGGAGCGCTCGGCGGCGGCCTCGGTTGCCTGGCTGCGTACCTGGGCCTCAAGCTCGTGCCGTACGCATCGGAGAGCCTCGGCATGTTCGCATTCATGCTCGTAATGTCGCGGAAAGTCGCCGCCGAGAGCCTGCTTGTCGCAATTCTGATCGGGCTGGGCAGCAGCATTCTGCCCGCGAGCGCAGCGACGCGTGGCGACGTCGCCGGTTCGCTGCGCGCGGTGATTTAATCACCACCTGCGGCGACGATCGTCGGACTTGCCGTGAAGGATGCCGGCGGCGAGCGCCGCGGCTATTTGGGGAACTGGACGGTCGCGGTGCCGGTCACGAGGCGCTCGGCGTCCTCGTTTTCGATCCACACGTCGATTTCGACGGTTCGATCTTCCGGGGTCGCGTGCGTGATGAACCCGTGGAACGTGATCGTGTGGTCGGGCTGGACGGGCACGCGATAAGTCGTGCCGATCCTCTGCAATTTCGCGCCGCCCTCCGGACCGAGCCAATCGGTCACGAATTTGCACAACAGCCCGAGGCTCATGTTGCCGGGCAGGATCATCCCGGGCAGCCCCTCCTTGCGCGCGCCTTCATCGTCGGTGAATCGCGGCGCATCCATGCCGCCCGATCGCGCGTAGCGCCGGCACTGATCCTTGCTGATGAAGACCTCGAGCGGTCCGAGCGTGTCACCGATTTTTGCGTCTGCGAATGTTCTCACTGGGTTTGACCGATGCCGGCCCTTCAGGGGCGATTCATGAATCGGTGGTCGACATGCGCGACCACCTCGCGGTTCTGGTTCCTGAGTGTTGAGCGGATTACGACGAAGACCATCGAGCCCGACCGCCCGGTCTTTTCGTAAATCTCTTTGACGTAAGAAGTGAGCGTGATCTCATCGCCGGCCCGTACCGGTCGTACGAACTCGACATCCTTGCCCGCATCGAAGCCGCGCTGGCCGAAGCGCGGGATGTGCTCGAAGAAGTGCCGTCCGTTGCGAAACGATACCGCGAACGACGGCGGCGCTACGAGTTCGCCATACGGGCCCTTCTTCGCCGCCTGCTCGTCGTTATAGATCGGATTGGACTCGCCGAGCGCCTCGCAAAATTTCTCTATGTCCTCGGCGCTGACCTTGACCGGATCGGTCTCCTCGAAAATGTGATTGATGAGGGAGGGATCGAAATCAACCATTACCTTACCTCGGCTCCACGGCGACTGCATTGGTTACCGGCTGGCGGCGCGGGCGGAAATCGACCGGCTCGTACTGGCCGGTCTTGAGTTCCCGCACGAGATCTTCGATCGAGCGGATGTCGGCGGCAAAGCGCGTCGCGCAAAGCCCGATAAGACTGACGAGATGGCTGTCCGAACCTCCCGTCGCGCGGTAGCCGTAGCGCCTGATGAGCTCGGCGCTCTGCTCATCCTCGCCCTTGCGCGAACCGCCGTTGAGAAGCTCGACTGCGACCACGTTGTTGAGCGGGGGCTTGGTCCGATAGTGCTCGCACATCCCGATATTCGGGCGCCCCGGATGGCACGGCACGGCGAGTCCGCCCATCCGCGCGACCTCATCGAGCAACTCCTGCGCGTCGAGCCGCACGTTGGCGAAGTCGAACCGCTTGAGGATGTCCTCGTTCACGCCGAAGACGAGCACGTGGCCGTAATTGGTCTCCACCTCCGAGGCGCGCAACACCATGACCCCGTACTTATCTTCGAGGTGGCGGTAGTCGGCTTTGCGGTTGAACTGGCGATGCTCGGTGAGAACGATCCCATCGAGCGGACGCTCGGAGTGACGCAGCTGAATCCAGTTGAGATAGGCCTCTACCGGTGCGCGGCTGTCCTCCGAGGCTTCGCTATGCGAATGCAAATCAAGGGTTGTGGCCACCAGGTTCTGATCCTTACTTCGCCGGGCGGAACTTGACGAGCGTCACCTCGGGCGTGACGTCATCGAACACGACCTCGACGGGCATACCTATTTTAACCTCTTCGGGGCGGCAGTCGACAAGGTTTGTCATCATCTTGAGACCCTCGTCGAGTTCCACGTACGCCATGATGTAGGGCAGCGATTCCCGCCATCCGGGCGCCTGGTTCTGGTAGGTCGCCGTGAAGGTGTAGACCTTGCCGCGCCCGCGCGACTTGATCCATTCGGTGCGCGGCGAGAGACATCGCGCGCATTGCGCGCGCGCGTAGTAGCGCAGCTCGCCGCAGTCGCGGCACTTCTGGACGTAGAGTTCGTGGCGCTGAGCGGCCTCCCACCACGGCCGGCTTTCCTCATCGATATGCGGGAGGGGCTTGGAATATTTCTGCGGTTTCTGGTCAGCCATTTCCCTTCCCTCCGCCCTATTGATTGGACAGGATCAGCGTCGCGCCTGAATGACGCGAGCCGAGCGCTCCGCCGGTGCCATGCACCAGCGCGGTCTTGCAATCCTTCACCTGGCGCGGACCGCACTCGCCGCGAAGCTGCTTGGTCGCCTCGATCACGAGGAAAATTCCGCGCATCCCGGGATGGTTCGAGGAGAGCCCGCCGCCGTCGGTGTTGATGGGAAAATCGCCGTCATAGCGCAGCCGCCCGCCGGTCACGAACGCGCCGCCCTCGCCGCGCTTGCAGAAGCCAAGGTTCTCGAGCGTGACGAGGACGGTGATCGTGAACGAGTCGTAGATCATCGCCATGTCGATGTCTTTGTGCGAAACGCCCGAGCGCTGGAACGCGAGCCGCCCCGACTGCGCGGCGGCGATCTCGAGGAAGTCGCGCTGGCCGCGCGCCGCATGGCGCACCGTCTCGCCCACGCCGAGGATGTAAGCGGGCTTCTTCTTCAGGTCGCGCGCGCGCTCGGCCGAGGTGACGACCAGCGCGCCGCCGCCGTCGCTGATGATGCAGCAGTCGAGCAGGTGCAGGGGCGAGGAGATGGTTCGCGATGCGAGCACGTCCTCGACGGTGATCGGATCGCGGTACTTCGCGTTGGGGTTCATCGATGCGTGATGGCGCATCGTGACCGCGATCTCGGCGAGCTGCTCCGGCCTGGTGCCGTAATCGTGCATGTGGCGCTGCGCGATCATCGCGTACAGGCCGACGGTGGTCGGTCCGAAGGGGATCTCGTACTGGTCGCAGGGATCGCCGGCGCCGCCCCCGCCTCCGCCGCCGGTTCCGATCGCGAAGCGCTGCGATGCGGCGGTCGAGCCGTACGCGATCACGCACACCTCGCACAGCCCCGAATTGATCGCAGCCGCCGCGTGAGCGGTGTGCGCTACGAACGACGACCCGCCGATCGAGGTCGAGTCCACGAAGTTGGGCGTGAGATTGAGATAGTCGCAAAGCCCGATCATCCCCATCCCGCCGATCCCGGACGTGCACAGACCATCGACGTCCTTCATGGAGAGCCCGGCATCGTCCAACGCGCCGCGGATGCTCTCGGCCATGATCTGGTGCATGTTCTTGTCGGGCGCGAAGCGGCTGGGATGCTCGTACACGCCGACGACTGCGGTTTTTCTCGAGAGACTCATGCGAGGAGCCCTACCTTAGCTCGGAGAGGAATTGCTCGATCGCGCCATTGAGTTCGCCCGGGCGCTCGGAAGGAATCATGTGGCCGGCGTCGGCCACGACTTTAAGCTTCGCGCCGCGAATCTTGCTCTTGATCAACTCGGCATCGGCCACCGTGGTGCCCTGGTCGTCGGCGCCGGCAAAAATCACCGTGGGCTTGTCGATCTTCGCGATCGACTCGCGCAGATCGACCTGCGAACAGGCCAGCATATCCGTGTACCGCACGCGCGGGTCGGTCTTGATCTGCTCCATCCAGCCCTCGCGCACCACGTCGAAGTTTTCCTTGAGCGTCCTGGGCGAGTAGCCGTCGGTCGTGAACGCCTGCGGCGCGCGTCCCATCGTCACCGCCCTGAGCGCGTCGATGCGATCCTTGGCGACGTTGAACTTCGCCGCAGTGGCGACCAGGACGAGCGCCTCGACGCGCGCCGGATAGCGCAGCGCGAGGTCCATCGCAATTGCCCCGCCCATCGACCATCCCGCGATCACCGCCGACCCGACCTTGAGCGCATCCAGGAACGCCACCACGAAGTCGGCATAGTCCGGGACGCTCATCAGGCCCTCGACGCCGGACGATCGGCCGTGGCCCGGAAGATCGAGCGCGACCGGGCTGTGCGATGCGCCCAGCGCGTCGACTTGGCGGTGCCATCGATGGCCGTTGCCGCCGGCGCCGTGGACGAGCACGATCTTTCGGCCGCGCGAAAGATCCGGCACCACGTCCGGCAGCGTGGTCGCGCCGCAATAGTGGTAATAGGTCGCGTAACCTTTAACCTCTGTGTATTTCGTCGGCATCGCCGCGCAGCTCTCCCCGCTTAAGTCGGACGTAGGTTAGCTATTAGGTTCGCAGCGCAATTGTCAAACGCCGCGCGCGCGATGATCGGAATGAGTGGCCGCGTCCGATGCGCCGCGATGCGCCGGGCACGCGCGCAGGGCCACAAGCGCCGCGATGCGCCGCGCTCGGCGCCCTTGGCGGCGCGCCTCCGATACGATGTCGCGGAGTGTGGTGGAGAAGCCCGCCGCTACTTATTGTGCCGCCGGCCGCGCTGCGGGGCCGATAGCGGACCGTCGAGCTGGGCGCGCTCCCACTTCTCGATCGCGGTCCGATTGAAGCGCCATGCGCTGCCGACGCGGAAGCCTGGGATGCGGCCTTTTCTGAGCAGCCGGTAGATGGTCGTGGGGTGAACCCGCAAGTGGCGAGACAGTTCTCCAATTGTGAGGATGTCTTCTTCGGTCGGCATAGCGAAAACCGCCCTTCGGGGGGAGGTCTGCCAGTAGCTGACGGAGACGCTCCGGCCACGATGCTCAGCTTCTTTAAGAGTCTAATTCATGCAAGAACGAGTCAAGCTGGCATTTTAAATGATTTGTATCATGCTTAAACATGCGATGGCCGAAGCCCGGGAAATTTCACCCAGGGTGGTCGAGGCAGGTGATCTTTCGTGCTGAATGATGGGGTTTGTCATCGAGGGTGGAGCCGGCTGGCGTGTCCGGAATCGAAAACCGCGCTGGTGTTTCCCAGCCCAGCGCGGTTTGAAATTCTCCGCGGCTCAGGCAGCGGACAGGGGGCGCGGTTCAGCGCGACGCCATCTCGGTGAGCTCCGTCAGGCGCGCCATCGCGAACTGGTTGCCGCCATCGCGCCAGACGCGGACCTCAACCCGATCGCCGGGCTGGCACTTCTCGACCAGCCGGTCGAGCGTGGCCGCGTCGGGAACGATTTCGTGGTTGAACTCGCGCACGACATCGCCGGGACGCACTCCGGCCTTAAACGCGGGCGACCCGATCATGACCTCGGCGACTTTCGCGCCCCAGAGATCAGGCGCGGACCGCGCGGTCACGCCGAAGTAGGCGGATCCCGTGGGAGGATGAAGGTCGGGATGGAGAAAGTGGACGCGCGCCGATGGCATCGCGTGGTGCGCCACGCGCACGATATTGTGCGCTTCGTCGAGACTGTACACCTCGGCAGCGAGGTAAACGTCGCCGGTACGGCTCGCGGAAACGCCGACATCGGTGAAGCCAAGGCCGGTGAGCGCCTCTCTGATTTTTTCCTCGGCACGATCGGGCCTGAACCGGTTTAGCGCAACGGGGCTCTCATGCTCCGGCTCGGGAATGATTACCAGCGTCGTGATCGCATCGTCGGGAAGCTCATTGACGGGTTCGCTTCCGGCCACCATCTGCGACGCATCGTAGACCGCAGAATTGTCACGCCCCAAACGCGCGATGCTGAACAGGGCGGGAACGCCGATCAACAGAATGAGTCCCAACGCGGCGGCTCCGACCGCATAGCTGCGCGGCGAGACGCGCGCGAACCAGGCAGGCGAAGCCTGACTCGCGCTCTCGGGTTGCGGGTCGAATTCGGCATCTTGCGCTGGCTCGACCGGGTCGGCGTCCAGGAGGGCAGTCTCGATATCTTCGACCGGCTTACCATCCCACCCCTCGATTCGAACCGCCAGGTCGTCGCCAATCCAGACGTAGTTCTCCTCGGCGAGGAGTTCGCGAGGGACGCCGCGCGTCGCCTCGTCCAGGCTTACCAGTGAGAGCGATGTGGTTGCCCGAGACCCTGCCGCTTCGGGAGATTGGCCTTCGGTCTCGGTGGCGGCGCCGGCGCCCCGGTCGGCAAGCGACGTGGTCGCGCGAGACTTCGACGCGCTGGAGGGCGGCTCAGCCGCGGCCCACATCTCGCAATGCGAGACGTAATCGGGGAAGGTCAGCCCCGGGGCCGGTTTGCCGGGCGCGGACTTCTGCTGCGCCTGTTCCGCGACATCATCGAAAGCCGGAATTGAGTGTTTGGGTGTTCCGCCGTTCCTGCTCATCGTTCACCCCCACGCGCGCAGCGGTGCGGCGCTCCTGCATTACATAAGCGCCCTTGTCTCTAGATAACAGGTTGGAGGAAATTACGCCACCGGCGAACTGTGAGAAAAATTCACAGCCGCCGGTGGCGCGAATCAGATGCAGGAACAGGTGCGGGCGGGCGTCAGATCGCCTCGCTCACCGCGTCCTCGCGCATATCCGGCTTGGGACGGCGCTCGATCGGAATCCAGTGGCGCTCGCCTTCGCCGAAATAGACCTGGCGCGGGCGGGCGATCTTCTGCTCCGCATCGCGCACCATCTCGGCCCACTGCGCCATCCATCCCGACGTGCGCGGGATCGCGAACAGCACCGGGAACATCGTCATCGGGAAACCCATCGCCTGGTAAATAATCCCCGAGTAGAAGTCCACGTTCGGATACAGCTTGTGCGAGATGAAGTAGTCGTCCTGAAGCGCGATGCGCTCCAGCTCGACGGCGATGTCGATGAGCGGGTTCTTGCCGGTGACCTGGAAGACATCGTTGGCCATCTTCTTCAGGATCTTCGCGCGCGGGTCGTAATTCTTGTACACGCGATGGCCGAAGCCCATCAGCCGCCGCTTGCCCTCTTTGACGTCTTTGATGAAGGCGGGGATGTTCTTTACCGCCCCGATCTCCATCAGGCCGCGAATCGCCTGTTCATTGGCGCCGCCGTGAAGCGGTCCGTACAGCGCCGCGATCGCCGCAGCTGCAGCCGAGAACGGATCCGGATGCGAGCTTCCGACCGCGCGCATCGCGTTGGCCGAGCAGTTCTGCTCATGATCGGCGTGCAGTATGAACAACACGTCGAGCGCCTTCTCGAGCACCGGATCGGGCTGGTACTTGAGCTCGGTCATCTTGAAGAGCATCGCCAGGAAATTTCCGGTGTAGCTGAGGTCGTTGTCGGGATAGACGTAGGGCAGGCCGCGAGTGTGCCGGTAGGCGAACGCCGCCAGCGTCGGCATCTTGCCGATCAGCCGGCGCGTCTGCAGGCGGCGCGACTCGAGGTCGTGGATGGCAGCCGCATCGGGGTAGAAGGTCGAAAGCGCGCCGACCGTCCCGAGCAGCATCCCCATCGGGTGCGCATCGTAGCGGAAGCCCTCCATGAACTTCTTGATGTTCTCATGGACCATCGTGTGGATCGTGACGTTGTGCTTCCAGCGCTTGTAATGTTCCTGGTCCGGCAGCTCGCCCTTCACGACCAGGTAGGCGACCTCGAGGTAGTCGCATTTTTCGGCCAACTCCTCGATCGGATAACCGCGGTAGCGCAGGATTCCCTCGTCGCCATCGATAAAGGTGACCTTGCTCCGGCACGACGCGGTGTTCATGAAGGCCGGGTCGTAGGACATCAATCCGAAATCCTTGGGCGACGTTCTTATCTGGCGGAGATCCGAGGCGCGGATCACGCCGCCATTCTCGATCGGAATTTCGTATTGTTTGCCGGTGCGGTTATCCGTGATTGTGAGCGTATCCTTTGGCATGAGATCTACCTCCAAGGGCCTTTGACACGGCCGATCGCCGCGGACAGGGCGTCTTCCCGGTTCGGGAGACGCAACGAATTCAGCTCTCGTTCAACATAAATACAGTAGTCGCGATTGGCAGTCTAGAATACATTCGATTCGGGTGGCAACCGCGGCCCACTCGCATCTCCACACGGTGCGTGGCACGCTTGAGGAATACGCATCGCGCGGCGCAAGGATAAGGGCGCACCCGAATGATCGACAAGCTCATGACCGGCATCTCGGCGTTGATCGTCGGATCAATCGCGGCGCTGGGTTATTCCGGCGTCGTGTTGATGATGGCGATCGAGAGCGCGTGCATTCCGCTTCCGTCCGAGGTGATCATGCCGTTCTCGGGATTCCTGGTCGCCACCGGACGTTTCAGTCTGCACGCGGTCGCGATTGCGGGCGCATTCGGATGCCTGCTCGGCTCGTACGGCGCCTATTACGTTGGAACGAGCAGCGGGCGTTGGTTCCTGGAACGATACGGGCGATGGGTGCTCATCGCGCCGCATGAGCTGGAAATCGCCGATCGGTTCTTCGCCCGATGGGGTTCTGCGACCGTGTTCTTCGGGCGGCTGCTGCCGGTGGTGCGGACCTTCATCGCGTTTCCGGCCGGAGTCTCCCGGATGAATCCGTTCTCATTCACGATCTACACGCTGGCGGGCTCGTATCTCTGGTGTCTCGCACTGGCGTGGGCGGGGATGAAGCTTGGCGAGCATTGGAAGGACCTTGCGCCCTGGTTCCACCGTTTCGACGGCGGGATTGCCGGGCTGCTGGTCGCAGGCGCCGCCGCGCTCATTTACGTCCGGGTCAGGGGAATCGCGGCGGCGACTGCGAACGCCGCCGCTGGCGACTAGCGGCTCGGCCGGAGAGGCTCGCGATGGCATCCGACAGCGCTCGCGCCCCGGGCGAACTCGAGGAAGTCTTCAGGACGCTCGATCCGATCCTGGCGCAGATCGCAATCGACGTTCTCGCGCAGGCGGGAATCGATTGCTTCGTCTTCGATGCGAACGCATCGCGCCTGTGGGGATCGAACGCGCTGGTGCCCGCCCGACTGATGGTGCCGGCCGCGGACGCCACCGAGGCCCGCGAGCGCCTCGAGGAAGCCGGCCTGGAGAATTAGCGCCCGTTCTGCTCCGCGTCAGGCCGCGGAGGCCGCTGATAGATCCCCACGTAGCGCGCGATGATGAGGTACTTCTGGAACAGGCGGTTGGTTTCCGCCTCGTGCTCGCACACGTCGTTCCTGTCCTTCGGGTCGAAGAAGCAGGTGGGATCGGACTCGAGATGGTCGCCGGTATGGTAGTACGCCATCGCGCGGCATCCGCCGCAGGTGTACTGGTAGCGGCAGTTTCCGCATTTGCCCTTGAGCTTGCTGCGGTCGAGGAGATCGGCGAACAGCCTGCTCTTGGCGACCAGCTCATCGAGCGGCAGATCGCGCACGTTGCCGGCGTGAAGCGTGTCGAGCAGCACCGGGCAGACCGAGACGTCGCCCTCGGCGTTCAGCGCAAGCCAGGTTCCCACCCAGCATCCGATCGGCGGATTCTGAGGCACGGTGCCGTTTCGCGCGCCGCCGGAGACGCGCTCGTGCAGCTCGGGCGAGAGGAAAAACGGCGTGTAGCTCACGTAGCCGTTGACGTGCTTGCGCAATGCCGGATGGAAGCGCTCTTTCAGGTCCTTGCTGTCGAAGGCGAGTTCCGAGAACAGCCCGCATCCCGAGCCGCGCGCCACGTAGGGCGATCGGTTGTACGAGATCCGGTTGCGCACGAGGTAGTCGATGGTCTTCTCGAAGCTCTCGGTATTGTACTTGCCGATCGTGATGATCACGTGGCGATCGATCTTGAGCTCATCGCACAGCCTGAGCGCCTCGAGCGTGCGATCGGGCGCCGCGTCGCGGCTGAATTCGTTGCACTCGTCGATCGAGTTCAGGCCGACCGCGATCGTCAGGTTGCCGCCGGTGGCCTTCTTTATCTCGACCAGCCGCTCGCGCGTGAGCAACTCGCAGTTGCTGCAGATCTTGCACTGGTAGCCGAGTTCGTTCGCCAGCGCGAGCAGGTCCATCGCATCCTTGCGAAGCAGGAACTCACCGCCGCTCCATCCGACCGCCTTGAGTCCCAGCCGCTTGCCGGGAATCAGCACGAGTTCCCGAATCTCGTCGAAGTTGAGTTCCTGTTTGCGCGACTCGCGAACCACCTGCGGAACGTTGCTGCTGGTCATGCACGTCTGGCATTGCAGGTTGCACAGGCGCGTCGTCTCGAAATAAAGCGCCGGAAAGCTGTACTCCACTACTCTCCCTCCCAGACTTCAGCTCGGAAACGGACTTAGCCGGCAATCGCGGTGCAAAATCGATTCCAAAACGACGAATTTGGCGCGCCCTAGTCCTGTTAGCCGAAAGTCGCAAGCGCCGCAAGCCTTCGGAAGCCATCGCGCGCTGCATTCGAGCCGCACCAATGGTCTGCTTTCGCCCCCGGCGCCGGTTCGCGGGCGGCATTCGTGGAACGCCGCCGCCACTTTGCGCAGCAAATGGTACCATTTATGAGCGCCGTGCGGAACCCGCGAAACTCATCTATAATGCGCCCCCGGCGAACCGCATCCCCCGCGGCGCCAAACGCTCGACGCGGCGCGACGCAGGAGAATCATCAACGATGTCTCTTCACTGGTGGCAGCGCGCGGTTTTCTACCAGATCTATCCGCGCAGTTTCGCTGACTCGAACGGCGACGGCATCGGCGACCTCGACGGGATCACCTCGCGCCTCGACTACCTCAACGACGGCACCGAACGCTCGCTCGGCATCGATGCGATCTGGCTCAATCCGATCAACCCGTCGCCGCTGAGCGACTGGGGTTACGACGTAAGCGACTACTGCGGCATCCATCCCGAACTCGGCACGCTCGAGAGTTTCGATCGGCTGGTTGCGCAAGCCCATCGGCGCGGCATCCGCGTAATCGTCGATCTCGTCCCCAATCACACCTCCGACCAGCATCCCTGGTTCATCGAGTCGCGCTCGTCGCGCACCAATCCCATGCGCGACTGGTACATCTGGCAGCCTGGCTCGCCCAGCCGTCCGCCCAACAATTGGCAGAGCGTTTTCGGCGGCTCAGCCTGGAAGTTCGACGAGCGCACGGGCGAGCACTACCTGCATATGTACCTCGAGGGGCAGCCCGACCTGAATTACCGCAATCGCAAGGTGCTCGAGGCGATGCAGGACGTAATCCGGTTCTGGCTTGGGCGCGGCGCGGACGGATTCCGCGTCGACGTGGTCGCGGGCCTCATCAAGGATAAGCAGTTGCGCGATAACCCTCTTCGCACCCAGACCGACCCCGACATCCCGTGGTATGCCGAGGGCACGCACCTGCCGATCTACAGCAACGACCGCCCCGAAATTCACGACATCATCCGCGGGTTCAGGCGTGCGGTGGACGAATTTGGCGATCGAATGATGGTTGGCGAGACCTGGCCGAACGAGCAGTCGCGCCTGGCCGATTATGTGAGACCCGATGAGTTGCACCTTGGATTCAACTTTCGGTTCCTGCTGGCACGGTACGATGCCATGCGGTTTCGCGCCGCTATCGCCGAGACCGAGCGGACTTTCGGCCCCGGCGCCTGGCCTACGTGGACCCTCTCGAACCACGACTTTCCGCGCCATGTCACACGCTACGCGAATGGGGGCGATGGGCACGCGAGGGCTCGGGTAGCGGCAGTGATGCTCATGGCGCTGCGCGGCACTCCTTTCATCTATTACGGCGAAGAGATTGGAATGCCGGACGCCGGGATTCCGGCCGACCGCCAGCTCGATCCGGTCGGGCGCGACGGTTGCCGCACCCCGATGCAATGGTCCGACGCCGAAAACGGTGGCTTCTCGACCGCCGCGCGAACCTGGCTTCCCTGCGGCGACTACCGGAGCACCAATGTGGCGCGCCAGACGGGCGATCCTCATTCGATGCTCGCGCTCTACAAGCGGCTGATCCGGCTTCGCAAGAGCACGCCCGCGCTGGCCGAGGGGACGTACCGCAGTATCGCGAGCGTCCCGCAGGATTGTCTGGCCTTTGTTCGCGAGACGGTCAGCCAGCGCGTGCTGGTCGCATTGAATCTCAGCGCCGAGCCGCGCGAGCTGCGCGTGGAGCCGGGCCGGCTCATCCTGAGCACCAATCCCGCCCGTGCTGATGAATCGATCGGCGGCGCGCTGGAACTTGCGGCCGACGAAGCGGCGATCGTCGACCTGAAGTAGCGTCCAATCATCGAGGGCCGTGCGGGCAGCGCCCGCGGCGAAAGAAAAAATGCGGCGAGCCGAAAGGCCCGCCGCATTTTGCTGATCCGTGATTCGAGCGCAGATGCTTACGCGTCGAAGTAAATCGCGAACTCGTAGGGATGCGGCCGCAGCCGGATCGCGCTCACTTCCTTGGCCATCTTGTAGTCGATCCAGGTCTCGATCAGATCGTCGGTGAACACGTCGCCCTTCAACAGGTACTCGTGATCCCGCTTCAGATGGTCGAGCGCCGCGTCGAGCGATGCCGGCATCCCCGGCACCTCGGCGAGCTCGGCTGGAGTAAGCGCGTAAATGTCCTTGTCGAGCGGCTGGCCCGGGTCGAGGCGGCGCTGGACGCCGTCGAGTCCCGCCATCATCATCGCCGAGAACGCCAGGTACGGGTTGCAAGTCGGATCGGGGAAGCGCACCTCGATTCGCTTGGCCTTGGGCGATGGCGAGTACATCGGGATTCGCACCCCGGCCGAGCGGTTGCGGCTCGAGTACGCCAGATTGATCGGCGCCTCGAATCCGGGAACCAGCCGGCGATAGGAGTTCGTGGTCGGGCAGGTAAATGCCGCCAGCGAAGGCGCGTGATGCAGAATGCCCGCGATGTAGTGCATCCCCAGCTCCGACATCCCCGCGTAGCCCGATCCTGCAAACAGAGGAGTCTCGCCCCTCCATAGGCTCTGGTGCGTGTGCATCCCGGTGCCGTTGTCGCCGAAGATCGGCTTGGGCATGAAGGTGACGGTCTTGCCGTGGCGGACCGCGACGTTCTTGCAGATGTACTTGTACCAGGTCAGCCAGTCGGCCATCTTCACCAGCGGCTGGAAGCGCATGTCGATTTCCGCCTGGCCCGCGGTCGCGACTTCATGGTGATGTTTCTCGACGCGGATCCCCACCCGCTCCATCTCGAGCACCATCTCGGTGCGGATGTCCTGGAGGCTGTCGTTGGGCGGCACCGGAAAGTAGCCTTCCTTGTTGCGAGGCTTGTAGCCGATGTTAAGGCCGGGGCTCGCGACATTGCCTTCGCGCCCGCTGTTCCAGATGCCCTCATTGGACTCGACGAAATGGTAGCTGGAGTTCTGCGTCGTGTCGTAACGCACGCCGTCGAAGATGAAGAACTCAGGCTCCGGGCCGAAGTAGGCGGTGTCCGCGATGCCGGTGGATTTCAGGTACGCCTCGGCCTTGCGCGCGACGTTGCGCGGATCGCGCGTGTAGTCGGCGCGAGTGATCGGGTCCATGATGTTGCAGATCAGGGTGAGCGTCGGATCCTTCGTGAACGGCTCCATCACCGCGGTGTTCGGATCCGGGATGACGAGCATGTCGCTCGTGTCGATGGTCTGCCATCCGCGTATCGACGAGCCATCGAAGCCGAGTCCTTCCTCGAATGGCCCCTCATCCTTGAATTCCGAAATCGGGGTGGTGAAGTGCTGCCACTGCCCGAGCAAGTCGATGAATTTCAGATCGACCGCCACCGCACCCTTTTCCTTGATCATTTGCAGAACTTCTCTAGGTGTCATCGAACCCGTAACCCTCCTCGCGGTTTAAAGCGGAAGCGAACGTTAGATCGCCGCTTGTTTTGAACACAATTTCAGGCGTCCCGCAATCTTACGACCGGCTCCGGGGCGAGAATCGACCGCGTGTTGAATCGTGAGCCATTCGGTCATTTGGGCTGCCACCGCTTTCTCTCACGAAACATTGCCAAACGCAACGCCCACTGCGGCAGCATCTGCTGCCCGTTTGACTGGCACTTGGGCGCACCAAACCATCAGCCTCGATTCCGAAATTCAGAACTTTCGGGCTGTATTACCCGAGCGGTGCCCCCGCCCATCAGCCGGTCAATTTGAGAAGAGCAAAATAAATGCCCAGCATCGCAAGCCCCATCGGCACTCCCACCCGCGCCCACGCCAGGCTGCGGATTCTGAGCACGCCCGCACTCACGATGTTCGGAATGTTCCCGGGAATCAGCATCCCGCCCGAGATGAGAAGAGCCAATATCGCTTCGCGCGCGCGGCCAACGGCCATGGGCCGGAACTCGATCGCGACCAGCGTCGCATTGTCGAGCACCGCCGAGACCGTATTCATCCAGAACAGCGCATCAGCAGTGAGCATCGGGACGAAGCGCCGCGCAAGCGGCGCGTACGCATGGCTAACCAGGACGAGACCCGCGATGAACGCATAGATCCGCGCGCCCTGGATGATGGCGGCCATCGGAGACTCTTCTGCATGCGTGCGCGCCCGTTCGTCGCCGTTGGCGGTGCGCGCGAAGAATCCGGCGACGATCGCCGATGCCGCCATCCCGGGTATCACCCATGGCGCAAGTAGCGTGAACAGGCCATGAAACGGCAGATCGAGCGCTGAGGCCGCAAGCGTCGAGAGCGGACCGCCAAGCGGCGTAAGCGCCGAGCCCAATCCGATCGCGAAACACCCCGCGACTATAAACTTCGTCCGACTTTGATCCGCCAGACGGAGCAGGGCGCTGACCTCGACCAGCAGCAGCGCCGCAATAATCGCGGTGATGACGCTGGAGGACAGGCCGACAATAAAGACCGACAGCGCGGCCAGCACTCGGCGGTTCGTCTTCTCTCTGATCGCGGAGAAAAACCGGTCGATCGGACCTCGCATGAAGCTGAACAGGATCCCGGCAACGATCACTGCGATCGTAATCGCTACCGGCTCGCCGAGCGCATCTTTCACGAGCGGCAAATCGAAGCCGCCCCCCAAAAGCGTCGCCACGATGCCGACGGCCAGGATGTAGAGATCGACGTAACGCTCGATCCGGTGCACCGCGATCGGTCCGATCAGCAGGAGAATGAGGATTCCGATGGCGGCTGGGAGGCTCATGCACTGTTTCCCGGACAATCGGCGCGGCGGCTCGATCCGCCCCCGCGCGCGATCGCGCATCGGGCATTCGCCGCGCTCCGTCCGGCAGACTCAATAACAGAACGTCGCGCGCTCGGCGACAAAGAAAGGGGCGGCGGAATCCGGTCAGGACTCCGCCGCCCGTGCGCACGAGGCGCCCCCTCCCATCATCAGAAGCTGTAGAGCATTGCCGCCGTGAGCGTGTCCTGACCCGCATAGGTGTGCAGCGGATTGACACTGGTTGGCGTCAGGTAGCCGTCGCTGGAGAAGAACGGATGCGCGTTCGACTCGTCGTGACGGTACTCCAGGCGCGCCATCAGCCCGGTGGTGCCGGGAATCTTGTACGATAGCGTCTGCGTGAAGTCGCCAAGGATTTGCTTGGTCCCGGTGCGCGCGCCGTCGGGGTCCGAGAACCATTCACCGCGCGTCGCAAATTCCAGGTTGTCGTTCCAGTCGTACACGACGTAGCCGGCCGCACCCTGCCACTTCACGGAGTGGTTGATCGTGTATGTGCTGGTCGAGGAATTGTACGGCAGGAAATTGAGAACGTTGCCGTACGACGACAGCGCCGGAGAAACCGACACCGGTCCGGTTTCGTGGCCGTACAGATACTCTCCGACCAGCGTCAGACCCGGCACGAACGAGGGTTTCCAGGTCAGGATCGGGTCCACCACCGCACGCTTGGAATTGGAATGGTTGACCTGCTCGGGGCCGAAGATGGCGTTGAAGACAAACGCGACGCTCTTGTCCTTGTTGTTGAGTGTGATCTCCCCTTCGACGGTCTTGCCGTCGTTGTTGTCCGAGACGTCATCCCAACCATTGTTCACGCCCAGCGTGAGGCCCGCGTAGTCGTTGATCGTGTACTGCGCGCGAATCCCGGTGTGGGTGAATGGGCTTCCGTACCCATAAATGTAATCGCGCGTCTCGTTGTAATTGAGGTTGCTCTGGACCACTTCCTGGTCCAGGAGTGTCAGAAATCTCCCCACCTCCACGTTGATCCCGCTCCCGACGGGAATCGTGTAGGTAAGGTAGAACTGGGATGGGTCGATGATCGTGTTGCTGGCGCCCGCCGGATTGATGTTCGAATAGCGGGTCGATTGCGCGAGCACGTTCGCGGTGTTGCCGAAAATCAGGTCAGTCACGAACCCGACGCCGCCGTCAACGGTCCGGTCGATATGCAGGATGCCCTCGTTGAGTCCGAAACTGTTGGCGTTGGGGTCGAACACTCGCAATTGGTTGAGGCTGCCGCCGGTGGCAGTCGGGCCTCCGCCCTTGCTGTTGGCAGTATCAGGCCGGTTGAAGTTGGACTCGTAGCCGGCATCCACCAGGCCGTGGACGTGAATCCCGAGGTTGTCCGACAGGTCCTTTTTCAGATCGCCAAAGTCCTTCTCCAGCAGCCCCACATGCTCGCCGACCGTCTGCGGCTTCGCATTCGCGTCGGCGGGTGGCGCCACCGTGATCGCCTGCTCGATCTTCTTGATCTCGGTCGTGTTCGAATCGGTCTGCTTGACCAGGTTGCTCACCTGTCCGCTGAGTTGGTCCAGCCGCTGCTGCTCGCTGGCCGAGGTTGAGGGTGGATCCGCATAAGCTCCGGACGCACCCATAATTGCCAACGCCACGGCGCCCCCCAGCAGAGCAAGCCTCGGCGCGACGCCCTTCACGTTCCTGTCTTTCACGATGTCCTCCTCCCCGCGGCCGAATTGGCCGCATCTTCGACCACCGGTCACAAGAGCGCACCGGTGCCGACATTGGACCGGCTTGGTGGGTTTCAAGTTTCGTACCGCAAACGATTTGGACCTTCAACGCGCCGCGCCGTGAATTAAGCACAGGGGCAGTCAGCGCAAGCGCGCACGCAAGCGGCAGATGCCCCTTCAACAGGCGGCAGTGGTCATCGGATCGCGTCCCGACATCGCGTCGCGCGAGCGCCGCGCCGCGCGAGCGCCCGCCGCCGATCGCGCTGGAACCCGCGCGCGCGGCGCGGCACAATCAGTGGCGAAGATGCGCAAGAGCACGCTGTTGATTCTGCTCGGCGCGGGAGCATTCGCCGCCTGGGTTTTCTACTCGCTCTCGCGAGTCGAGCCCGTCCGAGTCGTGCGCAGCACGATTCAGCATCGCGGCGGCCGCGTGTTCGTCGAAGGCGAGCTGAGCAATGGCGGCCCCGACGTCGGCTCGCTCGAGGTCGAGGTGCGCTACTACGATCGCAGCGGGCGGGAGGTCGGCGAGGACAAGTTCGCGCTCGGCGGGCTCAAAAATGGCGCCCACGCGAGCTTTCGCGGTCCGGAGCGTGATTTGGAGGGGGTCGCCGGCTATTCGTTATATTTGAACCATGGCCGGAATCCCTATGGGAATTAGGCAGGAAAGCCTTGCGGACATGAAAAATACTTATTCATTAAAAAAGAAATTCTTGGGCTAAATCCGCGTAAGCGTCTTAAAACGCAAGATTTTGTGTCCTCCCTTCCCCGCGCGGCACTTATCGCACTTCGGTCAGGATCGATCAATTCCACGCCACGTTTGTTTGCCAAAATGTCGCCAAGGTGCTACGTACTGTTTGGCAGTGAATCCGCCCTCCTTGATATACGAGGCGCGGTATGCCGCGAGGGTGACGCGGCCTTACAGGGACAGGGGGATAACCGATCATGGCACCACGGGCCAGGGAACGAAATTTTGGACAGGTCATTCGCGAGCGGCGGCGCCAGCTCGATTTGACGCAGGAAGAAGTCGCGCGCCGGATCAAGACTTCCACCCCCTACGTCGGCCATCTCGAATCGGGCAAGCGCCACCCCTCCGACAAGATCGTCACCCGGCTTGCGGAAGTCCTCGGGCTGGATCGCCGCGAGCTGTTCTTCCTCGCCAACCCGCGCGCGCAGGCGCTGCTCAATCCTGAGCCCGCGACCGAGGCGGTCTCGGCCTGGGAGGAGTTCCGCAAGAACGAGCAACTGCGCCGCATCCACAACATCAGCAACGAAGAGATGGAGATGCTTTCGCGCGTCGCGTTGCTGGGCGAGGTCCGTTCGCCGCGCGATTTCATTTACATCCTGAACACGGTGCGTCACGCGGTGGGCCGCTAGCTCATCGGAGACGCTTCTTCGCTCCAGCTCGGCCCTGATTTTTCGCCGCGCGGGCCTGTTCCTCATTCTGGTTGATAGGTGCGCGCGCCAGCCCGCGGGCGTCTTCTTCCGAAACTCGCCGCTGGATTGCGCGGCGCGCGGCGGCTAAGCTTCCGGCGCTTGCCATGGCGGCTCCCGCTCCATCGCGATTGCGTGCCGCGCGTCCCTATCGATGGCCGCGCCGGTACACCGTAGTCGGCCTGTTCGCGCTGGCGACGATGCTTTGCTACGTCGACCGCGTCAGCATCTCGGTTGCGATTATCCCGCTCGCCCGGCAGCAGGGTTACGATGCCGCCGCGCAGGGACTCGTGCTCTCAGCGTTCTTCTGGGGCTACCTGTGGCTGCAGCTTGCGGGCGGATGGCTCGCGGATCGCTTCGGCGGGAGACGGGTGCTCGCGGCGGGTGTGGGCGTGTGGTCGCTTGCGACATTCGTAACGCCGCTGGCTGCGCGGGCTTCATTCGCATCGCTGCTTGCGGCGCGGGTGCTGCTGGGGCTGGGCGAGAGCGTCAATTTCCCGTCGATTCACAGCATCACCGCGCGATGGCTGCTCGCTTCGGAACGCGCGCGCGCGATCTCGCTCAACTTCAGCGGCATGTACCTGGGGACGGTGCTCGCGCTCATCGTGAGCCCGCCCATAATCGTCGCGTTCGGATGGCCCGCGTTGTTTTACATCTCGGGTGCGATCGGCGCCTTGTGGGTTGCGGCGTGGATGCTGAAGGTGGCCGATCGGCCCGAGGATTTTTCGGGAATAAGTGCGGATGAACTGGCGGAGATCACCGCGGCCCGGGCCGCCCAGCCGCGCGCCACGGTCGTCCCGTGGGCGCGAATCGCGCGCGAGAAGGCGGTATGGGCGATCGTGCTCGCCCACTTCTGCAGCAACTTCGGCTTTAACATCCTCGTGCTCTGGCTTCCGACCTATTTGAATCACGCATTCGGGGTGCCGCTCAGCCGGGTCGGCGCCTATTCGCTGTTTCCGTGGATCGCGACGTTCGTGGCGATCAACAGCGCGGGATGGATCGCTGACTGGATGCTCGCGCGCGGCGTAGCGGTGGGAACGACGCGCAAGCTGATGCAATCGGTTGCGTTCGCCGTCGGCGCGGCGCCGCTTCTTGCGCTTCCCGCGGCGAGCGCGCCGGCCATCGCGGTTGCATTAGTGGCGATCTCGGCCGCGGCAAGCGGAATCGGCGGCGCCGCATACGGCGTGAATCATCTCGACGTCGGGCCGACGTACGCGGGAATACTGATGGGGCTCTCCAACACGGTGGCGGCTCTTCCGGGGATCATCGGGGTTGCCGCGGCGGGCTTTATCCTGCGCGCGACCGGTTCCTTCAGCGCCGTCTTTTTCCTGATTGCGGCGGTTTATGTGACCGGGCTCAGCGGCTACGTGATGTGGGCGAGCGGCGAGCAGCGGCTTTGATCGGCGGGCCTCAAAGTTGCCGCGCATCCGCGGCTCTGGCGCTTCGGGCCGAGATTCGGCGTGAAACTACCGGGCGGCCGTTTCCCGGATAATCTTCAACAGGCCGGCGTGGAGCAATCCGTTGTCGGCGATCAGGCCTTTGAGCCTGACATCGCGCCGATTGAAGCGGATGTCGCGCCCGCTAATGTCGGTGATTGTGCCGCCCGCCTCGGCAATCAGCGCGGCGCCCGACGCGATGTCCCATTCGCTCTTGGGCGATCGCGTAAACGTCGCATCGCCCTTGCCCGCCGCGACCATCGCGAGCTTGTAGGCGACGCTGCCGGTCGGGCTTACCTTGAGCGCGCCATGGAACACCTGCCATTCGCCGCGCGCCGTTTCGCTGCGGCTGGCAAGCACCGTGGCGCGCCTGACCGTGCGCGTGCGCGTCACGTGAACGCGGCGCGTGTTGAGGTGGCATCCCATCCCGCGCGCCGCCCAATACATCTCGCGCTTGATGGGATTGTAGGTCACGCCCAGGATCGGCCGGCCGCCATCGACCAGCGCGATCGCCACGCAGAACTCGGGAACCCCCTTGATGAACTCCTTGGTGCCATCGAGCGGATCGACGATCCATACGCGCCTGCGGTCGAGCCGCGCGGCGTTGTCCGCGGTCTCCTCGGAAAGCCATCCGTAGTCGGGGAAGGGACGGCTCAAGATTTCCCTGATCGCGCGGTCCGCCGCGAGGTCGGCCTCGGTGACCGGGTTGTCGTGGCCCTTGGAGCCGATCGTGTAGCCGCCGCGGTGCCAATAGCGCCGCAGGATGTTGCCCGCCTCGCGCGCCGCTTTCATGGCGAGCGCGAGTTCGGCTTTCAGATGCGCGGGCATCGCCGCCGAAGCGCGCGGAGCGGTGCCGCGGCGCACGACTGGCCTCTTCTTCTGCGTCTGCGAGCGCGCCGTCATCTTACGACTCGCCGCGCTTGAGCCGGCGCCGTCGCACCTTCGCATAGGTGGACGTAAGCGTCGCGAGCATCTCGGCGCGACGCTCGTACAATCGCCGCGGCTTGCGCGGCCTGCGTTTGGCGAGCGCGTATGCGGTGATGATCGGCAGCGCGACAGTTGAATCGAGGTAACACACGACCGAGTCCGGCAGCCGGCTCGGATCGATCTTTCCCCAGCTTACCGCTTCCGACGGCGTCGCGCCGGACAGCCCGCCCGTGTCGGCGCGAGCGTCGGTTACCTGCAGGAAGTAATCGTGGCCCTTTTCTCCAACGCCCATCACTTCCTGGATCTGCGGCTCGGTTTGCAGCACGAAATTCTTGGGCGAGCCGCCGCCCAGGATGAACACCGCGCTCTTGCCTCCCGATTGCTTCGCCGAATAAACGATCGCCGCGGTCTCGTTCACGTCCGCGAGCGGATCGAGCCGAAGGCCGTAGCCCTCGATTTCGAGCAGCGCAAGGTTCATCCCGATGGACGAATCGCCCGGCGATGACGTGTAGATCGGAACCGCGAATTCGTGCGCCGCGGCCAGCAGCGAGCGCCGCTTGAGCTTGAGCACGCGCTCGCGCTCGGCGACATAGCGGCCCGCGCGAAAGTGATATTCGGCGGTGCTCATCGGATGCTGGAATTCCTCCAGCCGCGATATCTCCCGGAAGAACGCATCGGTGGACAGCAGCACCCGATAGTCGAAGAAGATGTCGTAAATCCTGACGACTCCCGCCCGCCTGAGCGCGACATCGTCCGCCTCTGCGGAGCCCTGGTACATCTTGAGGCCGATGCCGAAATGCGTGTCGTGATAAACGTTGGCGCCGGTCGAGACGATCCAATCGACGAAACCGTTCTCGATAAGCGGGATGATGCACGACATGCCGAGCCCCGCCGGAGTGAGCGCTCCGGTGACGCTCATCCCGACGCAGGTATCCGGCGCGAGCATCTTTTCGGCGAACAGCCGGCACGCCTCGTGGAGCCGCCGGCCGTTGTATGCCAGAAACGCGGTATCGGCGAGTTCGGCGACAGTCATGTCGCCGCGTACTGGCTGCGGATTGATTTCGGCGCCGGTAAGCCGCGCCGGCCTGGTCTTTTGCGCCATCGCAATCTCCACCTGAATTGCCTGATTTGCGGGAGCGCGCCCGGGTGGTGGCCCGTTTTCCTGCGCGCATCGCCCGCGGTTCAAACCGCCGAAATCCTAGCAGGATGTTGAGAAAAGCAAGAGCCTCGCAGTTCGACCGCCGTGCCGTCTCAACATCCTGCGTAAGAGATGGCTTCTTTCCTCTATCTTCTCCCCCGGTCGTTTCCGGGGGAGATAAGAGAGGGGGAGCAGGCTGTGGTTTATCACCAGCCTGCTGGCCGCGCCCGCCGCGCGATTCCATCATTTCAAGTTTGCCGTAACTCAGCCGCCAACCTACAATCGCAAACCATCGAAGGACGCGCGAAGGCGCCCGGGGGAAATGAAATGGCGGTCGTCGCGATCAGTCTGCAACTGGGGAGCCGGGGCCTGGAGTTCGGCAGGATGGCCGCCGATGCGCTCGGCTATGGATTCGTCACCGGCGATGAAATGATCGCGGAGGCCGCGCGCCGCTTCAACGTGAGCGCCGACGATCTGCTGATCTCCGACCTGCGCACGCCGCGCTTCTGGGAACGCGGCCGCAGCGAGCGGCATCGCTACCTTGCCTATCTTCGCGCGGTTCTGCTCGAAAAGCTCGCGGCAGATCGAATCGTCGCCGCAGGCCGGACGATCGCGCACCAGCCTCCACGCTGCGGCTCGGTGCTTCGCGTCCACGTCGTGAGCCCGTTTGCGCTCCGCGTCAAGCAGATTGCGGCGGGCGAGAAGCTCGAGATCGGCGCCGCTGAGAAGCGCGTGCGCGACTACGACCGCGAAGCGCGGGAGCGCAGCCAAAGTCTCCAGTCGGTGGACATCGAGGACTCGGCGCTTTACGACCTGACTGTGAACTCGGCGAGCCATTCCTTCGAGCTTCATCTCGCGGCGCTGACCGCGCTCGTCCGGCGGATCGATGAGACCGCCGGGGCGGCGGAGCGCCAGCCGCTCCGCGATGCGGCGGTCGCGGCGCAAGTGCGCGCGGCCCTGCTGGCGCATCCGAAGATTCGCGATGCGCAAATAACGGTCAACTGCAAAGAGGGCGTGCTGGTGCTAAACGGCGCGGGGCTGGTGCCGCCGTGGGATGCGCTGGTTCGGGAAATCGCGGGACGGATCGAAGGTGTGGCGCGGATCGAAATCACTGCGGATGAAACGCCGATGCTCGATCGCGCGGGGTGATACCGCCGCATCCACAACCGCCGCACTCGAATCGGCCTGCCGCCTGCGCGGCGAGCCTGGCATCCCCCGGACGGTTGCTCTTACGCGCGCGGGCCGGGCGTGTTATGGTCGCGCTCCAAAATCATCCCGATGCGCGCCCTGATCATCCTTCTTGCGACCGGCTTTTACAGTGGATACTCGCCGGTCGCGCCGGGCACCGCCGGCTCGGTCGTAGGCCTGGTGGTGTCGTGGGCGCTGTTCGGCCCGCTCTGGCAGCGGTCCCCGCTTCTGGCGCTTGCGGTTTTCGCGGTTGCGTTCGTACCATCGTGCTGGATCGCGGGACGCGCGGAGGAAATCTTCGACCAGCGCGACTGCCCGCGGATCGTGATCGACGAGGTGCTGGGGATGGCCGCCACCATGTTTGCCAATCCGCTCACCCCGCTTTATTTCGCGATCGGGTTCGTTGCATTCAGGCTGTTCGACGTGATCAAGCCGTTTCCCGCCGGTCTGATCGACCGGCGTCTCGGCGGGGGCGCGGGCGTGATGCTGGACGATCTGGCCTCGGCGGTATATGCGAATATCGTCCTACAGGTGCTGTCGCGAGTGCTATGAAGGTCCGCTGAAGCGCCGGGCGCGGCGGGCCGGGCGCATCGCGGTTGCGCCGAGGAGTGGCCGATGATTGAGAGAGCAGTCATTCTTTCGACCGGCGATGAGCTCACCACGGGCCGCGTCGTCGATACCAACGCCAACTACATTTCCGACAAGTTCTCGGAAATCGGATTGGACCTGGTCGCGGTAATCACGGTGGGCGACGTGCCCGAGCGCCTCGAATGGGCGTGGCGGACCGCGACCGCGATGGGGGACATCGTCATTTCGACCGGCGGGATCGGCCCAACCGCCGACGATCTCACCACCGAGACGGTCGCGCGCGTGGCGGGCGTCGGGCTTTGGCGCGATGAGGCCACCGTCGAGTTGATGAAACGGATTTTCTCAACCGCGGGCCGCGCGATGCCGCAGAACAACCTCAAGCAGGCGATGTTCCCCGTCGGCGCCGAAGTCATCCCGAATCCGCTCGGCACCGCGCCGGGGTTTCTGATGCCGATAACTCGCGATGGCCACACCGCGCACCTGATCGTTCTTCCGGGCGTGCCGCGCGAGATGAAAGCCATGATGGAGAACACGGTGATCCCGTGGATTCGCAGCAATCGCGGCAGCAACAAGGTTTATGCGGCGCGCAATTTCCAGACCTTCGGAATCAGCGAGTCCGCGCTGGATGAGTCGGTGGCGGGGTTGATCGCGCCCGAGGAGGCAAAGGTTTCGTTCCGCGCGAGCTTCCCGCAAATCTCGCTCAGGATCACCGTCGCGGGCGCTCCTGGAGACGTCGAGCGCAAACTCGACGAACTCTCCGCGCGCGTGCGCGAGCGAGTCGGCGAGAACATCTATGCCGAGGGCGAACGCTCGATGGAGGAAGTCGTCGGCCAGCTCCTGGCGGACAAGAAGCTCACCCTCGCAGTCGCCGAATCATGCACCGGCGGGCTCATCGGGCATCGGCTCACCAACGTGCCGGGAAGCTCGCGATACTTGAAGGGCGATTTCGTCACTTACTCGGATGATGTGAAGGCGGGCGTGCTCGGCGTCTCGCAGGATACGCTCAAGAAGTTCGGCGCGGTCAGCGAGGAGTGCGTTCGCGAAATGGCCGCGGGCGCGCGGCGGCGCGCCGGAGCCGACCTTGCGATCGCGACCTCCGGCATCGCGGGTCCCGACGGCGGCACGCCCGACAAGCCGGTCGGCACGGTCTGCATCGCGCTCGACGGGGACGAAACCGCCGCCTCGCGGCGCTACCAACTGCGCGGAACGCGCGACTGGATAAAGCTGCTCACGTCGCAGATCGCGCTCGATTGGTTGCGCCGCTATGCGCTCGGTCTGCCGCTGAGCGAAGCAACATTGTTCCGGCGCTAGACGGTGGGGTGATTCAGCGCCGCCCGGCGCCGCGCAACCGCCGGCCGCTCATTCAACGCGGGCGAAGCTCACCGTGTCGCTTCCGGTTCCCGCGACCGTCAGAGAGCCGCGATGCGGCGTGCACATCACGGGATTCGGCGCGCTCGCATCCGTGCAGACCACCACATCGGTATCACCCGTAAAACAGACATCGTTCACGGTGGCCGCGCCCTGATGAAGTTCTACTCGTCCGGCGCATTGATTGGGATTCGCATCAACGTGCGCGGAGCCGAACAGGGTGAATGCGGTGATGGTGCGGGATGAGTTCGACGGACTGCTGCCGTCCGCTTTGGAAGCGAGAGGCGGCGGACCTCCGCATCCGAAGGCGGCGATCGCGCCGATCGCGATCAGAGCCGTGACGATCGCAAGCCTGTTGTTCATCGCAATCTCCCTGGCGGACGCCGACTCCCGTACTCCGTTGCGCGCATCGTGCGAATCATACCGAACTCAGTTGCTCTGGTTCGGGCCGCCGTTGGAATGCGCCTGCTCGGCCGCCTGGGTGAAGATGTCCATCGGGGCGAGCGGCGGGCGGCGGCGGCGCTTGAGTTCGGCGAGTTCCGCCTGCGCCTTGGCATCCGCGCTGGTGCGGCGGATCTGATCGAGCTTGTCGCCGAGCTCGGAGTCGCGCAGCTCGTTATTCACTCCCGCCTGTGCGAGCATCCGCTGAATCGACTCGCGCACTTCCTCGAGCGCGCGCACATCCTCATCATACGAGAGCTGCTCGAGCGCGTGCTGGATGCGGACTCGCGCCTGCGCGTTCTTGAGCCGCGCGATCATCGTGACCTTCTCGACCTTGAGCTTTTCGATCTCGCCCTTGAACGCGATCAGGTTCTTCTTGGCGTCCTCGGCCTCGCGCGTCAGGTCGGCGAGTTCCTCGCGCAGCCGGGCGCAATCGGCTTCGAGCGCGTGATTGCGGCCGATCAGGATGAGCGCGCACTGGTCCTCGTTCATGTCGGCGGCCTGTGCGGCCTCCT
>Ga0187771_10000312_pt1 | contig 28836 bp, 28 predicted proteins | sample 0116_SJ02_MP15_1_FD_133139 | JGI IMG/M metagenome (GOLD analysis project Ga0187771, IMG submission 133139) | Tropical peat soil microbial communities from peatlands in Department of Meta, Colombia - 0116_SJ02_MP15_10_MG | ecosystem: Environmental > Terrestrial > Soil > Wetlands > Peat | place... | reverse complement strand
GAACCAGAGGCTCGCACATTCGCCTCGTTTCGAACGGCGGACAGGCGACTACTATACCTATACACGCGCACCGAGAACTTCCTAAAGGCTTACTTCACTCCATTATTCACGAGCTCGGTATTACACGGACTGATTTTTTCAAGCTGTGGGCGTGTTATGAAAAGACGTGATCTCGCCCAAAAAAGACGATTGCATTTTTGGATTACCCGCGCAGATGGCTGAAACAGGAGATTGGGTAGCTGTGTGAAAATATCGCGCCAGGTAACCAGATGAGTTTGATTCGGTTACGCTACGCAGAATCTGCGTCCTTCTAGTCTTCAGTTCTCCGAGAACTGTCTCAGCGTCTCGATTATTGTGTTGTGCAGCGTTCGGTCTGAAGAAGAAACGAGGGACAGATTGGTGGCGGTCACAGAGACGTCCAATGGGCTACCATCAGTCGCCGTCACAAATCCATGCGCTTCGCGGACAATGAGCTGTGCCGCGGCGATGTCGTAACTGCTCAGACGACCCCTCGTGACAATGACCGCGTCAAGTACTCCCGCGGCGACCTGACACAGGTCGTAGGCAACACTTCCGAAAATTCGCACAATGCTGCGCTTTTCGAATTCGATGAGTCCTTGCGGAACGTGAGGTACCCCATACCCATATCCGGCGATCACCGGCTTGTGGCGAACCCCTCTTTTCGTCGCGAGCGGCGCCGCGCCAGAGCACGCGCCCTCGCCCCACACGGCAGCGTAGGTATCCAAGGAATTGGTTACTACCACGCCCATGGTCACATCGTTCAAAGTCACGGCGTCCGTTTTCGGCGCGTAGGCCAGCGACGAGCAGAAGTACGGAAAGCCGATGGCGACATTTGTCGACCCGTCGACGGGATCGAAGACGAATGTGCACTGCGGGTCATCACCAACGACGCGGTCGCCCCATTCTTCCGAGACAATTCGCGCGCTGATTCCTCTAGAAAGCAGTTCATCTTGCAGCGTTTGCTCGGCGACGAGGTCGAATCTGCGCGTCACGTCGTGGTTCTTGAGTTTTGTTATCGCGGAAAACTCTGTCTCCTTTGCGACGAATCCAAGCACGGCCTCTATCACGTGGGTGACCATGGCCACGAGAGTATTAAGCTCCATCAGAAAGCCTCTTTATCTGTTCGACGACGGCGTCAGCCGCCTCCGTCGGCGTGACGCGCTCGCTGTCTATGATCAGCTCAGGATCTGCGGTGATCTCGTATGCGACGTTCACTCCTGGCACCGCAGCTCCGCGCGCGCGAGATTTCCGGTAAATGCCTGAGGGCGTAAACTCAGTTACGCGATGAGCCTCCCTCTGCACGCAGATTTCGAGCGGACACCTGACATACACCTCAGCGAAGCGAGAGATCAGTTGGCGGGCGAGATCACGGTAACGCTTTCGGTTTGCTGTTGCGTCAATGATGACGTTCACGCCGCACTCGGTAAGCACCTTTGCAGTGTACGCGAGAAAGGCGTAGACGATGTCGCGCTCGCGCTCCGAATACGTCGGTTGCGGAGTAACGATTGTTCTGATCTCGTCTAGCTGCAGCAGTCTCAGCTTTTCCCTCTTGAGCTTATTCGCAACCTCGCGTGCGATGGTTGTTTTACCGCTTCCGGGAAGTCCGGTTATCCAGATCGCCCAAGCCATTTTCAAAAGTCGCCCCTCGACAGATTAATCCTTGAGCAGCGTGTTCACGTTCCGATAGTCGAACGTGCTAGCTTCGAGCACGTTGCGCACGAAATTGAACAGCTTCTCTCGCGCCTCCCGATCGATGTGCGGATACCAAATGGGGCTTGCCATAACGAGCCCCCGAAAGGCGAAGAACGGCTGAATCACGTCAAGCAGTTCTCGATCGCCTGTTGACTGTAGGTAGTTACCTATGAACGAGTCGAACAGCGTCTTGAATTCTCGCGAGAGCTTCCCATATTTCTGGATAGAATAAAAGAGATAGTTTATCGTTATCGAGGTCAAGTCATCTGCGGCCTCTCCGTACTCGCCGCGGCTTCGGTCAAGGACTGTAAAATCGGTGCCGTCTCTGAACATTATATTCCAGGGGTGATAATCGCCGTGGACTACACATAGCCGATGCGCTCGATCCTTTAACGCATATCGCCAGTCAATGCAGCGCTTTTCGAGCAGGCGAAAATCATCGCGTGAAAATACGTCGAAGCTGTGCGGGTAGCTGTCAATCAGACCCATGATGAGCTCCCCATGGCCAATAAGCTCGCGTATGCGGCGCGTGTACAACACCGGTTCATCACGTTTCGCCGCGTGTATGTTGACCAAGTAATTTGAGAGCGCTTTCGCGCGGGCCACGTCGCGATCGCTAAGCACTCCTGAGTCCCTAACGGCATTGAGGTCGTGGAAGTATTCAGTTCCCGGCACCAAGTCCATGAGGATGAAGTACTCATCCGCGTCGCGAGCAGATCGCATACGTCCATCGCGCGTGAAATATCCAACGTCGAAGGCTCGCACGTGCCGCGGCAGTGAGCCAAACGTCGCGTGTTGCCAGATGAGGATCTGGGCGCGATCGGCGAAATGATCGTGACCAAATCCGCCCTCACGTCGCATCGACGAAAGCACAACGGATTTCAAGGACCCGGCAAGGGAAACGGTGATCTTGTAAGGCCTTCCGTACCCAAAGCCTTTGATCTCCTCGGTCGGATGACCTAGTTCGCTAACTCCCACGACGCTAGCATCGCTTCCAAATACTTCTCTTACGTAGTCATCGAGTGTGGTCACATTCAGCCCCCTTCCGTGCGAACTTTGCGAGGCGGCATGATGCATACGCGCTACGTGCCGAGCGTCCACGAATGGAGGTACGCTTCTTGCTGAGGGGTGAGGTGCTCAGTCTCTAAGCCGATGGCCTCAAGCTTCAGCGCGGCAACGCGTTTGTCTATTTCTGTTGGCACGCTATAGACCTCGTTGCTCAGCTGATCATGATGTTCGACAATGTGTTTGACACAAAGTGCTTGGTTCGCAAAGCTCATGTCCATAACTTCTGGCGGGTGCCCGAAAGCTGCCGAAAGGTTGATCAGCCTCCCTTCCGCAAGCACGTAGATAGTCCTGCCGTCAGACATTCGATACTCTTCCACATTGTCTTTGACCGTGGTCTTGCTCGTCGCCATCTGCCGGAGCTCTTCTAGGTTAAGCTCTACGTTGAAGTGCCCAGAATTGCAGACGATCGCCTGATCTTTCATTAGGGCGAAATGTTCGCCTCGAATGACTGATATGTCTCCGGTCACCGTGATGAAGAGATCGCCAATTCTCGCCGCCTCGCGCATGGGCATCACTCTGAAGCCATCCATTGCAGCCTCGAGAGCTTTTCGCGGCTCGACCTCAACGATAACCACGTTGGCGCCGAGGCCCTTCGCGCGCCCCGCGACGCCTCGGCCACACCATCCATAGCCGACGACGACGACGGTTTTTCCGGCAAATAAGAAATTGGTTGCATTCATGATGCCGTGTAGCGTGCTTTGTCCGGTCCCATAGCGATTGTCAAACATCATCTTAGTCTCGGCATCGTTGACGGCGATCACAGGATATCTGAGCGCGCGCTCTGCCGCCATCGCTCGCAATCTGGTGACGCCCGTGGTCGTTTCTTCACAGCCCCCGAGCACCCCGTCCAAGTATTCGGGGTGGGCGTCGTGAACCGTGGCGATCACGTCTGCGCCGTCATCAAGCGTGACGTGCGGACCGAGCTTGAGTGCCTCCTCTATACACGTGCGATATTGCTCGGTAGTTTCGCCGTGAAATGCGTATACTGAGGTCCCATCGTTTGCGAGGGCAGCAGCAACGTCATCTTGGGTGCTCAGCGGGTTTGAGCCGGTGAGCGCAACATTCGCGCCTGCAACGGTTAGCACCCGAATGAGGTTCGCGGTCTCTACCGTCACGTGAAGACAGGCGACTATGTTGACGCCGTCCAGGGGTCTTTCAAGTGCGAACTCACCCTTGATCCGCTCAAGAACGGGCATGTGCCTGCGAGCCCATTCAATTCGTCGTTGCCCTGCGTCAGCTAGGCCTATGTCCTTGATTACGCTCTTCATCGTAAGATTTCTCTCCTGCGGCAGTCGCCTCTGGCAACCGTACGCTTTATATAGATACCAATGATAAAGCCAACCGGTAAAAACGTTGTCAATTGTGGAGCGAATCGAGGCACGATGTCTGAGAATCGTTTTTTGTTTACGTCCGAGTCAGTAACGGAAGGCCACCCGGATAAAATCTGCGACCAGATTGCTGATGCGATACTCGACTCGATTATGGAGCGCGATCCGAAAAACGCGCGAGTCGCTTGCGAAGTGGCGGTGACCACAGGCCTCGTAGTAGTGATCGGCGAAATCACCACGACTTGCACCGTTGATATACCGACCGTAGTGCGGAATACAATCCGTGACATAGGCTATACAGATTCGCAGTTCGGATTCGACTGTGAAAACTGTGGCATCATCGTGTCGATCAAAGAACAATCTCCGGATATCGCGCAGGGGGTCAACAAGTCACTCGAGTGCCGTGTTACGGAGGTTAGCGATGATGAAGTTGGCCTTGAGTGCGTTCAGGCACCTGTTCCGGTAGACGGGGATGCTGAACTAGGTGCGGGCGATCAGGGCATGGTGATCGGCTACGCGACGAATGAAACTCCTGAGATGATGCCGATGCCGATTTTGCTCGCGAATAAGCTTGCGCTAAGGTTGACCGCGGTTCGAAAATCTGGAGAAATAGATTATCTTGGTCCAGATGGCAAGACGCAGGTAACGGTTGAGTACGTTGACGATCAGCCCGTTCGCGTCGACACGGTGATCGTCTCGTCGCAGCACACTCCCAACGTCGAACTTGACACCATAAGACGAGATATTCAAACAAAAGTGATCGATGTGATTATCCCAGCAGGGATGATGGATAAGGACACAAAGGTGCACATCAACCCCACCGGCCGGTTCGTGATAGGCGGTCCCAAGGGGGATGCCGGCATGTCGGGGCGCAAGATCATCGTCGACACTTATGGCGGAATGGCGCGGCACGGCGGGGGTTCTTTTTCGGGCAAGGATCCGACCAAGGTCGACCGATCGGCAGCGTATGCTGCCAGATACATCGCGAAAAATGTGGTTGCCGCTGGACTTGCTGGCAAGTGCGAAATCCAGGTGTCATACGCTATCGGCGTCGCGCAACCAATTGCAATCTATATTAACACCTTCGGCACAGGCAGCATCCCTGAGGAATCCATCTCTGAGATTATTCGGCGCCGTTTTGCCCTCACCCCGGGATGGATCATTAACACGCTCCGACTTCGACGTCCCATATATCAACAAGTCGCTGCCTATGGGCATTTTGGTCGAGCTGATCTCGACCTGCCTTGGGAAGGCGTTGAGACCGCAGAGTTGCTAAGCCGCGATGCGAGCGCGCCCGAAGCGGCACAGAACGCATAAGCAAGCCGAGATTGCGCCACTCGGCGCTTTGCGGAGGTTGTCGATTGAAGGTAGGAATACTGGGAACTATCTCATGGAGAACCCCGCCACGCGGCTACGGACCATGGGAGACCGTCGTGCATCATCTGACCGAAGGGCTCATCGAACGAGGTTATGATGTGACGCTCTTCGCGACCGGCGACTCGGTCACAAAGGCGAAGCTCGAGTGGGTGTGTCCGCACGGATTCTATGAGGATGAATCCCTAGATGCGGGCGTCTACCAGTGGCTTCATATATCAAACGCTTTCGAGAAAGCGCACGAATTTGACATCATTCACAGCCATTATGACTTTTATCCGCTGACGTTTTCACGACTGACTAAGACCCCCCTTCTTACGACCATACACGGTTTTTCCTCTGATCGGATTTTGCCCGTGTACAGAAAGTACTGGGATAACTACTACGTGTCCATCAGCAACGCGGATCGAGCGGAAGGACTTAACTACGTTGCGACCGTGTACAACGGGATTAACGTTGATTCCTTTGAATACGGTGACGCTCCCGACGACTACCTTCTTTTTTTTGGACGCATATCCTGTGACAAGGGCACCCACCGTGCCATCGAGGTCGCGAAAGAGACCGGTATGACGCTAAAAATTGCCGGACTCGTTGCAAGCGAACACCGCGCCTATTTTGAGAAATGTGTCAAGCCTGAGATCGATGGGGAGCAGATACAATATCTGGGTATGGTGGACGAAAAAACGCGAAATAAGCTCTTCAAGCAGGCGTATTGCAGCCTGCACCTAATCTCGTTTGCCGAACCTTTTGGTCTTACGCTCGTCGAGTCTCTGGCAAGCGGCACACCCGTCATCGCCACAGATCAGGGAAGCGTGCGAGAAATACTCGACGACCGGCAGACTGGCTTTGTCGTTCACAGCGTGCGCGAAGCAGCCGAGAGAGTGGACGACGTTGGCAGCATTGAGAGGCGGCGGTGCAGGAGGCGCGCAGAGTACTTTAACGTGGATCGGATGGTCGACGGGTACGTCAACGTGTATGATACGATCTTGGAGCGTGAAGCCGAGCGCGCGGCTCACTAAGGATGAACACCACTACGATACGGAACCTCTACACGCGTATTTTACCGAATGAAACCGCCGCGCTGCTTTTTTATGCGTCACTTGCAGTAACGATCGCGATCTGGAACATCAACATCTTCATCAACGACGAGGTGACCCTCGCCGCAGAGCTCATTAACCTCGTTCGAGGAACGCTCTGGATCGAGGTTATGCCGACTAAGCTCTATCAAGGCCTCAGCTTTGGAACGTCGGCCCCCATCCTCGGGTTTCCATTCCAGGGCCATACGTACGCTTTTTACACGCACGCGGTTCCTGTCTTCGCGACCCCTTTTTACGCGTTCCTGTGGCTTCTCAGTGTTACGGTCGGCATCAGGCTCTTCTTTGCTGCTTTTTGGTCCTTTAGCCTTTTTATGGTAGGCGTGCTTGCGGGAAAGCGTTGGCATCGGCCACGGCTTGGTCGCGACGGCGGCGCGTTTGTCGCGCTCGCCCTGTTCATTGCCAACATCTACGTCGGCACTCGGCTGCCGCCGCTTGTGTTTGATCAGTGGGGCGCCCTGATGGCCATCCAGTTGTTCAACATCGTCGCGACGTCAGCCATCGTCCTCCTCTCGTTGCGCATCTTCTCGAGGTACTTTGCCGATGATCGAATAGCCGCGTTCGGGGCGGCGTACATCCTAATCGCAACACCCCTCACGTTTTGGGCGGTGTCAGCGAAAGATCACACAGCGTCAGTGCTGCTCATCGTAGCGAGCTTTTGGAGCCTGTACATGTATCTGCAGGATGACAAGAAACGCTATCGCTACCTTTCGTATGTTTTCGTAGGACTCAGCGTCTGGGTGCGCGTTTTCGACGCAATTCCACTCTTCATCGCAATCATTCTGACAGATGTGCTCACATCAAGGGCGAGAATCAAAGCGGTGATCACTGCCGTAGCTACAGTGTTATTTGCGATGATTCCGTACTTCATTAACAACTACCTGCTGTTTAATAATCCGTTCTTGTCGCCCGTTTATCTGAGTGCGAACCCTGAGATCGCGCAGCCATCTCCAATTAACGTGGCCACATGGGCAGCGCTTTTGTCGACCGTCGAGCGGCTTCCGACGCTCTTTCTGGGAGCGTGGAGTATCGAGAGTATTCCGAGCTGGCCCTCATATCTCTATCACGTCTTCTTCAACGCTGAGGGGCCCGTGACTCTCTCGGTCTTTCAAATCTGTCCGCTTTTGATAATCCCGCTCTTTGCTGCAGTTCCATACGTCGCGTCAAAGCTCTCGAGGTCGGCGGGTCCCACGCGCTTAAAAGTGGACAAAGAACGCGCGATTGCCGTCGGGTTTTTTGTCTATATCATCGCTCACATTGTCGTCTACGCGGGGTCACTCCAAAATCAGGGATTTGGCCTCGATATGCGCTACTTTTTGCCCCTCTACATTCCTCTTCTGTTTTTCACGCTCGCAAGCATCCGTGAAGTTCTGGTCCACTCCTCACGAATCAAACAGGGGTTTGCAGCTGCTTGGGTCGCGCTCAGCGGATTCGTGCTGGCGTACGCGGCGATTTTTGGCCCGACAGCAAGTGCTCTTATCAGCGCGTTAGGTTTTTCGTTAAGCCGCGCGTTTGGCACGATTACCGCCATATCGATGGCGCTGTTTTTGCCGTACTTGGTCGGCTACAAAAAACGCCTGAAAGACTTAGCGATCTTGGTAGGATTCGCCACGTTCGTCTCGTCGTACTGGCTAGTAGTCGCGTGCTGGCTTTGGCAGAAAACGCCGATAGGAGTCCCACGTCCAGGAATGATGCTGCCGGTAATGGAGATCATTCATCGCGTCATAATTGCCGCGATCGCCTCGTAATGAAAAGGTGCAAAGCGAAGCCAGGTGACTATCGGCCCCCGCGTCGCCGATCCCTTTCATATCTGTCCCTTTCGTAGCGCGCGCTGCGTTGTGTGCCCTTTGGGACGGCTTCGCCATCCACATAGTCGTACCGATCGAGAAATCGATCAAGCCGCGCAAGAAATCCATCAGGAGATCCGTATTGAGGTCTTGCCTCGCGCCTGAAGTCCGACGGACGGTTCGGAGCGTATCGTGACATCAGCCGTCTCTGGGCAGGGGTACGCGGTTCGAGCGGTCTTCCTTGAGGGGGGAGTTGTGACGGCACGGTGGCGCCCTGACGGACCCCGTATGTGGCCCGTGGGGCGCGCGTTTGTCTCGCAATCGCGGAGCGGTTGAATCCGATCAAAAAATAGAACGCAAAGGGCAGCAGTCCAGTGACTGCTGCGAACAGTTGGGCGTCAGGGGTATTCAGGATTGCAGCGGCTCCGAGGGCAAGGATAGGGTACCCAAGCACAATAACCGTATGTCCAACGCTTTTGGTTAGGTCCAGTGCAAAATAAATCAGTAAGGCTGGGACGAAGAAGATGGCGAAAAATGACGTGATTTGAAAGAAGATAGAGAGTTTGTAAAACCCGAACACCGCGGGCTCGAAAGGATTCGCGCTGTAAATCACTAGGACAAAAAGAAAGAACAGAAGATAGAGTAACGCGGGCAGGCTCGCTAGACCCGAAAGACCGAAAATTGATTCGTCTTGTGCGTACCCCACGTACCCGGCTGATTTAGTTTCAGCTTCGCGCATTAAACCAAGTGGTGTTACGTATGCCGGCTACTTAAACAATTTCATTGTCGGCTTGTCGGTTAAATCTATCCCGAATATGCGTCTCGCACGACGGAACGAGGCGTTGGCATATGCAAAAAGGGCGGATCACAATCAAGAAAGCAGGTAAGCCGCGCGCGCGAGAAGCGTGCCCATACACTTTCGCCGAGCGCACGGGAAAGATACACTTTTTTTTTCGCAAAATTGGAACACATGGTCCATAAATCGCGTCGACAACTCACCGCTCCCTTTGAGGAAGGTGCGGCGGATACTGGCGTGAAAGAGTGAGGCTGGCAGCGATGTCCAGTCAAAAAGTTGGATTCTCTTTGAAAGCATTTAGGAAACGAATTCGCCAGCCTCCGTGTATCATAAATCTGTTGCGCAGTGGAGTGCCTTCTGATTTAGAGTTCGAGACAGCACACAAGCTCCTCGCCCGATACATCGTAACAAAAGGCCTGAGCACCGTACAAGCAAAAAAAATGGCACAGACAATGATGGAGAATTCGACTTCGTTTGGGAGAACAAACGAGGTGAACCTTAATCAGTTTGTTGAATGTCTATCGCGCGCTCAGGAGGATCCCCTGAAGTACTGTTGGGACTGTGAGGAAATATGGTCAAGCAGGAGCCTTCGAGATCGCGCCGCCTGTGCGGGCTGGAGGTGTGAGTACTACCAAACCAGACCAATAAGCAAATCGAACAACGAACGTAGTGAGAATGAAGATTCGATGGAAAAAGAGATCATCACCTATGTGCTTAACAATCCAGAGGGTTTATCTGACGCGTTAGGTCTCAACCTACGCGCAGAGGGGTTTACCGACCCATATGTCACGACTTCGGCCATTCGTTTGCCATTTAATCGCGTATTGTGGCACGTGTGTCATTATCTCGACTATCACGGCCGACAAATACGATACAGCTCAATCTTGGCCACTGTCAATAAAAGCGCCGTGTTGGGCCCGCACGTAGATGAGATAGGGCGATATCTGCAGCAGATAAAAAAACGTGAATCGTGCGAGCGAGATACATTTATCAACTACGTGCACCTCGTGAACGTGCGTGAGGCGCGGCTCAGGGGACAAGAACTCGTGCAAATGGCCAACGCTGCCCTCACTTCGAACGCGCTCCCGCTCGAAATCATACTTTCGACGCTGAGGGATCAGGCCCAAGAATTGCTCTCAAAGACCGGAGAAAGAGCGCGGACTATTGACGAGGATCTCGACCGCTTCGTCACGAATCTTTTTTCAAAAAGGAATGAGGTCGTGCCTACACCGTCAGAATGGTTAAACAGCGCTTTAGGCGGAGGTTGGCGGATCGGGAAATTGTATGTTTTGACGGCGTCTTCCCTCAGAGAGTCTACTGATTTCATCGAGTGGTGTGCTGATTTTGCGGCGCAACATAGGTTCCCTACGCTTTATGTGAGCTATGCAGTCACTAAAGAGCAATTCTTGGAACGCGCACTTGTGCGATACAGCGGAATCGATCGAACGGAGCTCGCACGATACCGCAGGAATGTATCAGGTTCTGAGGAAGACGAAAGGATAATGGAGAAGGTCGTTGAAGCCGGAGAACGATTGAGCGAGAGGGTGTCGAGTTACCTAACAGTCGTCGAAGCAAAGGAAGCAGAGACGCAGGCGCTAGGGAGGGTTCAAAACGAAATACAAGCGACTAAGGATAAGCCGGTGCTGGTTATCATGGGTCAATCACCGTCCGAACCGACCACTGTCGAGTCAGGTGCAGATTCTCTTGGAGCAGGGATTTGTAAAGAACTCTCACTGCTCGCCAAGCTAAAGCGGCATCTGCAAGATTCTCCAGCGGCTATTGTCGTCGTCACAGCAGGAAATCGCACGCAAAACGTGTCATCTTGTGCAAATGGTGGGACAATTGGTGCACGCTCCACTACCTATGTAGAGGATTGCGGTGCTGATTACACTTTGGTCCTTCATTCAGGGCGCATCACCTTGCGAGGAACTGGCTCCGAGAACATAACGGATCAGCTACACCTCGCACGGGAGTGGTACAAAAGAAATCTTCCAAAAAGTAGAGAGCTTGTCGATAGTCTTTTTCAAGAGGCGAAGGGCAGGTACCCGCTCGATGAAGCCTGCGTTTACACGCGCGTGGCGGTTTCCGGAAGAACAACAAAGGCACTTGCCAATCCCGTCATCATTTATGAATGGCCGTATCATCGCTTCAGAACACTCAGTGCAGAGCCGACAGAACTAGAAAAGCACGGCAACTCCTCATTTGGTGAGGACTGACCGATCCCCTTTCATCGCCCTTCTAGGCTGTTCTACTTGGGCTTTAACCGCATTTTTCACACAGAAAGCTTCATCTAATAGCTAAGCGAGCAATTCGTTAGATTCGGCCGAGGTCTAACATGGCGCATATTCACCTTCCAGACGGCGTTTTTCCCATCCAGTGGGTCGTGTTCTGGCGGCTACTAGCTCTCCCCTTGCTCTCCGTCGCGCTCGTTGTCACACGACGGCGTACGATCCCCACTCAGCAGCTTGTCATCGACGAGGCAGTTTTCACGGGCTTCGTTGTGGATTATTTGAGCAAGGTCCGGCTGGATCTTCTTTTACGATGAAAAGTCCAAAAAGCTTGAAAGGCGCGATAGATGATTTCAGAAACTTCGTGGTCTCTGAAGGAGGACTGACTCTCGCATTTTTTGTCTTGATCCACGGCTTTATTTTTGCGTTTTTATTTCACCTTTATTTGACAGGGAACGCGGATATTTACCTGTATATGGCAGACGCCTCAAAACTGCTGAGCGGCTTGTTGCCTTACCGTGATTTTACGCTCGAATACCCGCCCTTTGCTTTGATCTTTTTTGCTTTGCCCAGAGTAATAAGCTCTTCAAATGTCCTTTATATCGAGATTTTCCAATTCCAAGCCTTCGTTTTCGATGTAATCGGGCTCTTCCTGATATTTGATATCGGCCGTCGGTTGGGAGAAGCCTATTGGAAGCCACTCGCAATTTATACCTTGGCCGTGTTGGCGGTTGGACCAATCATCATTCAAACGTTTGATATCATACCGGCCGTCATGACGCTCGCGGCTATCTATCTCTTTTGGATTGGGAACCACAAGACTAGCTGGGCCGTGTTGGCCTTGGGCACTCTGACTAAGATATACCCCATCGTGGTCGCTCCCATTTTTTTGTTTATCTATTATAAAAACGGGCAACTCAGGCAAATGCGAGATGGCGTGATCACTTTTCTTGTGGTGTGTATGATCACGATCCTGCCTTTTGTTGTTCTGGGATCTACAAGCATCTTGAGTTTGGTGAGTTATCATAGCCAGCGAGGGGTTCAGATAGAAAGCACGTACAGCGCCGTTATGCTCGCTCTGGCCAAGCTGGGTTTCACGACCGTTCGAACCGAGTTCTCGTTTGGTTCTGTAAATCTTGTAAGCCCGACGGCCACGGTTCTTGCCAACCTCTCTACCTATATCTTGGTCGGAAGCCTGCTGATAGTATACTGGTTCATCTACAGACAGGTGAAGCCGGGCGAAAGCCAATTTACCCGTCTCGGTGCTTATGCCTTGCTGGCGATAGCGGTCACCATGGCCACGAGCAAGATTCTTTCACCACAATATTTCGTCTGGTTAATCCCCATTTTTCCGCTAATATGTGGGCGATTGCGCATACCGATCTTAGGGATTTTTGTCGTCATCGGTGGACTCACCTACTTTGTTTTTCCCCTGCATTACACTGAGTTGCAGGCTTTTCAAGCCGCACCGGTCGTGGCTGTCCTCGTGGCGCGCGATGTTCTGCTAGTCCTTCTTGCAATTTTGGCGGCTGTCTCATTGAAGCGCATGAAAACTTCGAATCAGTCAGTGGACCCGCTCGGCGTGCGATGAATGGCTTCGTCGGTCCAGCTATGAAGGGAAGCCGGGCTCTTTCGATCGTATCACCACAGCAGTTCCGTATGCCAAGATCTCCTGCATGTAGTCAGAAATCTCTGACGAATCAAAATAAGTGCTTATCACGGCATTGGCGCCAACTGCTTTAGCGTGCTCTACTAGTCTGTACAAGGCCTCATCTCTTGCGTGCTGCATCATCTCGACGTACTCGCGGATCTCTCCGCCCGCGAGAGACCGCAGCCCAGCAGTGATATTTCTGCCGAGCCCTCTGCTCCGCACGGTAAGGCCATAGATAAATCCTCGCGTTGCGGCGATGGTGTATCCTGGAATCCAATTTGAACTCACAACCAATACTCCATCGATTTCAATGGCTGGCGCGGCTGGGCTTGCCTCTTCGCCGGTTCCCTGAGCGCCGTTATCGACACGGGTGCCACACTGGACGCAGAATTGTGCGTTAAGCGGCAGCGGAGCACCACAGGTTTGACATGACTCTTTTTCACTCATAGATAGCCTCTTTTCCCTTGCGAATCCCCACGAATTCCTTTGCATGCTGGTCACAGGCTGCCTGAGCTTAAGCTTTTTCAAGGCCGTTCGGCACTTATCGACTGTTCTAAAGTGTGCACTTGAAATGCACAGAAGGTGACGGCGTCCAAGCAAAGTCGGAACGAGCGAACGAGCACTGCTCTCGAAGAGTTAAAATAGGTAGCCACTATCACAATGCATTGTGATGCCCGTTTCGCAGAATAGGCTCAAGTCACTAAATTAAGCACGGGCGTGGCGCGTTCAAGGGGTCAGGGAACAGCTTAGGCCGAACGCAGAAAGCGATCTGGTGCCTCGAGGATTTCAAGATGACGGCGTTATCGGATAAAAAACTGCTCATTACGTGCGGTTTGCCGTACGCGAATGGGCCGTGCCACATTGGGCATCTACGCACGTACATCCCTGCAGACATCTACGTACGGTCTCTCAGGAAGCTCAAAAGGGACGTCCTCTTTGTGTGCGGTTCAGACACACACGGAACGCCCATCGTGATCAACGCTGAGCAGCAAGGAACTACGCCCGCCAAATTTGCGGCGTATTATCACCGCTACTGGGGAGACACATTTAGCGCTCTGTCTGTCGAGTTTACCCATTACGGGAACACTGATGCGCCCACAAATCACTTCAGAACGCAGGAAATCGTCAAATCGTTGCAAGCTAACGGCTACGTTTACGCACAGACTATCAAGCTGGCGTACTGTCCTCAGTGCGATCGCTTTCTGCCTGACCGATACGTTGAAGGGGTGTGCATTTTTTGCGGCATGCCTGCGCGAGGCGATGAGTGCGACCAAGGCTGCGGGCGTCATCTTGAACCAGGTGAGATTCTCGAGCCCACGTGCAAAACTTGTGGAGCCACCGCTGAATATCGCGAAGAGCAGCACTACTTCTTCAGGCTTTCCGCGTTCAAGGAGTTCTTGTTAAAGTATCTCGAATCGCTCGGAGGGACCGCCAATGCGCGAAATTACGCGCGTGAATGGGTTGCGAACGAGCTGCGAGACTGGTGCATTACGAGAAACCTGCCCTGGGGCGTCGCATTCCCGGGAACGGATCTAGTGGTCTACGTTTGGGTTGACGCACCGATCGGATACATCTCTTTTACAGAAGAAGCGACAAGCGCTTGGGAAGACTATTGGAAGAAGGATTCGCCCATAATTCACTTCATCGGCACTGACATTATCTATCACCATGCCGTTTTTTGGCCGGCGCTGCTCAAAGGAGCGGACTACACGTTGCCAGCGGCCATCGTCGCTTCAGGCATGGTGAAAGTGGATGGCAAAACATTCTCGAAAAGCCGCGGTTATGTCGTATGGGTTGATGAAGATTACCTGGATCATGGATTTCATCCTGATCTGCTGCGCTATTATCTCGCCGGTTACACGTCACACACGAAGGACCTGAATTTCTCGTGGCAGGTCTTTGCCGAGAAAGTGAACCGCGAACTCGTCGGATCGCTCGGGAACTTCATTTATCGCACGCTCCACTTTGCGTACAAAAACTTTGGGTGTGTACCGGACACTCCCGTCGATCCCTTGATTATGGAGCGCATAGCAGACACGCGCGAAGCGATGGCGAGCGCGCTGGACGAATATGAGTTTAAAAAGCTCGTTGACGCTGCGATGTCGCTCTCCGACTTTGGTAACGCGTATTTCCAGTCACATGAGCTCTGGAATCTGGTGAAATCCGATCGGCAGGCGTGTGCACGCGAACTCAAGAACTGCATACAACTCGTGAAAGCGTTGTCAGTGCTGCTAGAGCCTGTCATGCCATCGACGATGCTGGCGGTGCAGGCGCAGCTTGGCTTGACGACGACGTATTTTTCCGACGCAACGGTTGAGGTTGAACCGCTTGCTCTTTCGAAGCCTGCACTGCCGTTCGTCAAGATAGATGCGAAAGAGATTGATGCGATGGAGGCTCAGTTGAACGACCGAATCAGCGGGGCAGATCGAAAACAGGCCAAAGAGAAAGATGCCACGAAGACTGTGATCAAGCCTGATGATTTTGAGAAAATGGATTTGAGGATCGCTCGCGTCGTCGAGGCCGAAATGGTCCAAAACTCAGACAAGCTCTTGCGGATCACCGCTCGGTTGGGCGAAGAAACTAGGCAGATCGTAGCGGGAATTGCAAAAGACTATGCGCCTGAGGATTTGGTCGGCGCCGACATAGTCGTGCTCACCAATCTCGCGCCGGCAAAGCTGATGGGCATTGAATCCCAGGGCATGCTCCTCGTTGCTGAATACGACGGCCGGTCAGTCCTTATTCAGCCAGCAAGAAAGATGCCGCCGGGCACCAGAATCAGATGAGGTCAAACGCCGCCTATCCAGATAATGCACGGATCGTTATAACTGTGACCGGTTCCGATCATCCCGGTATCGTGGCCGCAGTCGCCAACCTGCTCGCCACTGTTGATGCTAACATTGAGGATATAAGCCAGACGATCGTATCCGAGCTGTTTACGATGATCATGATTGTCAACATCGGCTCGGCGAATTTCGAAGACCTCAAGAAGGGACTGGATACCGTCGGCGCCTCTCAAAGAGTAAGAATCACCGCGCAACACGAAGAGATTTTTCGCTACATGCATCGTGTTTAGCGCCAAATGCAAATAATCGAAAAATGCATGTTGGTCCAGCGGCTGGCGGCTCCAGACGCTTTTTTCTAACACAACGCAGAGTTTTTGTGTAAAGCGTCATCTTTGCCAAAGGGCGGCGGATTGAAGCTCGCGCGCGTTTAGTTTCGTTTGTGCGCCACGACAATCTCTCTTGAGAGGCTCTTATGCACGTATTCGGTGTGGCGTCCTTCGATGGCGAAACCTGCGTCTTTCACCTCATTTTCGACCGCGCTATGGGAGATCAACGCGGCCCGTCCGTCGCGTTTGAGCACGCGAAAGAGTTCAATTAAGGCTGCCGCCTTTAACTGATCCAGCGAACGCGCGCGCACACTTACGGAGCGGCCATATGGGAGATCGGTTACAACAGCATCCACGCTCTCGTCTCTCAATGCCAATTGTCGAGCGTCTTGCACGAGTAACTCGCCAGAAACGTCATAGTACTCAAGGTTCATCTTCGTTCCAAAAACCATCCTGCTGTCGACATCTGATCCCACAGGTTCTGCACCGAGCAGGCCAGCTTCTAGAAGTATCCCCCCTGTGCCGCAAAACGGATCTAACAAGCGCTCTCTCCTCCTGATTTGTGTGAGGTTCACTGCGGCCCGGGCGAGTCGCGGGAGCAACACGCCAGGATAAAAGAACGGGCGTACGCGAGGGCGCCTCGATTCGAAATGAGAGCGATCGATCAGCGCTAATGTCGTGCCGATTATACAGATGTCACCGCTGAGCAAGGCCCTCACTACGAGATGCGGGGCCGTGAGGTTAATTTCATAACCGCGTTCGGCAAGCGCCTTTCCGATTGTAGCTTCCACTTCCGTGCTCTGCAGGCCACGTCCGATGCGCTTAGCCCGTACCGCCACGCTGACCCGAGGGAATTCAATGTGCTGTGCCGCATTGTATATGGAGTCGAGCGTTTGCGCGCATGTACTCTTGACCGCAAGTATCGCGTGTGTCATTGCGAGACGTTCGCCAATAGCTCGATCGTAGCTCTCCACGTCAAGTACGAGAACACGTTCGAGGTCTTGCACAACGCAACCTTTGTAAAGTGCGAGCACTTCTGCGCGCGGAATAGTTTCACTCTCTCCGGAAAGCTCAAATGCGAGTCTCATGTCGCTTTAAGCACACTCCTGGCATCTGAGAGCCCCTCGATGGGTCGATCGCGGTTGTTCAAAGCGCTACCCCACCGCCATACGCTAGTTGCTACGGTCTTGTTCAAGACCACATAAGTGCCGTTCGAAGCCATCAAGCAGACAAAACCGCGTTGGGCAGGCACGACAGGACGATACGTGCTACGCCCTTCGGCTAGATAAAAGTGCTGTGCGCGTGTGGGGGTGAAGCGCCCCAAATATGGAGCGGATTGCTGTCAGAACATCACCGAGAGCCCCGCAACATTATATATAAAAAGCCTTTATAAAGCAAACAGGGAATGGAGGAAAACGTATGGTCGAACCGCGCGATACGATCAAGATCGAGAATGTCGTTGCCTCAACGGGCATTGGACAAGAGATAAACCTCAAGCAAGTCACGCTTGCCTTAGAGGGAGCAGATTATGACCCCGAGCAGTTTCCGGGCCTCGTTTACCGGACTAAAGATCCAAAGACGGCTGCGCTGATTTTTCGGTCGGGAAAAATAGTCTGTACAGGCGCGAAAAGCATCGACGACGTTTACAAAGGCCTCGAAAACGTTTTTCAAAGTCTTCGTAACATCGGAATCGACGTGAAGGGCACGCCTGAGATAAAGGTTCAGAACATTGTGGCATCAGCGGACCTTCATTCAGTCCTCAATTTGAATGCGATTGCGATTGGACTTGGGCTCGAGAACATCGAATATGAGCCGGAACAGTTTCCCGGTCTCGTCTATCGTTTGTCAGAGCCAAAGGTCGTCGTTCTTTTGTTTGGCTCGGGCAAACTCGTGGTCACAGGCGGCCGAAAGCCCGAAGACGCGGCGAACGCGGTTGATCGAATCGTAAAAGAACTCAAAAGCTTGAGCCTCTTGTAGGTCGCTCAGCCCGGCCTTTCTAACGATGATAATCCCCCCAGCAGAGCGTTCACGCGCGCCACTTGTGGGTGAGAAGGTCTTTGCGCACCCTGATATGGTGCGGGCAAACGAATATGTGCTCCGTGATTATGAGCCGCCAATGCGGCATATCTTGATTTTTGTCCCTTGTGCCAAGGTGAAGCCTTATCACACGAGTCCAAGCCATCGAAATTACGACGAGGTTATTTTCAGCGTCGCGGCGCCAGAAGAAGTGCACATCGTCGCATTCGGCACGTGCGGCGTCGCGCCGAGAGAGCTTGATGAGGAGTACCCGTTCGCCGATTACGACTTCGTGCTAGGCGATTGCGACGTCGTATCGGTTAGGAAGAAGTTTGTGGAACTCGAAAGTGTGCGACTCTATCGGTATCTCGAAAAAACGCGCGCCAACTACTGTCACCGAATTGCGTACTGCATTGGTGACTTCAGAAAAGCTATGCAGCGGGCTTGCGAAATGACTGACCTCGCGGTTACCATTCTGCCGACCGAAGAAACGCTCGCGCGTTGCCGTGTGCGCGGCAGAAGGTTCGAGTATGGAAGCTTAAGTAAATCGCACTATTTGGCTGAGCTGAAAGACACATTGCGCGCACTAACGCCTGACGCTGTCGACGACGTGCGTGTGGAAGTGCTTGCAAAGGTTTTGTACGATGACGACTGGTACATTGCGTGATAGCGGATGATCGAGATCAGCTGCTTTCACTCTAAGTACTTAGGCCGAACGGTGACCGTGGCCGTGCAAGACGATGCCGTTTGTCGCGTTGCCCTCGAGCCGTTGGGTTCATGCAATTCCCGCGTTCCGTCAGCAGCCGCAAGGGCGCTCGAGCGCTTCCTGCGAGGAGAGCACGTTGACCTCAGCACCTTCGAAGTGAACGCGGGAACCAGGTCCGGATTTGAACGGGCCGTCTTTCGCGCTACGCGAGATATACCAAGGGGGGAAACGGCGACATATTCGGATGTAGCGGTTCGAATAGGGAATAGAAAGGCTGCGCGAGCGGTGGGTAATGCGCTACGCCACAATCCCGTTCCTCTTTTCGTGCCGTGCCATCGAGTCTTAGCTGCATCTGGACTCGGCGGTTTTTCTTGGGGCGTTGGTATCAAACAGAAACTGCTCCAGCTTGAAGGCGCACGCCCACACTGTGGGAATAGCCACCTCTGAGTTCGTGAGTTTGTCACAACCGATCGAGCCTGACTTTGTCACCTAGTTTAAGATTAAGCTGCGCTGCAGCATTGCCTTGATTGACGGACAGCTCCACAAAATCAAAGCTTCCGACGGTCATCAACAGGTCTCCACGCTCCACTTCGTCATACGTCCTCACGAACAGCGCTGAGACAGCTCCGTTGAGCACATGCCTGCTCCCATAGCCCGATCGTTGTACCAAGAGCTCGCCACTGATGTTAGTTACGCAGTTACCAAACCTATCAACATAGAGGACAGTCCCGACAATGCTGCGTTCTGACGCTTGCGGGTCTTGGAGTTCGAGGTCTGCAAACGTGACGGCAGGCTCAAGATTTGGAAGCCGCCCGAGGGAGATGTGTGCCCCCATTGGGGCGAAGATGTCTCTCCCGTGAAATGTGCTTGACCTGGCGGGAGCCTTGATGCGCATGACTTCAAAATCGCCTAGCTCCCGAGCTGCTGGAATCAAGAGGCCGTTATCAGGGCCGACGAGGTACTGACCGCCTGCTCCGATGACGAGAGCCTGCCTGCTCGTTCCGACGGTCGGGTCAACAACGGCAACGTGCGTCGTGCCTTCTGGGAAGTATTTGACTGTCTCTCGAAGGATGAACGCGCCCTCGCGTACGTTCTGGGAAGAAATAGCGTGTGTGATATCGATGACGATGGTTTCAGGGGCAATCCTGAGGATGACGGCCTTCATTACGGCGGGATAGAATGTCCCGAAGTCAGAAATGAGGGTGACAATCCCCATGGTCAACGATACGCTCAGATCAGATTTAAGCCCTTTGCGATCTGCATGGCCTCCCGGCGCTCTGCGTCGCTCACAAAGCGATTGATTTCTGGATATTCATTGACGTTGTAAGGCGCGTACTGAAACATCAAGTTGAACTTGGCGTGGGGGGCGGCGGTGCGCACCCACTCCACGATCGGCTCCGTGCAGCACGTGACGTGTCCTGGCATCACGAGATGACGTATCATGAGCCGGTCCTGCGAGGCGATCAGGTTTCGCGTGACCGTTTCCACGTAATTGTCAACGCCGGAGTAGCGCTTCGCGCAGCGGTTGTTGCCATACTTGAAATCACTTAGGTAGATGTCGATCACGCCGTCGAGAAGTTTCGACGCCTCTGCAGAGTAATACGTGTTCGAGTTGAAGACCATCGGCGCGTTCAAAAATCTGGCATCGATCCCGGGTGTGTGAGCGAGGTCAGCGAGCGCACGCATGGTTTTGAGCACGGTGCCGATGTGCGGCGTTGGATCTCCTCCGACCCAGTTCACGTTGCGCGCGCCGGCTCGCGACCGTGCGTAAATTTGTCGTGCGAGCACGCCGGGATCGGCGATCGATCCTGCCTCGGGGTGTCGCGCGATGTCCCAGTTTTGGCAGAACGCGCAGCGAAATGTGCAGCCGGTAAAAAAAATTGTGTGCGAAGGCACGAGCTCGTCCTCCTCCCCGTAATGGAGGAATTCAGACGAGTATCTCGATCGCGTGACGCCGCAAAATCCTGGTCTTTCAGCCCGATTGGTGCCGCATCTGCGTTCGCAAAAGTGGCACGCGTCGCCTACCCGGTGTGCTATCTCGATCTTCAGGTCAAGAAGCGACGCAGTCGGTTCAGCCGGTTCAAGCGCAGTGGTTTCGAGCTGCCTGCTTTTGGCAAAATACTCGTGAATGCGCCAGAGTCCTTCAGTAGGAGCGCTTAGGTTAGCGTTTGTCTCCATCGCTCGCGCGATTCGATATAATGGCAGTTTTTCTTCACGCACGCGATCTCCCCCGCAGTCAGACAACCGAACGGGGCGCAAAAAAAAGTCACTGCGGGACCGCGCTAGCACGCCCCGCAAGATCGTGTGAATTTATCGTGAACTTCTTAAGGTGCTCGAGCAAGCCGTCCCGCTTTCGGCCGAGTAGGCTATTTTCAAGCACCTCGCCGATGGAACTCACGGGAATTATCTGCACCACATCTTTGTAGTGCTTCTCAAGCATAACATCGCCTTCGTTGTCCTTGGGAATAAGGATTCGTGTGATGCCCGCCTTCGCAGCCGCTTCTACTTTAGGCGTGACCCCACCAACGGGAAGCACCTCGCCCCTGACTGAAAGCGATCCAGTCATCGCGACCGACTGGTCGACCGGGACATCTTCAAGCGCTGAGATCACGGCCGTTGCGATGGAAATTGAGGCCGAGTCGCCTTCCACGCCTTCATACGTGCCGATGAACTGAATGTGGACGTCTTTGTTCGTGATATCTTGGCCAGAAAACTTCTTGATGAGCGCTGAAACGTTCTGCACAGCCTCGAGAGCGATCTCTTTGAGAAGCCCTGTTGCGATCACACGGCCTTCCTCCTTCGATTGCGGAGGAGTGATCTCTGCCACGATGGGCAGGACAACTCCAGAATCGTCGCCCATCACCGCGAGACCGTTGACGCGGCCCACCTCGGCACCGGTATTTCGAAACATCTGATAGTCACGGCGGCGTTCTAGGTACTGGTCCGTAAGCTGTTGTTCGACCGACCGTGCCATCTTCTTGGCTTCGACCACGTGTGTGCCGGTGGTGTATTCGGCCGAGTCAGCGCGAGCGACGTCTCCCGCGACGCGGATCAGGCCACCGAGATCTCGGAGCATCAAGGTGACGTGCCCTTTACGTCCCGACCGTCGGCGCGCTTCACGGATAATCTCTTCGACCGCTTCGGCAGTGAAGTGAGGGATCTTCTCGTCCTTTTTCACCTCTTGGGCCACGAACCTGACGAGTTTTCGTCGGTTTTCTGGCGTGTCTTTCATGGAGTCGCGCATGTACACTTCGTAGCCGTAGCCGCGTATTCGCGAGCGGAGTGCGGGGTGCATGCCCTTAACGGCGTCCAGATTGCCGGCGGCGACCATCACGAAGTTGCACGGCACGGGGGTCGTCTTCACCATTGCGCCGCTTGAGCGCTCAGATTGGCCGGTGATCGGAAACTCCCCTTCTTGGAGCGCTGTAAGGAGGTGTTGCTGCGACTCAATTCTGAGCGTGTTGATCTCGTCTATAAAGAGCACGCCTTTGTTCGCCTTGTGAATCGCTCCCGCCTCGACTCGGTCGTGTGCTGGTGTCTCGAGTCCGCCTGATTGAAATGGATCGTGCCGCACGTCGCCTAGGAGCGCTCCCGCGTGCGCCCCAGTCCCGTCGACGTAGGGGGCGGTCTCCTTGCCGTCGTTCATCACGAGCAGCTTTGGTATCAGCACGTCCTCACGGGGTGTAATGTAGCGCAATGCGATGAATAGCATCGCAGCCGCGATGATGCCCATGATGGGTTGGTTGATCGCGAAAGAGTACCCGACGATGGCGAAGACGATCACCATCGAGAGCATGTTCCTGAACTGGATCTTCTTTTGGGCTTCGCGCTTGTGTGAGTCAACGATTTGGCGCCCTTTGCCTGAGGGCACGACGCGCACCTTCGGGTTGTTGCCGTCCTCGGGGTTGTGATAGACCAGGATGTCTTGCAGCTCTTCCTTTGGGAGGAGCTCTGCCATAGCTCGGGCGAGCATTGACTTTCCGGTACCTGGAGACCCGATCAGCATGACGTGCCTTCGTTGCTTGGCCGCCTTTTTGATCACCTCAACAGCCTGCTCTTGTCCAATGACTTGGTCAACGAGCATGGGAGGAACGGCGATCTCATCAGTGCCCGCTATGCCCATGCCCCCAAGCAATGCTGACGATTTATGCTCGACTGGCGGCGCTTCTGCGTCAGTGCTGACTTCTTCGGATTGTGACAATGTAGAAAAAACACTCCGTGTGACTATGGTTGGTAGTATCCCGGTGATTAATTAAATATTTTCTGCAAGGTAAGTCGATTCTGACGCAGTATCTACAAAGCAACGCTGTAGGCCTGTTTTTGGGCCGTTACCAACCTCATACGATCTCGTTAGGAACAATCGTCGCACCCAGAAATCATCCCCCTTGCCGGCTCGTGTCAGCAGTTCGCAGCAATATCCCAAATTCACAATTTCTTGAGCTCTTGCACGAGCTTGCCAACCGTCGCTTGGGCGTCACCGTAGAGCATCCGCGTGTTATCACGATAGAAAAGGTCGTTCTCTATGCCAGCAAAGCCTTTGCCCTTGCCGCGCTTGAGGACGATCACGTTCTTCGCCTGTTCGACGTCAAGAATCGGCATGCCGAAGAGTGGGCTACCCTCCCGATGCGCTGCCGGATTTACGACATCGTTGGCCCCGATCACGAGAGCAACGTCAGTGCTGGGGAATTCAGGGTTCACCTCGTCGCGGTCGAAGAGGTGGTCGTATTCAACTCCTGCTTCGGCAAGCAGAACGTTCATGTGTCCCGGCATGCGCCCCGCAACGGGGTGGATCGCAAACTTCACTTTCACGCCCCTTTGCTCGAGCAGGTCGGCAAGCTCCTTAACTTTCTGCTGGGCTTGGGCGACCGCCATACCGTAGCCTGGGACAATGATGACCGTGTCCGCGTATGTGAGCATCACGGCAACATCGTCAGCCTCAATCGTTTTCACGCTCCCGGACACCAGTGCCGCCTCCTCCGTTGTTGCGCCGAAGCCGCCAAAGAAGACGTTGGTGAGCGAGCGGTTCATGGCCGTAGCCATCTTGACGGTGAGAAGCGACCCTGCCGCGCCGACGATTACGCCTGCGATGATCATCGCGTAATTGGGGGTGACAAACGAGAATCCGTCAAGTGCGACGGCGAGGCCGGTGAAGGCGTTGTATAGCGAGATAACGACGGGCATGTCGGCGCCGCCAATTGGGAGCGTCATCAGAAGTCCGAAGCCGAGCGCGAGAACAAAGAAGAGCAGCAAAGAGGCGTTTTCAGAAAGTGACAGCGAAGACGGCTGCGCTACAACGAGCACGCCGAAAACGACGGCAAGGACAAGGATGGCCACGTTGAACATCTGCTGACCGCCGAAGGTGATCGGTCGCGATGGCATCCAGCCTTGTAGTTTAAGGAACGCGATGAGACTGCCTGAAAACGAGACGGCTCCGATCAGGCCGCCGACGACCGCGAGCGAGCTGGTGGGAATGGTCGGCCCCAGGAGCGCCACTGCCGAGATCGCGGCGGCTGCACCGCCCCCCATACCATTATAAAGTGCCACCATCTGAGGCATATTGGTCATCGCCACGCGCTTGGCCGTGATATAGCCGAAGCCACCGCCGATGACGATCGCGATCGCGATCAATCCGATGTTGCTGAGATTCGGGGTAAAGAACGTGACAAGCGTTGCGATCAGCATCGCGGCGCCAGCCCACACGATTCCACTTCGAGCTGTGAGCGGGTTGCTCATACGCTGCAGCCCAATGATGAAAAAGAAGATTGTCGCTATATAGACAGGTTCGATTGCAAGGGAGGGATCAGCCACGTCACTCCTCCTTGCTGCGCCTCTTTCCGCTGCGGCGGAACATCTGCAAGATCCGTTCCGTGACGACGTAACCTCCAGTCACGTTGGCCGCGCCTAGAATAACTGCCACAAACCCGATTACCTGCTCTGCTGGCGTGCTTGCAAGGCCAAGCGCGACCATCGCCCCGACGAGCACGATCCCGTGGATGAAGTTGGAGCCGCTCATCAGAGGCGTGTGCAGGATGGCGGGAACCCGGCTGATAGCGACGTAGCCGGTGAACGCTGCCAGCATCGCGATATAGATGGCGACCCAGAACGCCGTGAAATCGGTCACAACATCCTTCCTTTGATGAGTTCGACCGTCGGTTGATGCCGCACTTCACCTCCGCTCACGAGCAGGCTTGCCGCCAGAATCTCGTCAGTAAACTCGGGCGCGTGCACTGCATCCTCGTTGACGACGAGGGAGAGGAATGCCTGGACGTTGCGTGCGTACATCTGGCTTGCGTGAAACGCAACCCGCGCCGGGAGGTTCTGCGGGCCGGCTATCGTGACGCCGTGCTCTTTTACTAACTTTCCACATTGGGTGAGCTCGCAATTGCCGCCTGACTCGGCAGCAAGATCGATGATGACCGCGCCTGGCTGCATCATTGCGACGGTCTCTTTCGCTATCAGGACCGGTGCCTTCCTGCCCGGGATGCTGGCAGTCGTGATAACGACGTCAGCATGCGTTACTGCTGTAGAGACCATTTGCTGTTCCATCAACTTCTCTTCTTGCGTGAGCTCGCGCGCGTAGCCCCCCTCACCTTCTGCCTCGATCGCAAGCTCTAAGAACTTCGCTCCGAGGCTTCGAACCTGTTCACCCGCGGCACGTCGGACATCGAACGCCTCGACCACTGCGCCAAGACGCTTGGCCGTGGCGATCGCAGAGAGGCCCGCAACGCCCGCACCGAGGATGAGCACCGTCGCCGGTCGGATCGTGCCCGCGGCAGTCGTCAGCATCGGAAAGAACTTTGGCGAGTGATATGCGCCAAGAATGGCTGCCGCATAGCCACCGGCCGTTGCCTGTGAACTCAGTGCGTCCATGCTCTGAGCGCGGGTGATTCGAGGGATAAGCTCCAGGGCAAAGGTGGTGACGTTACGGTCTCGCATGCGTGCGACGGTTGCAAGGTTGTTAGCCGCGTTCATGAATCCTATGAGGATGGTGCCCGATGTGAGCATGTCAATATCTGTAGTTGGCAGGGGTTGCACGCATAGCACGATGCTTGCGCCAGCTAGCAGGTTAGCTCTGCTAGGTGCGATCGTCGCGCCTGCGGCCACGTAGCGCTCATCGGCGTAGAAGGCTTGCGCGCCTGCGTCGTGCTCGACGCGGACCTCGTACCCGGAGGTAGTCAGCTTCTGAACAGCCTCAGGGACGAGCGCAACGCGTTGTTCATCAGGGGCCACTTCTCTAACCACCGCGATCACGATTCTCTTCTCTGTTGGGTCCATAATTTCAACCCGCAAAACCAGCTTTTTTTAGCAACTGAGCTGCCTGCTCAACGTTGTGCGGCAATGTATCCTACTACTGAAGCTTTTAACCTTTGTACCTTACGCTCTGATGTTGCAGAGAAAATAACGCCACTACCCTCCGTCAGTAAAGAGCGCGATGAGCCACTTCTTCATGAGCGGCTTCGAATCAAAGGAAGACTAACTATCTAGCAATTCCAGCTTATGGCCCCTTTTCAAACCTGCTAAAGCCCAAGTGCTGTGAGATACGGCATTGCTAGATACAGGCCCACAAAAATGAGTGCGAAACCTGCGACGCGCTTAATCCAAATCGTCTTTGCAGATTTGCCGACAAGTGATGACGACATCTTGGTGGAATAGGCGATTGCAAGCATGGGCACCGCAAACCCGAGCGAATAAATGATGAGCATCAGCCCGCCTGTCATGATGTCGCCCTTTGCGGCAACCCACGTGAGTATCGTACCAAGGACCGGCCCCGTGCACGGAAGCCACACAATGCCGAGTGCGAGCCCCAGCACCAGTCCGCTCGCGATGCCTTCCGTAGGAATGTCGTAAGTCTTCCTGGAGACCCGATCAATCAGACCCAGCCGAGGAGCGTTGTAGGGCAAGTGCAGATCGAACAGCATCCAGAACCCCATCGCGATGATGAACGCGATTGCCGCCGCGAAGAGATAGTAGCTATACGCCGTAAAAGCGGCGCCAAAAGCCGAGGCGACGAGTCCCATGCTCGTAAACGAGATGCTAAGGCCCAGGATGATGGCGAGCGGGCGATATCTGCCGCGATCCGTCGACGAGGCGACGATGGCAGGTAACAGAGGTAAGACGCAGGGCGAAAAAATGCTAATGAGCCCTGCGCCGAATGCGATCAATGGGTTTACTTCCATTCCCGTGCGTCCTTAGTATGTGGTGCGCGCGTCGTCAATTGCGCTTTTCACCGTATTTGGATCGAAAACGCCCACGAAGCTTGCAGCTGCTCCATCCTTGCGTAACACTATTGTCGTCGGGGTCGACGTCACGCCGTAGGTCTTAGCGACGCTTTGCGACGTCATGTTGTCGTTGACGTTGAAGTTCACAAACGTCACGTTCTCGCCGCTGTACTGCGATTGAAGATTCGCGATCAGAGGCCGCGTTTGCTCGCAATCAGGGCAATTGTTCTGCGTGATGAACAGGACGACCGTCTTGTTCTGCATCAAGTTGCTAACCACTGCCGGAGGGGTAATCCCGCTCTTAAACTCGTAGCCCCCAGATGAGATGCTTGCGCACCCGCTGACGCCGACGCACAGCACGCACAAGGCGGCAACAACTGCGACAAATCGTATACTAGACTCTCGACTCATCACTGACTCCCTCTACTCTTCTTTTGTGCTGAAAAGTTTACAATGACACATGCCGTGCGCTTTGAGCTCTTCTTCGTGATACACGCACGGACAAATTATCTTTCGATCCTCCTTGGCGTCCCCGGTCATAACGCGACAAGGGCAATAACGCTTTCCGAACTTCTCCTGTCTGACGGCAAGTCCCTTTGCGACCTCGTCGACTCGTTCTTCGTCGGGATTGAGTTGGATTCCTTGCTTCTCTGCATATCTCTTGGCCCAATCTTTTATCTTTTTGGCCTGTTCGTCAACGTCCATCAAGTCACCGTGTGTCGCTCTCGCCCAGAGAAGCGCAAAAACTACTCGAACGTTCTGCTATATTATTATTCCTCTTTGCGGCACATGCTGCCGTTTTTTAAAAAGCATAACAGGCTTGAAATTTGAAAAAATGCTTAAGAGTGGTTTTTTTGAGAGCGCAGGTTTTACCCCATCGAAACCTTCTCGAGCTGACTTGCAACGTTCCAAATGAGTGTTCGCGTGTGCAATGGCATGTTTGGATCGTTGCTGATATCGTCGAGTATCGAAATCGCGTACGCAGCACGAACGGCTTCAGATTCATCTCGGTCGAGCAGTTTCGCTTTGGCCTCGTCTGCAGCGCGACGGATATTTCTCGGCACTGAGTCATCACTGACAATGCGGGCCAGAATATCGATGCTCTTCTTTATGATGTCGTGCTTTTCTGGCATCATGCTCACTCTCACGGCCAGCGGTGTTCATATGCGAATCGCGGCAGCCTGCTCACCTCTGTGATGGCCGGCACAATATATAACATTTTATCAATCGCCCGTTTAGGACAAGAAAAGACCTTTCTGTTGCCATTTTTTCCAGCTTTTTGTTGTTGCGTTGCCAGTTATCTAAAGGTCAATAACGATTCTCAAGGAGCATCAGCATCACTGTGAAAGATTTACGCCAGGCAGCCCTGTCTAACTGGAGCGCCTGGGCTGGCGCGATCTGCTACTTCAGTTCTCGCCATCCAGTGTCGTCGCCATTTTCCGGGAACTGTGTGGACGCCTCTTTCTCTTCACTCGAAGCTCCGCGCTCTTGATCGCCCATGAAGAAGAAGTAGAATAGCGCGCCGATCACAAAAAGGAGTGGGATCAGTGCGATGATAAAGTAGGGAGGGACGCTGCCGACCACTTTGCTGAAGTCAAGACCGCTGTGTACGCTCGCAGCTGCCGTCGAATTGCTGCCGTTAGTGGAGACCGCGTTTGGTTGAGGCGTCGCGGTAGCCTCAGGAATCGAGGGCTCGGCAGGCGGAATTGCCGAAGGGACTAAAACATTCGGCAATTCGCTCTGAGCG
>Ga0187771_10000311_pt1 | contig 28912 bp, 28 predicted proteins | sample 0116_SJ02_MP15_1_FD_133139 | JGI IMG/M metagenome (GOLD analysis project Ga0187771, IMG submission 133139) | Tropical peat soil microbial communities from peatlands in Department of Meta, Colombia - 0116_SJ02_MP15_10_MG | ecosystem: Environmental > Terrestrial > Soil > Wetlands > Peat | place... | reverse complement strand
GCTTGCCGCGTCAGCCCGCCGCAGCGATGAAGGACTGGTCGCCGCGCGACGCAGCGGTGATGACGGAGGCATGATGAAACCCGCCTTATTTGCGCTGCTGATCTTCGCCGGATTGTCGGCGCCGGCCGGCGCCGCAGCCATGCCCGTACCGGTCGTTGCGTCGCCGCCTGGTCGTGTCATCCTGGTCGACTGGCAGGAACCGCAATTGCTGCCGCCGCGATTCCGTAACCATTGCAATTTTGAGAATTTCACCGGCCGGCCGTACTGCTCCGACCATTGCGGCGCCGGCTACCAAGTCTATTATTGTTCGCAAGTTTCGTACGGCTGCTGCCCGCTCGGCCGCGGCTATTGCGATTTCGACGGCCGCCTGCGCTGCCATCCTTAAGCGGCGCGCGGCGCCCGCCCGGCGGCTCTCGCCCGGAAATTTCCGGCGTTCGTGACCGTCGGCATCAACCCTTCGCTTACCATCAAGGCGCTCGCCTGCCGGGCCGCCGACCGGATCAAGGCGGTGGCCGTGCGGCGCGCTTTGCAGCCGTAAGGCCATGCTCGGCGGATGGTTAGCGCACCGTCGAAAGTGAGCTCAAAATTTTTGGAAAACTCGGCATCGCAAAGTAACGGTTCGTCGCTAAGTGTTTTCACGTGATCTTTAGGACTTTGCGGCAAAACATCCGTCAAAGCGCGCGCCGGCTCGCGCTTTGGCGTCGGCGGTTTAGGCAACTGTTTCGGAACGCGCTCCCGTAACAGCTCGGGTTTATCGGATGACAAACGTCATTTGCGTGTTGCGCCATGCCGTGAGCCACATGCGGCGCCTGTACCGCGACGAACGCGGCAGCATGGCGACCATGATGGGCCTGATGGCGATCCCGCTCATTTTCGCGGTCGGCGCCGGCGTCGATTACGGCACCGCAAACGCCTCGAAGGCCAAGCTCGATGCGCTCGCCGACACCGCGGCGCTGTCGGCGGTGGATCACCAGGCCATCACCGGCACCGTGGCTGCCGCGCAGACCACGGCGCTAAATACGTTTAACGCAGAAATCACCAACTTGCCCAGCGTCACCGTCACCAACGTGACGGCGACGGTGACCGACTCGACCACCGGCCGCACCGCCGTCGTCAGCTATACGGCGACCAAGACCAATACCTTCATGGGGCTGTTCGGCTATCCCACTCTTGCGATCGGCGGTTCGTCGACCGCACAGGCCGGGCTGACGACGAACATCAACTTTTATTTGCTGCTCGATAATTCGCCGTCGATGAACATCGCGGCGACCACGGCCGGCATCAATACCATGGTCGCCAACACGCAGGCCCAAGGCGGTTGCGCGTTCGCCTGCCATGAATCCGATCCGGCGGCCGACAACCTCGGCAATCCCGGCGGCGTCGACAATTACAAGCTGGCGCAAAACCTCGGCGTGGTGACGCGGATGCAGAATTTGGCGGCCGCGACCCAGGCGTTGATGAGCTCGGCGTCGTCGATGGAGGGGTCGAACCAGCAATACCAGGTGGCGATCTACACGTTCAACAATTCCTCGAATCTCAGCACCATCCAGGCCCTGACCTCCAACCTTTCGACGGCGCAGACCGCGGCGGCCAATATCGACGTGCTCGAGGTCTACTCCAACAACTGGCTCACGAGAAACAACAACAACAACGACACCGATACCAACTTCGAATCCGCCATGTCGGCTATCAACGGCATCATGCCCAATCCGGGCTTGGGCACGCCGAACAGCACGCCGCAGGAGGTGCTGTTCATCGTTACCGACGGCGTCGACGATGAAGTCTCGTCGTCCTGCTCGCAGGCGCTGGACGGCAACCGTTGCCAGCAGCCGTTCAATACGACGTGGTGCACGACGGTGAAGAACCGCGGCATCCAGATCGCGGTCCTCTACACCGCGTATCTGCCGCTGCCGACCAACTCCTGGTATAATAACTGGATCGCGCCGTTCCAAAGTCAGATTTCGCCCAACATGGAAAGCTGTGCGTCGCCGGGCATGTTCTTTTCGGTGACCACGGACGGCGACATTACGGCAGCGATGCAGACGCTGTTCCAGCAGGCCGTCGCCGCGGCGCGACTGACGCAATAAGCCGAAATAAATTCGGCGGCTGCCCGCTCAGCTCACTTGCCGCTCGCCAAGGATGCGCTATTTTCCCGGCGGGTCGCTGTTTGCGACGCGGGTGTAGCTCAATGGTAGAGCAGAAGCCTTCCAAGCTTATGACGAGGGTTCGATTCCCTTCACCCGCTCCAATCGCATCCGCCGCTGGGCGCGGCCGTTTTGGCAGTTGATAGATCGCCAATCCGGCTGAATTGATTCAAGGTCTGCCGCTTTGTTCCAAGCCATAAGCTAGAGCACGATCCCGAAAAGTGGATAGCGGTTTCCCGCCTTCGCGAAGCCCGCCAATTCGCGGTCGCTGCCACGTTTACACGTCGCTTCGGCGGGCGAAGCAAGGTCGGAAAAGATCATGCTCCAGAAAACATCTACAGAGCGCGATCGAATTAACGGATCGTCGTGCAGTCGAGCGAGTTGCCGACCCAATTGCAATTCGGTGCCGCGGGCGGCGGCGGTGGGGCCTGTTTGGCCTGGCGAAGCTTGCCTTTCGGCGGCGGCGGCGGCGGCGGTTGCGCCGCCACGAACGGTCCGGCCTCTCTGAGCATTTGTTCCGCGGCTTGCTGGGTCGCAATGTCCCGGCGCGGCACCGAGCCCGGATGGTCGCGCAGCATGTCGGCCTGGAGCTTGCCGGCGCTTTCGATCGTCAATCTGTTGGCAAGCCCGACCGGCAGGTCGTTGTTGATAAGCCGGTAATAGATGGCGTCGCTTCTCTCATTGTACTGATCTTTGAGCACCGCCTCCCATGTCGCCGATTCGCCGCCGCTCGAGGTCACGATCTGCCGGCAGCGCACGAGCTTGTTCTGGAATTGCGTCAGGGTCGCTTTTTCGTCCGGGGTCAGCGGATCGGGATCGCGCAATTTCGCGATCGGATCGTTGCCGTCGCCGAGCCAGAGCCGCTGATAGACTTTCGCCGTTTCCGGCGCATCGGCCAGGTCCCGGGCGCAGCGGTTGCCTTGTTTCAGCGCCTCGTCCTGTTTGATTCCGCTGCACGCCGGCAATGCGAGCGCGGCGACACATATAAAATAAATAGCATTACGCATATGATACGCCCGTACCGGCCGGCGGAGAATATTCGTGAATAACAAAGAGACAGTAAAGCGCATTTGCGGCGCGTATTTGGCGTAGATCGCCGTCCGTGCGCGGTGGCGCCGGTAATGGCCGGCGCCGAATTCGGCATCGCATCATTTATGAATCCGAGTTTTACGACGGCCGATCGATGCGGGGCCGATCACTTCATCGGCGCCGCAGAGTTTCGCGGATCGCTTGCTCGATCTTGATGGCTCGCGCGACCGGGGCGATGGCCAAGCAGGCGGTGCCGGCGGCTCCACGTATGGGGTGCGTCACGTTAACATCGATGCGATATTACGGTCGGTATTGCGCGGACAGCCAGCCCGGTCCGGGACTTGCGTTGGCGTCCGGCACAAGGCATGTGAAAGCGGCCTAGGAGTGTAGCTCAATGGCCAGAGCACCGGTCTCCAAAACCGGGGGTTGGGGGTTCGAGTCCCTCCACTCCTGCCAGGATTTTTCCAAGCCATTGTCATTCTGCGACTTTTCAGTGGTGGGGCAATTCGGTGGGGCAGGGACGTTCTTGCTCTGAGCCTCTGCGGTATTCACGCTCTGTGCGATCAGGCGCGCCGCTTCGGCCGCCAGCCGCTTGCGGTTCGCGGCGGCGGTGTAGACGTTGGCCTGCTTCTCCGCGGTCCAGTCGTAGAGCGCCATCAACTGGCGATCGGTTGCCCCATTCTCGGCAGCAAGGGTCGCGCCGGCCTTGCGGAGGCCGTGGGCGGTGCATTCCGGCAAGCCGGCCTCATCGCACCGCACACGAAACCACCCACCAAAGCCCGCCGCAGTGAACGGCTTGCGGTATTCCGTCTCGACGAAGGTGTCCCTGCCGCAGGGGGTCGCCTGGATGACGCTCCAGAGCACCGGCAGGATCGGTTTGACGGTCTCGGTCTGGCGCCGGTAGCGTGTCTTGCGGACCACGAAAGTGATCTGGCGCGTGATCGATCCATCGCCGTCTGTGGTCTCGCTGAGCATTTTTGGCCCAAGCCTGACGGCATCGCCGCGGCGCACCCCGAGGTAGAGCAGCAACGCCAGGGCGAGGAAGGCCTTGGTGCCGACGGGATGGCGCGCCTCGAACCGGCGCACGTCGGCAACGGTCCAGGTACCGAAGCCCTTGCTCGCATACCGCAGCCTGCGCACGTCACGCACCAGATTCGACCGTAGGCGCCCATCCTCGACCGCCCACCCGAACATCGCTGAGAGGTACTTGAGTCGGTTGTTCGCGGCGCCAGGCGTCGCCGCTTTGCGGTCACGCAGCATCCTGATATGGGGCGCAGCGAGCACATTGAGCGGACAGTCGCGCATGACATCCTTGGAATCCGGCTTACGCGGCTCGCGCAAGCTTTCCTCGATGATGCCGCGCCGATTGCGTTGCGATTTGGGATCGAGCGCCTAAAACTCGGTCGAACCGAAATACTTCGCCGCCAGCCAGCCAAGTGTGCCGGCAGCAGCCGCGGTAATGACCGTCTCACGATCTGGCGGCTTGTCGCCCAATGCGGCAAGGCCATCCACATACTCGCGGTAGAACTGCTCGGTGCCGATGGGCGCCCGAATCCTGATCTTGCGACCATGCCGGCGCACAAAGATGCGCTCGTTGCCGTGACGATCAACGTCGCGCATAAGATAGCGGGTAGGGGCTTGCACCTCGATCACGCCTCAATGTCCTCCCAATCGGATCGCGAAAGCGACTGAGCGTCAAGTCCAGCGCCGGCAGGCAGCACTGAAATGCTGTCATTATCGACAATGACGGTGCCGTCGGGCTTGATGCCGACGATGTGCAGACCTTCCTTGATCGCCGCCTTGATGATTCGGCGGATTTCGGCTTGCGTCGCACCGGCACGCCTACTCACTTTCAGCTCCTGCTCGTGATCGATCTCTATGATTTCAAGCACTCATGCAGCATGCAGACGAGTATCATTCTCTTCCATCTGTGGAACCGACTTCGACTTTGTTCTGACCGGACAGGTGCCTGCATAAGGAAAACGGCTCGCGAAAGCCTTGACCATAATTTCGGCAACGCGCTCTGCGTGTCGCGCTTGAGCGATCAGGGAATCGTGCACAGGCAGGACCGGTAAGCCGCATGATTGACAGTCGCCGATCGCACGAAGCGTTATATCGCTGTCGATTCTCATAAGAGTCACGCCGGCGTCGGAGCAGAAGACATCGGCTACCGCTTTGTGCTTTGCGATGATTGCATCGAGCAACTTTGATGCAGTTTGCCCGTCTATCTTCAAGTGCTTGGAAAGTGCGGAGTTGGCGCTACGGTGGTTCTTTGCGTTGAGCGCGACGTTGAACGCCAGTTTGCCGTAACTACGCGGAAAATCGCCGGTCTCGTAGGCATCGCCAATCAGAGGAATCTTCCGTTGGGCGTATATGATTTGGGCATGAAGCTGGGCAAAGTCTGGCTCAAGGATGGCTTCCCCATTTATTGTCATCCCTGCTCGATATCGGGAGCGAAGTCCCTGCCACCATCCATAAAGGCGACCGCCTTTCGCCAAAGACCCGCGATTAAATACGCGGTGGACGCGTGGTGGTGTTGGAATCACCTGAGTGCCTCCCACCACCCAGTTCCGTCCCACTTTATCAACGCCAGGCCCGCTCAACTCGACAACAACGCTGTTCATTTCGGCATTGATCGCATCAACCTCTTTGCGCAAGCGCCTTGTGTGTCCGGTTTCGGCGTAATCGATCAGCTTGTGGTGATCATCCCTTAGCCAAATGCATTCGTGTGGTTGGAAGCGGGGATTGACATCTTTCATTCGACCGGAAAGCAGCGGCGTAGCGCGAAAGCGGGACTGGCGGCCGCGCGACCCGGGCAGGGCGCGGTCCTCCTCTAACAGGCCAGCCCCGACCCCATCCGCCACCGCATCCACCACATTGCGAAACGTGAAAGAACTCCCCTGATAGCGGCGACGACCGGTCGAGCCGCCTCGATCCGCCAGGCGAAGCAAGTCCTTGGCGTTGATGAACTCGAAGCCGTTGCCGATCGGGGCTATTACAGCGGCGAGGAAATCCTCGCCTGTCACGAGGCCGGCATCGCCGTGACGCTCCCCAAGCCGATGACCTCTGGCATCGAGGCAAGGGGTCGCTTCGGGAAGCAGGACTTTGTCTATCTCAGCGACGATGATGCGTATCGCTGTCCGGCTGGCGAAAAGCTGAAGTACTATTACACGAATGAGGAGAACGGGCAGAAGCTGCGGCGCTATTGGACCAATGCGTGTCGGCCGAACATCCCTTACGCCCGCAAGATGTGATGTAATGATAACCGACCTAATGCTGCGGGCAAGGCAGTTCTAGCTGCCTCAGCAATACCCGCGATCCGTGGCCGACCAGGTCGCCTCCTGAGGGGTTGGAGAATGAGTTCATGTCCGGCAACGCCTGTCGACGCAATAACCATGCTGCCGACGCAAATCAGAACGCGAGCGCGAGCACCGATTATTGTCGAGATTACTTGCAAAGCAGCGAATGTGTGAGGAATAATAACTTTGTTCGCGGTGAGGGGAAGGTTTCCAGGTGCGGACAATTGCCGAAGTCACAGCACAGCTTCGCGCTGGACCGTTGTGGTCCGATGATGTCCTCTGTTCGGCCGGCGGATTCGGGTTCGACAAGCTAAAGGAACTGCTTCCGCATCGTCCACCCTTCCTGTTGCTCGATCGTGTAGAGCAATTTGATAGTTCCTGCAAAAGATTATGGGCTGTCAAACAAATCTTGGAAAGCGATCCCAATTTGTCTCCGCATCTTTCCGGAGACTCAACTTATCCCAATGTGCTCCTGGTCGAATGTATGGGGCAAGCTGCGGGTTGCTTATTGTCCCTTTTAGGACATGTTGGAACGAAATCGCCATCTATTCGACTAGCACGCCTACACCACGCACTGTTTATTCAGCCTGTTAGGCCTCCGGTCGACATTGATATTCACGTCGCGCTAGTTGAGAGTAGGATCCGGATCGATCGCTTCGCAGGGCAGATATGGGTTGGAAGCCAGCTATGTAGCCTCGCCATCGGAGACCTGCACCTCCTCCGCTAGCCGGTCCTAATGACCGGGATGATCAATCGGAGCGCCACCCGCGGTGAAGGTTCTGTTCGACATTCATGACTCGCCGGACCCGTGGACGACCACGGTAAGCACGCGCTCAACGTCCGCGACGGTCGAGTATGCCCGCGCTAGTTGGCCAACACGGAAACTTGTGCTTAACATGAGCGAGCGATGATTCCGCTTGTGTCCGTTGTTATGCCGGCCCGCAACAGCGCTCGGTGGCTTGGCCAAGCCATTGAAAGCGTGGTCCTGCAAACCTTGTCTGATCTTGAGCTCCTGGTGATTGATGACGGATCCACGGACGAGACTGCCGAGATCCTAAACGACTGGTCACGCCGCGATAGTCGCATCCGCGTGTTAAGGCAGCATGATCTTGGGCTCGTTCCCGCACTCAATTACGGTTTGGTGGAAGCTCGTGGCTCCTTGCTCGCTCGGCTTGATGCCGACGACGTTTCAGTTGCGAAGCGCTTTGAATGTCAAGTTCAAGCAATGGAGCAGAACCCGAACGTCGGGCTGCTCGGTTCGTGGGCGCAGCGAATTGACGAGCATGGAAGACCACAAGGCCATTCAATGCCGGAAACACATCATGAAAAACTAGTCGAGATCCTTACACGGGGTAATCCATTCATTCATTCTACGATCATGCTTCGCACGGAAATCGTACGGCGCTTGGGTGGTTATCGAGCGGCGTTCGAGGCGGCGGAAGACTATGACCTTTGGCTGCGCATGTCCGAAGTCACACTATTGGCGAATGTGGCTGAGCCACTGGTGTATTATCGGCGCCACAGTGCGAGCGTGACCGCACAAAACGCCATCAGACAGGCCTTCTCAGTTCGCCTCGCCCAACGTGCGGCACAGCTTCGACGGCGAACAGGTTGCGATCCTGCAACCGATCTTGTTACAGCGCCAGATTGGCGATTACCTCAAGCGCTGAGCGCATTTTATGCCGAGGACGTGGCCACCTACCGATTGCTTGATCTCGCCGATCCTGACCGCGCAAATCGCAACAAAGACGTCGACTTCTCGCCGCTGCTACACCGTATCTCACTGCTCAATCATGCCGAAAGACGGCTTGCAGCGCGCGCCGTGATCAATCAATTCCGGCGGGCTCCCGCGCACAACGCCCTCCAGACTGCTCGCGTGCTTGCACAAATGATCTGGCAACGACCAGGAATGGCCCTGTTGGCCGCGCGCTGCCTTTTTGATCGATCAGGCGCTGCCTCTGGATGATACGAAACGGCACCTTGCCGCCGAAGATCGCACTCAAATACCAGCCGACGCCTAGGCCTGCTTTACAGCGATCACGGTAACAATCACTTTCGACTGATTAACGGCAACGAGACGACAGTGTCTGCAACTTTGGCCTCCAGCGGAATTTCGCGCGGATGCGTGAGTTCTTGGCCAACGTGTCGTTTACGCTCTGCAAAGTCCATTATTATTTTTGCGGCAAGCACCCTGCCCTCGTAAAGGTTTTGGCTTCGCCCATAAGCAACGCCTGCGTTCGAGTAAACGGCGTGATGTGCTTGATTACGCATGTCGTTGATAGCCGTCAAAAATACCGGAACGTCAAATGGTTCCTCAAGAACGATTCCGGCCCCGGCGGCTTTCACATGCATGGCGTAACCGCACGCTGATGTGGTTATTACCGGCAAACCATTTACAATAGCTTCGAGAATTACCGTTCCCGTTGTGTCGTAGCGCGCCGGGTGCAACAGGACATCGCTGGCTGCGATGATCCGCTCAACGTCTTCACGATGGCCGAGCCATATTATCCGCGGCGAAATCCCAAGCCATCGCGCTGTCGCTGCAGCCATCCTCGCTGTATTATCGGTATCTTTCAGGCCAGCTACTAAGAGCGTCGCTTGGCGATAGAGTTTTAGTGCGTGCAAGACTCGATCGAGACCCTTGGTCCACGGCTGAACTCCAATCGCGAGCCAAACCCAAGCATTGCCGGCGAGGCCCAATTCTGCGCGCACTTGGTCACGAATCCCATTGACGCGATAATGAGGCTTGCACCGCGCGCGGGCAAGCGTCGGCGGCAACTCTGCAACCCGTTCCGCTTCAACGGGCCAAACACTTGCATATTCTATCCACTGCTTCTGAGTGAGCATTAAGATCCGGGTTTTTTGTGTTGGTTTAAAGGAATCCGCTTCGAGGTTATGATAGGTTCGATAGCGTGACAACAAGCGTAAATAAGGCTGCCGGTGCAGTCGATAACGAATGGATTGATCAGCGCAGTAAAGCACGTCGAGCCCAAGTAGCCTGTCGAAGCCAACAATTAAATCAAAATCATTCGAGACCTCTCGCAGAAACTCAATAGCAAATATCTGCTGTCTTTCATGATTGGTTTTCGCATCATTGGGAACGACGACGATAGGAACGTTGGCCATATCCAGAGCACCGGTCAAACGCGCGGTATAAATGACGACGTCGTGCCGGGCATGACGCATCATTTTGGCGATTTCAATACAGTCGCGCTGAAGTCCGCCGCCTGGAAAGAGGCTCACTATTCCGATCGCAATTCGCATCTTAACGCAACATACGTTGAACAGGATGATACTATTTATTTATTGCTATCGTACTGGAGTCAAGTGGTCTCGACTAGAAGCACAGGCTGCAAAAAAAGTTTTGGCGGCTTCTGACCAAGTCGGGTGTTTAAAGTGGTCACGAATTGCATCCTCGAATGGAGCTCTCGCATATGGGTGTTCGATCCAGTCCCTTATCGATTTATACCATGCCTCCTCATCGTCAGGATCGAGACATGGCGATAGACCCCTAACAAGTTCGGGCAACGCTCCGCCAGCGGACGCGAGAACGGCCTTTCCCCGTGAAAATGCTTCGCAAATAGGCAGACCATAACCCTCATATTTGGAAGGATAAACGCAGAATGCCGCGTCGTTGTATAATGCATTCACCAAATCGTCATTTGCACCGCTTATCATGATGATTTGCTCGGCAACCACTTTGTCGCTTCGGATCTGCCGAATGAGACCGTCGACCATCCATCCGCGGCGGCCGACGAAAACTAGCTTAAACCCGTGCAATTCGGCCACGCCATCCGCCGCTAAGCGCCGCCAGACGTGGTAGAGCAGACGGTGGCCCTTGCGCGGTTCCACGGTGCTGACCATCAGGACAAACCGCCCAGGCTCGAGGCCATTTGGCAAGAAGGGCGCGGCGGATCGACCGCCACTGGTAACAGCGATGCCGAGTGGCACGATCGCGATCTTACGTGCCTCGATGTTGTGCTGCTTGAAATAGTTTTGGCAATCCTCCTCCGTTTTTCGAGACGCAACCAAGATAAGATCGGCAAGCGCTAAAGCTTCACGCATATAAGCTTGAAACAGGTCGACGTCACGCTTGAGATAGAAATGCGGGAACAATATCGGGATGAGATCATGACACAGAAGCACGAAGCTAAATTTGATACGCGCCTTCAAAACTTTGATTACATCGATATTTGAATGGGCCCATCCCGCTCCCGCACAGATCAGCGTATCGCTCGGTAACAAATCGATCCGGTCGCCAACGACGGTATGATATAGAAAGAATGCCCGCCGTGCTCCGTTCGGAGCAACCATAATCTCTCGATATTTTGTGGACATCAATTGTTCCTGCAACCAGCCTGAGAGACGTCGCAGCCGGGGAGACATCGTGGTTAAACGAATCACTTCGAGCCGACCAAGCAGCATGCGACGAGGCCGCCCGATCCAAAGCACGACAGAGCGTAGCGCAGCAGGAGCACGATCGGTCTTGCGTTGGCCAGGTTTGGCGGGATCAGGCAGTCCCAGCGTTTCAAGCGTAGCGTCTCCTACCAAAAACGGTCGAATATCCATTTGCAGTGTGCAGTAGGCCATCCGCCGAGGGTCAAAAAACGCAAATCTCGCGTCTGGCAAGTTGGTTAACGCCCACAATGCAAACTCGCGCTCCACACGCACGATCCCGACGGGGGGGCCACTCCAGTGCATGGAAGTGCTGACGTCGAAGATAATTCGGCCGGTATTGCCCGCGCTCGCCATTTGGTATCGATCCGCTAATGCTGGGGCTGCATCGGTATTACAACTGTACAAGAACGAGCATCAGTTGTGACAAAAATTCAGGCGTGTCAGGAGGAAGGTAATGAGCGGAGAGCTCGCGAATCTGTCGATTGTTACTATCATTTCATTATACGATGGCGAGATGGATTGAGCAATCGATCGGCATCTTAATGACCCCCTCTGTAAATGGCGGCTATATTCGATATCGACATCATATACTGAGCGGACCCCGATCTCGCGAATGATTTAGGCGCGCGGTTATTCCGTCCGCGAAACACTAGAGGTGATCATCAAGAAGCGCGCCTCTGTCCGACAATTATCAAAAAGTCGACGCTGCCCGATCTGCTGCGCATGCTCTTTGTACGATCTGATACGCATTTCGGCCTAAACCCCGACATCGCGGCGCGCTGATGAAGCAATGTTACAGGCGTCAGCCACCAATCGCTCAGCCTACCAAAACGGCTCGGCATGTCCGGGCGTCAATGGATCGGGACGCCCGACGAATATCCAGCCAACCGTCGTCGTGCAGAATTGCGTCAGAGCCACGCAAAATAAAATCATCGCATTTTACCATCTCGCGCGTTAATATGTGATCAGAACTGATGTCTGCCTTCGATGCAGAATTGGCCGAGTGTAAGGTCCAATGTTGTGGAAACGTTAAATAATTTTCGGCCTCACATCAATAGATTGCGGTTGATTTTTCAACTTAGCAGTCCGGTGCTGCGTTTCATTGATGTATGGCGTCACTATCAAGTTTACATATTTGCGCTGCTCATTTTTGCGGCATCGCGACTGGTCATTTACTTGGGCGTGCAGTTCGGAACGTTGCTTCCGACACCAACTGGCGATTTCTGGAACGCAGGGCCCGCCTGGTATCATCGTTTGTTACGCTGGGATACGGGCTGGTTTCTTAGCATTATCAATACTGGCTATCGCTATAACGCCGATAATACAGTTGCAAGCTCCACTGCCTTCTTTCCCCTCTATCCACTCGTTTCATACGTGGTGAAACTCCTTTTCGGCATTGATGAGTTTCTGGCGCTTTTTTTGGTCGCAAATATCGCGGCGCTCGTTGTCGCCGTTTTGTTGGCAAAATTATTCAAGGACGAACTTGGCGATGAAACGGCGCTTCTATCATTGTCGTTCTACTGGTTCTTCCCGTCATCGCTTTTTCTGTCCGCCGGCTACTCCGAATCGTTATGCCTTGTATTCGTGTTGCTGAGCTTTATTCTGCTGCGTCGGGAAAAATTCATCCTCGCCGCGGCAATGGCCGGGCTTGCAGGCGGTGCGCGAGCGGTCGGCATTGCAATGTTCCCGGTCGTTTTGTTAGAGACGTGGTGGCGAAATCAGCTGCCAAGTCGGTACCTTGTTCCGAGGATAGCGGCGTGCGGCGTCCTCGCGATCTCGTGTTTGCTGGGCTTTATGCTCTATCTCGGCATCGAGTTCAGACACCCCCTGGCTTTCGTTACCACACAAGAGGCTTGGCAAGGCAAACCATTGTGGGATCGGTTGCTGTCTGCGGCGATACTGGTCCCATTTTGGCACTTTTCTTTTAAGACGGCCGGATGGTTTTTATGCGCGTTGGCTTTGACGATCTGGTCATTCTGGCGTCTGCGATTTGCCGTGGCGCTCTATGCGCTCGGCACCCTCCTCGTGCCGTACCTAACACTGGGCATCACCGACTCGATGAATCGCTTCGTCATCATGTGCTTTCCAGTATTTATGTGCCTTGGCATCCTATGCAAGAAACGATGGCCGGCCTTCGCTCTAATCGGTATTTTCGCGGCACTGCTTCTGCGTAACAGCGCATTGTTCTCGCAATGGTATTGGGTGGGTTAAATTGTGCAAACGCATATGATCGGGACTGCTGCCGATCAGTCACTCATTTTTCGGCTGGCTCTGAGATGTTTAGGAACCTTGCGAACAGTTTGTTATCTGCGCATGGCGTCTTCCAAGAGGGGTAATGCCAGTATCTTCCAGATTCAAATCTATTGCATCAGGCTGGAATATTGCAGTTAAAGTTCCTCCCTGAATAAGTTCGACCACAGCGGCAATGGCTTTCCGCGCCTAAGCGCTCCCGCATGAACCTTGTCATCACACTTGGAGTTGCCGCACTCGCGCTGGCCGTGCTGTGGGCGGTGCAGAGCATCGTGCTCACAGCCCTTGGCGAGCCGCTAGCCCTGCCGTTGCGATACACGACGCGAAACCCTGTTGTTATGCGGTTGACCGGTCAGGTCATGATTCAGGTGTCGTGGCTCATCATCCTGGTCGGCACGCCGCTTGCTCTGGGCATCGGTCCGCTCGAAGCGTTGCATCGAGCCTTTCCGTTGCCGGTTCCGTGGCGCCAGATCGCGATCGCTGTTGCGATCATATTCATCCCGTCCTGTATCGTTTTGGCGATCTATGTTAAAACCGGATGGCTGCAAATCGCGCTACGGTTTGACGGGGCGACGCGTCGCTCCAAGCTGTTTCGCCGTTTTCTCACGCCGTTGCCTCTGGCCACCTTCGAGGAGGCGGTTTTTCGCGGAACACTCCTCCAGCAGCTGTTGGTCTCACTACCGCAATCCTATGCCTGGTCGGCAGTCGCCGTTGTGTTCATTTCGCTTGCGTTTGCGCTGGTTCATTTCATCAAGCCGCCGCGGGGAAAGCCGGTGGGACAAGGAATCTGCGGCTTTTTCACCGCTGGTTGCGTGTTTGGCCTGGCCTATATAGTCGGGGGCCGGAGCCTCAGGCTGCCCATCGCAATGCACGCGACGGCGATAGGCTTGATCGAAGTCACCAAGCTCTATGCGATCTACACCGGTCCGCGCTGGCTGATCGGCCTTACTGAAGTACCACACAGTGGACTGATCGGCGTCATTACCCTACTGGCTATAACCGCATCCATGTTGGCTCTGCTGTGAAGCACGATCAAGGTTAATCGTGCCATCGCTTGAGCCGAGAGGTGGCCGTGCGCACGATATCGTTTCCGTACGGTCGCACGTGGAGATCGGACCAGCACATTTACGGCTACGTATTCCTTCCGCCGAGCGGGTGCGGCTCCACTCCAAGCGGCAAGAGCCAATGCCGTGCCAGCACGCTCCGAAATGGGATCAGCGCCAGCGACGGTGCAGCCATAGCCACTGATCGGGATCGCCGCGCACCCATTCTTCCACGATCCCGGTGATCATCTGCATCGTGGCATCGACGTTGATCTTGCCGTCGCCATCGCGCGGCGGCGTCAATGGTTCGGTAAGCTCGGCGTGAAAGCGGCTGTTCGGTAGACGGATGACGCGGGCGCCGTAAATCGGACACTCGTATTTGCGCGCCAGCTGTGCCAGCGTCGGGCTGACCTTGCAGTGCCGGCCGAAGAATACGACGTCGGCCCCGCCCGTAAAATGTTGATCGACGAGCATGCCGAGGCTCGACCCTTGCCGCAGCGCCTGCTCGAGCTGCACCAGCGCGCCGAAACGCGCTGGGATCAAATCGATGCGGCCGCGCACTTTCTCAATCAACCGGTTCACGGCGGCCGAGTTGAAAGGGCGATAGAGGATTGTGAGTCGCAGTCCAAAGGCCGCTGCCAGAGGTGCCATTTCCCAGCTGCCGAAGTGCGCGCTGAAGAACAGCACGGGTTCGCCCCGATCACGCAAGGCGAACACGCGACGGATGGACGCCTCGTCCATGACGATGCGTTGCTCCGCCGGATCGAGCGGATCGTAGTCGTGGAACTGGTCGATGAAGGCGTATTCGGCCATGGTCCGGCCGAGATTTCCCCACACGTTTTGCAGGATATGGTCGATGTCGCGGTCCGATTTGTCGGGAAACGCGGCCTTGAGGTTGGCCCGCCCGACGCGGTCGGCCGGTAGCCAGGGACCGATCAGACGCATCAAGCGGCTGCCCAAGCCGGACATGCGCTGCAGGCCGAACGGGCGTATCAGATGGAGAAGCCGTTCGCCGACGCGGTCGAGCAGCCACGGCACCGCCCGCCGGGTGAGGGCGTGGCGCAGCCGTAGCGTCCAGTGCGTTGCGGTGACGATCTCAAGGTCGGCATTGGCGCGCAATCGATCCAGCAACACGCCGGTAAATGCCGAATAGGCTGCCGAGCGGTCTTCCCATCGCCAAACGCCCACCGCATGCAGCGGCGATAAAGTCAGCCGGCGGCCGGACCGACAGTGCAGCCGCATCGAAAACATGGTCCGCCCCTTAAGAGCTGCCTCGCCGCGCGCGATAATGCGGTAGGTGTAGACCTCGTGGACGTCGCGATAAAAAATCTCGCTGACGGCGGCGCCGGACTGCCATTGCAGCGCCTCGATACCAAGGTAATAGGTGCGTTCCGCCGCAAACGCACGGGTGCGAAAGGAATACGACGGACCCTGCAATTTCTTCAGATTTTCCACGACGGGTGCCACTCAGGCTCGATTTCATTATAGGCTATAAGGTACGCAATCGGCAGCTTTGGCGGCCCGCGATATCGTCTTCGCGACTGCCTCGGTGACGAACACGGCGCCAGGAATCATGCATAACGCGGCCCCATTGGCAATTTTCTGGTGCTCGATGCCGCGGCGGCTGCGCGCTGGCGCCGTCGGGCTGACGCGGCGCTGTTGCCGCGGATCGGCCGCGGCCGCCGGCTTGCTGTTCGCCTATGCGGCCATATGGACCGCCTCCGCCACGATTTGGAATCTGGGCATTCCGATTCACTCGGACATGGCCGAGGCGTTCGCGTTGTCGCGCGAGCCGGCTATCGGCTATTTTAAATTTGCGCCGCTGATCAATTGGGTGACGGCCGCGTGGTTCTTGGCGATGCCGATCACGCCCTGGGCGTTCTACGGTCTCGCCTATCTCAACGCCGCTCTCGGAATGGCGCTGGTCAATCTTGCCGCCTCATTCGTGGTCGATCCTCGCCGGCGTCTGATAGCGGTCGCGCTGTTGGGATTGAGTCCGATCTTCACTTTCGCTCCGGCGCTGTTCAATCACAATACTTTTCAATTGTCGCTTTGGCCGCTGGTTGTGTGGACGTTCTTTGCGTCGATCGAGCGCGCAAATCTGTGGTGGAGCATTGCTTTCGGCGTCGCCTCCGGTCTCGCCATTCTAGGCAAATATTATGCGGGCCTCATCGTTCTTGCGTGCATGCTGGCGGTGCTGCTCCACCCGCAACGGCGATCCTATTTGGGTTCGACGCGGCCCTACCTTGCCGCCACAGCTTGCGCAGTCGTACTCGCGCTCAATTTCTTTTGGCTTTTCAATCACGATTTCGTTTCGATCAGACTGCACATCAACCAAGAGAGGACTGTCGATCATCCGCTGACGGTCGCCGCTCATGTATTGAGCTTCATCGGCGCCTTTGTCCTGCTGGCGTTGACGATGGTCCTAGCATTCTGGTTCTGCTTTCGGCCTTGGAGTGCCGCTAAGGCCAAAAGCGTTGTCGCCGATTGGCGCGGCAATCGCGTCATCGTCGGCTGCATCGCCTTTGCGCCGGTGCTTCTGCCAGCGGCGCTGTTGGCCCCGGCTGGCATCCTGTTGCGCAGCCCCTGGAACGATCCGGCGTTCTTTTTTGTTCCGCTCGCGCTGGTTTCCGCGCCACGGCTATTGGTCACCTATCGCGCGACGGCGGCGACCGTCGGTGCCGTCGCCGCGACGACGGTGCTCGTGCTGGCGTTGTCACCGATTTTGGCGATCGGCAACTTCCTCACCGCCCAGCCCGCCGCCGTCGAGCCGGTGGTCGCCCTGGCGCGCTTCGCAACCGACACCTGGCGTGAGCGGGTCGGCAAGTCGCTTGAATTCGTCGCCGGTTCCAATGACGCCGCCTGGTCGGTGTCGTTCTACAGCCCCGATCACCCGCAGGTGTTTCCCGGCTACAGCGAGTTTCTGTCGCAAGCGGATATCGACCGGCGTTGGAAAGAGCGCGGCGTGCTGGGCATCTGTCGGGCGCAGGATTCCTGGTGCAGCGACATGTTCAGCCGATCCTTGCCCGGTGCCGAGCGTGTCGAGACGACACTGACGCCGACGTTCCTCGGCCTGCGGCGTGCGCCCGAAACCTACACGCTTTACTTTCAGCTCCGAGGCGCCGCCCAATGACCGATCGCGAATCGACCGGGCGAGACGTGCGACCAGTGCGCATCCTGGAGATCGGCGGCAGTGATCTGTTCGCGTCCGCCGTGCCGGAGCAGACCATCTTCTATTGGACCGGCATCAAGCCGCGCGGCAGGGTACAGCGCGCCTTCGGTCCGATCCGCATGATCCGCAGCCTTTTGCAGCTGCGCCGCGGCGAATTCGATCTGCTTGCGGTTCATGCATGTCAGTATGCGCCATGGCATCCGCGCTCGATACTCACGGTACTGCGCGATTGGAACGTGCTGGCGGTGCGCGGGTTGTTCGGGATTTTCGCGTGGCGCTTCGTCCATCTGTTTCACCAGGTGCCAATCGCCGTCGTCGATCTCGACGATTCATGTCGTATCGGGCGCCACAATTTTTTCCTGCTGGATGCCTGTAAGGCGTTCTTCAAGCGCGAGTTGCCGAGCGACAATTGGCTCGCGTTCTGCGTGTCCAGCTATCCGAACTTCCCCGGGCGACGATGGCGCAGCAGCGAACGCAACCGTAACCGCGTCGAAAAGCTCAAGCCGATCAGCCTCGGGGTAATGCCGCCGGTCGTGGAAATCACCTCACCGGAAAAGAAGGTGGACATTTTTTTCGCCGGCGCCATCGATGCCAACAGCACAGCCCGGTTGGCCGGTGTCGACGAACTGCGCGCGCTCGAAAGCGACGGTTACATTGTCGATTTCTCGCCGCAACGATTGCCCAGGTCGCAATACCTGCAGCGTATGTCCGAGGCCTGGCTGTCGTGGTCTCCAGGGGGCCTCGGTTGGGACTCCTACCGCCACTACGAAGCGCCGTTGGCCGGTTCGGTTCCGCTGTTGAACTATCCGTCAATCGCGAGGCATTGTCCGTTGCGCGACGGCGAGCACTGTTTGCTCTATCCCGTCGAGTCCGGCGGGCTTGGCGGCGTCGCTCGAAGCGCACTCGCCGATAAGTCGCGCCTGCGCAAAATGGCCAAAGCCGGAGCCGAGCACGTGCGCACGCATCACGTACCCCGGGCGCGGGCCGAGTACATTACGTCGACAGTTCTGGGACGGCGCCTCGACGGAACTCGCGTCGATTAGCGTATTTCGATCGGGCGCGCCGTTCGGCGACAACTACCGGGGCACGGCGCCGCCATGATAGGTTCCGTTCGTCCTCACGAAGGCCACGAGCGGAGGGTCGCGATGAGACGTCGGCAAACTAGGCGGCATCGAATTTCGCCAGCGCGACAGCTGATAATCGATAGTATGCACTATTCCAAGTCGTTTCCGTTGATCGCGATCGAACGATCGATGCAGCTGGGAAAGCTGGCGCCCGCTCGTAAACAACATCCGGAGCAACCGCCTTGGAGCGCCCTGTTCGCCAAGGCGTTCGCCTTGGTCGCGGAAGAGTTCGCCGTTCTGCGGCAGGCCTATTTTCGATTTCCCGTTCAATACCTGTACGAGTACGACGAGAGCGCCGTCAACATCGCGCACGAAACGCACCTCGACGGCGAACCGGGCGTTCTGCCAATTCGGGTGCGCGGCCCGGAAAAGATGCCGCTCAATGCCATTCGCTCCAAGATCGTCGAAATGACGGACGCCGACCTGCAACAAGGAGGATTCTACCGCACCGTCACCGCGGTAAGCCGTCTTCCGTTCTTCCTGCGCCGGCCGATGTGGTGGATTGCATTCACTGTACCTCGGTTCAGGCGGCGCTATTTCGGCACGTTCGTAATAACGTCGGTCGGAGCTCTCGGAGCCGATCTCTTGACCCCGAGAGGACCGGTTACGTCTTTGCTCACCTACGGTCCATTCGTCGACGATGGTACCTTGAAGGTACGGCTGCTATTCGATCACCGCGTCTACGATGGAGCGACCGCGGCGCGCGTTCTGGCCCGGCTCGAAGAAATCCTGCTCGGACCAATCCACGATGAAATCAGCCGCGGTCTGTGACAATCGCGGAGCCGACCGGCGAAACCCGTCAGCGAATGAGCCTGTGTATCCACATCCATTGTTCTGGGTGCTGGCGAATCCAGGTCTCGACAATACTGATGATTGTCTGCATTGTTGCCTGAATGTCAATTTTACCCTTTGAATTGCGAGGCAGTTCGAGTGGCCCGACGAGTTCAAATTGGTGCCGTTGATCCGGCAAACGTATCGCGCGCACCCCATAGATTGGCCAGTTGCCGGAGCGCGCCAGCAGCGCCATGATCGGATTGACGCGGCATTTGTGGCCAAAAAAAACGACTTCAACGCCTTCCGCATAGTGCTGATCCACTAGCATTCCAACCAGCAGTCCATCGCGCAGCGCCCTCACGATTTCTCGTAGGGCTGTCGGGCGCCCCTCAATCAAGCGAGCAGCGAACAGCGCGCGTCTTCGCGATAGCTCAGCAGTAAGCGCGGCGCTGGGCAGCCGCTTGTACACCAGCGCGATTTCGCGCCCGACTCCTCGTGCGGCAATGGCAGGAATTTCCCAATTGCCAAGATGCGCCGCAAACAGCAGCGCTCCCCGCTTGTCCTGCTCAAAGTAACGCCTCAACGCCGCAGTGCGCTCGTCCATTATAACCTGACATGCTAGTGGTGCGTCGGGTGAAAATTCCATGAGCTCCGAAATGTGCGCGTATTCACCGAAGGTACGTCCGATGTTGTCCCACACTCCCCGCTGGAGTCGCCGAACCTCGCGTGCGCTAAGCGTCGGGAACGCAGCGGTTAGTTGCCGGCCTGCATGACGATTGCCCCTTAACAGGGGGCCGACACAGCAAAATATCATAGCGCAGAGAGTCGCACTGAACCGACGTGGGAGTCGACTCAATCCAGCAACTGCACATAACGCTGCGCTACTGTAGATCCGTGTGCCGAGTGTTTCGCGATACTCATCGACGATAAAGCGCAGCTCTGGATTTGCGTCAACCGCGCGACGCTCGAATTCCTTTATGAAGGGTATGTAGGTCGAGGTTCGGTCCTCCGTTCGCGCCAGCGACAAGCGATGCGCCGCACTGACGTTGAACTTGCGTCCGCCAGCTAGGATTCTGCAGGCCCAATAAGAGCGCGACGACCCGAACCGGCGTTCCTTGAACACATAAATTTCGTCAATAGCGGAGAAAAGAACTTTGGTGGCGCCGAACCGGTGCCGGCTGATGAGACCGTCATCCATGAGTTCATATCGGACGGGCGTTTGTAACAACCGGGGTCGGCAAGAGTATGTCATCCTGCCGTCCCTACCAACACTTATTGAGGCCGTGGCATCACTTGAGGTCATGGATGTGGGTCGCAACAAAACTGCATGCCGCCCTGCTACTCTATCGCCGTCCGTAGGCCTTCTGTGGTTGATTGTTCGGTGGGTTGCGAAGCCAACTGTTTGCCAAACTGCAGATAGAAGACATTGGCATAGCGATTGCCCTTGCGGAGCAAGACTTCATGCCGACCCGACTCGACGACCTTGCCGTTTTCAATGACGTAAATCATGTCGGCGTTCGTGACCGTGTACAACCGATGAGCAATCACTAGTGTTGTACGATTTTTGGACAGAAGCCGAATAGCGGCCTGGACTTGTCGCTCTGATTCGCCGTCCAGCGATGCGGTTGGCTCGTCGAGCAAGATAATCGGTGCATTACGGATAAGAGCGCGAGCGACGGCGATGCGCTGGCGTTGACCGGTCGAAAGCTGTAAGCCATGCTCGCCAACCGGCGTATCGTAACCGGCGGGAAATTGCGTGATGAATTCATGCGCATGGGCGGCACGCGCCGCGGCAATGATTTCCTCTTCGCCCGCGCCAATTCGGCCGAAAGCGATGTTTTTTCGAACCGAGGCCCGGAACAAAAAAATGTCCTGGCCGACATAAGCGATCTGCTCGCGCAGCGATCGGTCGGACACTTGCGCCACATTCTGATCATCGATTGTGACGGTGCCGCTCTGGGCCTCGTAAAGGTGCAGCAACAAGTTGAAAATCGTGGATTTGCCGCCACCGGAAGGCCCAACCAAGGCGGTGATTTGGCCAGGCTCGGCGACGAGCGACAAGCCGCGCAGGACCGGCGCGTTGGGTCGGTAGGCGAAGGTGACGTTGCGAAGCGCCACTCGGCCGTTGCCGACCTCGAGCGCGGGCTTACTGCGATCGTCCAATGGATCCGGCAAGTCGAGAATGTCGAGGAGGACCTTCACGCCGACTAATGCTCCGCTGAGGTCGACGTTAAGCCGGGCAAGCCGCTTTCCCGGTTCATAGGCCAAAAGGAACGCGGCAATGAAAGAAACGAATCCGCCTGGCGCCGCATCGTGAAAGATTATGAGATAGCCGCCGTATGTCAGTATTGCGCCTACCGCCATACCAGCCAAAGACTCCATCAGTGGCGTTGAGCGATTCATAACGCTGGCCAGCTTGTCGGCTGCCCGCTGGACGTCCGCCACATTTTCCTGCGCGCCGCGGCGCAACTCGTCCTCAAGACCAAGCGCCTTGACCACCCGCAGGCCTTGCACGGTCTCCTGCAACGTCTCCAAAAACAAAGCGTTACTGCTGAAGCCGCTTTGGGCGAGCTTCCGTACGCGCTTAATCAGATGTCGTACGGTCAGAACCGCCGGAGTCATAACGAATAGACCGACCAAGGACAATTCCGGGCTCCGCACAGCCATGACGCAAGCCAACCCGCTCAAGGTCAGGGTGTCCCGACCAAGGCTGGTGATGAGCATGGCAAGCACGCCCGATACTGCACCGGCGCCATAAGTGATGCGTGCGGTGATTTCGGATGAATGCCGATCGCGAAAGAAGGCCAGATTCTGGCGCAGCATTTTATCAAACAGGCGACGCTGATTTTCAGCAGTAATCTCGTTGCCAACGCGCGCCATCGTCACGGCCTGAGCGTAGGTGGCAATCCCCTTCAGGGTGTATAGCGCCATCGTGCTTATGGCGAGAGCGAGAACGCTTGGAAAATTATGGGTCACATAGGCATAGTTGACGGCCGATCCGAGCAGATAGACGGATGTCGACACACAAAATGCGCTGACGGCCATCCACGCCACGGCCGTGGCGTACCGCGTCCAGTAGCGCCTGGCGTAATCCCGCAAGAGGCGACGAACGAGCGTCAAGGTCCCCTCGGGATAAGGCAAAAACCTGATCTTTATGGTATTCAACACGGCGAACCGCAAAAACCCCCAGACCCGAGCCATCATATCGCAAATACGGAAAATCACAAAGCCGCCATCTTACTGATGCTCGGGAGGAATAATCACGCGGGGTTGCCGATTCAGAGGAGTCGCCTATTTCAGCAGTGTAAGTAATCAAGGCACGGTTGAAGTGCGTGTAAGCACGACGCTCTGAACTGCCCAAAGCAAACTAAGCAGCGACTCCAAGCGTGATCAAAATGTGCATGCAGACTGAACCACGCGGGGCGTTGTCCGCAGGAAGCGCGACCAACGCTTGTCGAGTCAGAAGACCCAATTTTCGGGATTCGTTTTAAGCTTCGCCTCAAACCATCGACGCCAATCCTGGACGCTGGTCTGAATGGCAACATCACGATTGATGCACGGGATATTGTCAATCGGCATTGGAACGGGGCCCCTGATCGGCACCCAAAAGGGACCCCTTTGAACGCCGTGCGAGTAGCATCCCATGACAAGGCGCGGCGGCAACAGCTCCAAGAGCTTGACTTGCTAATCGACGGGCTGCAGCGGGCTGGTGGCGGTATCGTATTTCGGCGTTGGCCGGTTATCCGGGACGCCAAACCGGTATTGAAAACCTATGGAGGTCATCCAGAAATCGTGAATGTTCACACCGTAGCCGCCAATGGGCGTGTTATAATAGAGATCGCCCAGACGCACGCGCTCTCCCTCAACTAAAAATGACCAACGATCGTCCACTGCAAATTTGATTCCGGCGGTGCCGTGCTCGCCGGAGACAAACTGCGTGTGCAGCCCATTGAGTGTCTGTCCGGAATTCATGATCGCGAAATTTGGACCGCCACCCACGTAAAGCAGGAGTTTGTCCCAAAAGACCAAGCCGACGCTGAAGGTCAACTCACCGAGAGCATTGAGCGACGTGTAGCAATTTCCAGCGCAGGTCCCCGCCAGCTTGGACTGACCCTCGATAACGCCGCCGGCAAGACTGGCCGAAATGTCACCGTAGAATATCCCACGCTGGAGAGCCCGATCGCCGACCACTCCGAAAAGGCTGCCGGTCATTGTTGACGTGCTCGGCGGGAACGGATTATCGGCTGTCAGAGTATTGGTTGGATTTTGCCAAAGCCCGCCAACCGACCAGCCTTCAAACCGCTCGTTCTGAACGGCAAGTGGCTTCGGCGACAGAAGATCGCCGGCTTTGGCCTCTGCATCGAGCAGGAAAAGAAGGAGAAGCGGGCCCAACTTAAGCAAGCGAAGCATCAGCTCCATCGATCTGCGCTGTCTCATTGGTTCCTCCGCCGAACATTGCCACACCGTTGCAGAGAACAACAGTGCATCGCAGCAAAATTGATTGTCGAATGGCAGGTAGGGTCATGAGCGCCGTTTTCGACCTCAACGGCCCACGTCCGTTATGCCCCCAATCGCTTCCGTGCGAATGTCCACAATCCTTACGACGTTTCGTGCCAATCATGTCTTTTTTGCATTGCGAAGGGTCGCGCCCTAGACCGCTAGATGAAGGGAGCCGCAGTGCGTTCGACTTGAAGTTCCTAAGAACTATCCGCAAACTGGCATAAAATCTTCAAATCCGAAACCGCACCAAACTCATAATATGCTGCTGCCCTCGCAATTCCAGAGCTTGCCGCAACCCGCCAACGGGCGGGTCGCGCTCGCCGTGGTGTTTGCATTGGCAAGCATGGCGCTATGGCTCGATCCGGTAATTCCCCAGCTTTTCGGCTCCGGCAAAGGCCACGATTATCCGCAGTGGTTCGCGACCGGCGAGCGCTTGCTGCATGACGGACCGGTCTACATAGTCGAACCAAACGGTCAATCGGATTTTCTCTACACGCCCCTTGCCGCGCTCTTGCTCGCCATTCCGAGTTATTTCGGCCGTTCCGCATCGGTTGTGATCCTGGCATCGGTGATCCTTGCGACCTGGTGGATCGCTATCTGGCTGGCACGCCGCTTGGTTGATGACGGCAAGCCGGTATCGCCCTGGATTGCCTCCCTGCCCGTGGCCGTCACCGTGCCGTTCGTGTTCGATCAGTTTCATAATGGGCAGCCCAATCTGTTCTTGCTGGCATTGATGCTGGGCGGTTTTTGCCTCTTAAGCGCACAACGCGAATGGCTTGCCGGCCTGCCGTTCGCGACGGCCGCTGCGATCAAGGTTTTTCCGGTCCTGATTTTTCCTTACCTGCTGTGGCGCCGCTATTGGCGGACGGCGGCGAGCATGGCCGCATTCATGATTGTGCTGCTGGTCCTTGTGCCGGGATCGATCCGCGGCTTTCAGCGTAATTTCGACGAGCTCAGCTTTTGGGTGCACTCAATGCTGCTGTCGACCAACGACACGGAATTCGCGCAGCGGGTGAAACATTGGGGCTGGAAGAACCAGTCGCTCTACGCCGTCGAGCACCGGCTGCTCAGCCCAATCAATGCCGAGCTCGAAGCGGTGCCGCCTGTGCGGCCGGTGTATGTCAATCTGCTCAATCTCAACCGCCACCAGGCCGATCTGGTCTTCGTTGTGACTGAGCTCGCGGTCGGTCTCGGCTTTATGGCGCTGTTGCCGGCGCGCCGCCGCCGCACCCCGCGCTCCGACGCAGCGGAGTGGAGCATCGTACTATTGCTCATCGTTTTGGCGTCACTGGTCGCCTACAGCTATTACTTCGTTTGGCTGCTATTGCCGTACACGGTGCTAGTGCAGCGCGCCGCAACGGAGCCCGATCGCAAGGTGGCGCGGCGAACCGCGATCATGATCGGCGTGTCGCTCTTGCTCCTTGCGATCGGCATCGACGGCATCGAGCCGCGCTATTCGCAGGCGGCTGGAAATTTCCTTTGGGCCGCAGCGGTCGTCATCGCCGCGCTCGCCGTTGAGATGCGGCGCTCGGCTCGGGCGGCATAAGCTTGCGCCTATTGCGGGACCGCCAGGGTAAGGTGCCCGGTCTGCTTCAGCGATCCAGACCCCAGCGTCGGCGGGGCATTCCGATGCGGAGAGTGCATTGCCGCAAATTGTTGGCAAGCCAGGGCCGCTTTGGGTCAGGACCGACAGATTGACCGTGTCCGCGTCATGTCGGCTTACCCTCGATCGCGACCGAATAGCGGAGGCCAGCGAACGTCCTTCTGTGTCAGTAAGAGACGAACGGCACCGCAGCAAAATCTGCGGCCAGCGCCAAATCCGGAAATTGCTCCAAACAAAAGACCTGGAACAGTGCCCTGGGCTTTTGTTTCTGTTCTGTCAGTAAAAATCAGTCTTTTGTAACGCGCATCAGACGCCTAGCCCATATTACCCCAGTCGAATTTGTAGTTGGGCCCACTTTGAATATCTGCTTTTCTGCGCTACGCGACGCGGTATAGTTATGGTTGGTCGGGGCTCCCAGCGATCGGACTAACTTGCTCGTTTGAACAAACCCATGGAATGAAAATCATTCGTGGAAAGAAGGCTCTCGTGACCGGCGCCGCCTCCGGGATTGGCCGCGCCATTGCGAATGCGCTCGCGAAGGAGGGCGCGGACCTTTATCTGGTCGACAGCGACGAAACAAATCTCCGCGCAACGGCACGCGAGGCGGAAGGCTGCGGCATCACGGCTGCAAGCTACGTCGTCGATCTTTCGAAGCCTGCGGCGATCACCGCCTTCGTCAATTCTCTCCTGGCCAGCGGAGATCGACTGCACATTTTGATCAACAACGCGGGCGTGGCCTATTACGGCAGGACCGAATGCATGTCCGCCGAACAATGGAGCCGATTGCTTGCCGTCAATCTCCTGGCGCCGATTCAATTAGTGCGTGAGCTGCTGCCGCTGCTGGCCGCGCAGGACGAAGCCCATATCCTCAACGTGTGTAGCTTTCTAGGTCTCGTTCCGGCACGTAAGATGGCTGCGTATCAGGTGAGCAAGTTCGGCCTTGTCGGATTTACCGCGGCGCTGCGCGCGGAATACGGGCGGACGAGCTTCGGTGTGACCGCGCTCTGTCCGGGCTTTGTTCGCACGTCGATGATCGAGAACTATGGCACCGGCACGCCGGAGCAGGCGCGGCATCAATTTCCAGCCTGGATGTGCACCACCGCGGACAATGTCGCGATAAACGCGATACGCGCCATCCGCAGGAACAAGGGACTGGTCGTACTCACGCCATTCGCTCGGCTATGGTGGTGGCTAACGCGGCTCGCGCCTGGCGTCGCCGACTGGATCACGCGGGAAGGCTGGCGCCGCAAGGGGCATCTCGATATCGGGCGAGGATGAAGACGCGGCGCCGCAAACTCAACGCCGTCTTACACGTCGTCGAGCCTGAAGGTGGGCGACTGGTAGTGAACGCAACGCGCTCGATCTTGTGCGGCGGCTCGTCGGGTTCCTGCTTCGGCCGTCCGGAAACCACGCGGCGCGGGTTCAGGCCGAAGCGGGCGCGGGCGACGTTGACCGCACCGACCTTGCAGCCCAGAGCCGCGGCAATCGCAGACGCCTTGTCGCCGCGTTCCCACATTTCCTGCAGCAGCTTCTGGCGTTCCGCCGTCCAGTTGATGCGGCACTTAACATCGGCGAGTTTTGTAAAAATTTCCGGTTCGGGCTGTGGTTTCAGCAAGCTGAATCCGCACTCCGAGTTCGCCGCTCCCGCGCCGGAGATAGTGATTGTGACCGGTGTGGTCTGGGTGTTCGCGGCAGTTTGGACGTTCATTGTCACGCCCTCCTGGGTGCGGATACCTGCCGATGCCTACGGGACGCAGCTTCTCGGGGCATGCGACATGCTTGACGCTGGCGCCAAAAAGCCGCCGCGGAAGGTGAGCAGCCGAATGAAACGGCGAGGCTTGGCAGCCTCTGTCCGGTCCTTCCGCGATTTTGGCGGTGGGGCAAATGCTTAGGCTGAGACGCGGCTCGATGGGACTTCATTTTGTCCCACCATTTGGATCATCAGGAGGTGGGCCGCGCCTCCACTCCTGCCAATTCCGGACGACGGAGGACAGATGACGGAGGACGGAAATTAGCCGGTCAGTGCCGGTTCGGGTTTCCTTAATCTGTCGTCCGTCGTCTGTCGTCCGTCCTCCGGTCTCTTGACGCTGCGACCCCCCGGCAGTAGGTAACAGCCATCGTCAGCGGCCCGGCGACGGACTTCCGCGACGAACCTATTCCCCTAAAGGCACCGCTCTGCCGGTCTCGTCCTTCAAAGTTGGGCGGGGAATAGTCTTGGATTTAAGCGAATGGCGAAAGTCAGTCCGTTCAAGTTTCTGCAGGAAGTGCGGGCCGAGGCGCAGAAGGTCACTTGGCCGACGCGCAAGGAAACCACCGTGACCACCATCATGGTGTTCATCATGGTCTTCATCGCCTCGATCTTCTTCCTGCTGGCCGACCAAGCCATGCGCATGGCGGTGAGCTTCGTGCTCGGTATCAACTCTTGAGCTAGGCAGTGACGGCCCAATTGCGAGCCGAATTCATGATCTGGAATTCATAACATGACGAGCCGGTGGTACGCGGTCCACGCCTACTCGAATTTCGAGAACAAGGTGGCGGATTCGATCCGCGAGCAGGCCAAACAGCGCGGGCTGTCCAACCTGTTCGAGGAAATCCTGGTGCCGAAGGAAAAGGTCGTCGAGGTCCGGCGCGGCCGCAAGGTCGATGCCGAGCGCAAATTCTTCCCCGGCTATGTGCTGGTGAAGATGGAAATGACCGACGAAGCCTATCACCTGATCAAGAACACGCCCAAGGTGACCGGCTTCCTCGGCTCCGACAACAAGCCGATGCCGCTGTCCGACGCCGAGGCCGAACGCATCATCCATCAGGTGCAGGAAGGCATCGAGCGGCCGAAGCCGTCGGTCTCGTTCGAAGTCGGCGAACAGGTGCGGGTGTCGGACGGCCCGTTCGCCTCGTTCAACGGCACGGTCGAGGAGGTCGACGAAGGCCGGTCGCGGCTCAAGGTGGCAGTCTCGATCTTCGGCCGCGCCACGCCGGTGGAATTGGAGTTCGGGCAGGTGGAGAAGCTGTAATCGGAGGACGGACGACGGACAACGGAGGACAGATCAAAGGTGACGCGGCACGGACTTAATTCCGTCCTCTGTCTTCCGTCCTCTGTCGTCTGAACACGTGGGAGGTGAGACGGTCGCCAGCCGTCAAGACCCGCACCACTAACAGGAGTAGAGAATGGCAAAGAAAATCACCGGCTATGTAAAGTTGCAGGTGCCGGCCGGCGCGGCCAATCCGTCGCCGCCGATCGGCCCGGCCTTGGGCCAGCGCGGGCTGAACATCATGGAGTTCTGCAAGGCGTTCAACGCCCAGACCCAGAAGCTGGAAAAGGGCGCGCCGATCCCGGTCACGATTACGGTTTATGCCGACCGTTCGTTTTCCTTCGAATTGCGCACGCCGCCGGTATCGCACTTCCTCAAGAAGGCCGCCAAGCTGGAAAGCGGCTCGAAGACGCCGGGCCGCGAGATCGCCGGCTCGGTGACCAAGGCGCAGGTGCGCGAGATCGCTCAGCAGAAGATGAAGGACCTCAATTGCGACACGATCGAATCCGCCATGCGGATGATCGAAGGCTCCGCCCGCTCGATGGGC
>Ga0187771_10000310_pt1 | contig 28928 bp, 25 predicted proteins | sample 0116_SJ02_MP15_1_FD_133139 | JGI IMG/M metagenome (GOLD analysis project Ga0187771, IMG submission 133139) | Tropical peat soil microbial communities from peatlands in Department of Meta, Colombia - 0116_SJ02_MP15_10_MG | ecosystem: Environmental > Terrestrial > Soil > Wetlands > Peat | place... | reverse complement strand
TTCTCAGCCACGGGCAGCGCGAGTACGGGCCCGCTGATCAATCGCTTCTTGTAGCCATCGAGCACCGCCTTACGCTGTTCTTCCTCTTCGGTTTCGGACCAGCTCAGTGCCAGACCATCATAAACCACCGCCCGTTTCTCCGCTGACGATGACAGACCGGTAGGCAGCACGATGCCATAGGTCTTTCGCAGCAGCTCACCAAGATCCGATCTCGATGTTAGACTCTTGCGCCAAGACACGCCGGCCAAGTCTAACAACATGCCATAGGCGGGACCGCTGACGTATGCGAAAGATCGCGAGAATGCCGACTCAGATTCTGCGGAGCCAAGCCTCTGGATCGCCGCCTCCACTGTCGCATCGTCTCTAGTGCCGCGCAGCTTATACCCCGTGTATTCCGCTAGGCCTTCGTTCAGCTCCAGCTGTCGCTCTTCAACAGAAGCGTTGGGGAAGAGAGAGTGCCGATGCAAACGGAAGAGCAACGCATCTTCTACAGCGCGCTTGCGAGCTATAAGCGGGGCGTCGGGACGCGCCAATGCCTGCTGGAGCGCGCGCCACTCCAGCCGGAGCCACACACGCCCTTCGAGCGTGCCCAGATGAGCGTTTGCAGGACTCGATGCTGGCAGGCCAAGATCGTCCTGGATCCGATGAAATAGCTCGTGCATCATCAGCCGCGCTCGTGTTGTGGGGCTTTTTGGCAAAGGCCATTCAATCATTGTCCAACGTACTCCAGCCCAGGTTGTGGCCGTGTTGGCGGTATTCATTTCCGAAGGAAGGGTTCCCACAAAGACACCTCTCTCCTCCGTCAGCCGCGATTCGCCATCTGCTTGATTGGCCACAATCGAGCGCGTAGCAGGATCAACAAAGAGAATGGGGCCACACAGACTCCTACCCCATAACCTTCCGGCATCAGCCTCACAAATGCTCCGGGCCTGGTCGAAATACTGCGTCGCCAGGAGTGGATCGACACTTCGCGTCTGGGCTGCTGCCATGTCGGCAATCAAAACGCTTAAGAACAACGCAAGACCTAATCGCCGTACCAATCTTCCTGACATGACGGTGCTCTCCATGAGAAAAAGACTTGAACTACGATACATATCGTACAATAATACGACATGTATCGTACACATTAATCTCTGATCTTGCAATGGGCACGGGCTATTTCAGGTCAGGTTGATCCTGTTTGATCCGGGGTTGCCAGGCAATACCACCACGTGGATCAATCTGTATCGCGAGAAGCTCTTGCCCGGAGCGACCTATCACTCGCACTGAATTCCCCTGTTGAAGAACGTCTGCAGAAGAAATCCTTTCATTCCCGATGGACACGCCGAGCACTCGCCCTCTCCGCAGGCGCACAAAAAAAAGACCAGCTGGATCATGCGCTTGAATGGAGATTGTGGGCCCCAGCGGACTTGCCAACAGTGCAATTCGTGCCGATTCATCGGTTTTGAGTGCCTGCGCCAGAAGAGCAGTGCTAACTGCAAGTGCGGCCATGGCGAGTATTGGTACGGCGGTCAAGATGCTTCGAGAAGACAAATGCCTGTGGGTTAGTAGCCTCTGTATGCGAGCCTCAAGCGAGCCCTTCGTCGCAGCCATGGCCACGTCAAAACGTGGCCCCTTGAGTGCCAGATGGTACAGCGCGTGTGCCAGATTCACAGGGGAACCACATAACTGGACAGCTAGATCATCACAACAAATTTCGCGTTCTCTCCGAATGTGCATCCACACTGCCCATGTCGCAGGGTGTGGCCAGAACAGCACAAGCACGAGTACCTGAAAGAGGTTCGAACGGTAGTCAGATCGTTTCACGTGTGCGAGCTCATGGGCGAGGATGGCCCGGAGTTCATCGCGCGTTAGCACCTGTTCAATCTTCCGAGGAAGGACCAACCGCGGCCTCCATGTGCCAACAACGAACGGTGAAGCGGTGTCCGCTTCCAAGACTGTTAAGCAACTCACAATGCCCAGCTTTCGAGTGAGATCATCAATTACGTTGGAAAGTACGTCGGAAACGGTGTAAGAGCGCTGCAAGCGCCGATGACGGGTGTGTCCCCGTAGCACAAGACACCCTCCAACCAGCACGCCCATGATCCAGAGAATCAAAATACACGGTAGCACCATCACCAGGAAATGGAGCACCGGAAGCAAGAGTGGCCGACTCCATACAAGCAGCAGCGCGAAGAAACCTAATGTCCCGGACATCTCTGCCATACCGATTCCTGTAAGGGCGACGTGTGAGACGATCAGCGTCATGCATGGCGCGATGACGAGGGCGGCTAAATGGGCACAGAAAACGCGATAACGAAGGGACGAGGTTGACCCGCGCAGGACGGAATCACAGACACGTAGCGAAATCGCCAAGAACGAACCCTGCCACGCAAAATGGAGCAAAGACCACGCGAGTAGCTGAAGAAAATAGTTGTCGACAGTAAACATCAGTGCTTAGCCTCTTGCCGCTCAATCACTCGTATCAGCTCCTTCAACCGCCGCAACTCATCAGGGCTTGCCGGCTTGGCTTCGAGTGCTTGCATCGCCAGGGCCGCGGAGGATCCGGAAAATGCCTTGTTGATCCAATTACGGACAAGAGCATTCAATGTGTGCTGCTGGTTAACGGCGGCCGTATATGAGTGCTGACGTGTCCGGGCATTACGTGTGACCAAACCCTTGGCCAACATGTTTTGGAGAAGTTTAAGGGTGGTCGTATACCGCACCTCGGTGCCTGCATAGAGAGCTTCATGCACCTCGCGGACCGTGCTTGATCCTTGCTCCCAGAGGACGCGGAGAATGGCTAATTCGGCCCCCGTCGGCGTCACTCGGCTAGCGCACATGGCGAGAGTATACGACGAGCGTCGTAATGCTCGCAATCTCTTGGAGAGAAAAGTGTCAGGTTCCAGTTGCGATCCAGCAACTAAAGGCAGCGTCGAAGTGCAGAAGTCCCATCCCTATGTGGCGGATCGCAGCCGCAAATCCTCATTCAGAGAGGTTTCTGTGAAGCATGACAACATAAACAGCATCTTCACATATATGCGCGCCTGGTCCGAGCAGCTCGGGCAACGCATCTTGCAGGAATACCCTGCACTCCACCGATTTGAGGATCCAGTCTCACCGCGCATTGACGCACTGCTGCGCCGGCCTTTTCCGGCCCAGTCCATCGCCATCATGGGAGTTGCCAAGCGTTGGCAAGACGCCAGAACTGCGAAAGTCGTGGCCGAATGCGGAACCGGCAAGACGCTCATCTCACTGGGGGCCATTCATGTACATAGTGAGGGCCGTCCCTATACAGCACTGGCAATGGTTCCTCCGCACCTGGTCGAGAAATGGGCACGCGAGGCATTCCTGACGACCCCGGGCATTCGCGTCTTCCTGATCGACGACATGCGAAACGGAGGTGACGAGAAAGCACCACATGGGGTCAATGAAGTCCATCTCAAATGCGGCGCAATTGTGCGCGAGGGGCTGCGGACATCGCTGAGCGACCTTCGGCTGAGAAGGCAATACGCCAATGCGCGGGAACGCTGGCAGGCGGTCTGCAGCCGACCGGCTCTGTTTATCGTTGGCCGCGAACGCGGGAAATTGGGCTATTTCTGGCGCCATTCCTACAAGATCGCCCGCTCCGGGCCGTACGACGGCTGGCTGGTCAATCCCGACACCGGCAAGCCGGTTCTTGTCGACGATCAGCGAATCACTGCGGCAGACTTCAAACTGGTCAAGCTGTCGGAAAACGTCGACAGCCGGGGCAACAAATCGTCCCGCTCGTTTTACAGCGCGCTCTGGCAGGCTGACCGAGAAAAAATCCATCGCATGGCTCCGATCGAGTTCATCGGACGCTACATGCGCGGCTGGTTCGATTACGCCATCTGTGATGAGGTGCATCAGCTCGCAGGCGATACGGCGCAAGGCAACGCCCTCGGTACTCTGGCTTCCTGCGCCCACCGGATCGTTGGCCTGACGGGAACGCTGCTGGGCGGCTACGCCGACGATCTCTTCAACACACTCTTCCGGCTTGAGCCCCTGAAGATGAAGGCCCGCGGCTACGACTTTGGAACGGCGGGGCGAGGTTGTTTCACGCAGGATTATGGCGTACTTGAGACGATCACCAAGATCGAACCTGCGGAAAACGCCTGCTCCAAGGCGCGAACGACGACGGTGGTGCGACGTAAGCCAGGAGCGTCGCCACTCTTGTTCGGAGAACACCTGATGCAGTTGTGCGCGTTCGTCTTTCTTGAGGACATCTCAAGCGAACTGCCGCTTTACGAAGAACGCCTCGTCAGTGTGCCGATGGAAGGCTCCATGCTGGCTGCCTACCGGGAGCTCGAAGACGACATACGTGAGGCGCTGAAGGAACACAGAGGCAACCGTTCCGTCTTAAGCCAGATGCTGAACACGCTGCTGCTCTACCCGGATCATCCTTTCGGGCTGGGCACGTTATACGGAACGGAATTCGATCCAGAGCTCGGTCACAAGGTCCGGTTCGTGATCGCTGAAACCAAGGATCTCCCCGAAGACTTCATCTACGCGAAGGAGCGAAGGCTGATTGAGGAGATCAAGAAGGAATTGGCGGAGGGACGGCGGTGCCAGGTTTATGCGGTGTACACGCAGAAGCATGATGTGACCAGGCGGCTGGAGCGAATCCTTACAGGCGAAGGCATCCGAACCGCTGTTCTGCGCTCGAACGTCGATACCTCGAAACGGGAAGCTTGGTACGCTCGGCAGATCAAGCAAGGCATCCAGGTCGTAATCTCACACCCCAAACTGGTGGAAACTGGCCTGGACCTGCTCGATTTCCCGACCATCATCTTCTACGAATCTGGCTACTCGCTGCACACCCTGCGCCAGGCAAGCCGTCGTTCGTGGAGGATCGGTCAGCGACGACCCGTGCGGGTCCTATTCATGTGCTACGACGGGACGATGCAGACGTCTTGTCTGCGTCTCATGGGGAAGAAGCTCCTGGTGGCGCTCACGATGGAAGGCAAATTTGCCGGAGAAGGCCTGCAAACGATCGATGAAGATGACGACATGCTCTCGGCGATGGCGCGCGAGTTGGTCGAGAAGAACGGGATTGGCGACAATGCCGACGCAATCTGGCGAGCGTTGCACCACGAGCATCAGAAACTGTTTCCGGCAACTTCTCATCCGATCGACGAACCCTCTGTCATCGAACCGGCATCTTACAATGCCGCTGGTCTCATCGAGGACGCAATCGCCGGAGGCTCGGTCTTGATCTTCGGCCAAAGACAGGGATCGGCCTCAGGGAGAAGGCCGCGCGGCAGGCCGATGGTCCCAGAGCAGGCTTCGCTATTCGACTTAAGTTGATGAAGTCACAGAAGGGCGCCTCTTTAACACCTACCGCGCCCAGTCTTCAGGCGGCGATGGGATGGCCCACACATTGCCCGGCTGATCGAGCGCCAATCCCAGCAGCCAAAACTTCTCGTACTCTCCAATCGGGATACAGTTCACTACCCGCGCAGTGACGTCAGTGCTTGCGGGAAGACCGTCCAACCGAACGGTTAGCCCTGTTTCCAGTGAACGACGGAAGGGCGCTGCACACCCTTGAGGGTTCACCAGGATTATCAGGCAGGGCTCGGAAAACGAATGAACCGGATCCGTACTGGTGAGAGTAACCGGAATTTCGCAGGGAATTCGCGTACCTCGGCGGACTCCCGTTTTCGTATTCATCGAACACGCATTCCAGTTTATCGGTTCGTGCCCACACCCCAAAGTTGCCGAACGGAACGACCAGCATAAGCACCCATAGTGTTTGCCTGGGGCTTGTTCCACTTACGTCGACTGCGCAACTCAGCGGCGCTAGCGTTGTCCCCCCGAACCCCCAAGCCTTGGCGGGCAATTCGCGTGAGCAGCGCGCCGGACGAGGCACCGAGAAGGTACACCCCGATTGGATACCAGACATCCATACACTCTTCATCCCATGCACTGTCCAGGGCAACACAATCCTCGTCCTGCGACATTAGACAGAGTCCAGTGAGAGCCAGTTCGACTGGGAAGAGCTTCAACCGTCGTCAGAAGGGTTGAGCCGCGAGTACCATAGTGCTCCCACTCAAGTTTGCCGTCTTTTTCCGGCTGCCTGTTTACCAGCCAGGTTCCCTGTTACGAAACCAGAACAGCGTGTCCCGACACGTGCTCTCGGCCGATGTGCCCTCAATAGGTAATTCCGCTCGAGGCCTGCTGCCATTCAGGTCGACAACCGGCGCCCCCTCTCATTTTCGAAGCACGTATTTCAACTCAACAAAGGAGGAAAGCAGTATGTCCGAAACCAGTACATTGATTGGCTACAGCGGCCGAACGATTGGCCGCGAAGAACTGGCGCTGGTGCCCACACCAGCGGCAACGGAAACGCACCGTCCGATCCCACATCACGAGATCGTGCGTGCACTGATCGAAACTCTCGGGTTTCGCCACATCGGAGTCGTCCACGACGAGTACGCGATATCACCGGACGGGATGAAGATGTTCGGTGTGCTCGATCTCGCAACCGAAATGGAGGGTTGCCGCTTTTCCATCGGCGTGCGCAATTCGCATGACAAGAGCATGCGTCTGGCGATGACTTGTGGCTATCGCTAATCATGAGCTGATGATTAACGATATTATCTGCAGCAACGATTTATGCGGAGTACTGCGACGAAAGCCCCCGGTGGTTGGCCTCTTCTACCTCTGAACTGCACATAACTTGACAGCCCCTGGAGAATCACCCCGGAGGTGCTTCTATGGCACAAGACACTGGGTGTGATTTCTGGATCACGAAACTTAGGGACTTTCTCGTCGACCACCATTACAGCTGCCAAGCAATCAAGAACTACAGCATCGTTGCAACGCAATTTCTCCGTCACCTTAAGAGCCGAGGGATTTCAATCGAGTCTGTGGACCCCGCCTGCATAGCCACGTATGTACGTTTAGAGCTGAATCGTTACAGACGCAAGCACGGACGAGATCCGGGCGCCATGCAAAACTGGCGCTGGCATCTCTTAGCGCCGATCCACAAACTGCTCACACTGGCTCAAGGAGTGTGGCCTCCGATCTCGCCCGTAGAAGCGCGCGTTGAGTGGTTCATGGCAGAACTCAAGGCCGCGAAGCACACCTCATCAACCATCAGCACCTACGCGCGCATTTCGCGTGACTTTCTCACCTGCCTGCATCGCGAAGGCATCGATCTCCATGATGTTCAGCCCTCGCACGTTTCAGCCTTCATCGACCATGAACTGCGGCGATACAGGAAGCGGCACCGTCGCATGCCTCGACGAGTCGTAGATTGGCGGTGTGGCTTAACCCCTCCCATTCACTTGCTGCTCAGGAAAGTTCACGGCGTTTGGCCGCCTTCGGAGTTGCCACATCCTCAGATCCAGAGGCTTGAGGAACAACTGAAGAAAGATGGTTTCGCTCCGCGTACCGTCACCCACCATCTTTTTCGCGCGCGTCATTTTCTCCGGTATCTGGAGGCGCGGGGTATAGCCATCGAGCAGGTGAGGCCGGCCGATGTCCGGGCTTATCGGTTGAAGGAACTAACGGCATATTGCAAGAGGCATGCACGGCGGCCGCTGACACTGCGGCAGTGGAAGGCACTGATCACGGCTCCCGTAAATCGACTGTTGCGTGTGGTCTTCGGAGTGTGGCCGCCCGCCTCAGACCCAGATCCGATCATTGAAGAGTTTCGTCGGCATCTCATTGCGCAAGGTTTCAGCACGGCCAGGATACCCAGTCAGCTTTCGGATATTCGCTGTTTCCTGCGATATCTGAAGGAGCACAGGAAGTGTTTGGCATCGGTTCAACCGGAGGACGTCCCTCGCTATTTGAATGTCCGGCTCGGCCTCTATCGTCGGCGCAATGGACGTACACCGCACAACATCGCGACCTGGCGCCACCAGCAAACCGGTCCGATCCATCGCTTGCTGCGCATGGCGCAAGGCCAGTGGCCGCCGGTCCGGCCCGCAGCTAATGCGCTTGAGTTGTCACACCGCGAGATCTTGTTTGCGTACACGGCCTGGATGATCGATCTTCGCGGACTCTCTCAGCCGACTGTCCGGAAAAACAGCCACGCTGCGCGCGTTTTTCTCGAGTGGCTGGGAGATGCGGCGCGCGTTGAGAAACTACGGGAACTCACGGTTCTCGATGTCGATCGCTTCTTAGCCTGGCGGACTCCCAAGCTCCGGCGAGCGACGCGACACGGAGTCGTGTGTTGTCTGCGTGACTTTTTTCGTTTTCTGCACGACAAGGGCTACCTGGAATGCGATCTGGCCGCCGCTGTTCCTCGCGTGAAGCTGTACCGATTCGAAGATGTGCCCAAGGCATTCAGACCCGACCAAGTGAAGGCCGTCCTTGAGCACATATATCAGGATAAGACTCCCCTTGGGCTTCGCGACTACGCCATCACACTTCTGCTGGCAACCTATGGACTACGTGCGGGCGAGATTGCTCGCCTACGACTGGAAGACATCAACTGGAAGCGCGAAGAGTTCTGTGTCATCCAATCGAAGTCGCATTTGCCGCTGCGACTGCCACTCGCAATCGAGGCCGGCAATGCGATTCTTCGCTACCTTCGCGGTGGAAGACCAGACTCGAAAGCACGCGAGGTGTTTCTCAGATCGCGCGCTCCACAAGGGCCATTTCGCACTGCTTCAAGCCTGGGTTCGATGATTCAAAGGCGGCTGCGACAGGCCGCTATTCGAGTTGACGGCCGACGCGGCACCCACGCGTTTCGGTACGCGCACGCGGTTAACTTGCTGCGTGCCCAAGTTCCGTTCAAGACCATCGGGGATTTACTCGGGCATCGTTCGCCTACTTCGACTGCTGGTTATCTCAAGTTGGCAACGACCGACCTTCGGTCCGTCGCCCTGGAAGTTCCCGGAGGAGCACGATGAGAACCTGGCCGGATAGCAGCTTCTCTTTGATGCGCCTCTACGTAGAAGAACACGAGTTCGGTCGCCCTCACGTGTCAGTGCTGCGGCGATTTCAGCTTTACGTGATGAGCAAGGCGCTTGGCCGAGCATTGTCTGTAGAAGCTATTTCGGATTGGATTCGGCAGATCGTCCGAGCCACATCCTTGAAGCAAGCGGTTCGTCGCGCTCAGCTGGTTACACGCTTCCTTGATTGGTTGGTGGAACAGCGTGCTTTGCAGTCCAACCCACTTCGAGAGTTGCGCCAGAAGTACTGCTCGCGCGAATCGACTGCTGCGGTAGTTCGCGCGCTCGTCAGCGAAACTCCCCAGAGTGCGCTTGCCGCCCTAAGGACGCCGCCTGCGTATGGAAGCCATCTGGGACCTGTGATTCGGAGCCACGTGGAACGAATGCGGCAACTCGGCTGCCGTTACAACGAGGATAGGTTCCTTCGGTTCGACCGTTTTCTGCAACAACGTGAAGGACTCGCTAAGTGCCCGGTCCACCGGCTGGTTCAGGACTACGCTGAATCAGCCCGAACCGCGTCTGGTCACCTTGAACGACTGAAAGTCGGCCGGACGATTCTGGACTCCTTGCGCCGGCATGGAGAGCCGGTTCAGGTGCCGAGGCGAGATCGTCTCATCGTGGCTGCAATGCTGCGGGAGCGATGCAAGCCTTACATCTTCACATCGGAGGAGATTCAGCGGTTGCTGACAACAGCGTTGTCTTTCTCCTCTCCCAAGGCGTCGCTTCGACCGCTGACACTCTACACGATGCTTGTACTGGCCTACTGCGCAGGTTTGCGCATGGGTGAGATTGTCCATCTCTCTGTTGGCGACGTGCGGCTGGACGAAGGTCTGATCGAGATCCGCGATACGAAGTTCTTCAAGTCTCGCAGACTTCCGCTAACCTCCAGCGTTATGGAGGCCCTGCGAAAATACCTGCAAGCCAGAACGGCGGCCGGGGCAAGCACCGCCGTCGATTCTTCTCTCTTCTGGCATAACAAAAAGGGTTACGCCTACATCACTGCGAACCATTTGTTGCGTCGCGTCTTGCGCAGAGCTGGTCTGAAGCCGAATCCCGGCCGTGTTGGACCGCGCATTCATGACTTGCGCCACACCTTTGTAGTCCATCGGATGCTGGCATGGTATAGAGAGGGCATCGATGTCCAAGCCAGATTGCCGTACCTGTGGACTTATCTCGGTCACCGCGATCTCCATTCCACCATCGTTTATCTGACGGTTACCCAAGAACTCCTCCAAGAAGCCAGTGAGCGTTTTCGCAAGCTCGGCGCCGGGCTTTTGGGGAATGGAGGCCGGGCATGAAGAGATTCGGTCTGCTTCCAGAGCTTCTGCAATCGTATTTCCGACATTGGCTCGCAAACCAACGCAACGTATCGCACCACACGATTGTTTCCTATCGGGACAGCTGGCGGTTGTTCCTTCGCTTCATCGCACAGCGGCTCCAGCGAGACGTGGCCAAACTCGACACTTCGGAGCTAACTGCGCAAAGGGTCATCGACTTCCTCGATGATGCTGAGCGGACCCGCAAGGTCAAGATCGCCACTCGAAACTGCCGGCTGGCGGCGATCAAAGGCTTTTTCAGTTTCCTGGCGGACAAAGATCCGACTTGGGGAGCGCACTGCGCGGCTGTGTTGCGCATTCCGATGAAGCGTGGTCCTAAGAGGGAGCCATGTTCCATGGATCGGGATGAAACCGAGATGATCCTTGCCCAGCCGGATCACGCGAGTGAACTTGGTATGCGCGACCGCGCTCTGCTCGCATTCTTCTATAACACCGGAGCCCGTATCTCCGAGGTGCTCGCTGTTTCCACGCAGGACTTGCGCTTGGAATCTCCTTTTCAGGTCCGGCTGTTCGGCAAAGGCCGCACAGAGCGCATATGCCCTCTGTGGCCAGAAACCGTTCACTTGTTGAGAGCGTTCCTGAGTCAGCAAAAGCTTGCGCCCAGCGAGCCCATCTTCCGTAATCGCTATGGCGAACCGCTCAGCGCTTCAGGCGTACGTTTTCGCCTGCGAGCATACCTGGCTACGGCTATCCAGAAAACACCGAGGCTGGCCGCCAAGCGGATAACTCCGCACACATTTCGGCACACGGCAGCGGTCCATCTGCTGGAAAGCGGTGTGGACGTCGCCATCGTGAAGGACTGGCTTGGGCACGCCAGCTTGGACAGCACTTACATCTACGCTCGCGCCAACCTGGAGACGAAGCGAAAAGCGCTGCAACACCTGGAACTTAAAACTCCTGGCTGCAGACGAAAAACATGGAAACAGAATCCGGGCCTAATGGCGTGGCTGGATTCGCTTTAGGACCTTTAGACCGCGAGATCTCGGGGCAAGCGAGATCTCGCTTTTTAGTAATTGATCGTCGCAACAGCACTCCGTGTAGCCGAAGCTTGATTCGAAACTTTCTCAACAATCCGCCGTCACGTAGTCAACAGCGGCTCGTACATGGAGACGAGTGGAGTCGAACAATGGCACTGGAGCGTCTCCCTGCTTCAAGAGCAAGCCCAGCTCTGTGCAACCCAAAATGATGCCCTCGGCTCCTTCCTGCACCAACCGCTGCATAATCCTGCGAAATTTGGCCTTGGTTTCTTCTCGTAGAAGGCCTTGGCAGAGTTCGTCGTAAATTACCTTGTGGATAAGCGCCCGCTCGTCGGAATTCGGCGTCTTGATCTGGAGCGCATGCTTTGTCTGCACATAGCGGTGGTAGAAACCGTCTTCCATTGTGAAGCGTGTTCCCAGCAATCCCACGGTTGCCATTCCCATCGCTTTTACTGCCTTCGCCGTTGCGTCGGCGATGTGAAGCAGCGGAATGGATACCGACGCTTGTATCTCGTCAGCGACCTTGTGCATGGTGTTCGTGCAAAGGACGACACAGTCAGCACCTCCAGCCTCAAGTTGGCGAGCAGCGCTCTGCATCTCCGTCGCCATGCGGGCCCAATCCTGCTCACGCTGCAACGCCTCGATCTCCGCAAAGTTCACCGTCAGCATGAGACTCTTCGCGTTGGTGTGCCCGCCTAAGCGCTCTTTCACTAGCAGATTAGCCAGCCGGTAGTATTCGGCCGAAGACTCCCAACTCATTCCACCGATCAGGCCGATTGTCTTCATGGATGTTAGCCGATGCAAACTGCTGTTATTTTGTATTGATGATGTCACTGACTTGCTTCTCGAGAGGAGAGGGGGCTTCATAACCGCCCTGCACATAGGCTATGTTGCCATCAGGACGTACCAGCACATTGACCGGAACGCTTCCTCCACCAGACCCGTTTCCCACCCCGTACGCCAGTGCGGGTTGGCCCGTCAACGGTCCGGCATCGAGAATGGTATAGGCAGGATGGAGCTTTTCTGAAAATGCTTTCAGTGCCTCACGGCTGTCTTTGACAGCCAGAGCCAACACTGTGAGCTGCTGTGGATACGTTTTCGCTAATCGGTCGAGAATCACCGCTTCCTGCTGACAAGGTGCACACCATGTCGCCCAAAAACTAATCAGCACCCATTTTCCCCGCTGCAAAGAAAGTGTCGCTGGGACATCGTTTAAAGCGGGCAGAGTGAAATCAGGCGCTTCCCAGCCCGTATTCACAGCGCTCTTTGGTATCTCGGGCTTGCGTTCTGGCGCAGGCCCATCGCCCCTCCAGAGATTAACTGTCACTTGCTGGGCATTGCGGACCACGGTGATCGGCACCGAGCGGCTGAACGAGGCATTAAAGATTGCTGTGAGGGCAAGCGGTCCCATGGTTGCAGCGTCCTTGCCATCGATTTTGGCCAGTAAATCGCCGTCTTGAAGCGAATATTTGCTGGCCGTACCACCGGGGAAACCAACGTGCCAGCCTACTTTTTCATGAGTAAGTAGCAAAGATGTGACCCGCACCATACCTTCTTGGCCAAGAGCAAAATTGACTGGCAGGAGAAGACACGAAGCGAAGAAAGCGATTAAGCGCATGGATTACTCTTACATGCGCCGTGCGTGTCGTGTCTTGAATCTATTTGCAGCGCCACGCCACACGTTCGGCACTATGCCCGTCAACCGTTTCACGCTGCGGGTCATATGTGACTGGTCCGCAAAGCCCAGATGATAGGCAATCTCTGCCAGCGGTTGGTCTGTCGCTTGGATCAACCTCAGCGCTTGACGTGCGCGCGCTCGCGCTCGGAAGGCTTCCGGCGAGACGCCAAACACTTGGGCAAAACCACGCGATACGGTCCAAGGTGAGAGCCCTCTGTCCTCGGCCCAACCAAAAAGCACGAGAGACGGATTGTGGATCAAAGTCGCAGCCAACTCGTCCGGCCAGTCAGCAAAATTGGTTGTTTGCGCTTCGCTCATCCAGAGTAGAAGGTCTAAAGCGTCTGTTTGGTTCTTTTCCGACGCACGAACAATCAAGTCCGCATTGGCAACCTTCGCTATGCCAGGTGTGAACGAACATCCTGCGGGCAAGCGGAGATTGAGCACAACCGCGCCCGACACGGCAAAGCGATCCAAATGCGCCTCAAAGGAATCGTGAAAAACAACATCGCCAGCGCGAACTTGAAGTCGCCCATTGTCCCCAGCTTCTTCATAACCACCTGCAAGGACAAGCGCGGCGTATGCGTCTTCATGGTTGTGACGCGCAAAGGAGGAAGCGCGAATTCTCTGCCGAATGTGCATCGTGTCCGAACTGTCTATTAGTATGCGCCCTCCCCGTCGCTCTCGTAAGCCTAATATCTGGTTGGTCGGCAATGCAGAAGTTGGTGGTTTCGTCCTCGAGGCCTGTGCCCGACACCTTGCGACTGGCAATGTTGTCCGCAAGGTCGGGCTCAGGTCGTCACACGTGACAAATTATGTGCAGTTCGAGGAAAAGAGACACCAAGCAGCCCTAGTTTTCCTCACGATACTGCAGATAATTCCTTGCTGCAGATAATATCGCGTGTTCGTGTGCTCCAACATGGCCTTCGCCGGCGACTTCACGCCTGTAACAATGTTGCATTAATAAGGCTTCAGACCGAAAGTTCTCTAAACAGTCCTTCACGGTGTTGAGACCCCAAGAAGTCGGTTCCTGATCACCGGTAATCTCGGATGGCAAGCCTTCTAAACACAGCAGAGTTGTCATCCAGAGTATCTAAATCGTTTTGACGGCCGCGGGACTGTGATTGCGATGGCGTCAGAACCCGAGCCGCGGGTGTTCTGGTTTACGCGGAAAACAATTTTGATAACATCGGTGTCGATGTCAATTCGTTGTACGATCGTCCGGATGATTTCTCGCCTTCGTTGCCAGTCTGCGCTTGCTAACTCTGGCCCAACTGTTGCCGCCAGCTCGCGAAGCCGGTTCATTGCGAGTCGAAGATGTTCCCGCTGATCGAGATCCCCTGCATACGCTTTAATTCTGGTGTCGAGATCAGCGATTCGGCTCTTGGTCCGAGCCATCCGAGACGCAAACTGATCTTTCTCAATCAGACCTTCGGCAAAGCTGTCGATCAGTCTCTCCACTGCATGCTCTAGTTTGGCTTTTTGCGATCTTAAGGTTTCGAGATTGTCTAAGAACGCGCTGTTCTTGGTTCTGTCCTGATGCTCCAGCTCTATGCTCTGAGGGTTCATGAGAAGCTTGGAAACTTCGGACCAGACCGCCCTCTCCAGGATGTTGCCTTGGACCTGCGAGTTGCTGCAAATCCGCTCGCCACCGAAACGATAACCATCCGAGCCGCTGCATCGATAGTAGAGGAAATCCCTCAATTGACGGCCAGCACCTACTTGGCGGAGCGTTTTGCCATAATAGGCATACCCGCATTTCGCACAGCAAGTGAGTCCCTGCAACAGATACCCGGGCCTGCGCCGCCCTTGACGAGCGCGACTTCTGTTTTCCTCGAGTTGTGCATGTGCTGCGCGAAAGAGTGCTTCGTCGACTATGGCGGGCACAGAAACAAATACCCATTCTTTCAGGTCGGCGGGCTTTGGGGCATTACTTCGGCGAGGCTGAGTCGGATGCCCCCGCGCTGCCCGCAGCCGTGACTTCTTTCCCCGCGGCATCATGTGTGTTTTTCCGTATGCCGCCTTGCCCATATACGCAGGATTCTGAAGAACGTGCCACACGGCCTCACGGGACCAGACGGACTTGCCAGTAGCGGTTGGCGTACCGGTCTTGTGCAGTCTACGGCAGACTTCGGCAAGACTGCAGCGGTCTCGACCGATCCAAGAGAAGATCTGCTGGACAACTCGCGACTGTTCAGCTACTGGTTCAAATCGCGCTTGGCCTTCGCCTTCGCGGACAGGAACGTAGCGATATCCGAACGGAGCACCTGACATCACGTTGAGGGACCCGCTTTGCGCTGCATGCTTCTTGCCTCGACGACTCCGCTCCATGATCTTGGCTCGCTCATATTCAGAGACGATGCCTTGCACCTGGAGCAGGAGATCATCTTCCGGGCTTTGGCCGAGAGGCCGGTTCAAGAACACCACCTCGACACCGCGCCGACGCCATTCGTCGAGCAGTAAGACCTGGTAGGCATAGTTGCGCGCCAGTCGGTCCGGTGAGTGAACGTAGATCCGGTCGATAGCGCCGACATTCACAAGATCGCGCAGTCGATCCAGGGCTGGACGGATGAGGGTCGCACCGCTGTGGCCATCATCGACAAACTGTCGCTCGGCCGGCACTGGCATGCCGTCACTGCTAGCGCGCTCACTGAGCGCCGCAATCTGACTTTCGATCGTGTGCGCGGCTGCCTGCTGTTCGCCGGACACGCGTGCATAAAACGCAGCTCGAATCGTAGTCATAGAAGCCTCCATCGGGAGGCTGAGAGAACACGTGGCCACCATCAAGCGCAAGAGAGTCTTGGGGGAAGAACTTAACCTTGAAAGGAAAATCAGATGTCGGAAACAAGCACGCTCATTTCATGCACGGGCAAGATCACTCGGGCGGAGTTGGCGAACCTGCCGACGCCGCCTGCAACAGAAACGCATATCCCGATCCCGCATTCAGGAGTCGTGGAAACCTTGCTCGAAACGTTGAGTCACCGGCACATCGGAGTAATCGGCGAAGAGTTCGCGGTATCTAGCGATGCGATGGAGATGTTCGGGGTTCTCGACCTAGAAGCCGGTTTCGAGGGATGCCGATTTGCGATTGGCATACGGAACGCAAACAACAAGCGATTTCGGCTGGCATGCACGGTCGGACTGCGCGTCTTCGTATGTCACAACCTCGCTTTTCGTGGCGATTACAGCCCGGTCTTAGCGAAACACTCGAAGTACTTTTCGCTTCAAGATGCTCTCTCTATCGGTGTCGACCGGATGCAGCGGAACTTTGAGCCGATGCAGCGACAGGTAGAACGTTGGCGAGCTCAGCAACTCCCAGCAGCGGAGGCAAAGCTGACGATCTACCGTGCGTTCATCGAAGGCGAACTTGAAGTGCCGAAACATCTGGGGCGAAGGGTGCACGACCTGTATTTCAATCCGCAGCACGAGGAATTCGCACCGCGTACGATGTGGAGCCTTTCAAACGCGTTTACTTCGGCCTTCAAGGAACTGGATCCGATTCCGCAATTTAAGGAGACTGCCAAGCTGGGCGAATTCTTGGATTGCGAGTTTTCGCAGTCGTTCTAGCCATGTGGCGGTGCCGGCCGGACCGCCGCCCCATTCCAAGAAGGAAGTTGCATTGGCGCTTGGAAGAACCCAAGGCGGGTGAGTTTCGCCTAGCTGGGCGAACGAAAGGAGTTACTCCTACACTTGCATCGTTCAGGGGACAGCCTGTTCTGAAACCTCCCGGGGGTGTCCACCTCCCGAACTGTGGAACATACCGCGCGTGCCGCCCGGGAACCCGTGCGATAGTCCGGGCTTGACTCTACTTCTGCTCGACGCTCTGCCTCGGCAGCCGCCGTGTGACCAGGAAACTCCAGATCACCTCGTTCGCATTCATATCCTGGCTCGTCTTGCCGATTGTGTTTTCGGCTTCATATTGTTCCCCGCCGGGCCACGTGTTTCCCGCGCCCTTCACGCTGTAGAGCACGACCTGCGCGTTCTGCTGGCAGCTGGTATAGGTATCGACTTTCGTCTCCATGCCGCCTTTCGCGCGCGGCGGCAATTTGGTGCGGTCGGGCTTTCCCGCGCAACGATCAATCTTCGCCCACGCCTTGGCGCTATCTTCCGCGGAGAGCGTCGCCAGGCTCAAGTTGTGCTCAGTGCCGCCGCCATAAGGAACCACGGGATCAGAGGTGCCGTTGATCATTACCATCGGCACCGGACGCGAAGGCATACAAATCATCGTTTTTGGCATGGCTGCGCCTACCGTAGCAATAGCGGCAATTCGGTCGCCCAGCGCGCACCCCAGGCGCAGGCTCATGAAGCCGCCTTCGGACAGGCCGGTCGCATAGATTCGTGACGTATCCACCGAAAACTTCGACCCGAGCCGGTCCAGCATCTGATTAAAGAAACCGAGGTCGTCGGCAGGCGTGGGCCTTCTCCTCTCCTCGCCAGGCTGTCGATTCTGGGGCTGCCGTCCTCCGCCACCGGGATAGCCTCCACCTCCTCCCGGATATCCGCCTCCTCCGCCGGGATAGCCTCCTCCCCCATAACGCCGATGTCTCCCTGGCCTTATGGTCATCGGTGGCCGCTCTTGTGGTTGAACTCCCACATTCCACCTCCCATGCAGGGCAAAGGGATAGACCGCAATGATGCCATCCTTGTCCGCAAGTTCGTCAAACCGCGCGAGGCGCTCCATGTCGTCAGCATCCTGGTTCATGCCATGCAGCAGAATCACGACCGGATAGTGTTGCTGCGCGTCGTAGCCTTTTGGCAACCGGACCATGAACGTGCGCTCCACGTCGTCGACCGTAACCTTTTCCTTTGTTTCTTGCGCCCAAAGCGTCTGTGCGACAAAAAGCATCACCAGGCACCCTGCCGCCATGGGTACTGGAAGCATCTTTAAAGATTTTCCGAATTTCATATGGAATCCCCTTTCTTTACCTTCAAGAAACAGGCGCGATCCCACGCTCATTTCGCCGCTCACTCGGCGATATATCTCATGAGGAACTTCTCAGCGGTCCGCGATCTGCACAGCGGCCGTAGGTTTCAGGGCGGTTTGGCTACGCCCCCTAGCAACCTCCTTTGAAGCCTTATTTCTGCTCAGAGGAGTGCGGCGCCGAGCCCGGGCCTGGTCCATCGTGATGATGTCCCTGCCACTGTTCACGCCTGCTCTGCATTTCGTCCCACTTCTTTTGCTGATCGGAATTCAGAAGTGCGCGGATCTGGTCGTCGGACGCTTTGTGGATCTCCATCATCTTGGATCGGCGATCCGCTTGCGAGAGCGAGGAATCCGACCGCAGGTTCTCCATTTGCGATTGCTCCGACTTTAAGATCTCCAGCACTTTCGGCTGTTGCTCCGAGGTGAGATTGAGTTGCTTGGTCAGCATCGCTGTCCGCTTTGCCGGGTCAAGGCGGGCGTGTCCGTACCGGTGCTCAGGCGGCGCGCCTGCCGGGGCGGACTGCTGAGGGTTATTTCCGCTCTCTTGTGCGACAGCAGCTGGCGTGACGGTGTAGAGAAGCCCCGTCACCATCAGCGCGAGCAAGAAATATTTGAGCATAGTCTCTCCCTCTCTGAAAAACGTCGGTGTGGTCCACTTCTATGAACCAAATTCTCTGCTCCAAGTTGTGAAGAGGCCCCCGCTTTTACGAATCTTTACTCGACGATTGCTGCGCGGCCGATGCACACCTTGAATACCGTGCAACAGCGGCGCTTGGTGATGCGAAATTCAACAGTTCGCATTGACACGAATGGGCAAGAAATTCTGACGATTGCCTTACCACCCCGCCCATCAAGGACTCGCAGACTAGATCAGGTGGTGGTGATCCAAATGTCAGAATCTCCTCGATCCAGAACCCTCGCAGGAAATGCCTTGCGAGTTCTGTCACCACAAGTCGCTATAGTTTGACGCTGATCGCTCCTAATCTCATGACTCCTCTCCAGGATTCAGAACTGATTGCATTGACGTAGAGGAAACATTACGAAGCTTTACAGGAGTTTGAGCAACAATAACGGCTCTCCGCGTGTTCACACGTAACGGGGGTGTAGCGTGAGAGGCGGTCGCAATTCCACTGACGTGCAGGCCCGCTTGTCATCGGCCCGGCACCGGGATCACGGACCGTTACCAGAACTCCGCAAGTCAAGCGCACAGGATGAACATACTCGGAGACTCTGCCGCGAGTGGCACCTTAACTTGGCCAATGAATTTCTAGCCTCAGGTCCGCAAGTGCCGGAGGAATGCTAGACATCGGTATAGCGACGACCCCGCCAATGTGAACTGCCGCCCCCCCGCGATCTTGGGAGTGCAATTTGGGAACGTTTGCACAGGTCTTGAATGCACCACCCTACAAAAGTGCGAGCGCTGCAAGATCAATAAGAGCTTCGCGAACGCTGCTTGCGGTGGACGAGGTACGAATGTTGCCACGCACGATTGAGTTGCTGAGCGGTCTATTTTCAATCGCTCTGATTTCACTGATCGCCTTTTGTGTCTTTGGCTCGGTTGTTGCAGCCATACGTGCTGTTGGCCGGGACGGAGTTACGTCAACAAACAGCCGAGGAGTTCCGGCAACTGGTGTGCTCCATCACCCAAACGGGGCTTCCATCCAGGAGAACCCCAAGGAGTGAATAAATGCCACAACATTGGGAAGAGGTTTACGAGATGGCGCTGTTGGAAACGGATCAACAGAAGCTCGCCGAGAGAATTGACGCCGCGCTTGTTGTTCTCGGTAATTCCTTGCAGGAGATTGGCGATTCACCCGAAAAGAATTGCGAGAGGGAGTGGATTCAAGACGCCATGAGGACCCTAAAGACGATACGACCGACGCACCTCAAAGCCTCCGTAGATAACTAGCAGCTGATTGCTAGCCAAGCGGGCGCGCGTCGAGTAAAGATTCGCAAAAGCTCGGTGAGCGCAGCAAATTGTTGGCGCGCACGAAAGGCGGCATCTTGATGCAGGATTCCACAGTTCGAATTACGCGAATAGACAAAATTCTACGATTGCTTCATGTCCATCGGGCTATGATCCAATCAAGGCGCGACGGCGCTGACTGCGGGGAATGATCGATGGTTGCAACAGGTAGGCCGGGTTTCCAGTGTCTGCTCTTGGGCTTGACTCTGGTGCTCACGCTCGATCACGCCCGCTCCCAGACCGAGCCAATCCAGCCTCAGACCAGCCAAGCGGCGGGCGGAACGATTCACGGTTTTGTGAAATCAGGCAACATGCCCATTCCGGGCGCAGCCGTTTCCATCTCGGTTGCATCTTCCTCCGAGACAATCTCCACTTGGACCGATGTTGATGGCAGGTATTCCGCAAAAGTTCCCTCCTATAGCTCCTACACCGTGCGTGTGCAGATGGTCGCGTTTGCAAACAGCACACAGCAGGTTGTGATCGACGCTTCCCATCAGGATGTGCAGGCGGATTTTGAGTTGACCCTTCTATCGCGTACGCGGGAGGCAGCTTCTCAATCCCGAAGGCCCGGTGCCCAGACCGCAGATCAGCGCAGATTCCAAACCCTTTCTGTATTACAGAACATGGCTGATGAGCAAGGTGGAGGCAATTCGATCAGCGACGTTGTGCCCACGGGCATGCCGGTTCCCGGGATCGATCCGAACAGCGCAACAGAGTCCATCGCTGTTTCGGGTGTCAGCGCCAATCCCCTCAACGCGATGAGTGGGGATGAACTCCAGCAGCGCATCAATGATGCTCGTCAGCAAGGAGGTGGATTCGGAGGCCTTGGCGGCTTCGGTGGTCCCGGTGGGTTTGGAGGCGGGGGTCAGGGACGAGCCATTACGATCGCCGGCCGGCGCGGCTTCGACATCAATCATCCTCACGGGTCGATCTACTACGGAATTGGCAACTCGGCGCTCAATGCCGCACCTTATGCTCTCGTTGGCGAACCGGCTACGAATCCGGCCTACGTGCAGAACAGCTTTGGCGGCTCTGTTGGCGGGCCGCTCAACATTCCGAAGATCTATCACGGCGGGGCCAAGACGTTCTTTTTTGTCAATTACAACGGGAAAAGGGGCGAGAACCCCTTCGATCAGTTTTCCACCGTGCCCACTCTTTTAGAGCGGCAGGGAAACTTTTCGCAGACGACCTATACCACGGGACCATTGCGGGGGAATCCGGTGGAAATCGTCGATCCCGCCACGAACACGCCCTTTCCTAACAATACGCTGCCCCAGATTAACCCGATCGCGATGGGTTTGCTGCCGGACATCCCGGAGCCGAATCTTCCCGGAAGTTATCAGAATTTTCACTTCGTGACTTCCGCGAACAACAGCAGCGATGATCTGAACCTGCGCGTCAACCACACGCTTGGCTCCGCACCCGCGGGCGGACGGCGCGAGGGACGCGGTGCTCCACGCAACAATCTGACGCTTGGTTTTCACTATCACGGCTCGAATTCCACCATTACAAATCCCTTTCCGAGCGTCGGCGGCAGTACAGGCGTTCGCAGTTTTGACGTGCCGGTCGGCTACATTCGAAGCATCGGAAAGCTCACCAACAGCGCGCGCTTCGACTTCAATCGCAGCCGGACGCGCACACAGAACCTCTACGCATTTAACGAAAATGTTACCGGTACGCTGGGAATCACTGGAACCTCGACGAACCCGTTTGACTGGGGATTGCCGAATCTCTCCTTCACCAATTTTGCCAGCCTCCAGGATGTCAATCCCCAGCTTCTGCGGAACCAGACTTACACATTTTCGGACAGTGTCGTCTGGACTCACGGCAAGCACACGTGGCGATGGGGTGGCGACTTCCGACGCGTCCAACTCAATACTGAGACGAGCAGCAACGCGCGCGGCTCGTTCATCTTCACGGGCATTAATACAGGATACGATTTTGCAGACTTTCTCTACTCCGGGCAATTAGGTGGCCAGCCTGCCTATGGATTGCCCCAACAGACTTCTGTGCAGTACGGAGAGGACAACTACCATTTCCACGGCAACTACTGGGACCTGTATGCGCAGGATGAATGGAAACTACGCGCCAATCTGACACTGAACCTCGGTGTCCGGTACGAATACGTGTCACCGCTCACGGAAGAGAACAACCGGATTGCGAACCTTGATCTCTCACCCGCAGTGCTGAATCCCGCGCTGAGAACACCGGCGGTCGCCGTGGTCCTGCCGGGACAAACCGGTCCGTATAGCGGCAACCTGCCTGCCAGCCTGGTTCGGCCGGATCGCAACAATTTCGCTCCGCGGGTTGGCTTCGCGTGGAAGCCGTTTTCGAAGACGGTTGTTCGGGGGGGATATGGCATCAACTACAACACCGGCGCCTATCAGGGGATCGCGCAGCAGTTGGCCTTCCAGCCCCCGTTTTCAACGACCGAAACTAATATCCAAACTACCGCTGGAGATCTCACCCTGCGGAACGGATTCCCAGCAGTTTCCACCAGCGGCATCTCCAACAATTACGCGGTGAATCCCAACTATCGGCTGGGATATGTCCAGATCCGCAATCTGGATATCCAGCAGCAGATTCGTCCGACCTTGCTGCTCAACGTCGATTACACCGGAACCAAGGGCACGGACCTCGACATTCTGGAAGCTCCTAACCGGACCGCAACGGGCATTCTGATTTCGAATGTGCAAGCGTTCACTTTCGAAAACTCAGTCGGCGACTCCGAGGCCAACGCAGGATCGGTACGTTTGCGCAAGCGGCTCTCGAACGGTGTTTCCATTGGCGGAATCTACACATTTTCGAAGTCGCTCGACAATGCATCCTCCATCGGAGCAGGAGCTACTTCGGCCTCGGGGCGCGCCGGTCTGGGAGCTGGAGGTACGGCTGCTGGTGGAGGCGGCGGCTCGTCGAGCAGCGGAGCGGCAACCGTGGCACAAAATGCTCTCGACCTCGCCGCGGAACGCGGACTTTCCAGTTTCAATCAAACACATAGGTTCACCGCAGATTATTTGTGGGAATTGCCTTTCGGACATGAGAAGCGCTGGCTTTCCGGAAATACTCCACTGCGCGCGATTTTGGGCGACTGGCAGTGGAGCGGAGATTGGACGATTGCGTCTGGACTGCCGTTTACGCCGCGGTTGCTGGGGGACATCGCTGATGTCAACCGTGGCACCAACGGCACTTTGCGTCCCGACCTGGTTCCCGGACAATCGGTCAGCATCCAGAATCCATCAATTGCACAATGGTTCAATACGGCGGCCTTCGTGGCCCCGCCCACCGGGCAATATGGCGATGCCCGCCGCAACAGCATCATCGGTCCGGGGATGCTGCTTTTCGACATGGCTTTCGCCAAGGTCTTTCCGCTGAAGGAGTCACGCGTTCTTGAATTTCGCGCGCAAGCCACGAATGTTCTCAACAAACCCAATTACTCCACGATTGACACGGTCGTAAACTCGCCGACGTTCGGGCGGGTCACAGCCGTTGGCGCGATGCGGCAAATCACGATGACCGTCCGGTTCCGCTTTTGACGAGAACAACAGATGACTACCAACCTGAAACGACGGTCGAAAAAGACATTGGCGGTGCTTCTGGCGCTTGCACTGCTGGGTTCCCCGTTGTCTTCGCAGCAGCAGACCGACTACACCTTCCGCGTGCAGACCGAACTGGTGCTGGTAAACGTGACAGTCAGAGATAAGATGGGAACCATTGTCCCGAATCTCAAGCCGGAAGACTTCACGATTCTTGAGGACAACAAGCCCCAGAAGGTTGTCTCCTTCGATATCGAGAACATCGATGCGGTAGCAACCCAGGATGTGGCTCAGGCGAAACCGCTGCTGAGTTCGTCGTCTGCGCCAACAAGCCCAGCAAGCGCGACGATGTCCACGGCCAACTCCCTGAATCAATTCAAGGACCGCCGTCTCATCGTTCTCTTCTTCGATCTCTCTTCAATGGAGCCCGACGAAATTGACCGCGCCGTCACCTCTGCCGAGCACTACGTCGACACACAGATGGCCCCGGCAGATCTGGTGTCGATTGTGTCTCTGGGAAGTTCACTGCTGGTCAACCAAGATTTCACCTCCGATCATGAGTTGCTGAAGAAACAGCTTCAGGTTTTCAGCGCCGGTAGCGGCCAGGGGTACGAAGAGGGCACCACAGGCACGACGGAAGGCACGCCTGACACAGGCCAGCCATTTACCGCGGACGAGACGGAGTACAACATCTTCAATACGGACCGGCGTCTGGAAGCGTTGCGGTCAGTCTCAGAAAAACTCTCTCATCTCGAACAGAAGAAATCGCTGATTTATTTCTCCAGTGGCATGGACCGGACGGGTATTGAGAACCAATCAGAACTGCGGGCAGCCGTCAATGCGGCGGTACGATCCAATTTGGCGATCTACACCACGGATCTACGCGGTCTGCAAGCGATCGTCGCCGGCGGAGAGGCGCAGAACGCCAGCTTGCGCGGCACTTCCGCATATTCCGGCCAATCCATGATCAACGCCCTGAACTCCAACTTCACGACACAGGAAACCCTGGTCACACTGGCCAGCGACACGGGCGGACGCGCCTTCCTCGATTCCAATGATTTCAGCCAAGTCTTCAAGGGAGTCCAGCAGGACACTTCGACGTATTACCTTCTTGGATATCACAGCACCAATCCGGCCAGGGATGGGCGCTACCGGAGAATCACGGTAAAGATGAGCGTCCCCGATGTGAAGGTCGACTACCGACGCGGCTACTACGCGCCCGCGGATTTCCAGCATTCTACGAAGGAAGACAAGGAGGTTCAGCTCCAGCAGGAACTTGCGTCCGAGCTACCTGCCACGGACGTGCCCTTGTATCTGAGCACCGCCTACTTTCGCGTGGAGGCGAACAAGTTCTTCATTCCGATCTCGCTGGCAGTGCCGGGCTCTCAGATTCCCTTCACGCACAGCAGTGACCGCGACAAGGCAACCTTGGATGTCATTGGCATGGTGCTCGACAGCGAACATCACCCAGTGACTAGAATTCGCGATACGGTCAAACTCGCGGTAGATACCTTGTCAGAAGTTCGGAAAAAGAATGTGCAGTATGACACTGGACTGAGCCTGCCGCCGGGCAAGTATCATTTCAAGTTTGTGGTGCGGGAAAACCAAACTGGCCGCATGGGGTCGTTCGAGACTGACTTGGACGTTCCGGATCTCAAGTCACAGCCACTCAAGATGAGTTCGGTTGTCCTCGCGAGTCAACTGCAAGCCACGAAGAAGGTTGCGACTCCCAACCCGCTCATTCGCGACGGCCAAGAGATTATTCCCAACGTGACTCACGTCTTCTCTGCCGGACAGCACCTGCTACTGTACTACGAAGTTTACGACCCGGGTCGGTCGAATGCAGAGGAACCTGCAGAAAGAGAACAAGCTGAGAGGGGTGTTCACCTGCTCACAAATGTTGCCTTTTTCAAGGGGAAAGCGGAAGTATTCCAGAGCTCGCTGGTCGAGTTGACCGAGCTGAATGCTCGCGAGCGCAAGGCTGGCGTCTTCCAGCTAGACCTGCCACTCAGCCAGCTCAAGTCGGGGTTCTACACTTGCCAGGTAAACGTCATCGACGACGCTGCCGGTCGTTTTCTTTTTCCGAGGGTTGCGCTGCTGATTCGGCCCGAGCCTACCACTGGTCCCCGCTAAGGTTTTGCGGAACGCCGCTAACTCGGGAATAATGATACTCGCTTCGATCCCGGTGTAAGCCGAAGGTCGGAATCTTGTCGGGTGTAGAACTTTTCGACAAAAGCTCTCGCACATACTGCCAGAAATCGCTACATTTGGAGCGTTGATCTGCGCCTCGATGTCACGGGGAGCATCACCGACTCTCTCCAAGATTCACAACGGACTCCGGCCCGGACTCCCGCTACTAAAGGCTGCGGGCAAAGAGGTGCCGGCCGCGGCAGACGGGCCAGCCGGCAACGCTGCAGCAGTGGTCTTATCAAGCTTGGATGGACTTCTTAAGCAGCGTGCTGCGTGAGACATCTTGTAAACCGGCAGTTCTGAAAAGTATGCCGGTGAGGGTTGATTTCGCCGAGTGCGCCGGAGGACGGGCCCGCGTTTGGAGGTCATCCAACCCAGAACCTTGCTGTCGGCGGGTGATGCCACGACAGCCGTGAGCGAGTACGCAAGCGCATCTGCAAGCTCGTCCTCACACTCATGGAAAGGCCCGAAGTCCCTGTCTTTGAGATGACCGGGGAAGCTCTAGCGATGTCACAGCCGTGATAACGGGCGAGACGGGCACAAGTAAGGAACGAGTGGCGCTCGAGGCCAGTAAGGGACACCGCAGAAATGCTACGAAGATTCTCGGAATCAACGAACAAAACTTCCACCGCAAACTACGTGAAGACGATCAGCTGTCGTGACCAGGCGCGAAACGGAAGCGGACAAACCTTCCCCTCAATCGCTGAGCATAGGGATGTGTTAGGCGGACGCGGGAAGCCGTCTGGTGAAAAACCAAGTCAATTTGGAGAAATTGTCCCGGGCGCGTTCACCTCGGTCTTGGCCAAGCACACCAAGAGCTTCAACTTGGCTGACACGCTCTCAGTGGGAGTGGATCGCATCCAGGTGAATTTTGAGCCGATGCAGCGCCAGTTCGAGTCTAGGGATTCGTTTCCGCTGAAGCCACCTGACCCGACAGCGTTAGTGGCCGGCTTAACGTGATGTTCATTTCGGTCAAAATCGGGAAGAACGACGTCGCGGCCGTGGGCACGCCAGTGTTCTCTTGAGACCGGCCGGGGGGAATATGCAGGAAGCGCACTTTCGATTCTACGCGGAGCTGGACGATTTGCTCTCGCCGCCAAGAAAAGGCCAGAGTCTCCCATACGCCTTTGAAGCCGCATCGGTGAAGGATGCAATCGAGGCGCTTGGGGTCCCGCACACCGAGGTTGGTCTCATCCTGGTGAACGGCGAGCCCGCAGCGTTTTCGTCCCTGCTGCAAGAGGGAGACAGAATCAGCGTGTATCCAGTTTTTCGCCGGTTCCCGCTCGGGCCGCTCACACATCTGCAGCCTCGGTCGAAAGGCGAAATACGTTTCGTGCTCGACACGCATCTGGGCAAGCTGGCGGCGTATCTCCGCATGCTGGGTTTCGACAGTTTGTATCGCAATGACTGTCAGGATGCAGAGCTGGCTCGTATCTCCGCGGATCAGCATCGGACTTTGCTAAGCAGGGATCGCGGACTACTAAAGCGCAGCATGGTGACGCACGGATACTTGGTGCGTGAGACCGAACCAGCAAAACAACTCGTTGAGGTAGTGGAGCGCTTTGACCTCTCGACATGGTTTGCCCCCTTTCAGCGCTGTCTCCACTGCAATGAGCCGTTGCGGCCCGTCGCGAACGAGTTGGTCAACGACCGCTTGCCCCCGGACACGAGGCAGCGTTACGACCAGTTCCATCTTTGCCCGGAGTGTGGCCGGATCTACTGGAAGGGATCGCACTATCAGCGGATGAAAGCACTCATCGAGCGTATGTTCATTCCATCAACTGCAGGTGAGCTTCAGGACGTATAGGAAAAGTAAGAATCAACTTCACGAGAATGAAAGGGACGTGCGAACACCTGCTTCAGATCAGCAAAGGGCAAATCTTGGACTCTACCTCGCCGCTCTTTTCGAGACCAATGCCACACCGGATTGCTGACGCAGAGAAGGCCGTTGCGCTGCGAGCAAAGGAGTTGTTTCAGACCACCGGGGACCACATCGAGGAGGAGTACGCGATGGAAGACGCCAAGTACGCCTTGCATGCGTTGTGGAGCACATCTCGATACGCAATTTCGCGGACCTTCTCGTACCCCAAGAACCTGATGACCTCGTTTAGGCGCAAACACGGTCCAGAAAAGGTTGGTCGTCTTAACTCCTCAGGAACTCTCTTTCTCCGTCTTCGGACACGACGATGAACAGGGGATACTCGGAAATTCGTGCCTCTGCCCCCTGAGGTCGTCGCCGGGAGCCATCCTCTCCCAACGGGATTCGTTCATCGGGCCGGGGTCCGTCGATTCGTGCGCACTCCAATCGGGCGACACTCAATCGACCGCGACGCGCCGTAACAGTTTGAAGTCATTGAGAAGTTCTGCGGTACCCAGGACCACACTGCACAATGGATCGTCGGCAGTGCATACCGGCAGGGAGGTCTCTTCGCAAATCCGCTTATCAAGATTTTTCAGCAGAGCGCCGCCCCCGGCGAGTACGAGGCCGCGGTCACTAATGTCAGCGGAGAGTTCAGGCGGAGTACGTTCTAGGGCTACACGGATTGCGCTCACAATTGCCGCAACACATTCGTGTAGCGCTTCGCGCATCTCACTATCATCCACGGTGATTGTCTTCGGAATGCCCTCGATAAGGTTTCTTCCCTTAATCTCCATGGTCACGGGCTTCTTGAGAGGAGATGCCGACCCAATCTCGATCTTGATGTGTTCCGCCATGCGCTCCCCGATCAGGAGGTTATATTTGCGTTTTACGTAATTCATGATGGATTCGTCCATGTGATTGCCAGCGACGCGCAGCGATCGCGAATAGACGATCCCAGACATCGATATGAGTGCAACGTCTGTTGTGCCACCACCGATGTCGGCAACCAGATTGCCGACCGGCTTGGTGACGGGCATGCCCGCACCAATGGCTGCCATCATGGCCTGCTCCACGAGATGCACTTCAGCGGCCTTGGCGCGATAGGCTGAGTCGGTTACGGCGCGGCGCTCAACCTGAGTGATTTCTGAAGGGACGCTGATGATCACACGCGGATGAACTAGCGTTCTGCGTTGGTGCGCCTTTTGAATGAAGTAGGTCAGCATCTTCTCAGTGACCTTGAAATCAGCGATTACCCCGTCTCTTAAGGGCTTGATCACCCGGATCTTGCTCGGTGTGCGGCCTAACATCTCTTTGGCTTCTCTACCTACCGCCCGCACCTCTCCCGTACTCTCATCGAGCGCAACCGCTGAGGGCTCATTGACAACAATGCCCCGACCACGGGCATATATGCGGGTATTGACAGTGCCCAAGTCAATGGCGAGATCTTCAGAAAACAAACTCGCTACTGGACGCAGATTTTCAAGGGACATTCGCGTTGCCCACTCAGGACGCATAAAACTACTTCGCGAGGTCGATGCAGAAGAAACGCCAGGCGGCTA
>Ga0187771_10000309_pt1 | contig 28983 bp, 27 predicted proteins | sample 0116_SJ02_MP15_1_FD_133139 | JGI IMG/M metagenome (GOLD analysis project Ga0187771, IMG submission 133139) | Tropical peat soil microbial communities from peatlands in Department of Meta, Colombia - 0116_SJ02_MP15_10_MG | ecosystem: Environmental > Terrestrial > Soil > Wetlands > Peat | place... | reverse complement strand
CCGCCCTTCGATGGAAAATTGCTTTTCCACGTCAGAAGCGGCCCGCAAGGACCCCGCCGTCCGCGTTTCTCTTTCTTCCGATTCACTTGTCAAACAGCCCGGGGATCATGGCCATCCCCACCCTCCGGTGAACCGGAGAGCCGTCGAAGCCCGTGCATCCGAATGACTGATCGGATACCGTTTCACTATTCCAGTGAGGAGCTTCAGGGGCGCGCAGTCACGCCGTAAGCGGACAGCGCGCCGAGAGGCTGTATATAGGCGTCACCTCAGCGCATTGTCAACCAGATTTCACATAGATTTTTGGCCAGCCTCGCTGACCCTGCTGCGGCCGGTCTGGCTCGCGGCAAAAGCGGTGTCCGGCGGCTCCGGCAGCGGTTCCTTAAGGCTGCTGCGCCGCACTGAGGCCATATTCCTGCGCCGTCCTTAGCAGCGTTTCGAGTTCGAGGGATGGAATCGCAAACGGGGGCACTCAGCCACCGTGCTTCAATCGATCGAGTGGCCCGCCGGTCGTCATTGACGGGCCCCGGGCCAAACGGCATCGTGACGGCCGATTCAGCGGCCTGCCGACGGTGACCGAATTCGGTTGGGGCAAGCCACCTTCGATCGGACGGGCAGGGGACGGCGAGCTTGGACCAGACAGGGTCGCGCGGCGCATACCGATCGAAGCGAGCCGAGACCGTCGAGCTCGGCAATGAGCCGCCGCTGTCGGTGGACGGCGGCAATAGTGGCTTTGTCGATCGCCGCCGCGTATCGGTGCAGTGGTTTGCCGGCACAATTCTGACCGCTTTGTGCGGCGCTGCTCTCATGGGCGGCGCCGTTTTCACGTCGCTCGACGGACAAGCCAATTTCGCCGCCCTGCCCGAGCGGGTCGAGGTGGCGCTGCGCGGCGCGCTCGGCGTCGGTGCCGACAAGGTCGGCGTGTCGCGCAAAGGCGACCGGCTGCCGACGACGGAAGAGCCGACCTTCGCCCGCCAAGTGATCCGCGTCTCGACCATGGCGCGGATCGGCAATCACGAGGTCGTCCGCGTACGCCCGTTCGTGCGCATCGCCGGCAATCTGTCGCTCACCTTGTCCGACCTGGCGGCCAATATCCCGCCGTTCAATCCGCAGCGGCTGCTCGCCGAGTCCGCGCCCGGCGACGCCACCGTGGCGGACGAGGCGCCGTCGGCGGAGCCGGACGCCGAGGTCGCCTTCGTGATGCGCGACCTCGATCCGATGCTGTCGAAGCTCAAGATCGTGGTGCTCACGCCCAATAACGAAGTCATGGATCGCGTGCGCGAGGCCGCCCAATGGAGCGAGAAAGCCACCAAGAACCTGCCGCTCGCCGCCGACATCACCGGCATCAAGCTCGCCTATGCCGCCCAGGCGACGACCGATCCTTACGCCGGCTTTGCTGCGCGCATCGTGCCCGAGAATATGACGCTGCTGCCGAAGACCACCAATGAGACGACCGGCGGCAATGCCTTTACCGAGCGTGTGCTGCTGGTCAAAAAGGGCGACACCGTCGCATCGATCCTGCGCGATCAGGGAGCGGCACCTGAGCCGATCGCCGCGATCCTCAACGTCCTCGGCCCGCGCGGCGGCGATAGCGGCATTAGGGAAGGCGAGAAACTGCGCCTATTGATGGCGCCGGTGCCCGGCATCCAGGGTCCGCAGCCCATCCGCGTCATCATTGCCAATGACACGACGGTCGAAGCGGTGGTGGCATTGTCCGACACCGGCAAGTACGTCGCCGTCGACGCCAAGAATTTCGGCGCCGATGTCGCCGACAATTCCGAGGACAATAGCGAGGACAACGACACCCCCGGCGTGACGCTTTATCAAAGCGTTTACGAGACCGCGCTGCGCAATCAAATTCCGCTCCCGATCATCGAAGACCTGGTGCGCATCTACTCCTACGACGTCGATTTCCAACGCAAGGTGCAGCCCGGCGACTCTTTCGAAGTGCTCTACGCCGGCGAAGACGAGACGCCCGCCGCAGACAGCCGCAACGACGTGCTGTTTGCCGCGCTCACCGTGGGCGGCGAAACCAAGAAATTCTACCGCTTCCAGTCGCCTGACGACGGCATCGTCGATTACTACGACGAGAGCGGCAAGAGCGCGAAGAAGTTCCTCGTGCGCAAGCCGGTGGCCGAGGGCATCATGCGCTCACCCTTCGGCATTCGGCGGCATCCGATCCTCGGCTATACCAAGATGCACACCGGCGTGGACTGGGCGGCGCCGTCCGGCACGCCGATCTACGCCGCCGGCAATGGCGTCGTCGAAAAAGCCGGCTGGGAATCGGGCTATGGCAAGTTCGTGCTCATCCGCCACAACAACGGCTACGAGACCGCCTACGGTCATATGAGCGCCTATGCGCGCGGCGTCGAGGAAGGCAAGCGCGTGCGGCAGGGCCAGGTGATCGGCTTCGTCGGCTCAACCGGCCTGTCGACCGGCTCGCATGTGCACTATGAAATCCGCGTCAACGGCCGCTTCGTCGATCCGATGCGCATCAAGCTGCCGCGCGGCCGCGAGCTGCAGGGCCCGATCCTGACCACCTTCGAGCAGGAGCGCGAGCGGCTCGATAGCATCATAGCGCGCAAGCCCTCGCGCGTGGCGACGCGGTAAGCCAAATATCTCGTCACCCTGAGGTAGGAGGCAACGGGTCCGCGCGAAACGCGGCCCAATGGTAAACTCCGCAGGCCTCGAAGGGTGATACCCGTGCCCGTCATCCTTTGAGGCGCGCCAACAGACGCGCACCTCGGGATGACGGTTAGAGGTTCAGTTACGCCGCCTGCGCCAGCTTGCCGTTGAAGGTGAGGCCGTGCTTGCCGGCGGAGATGGCGACTTTCTCGCCGTCCTTGACCTGGCCAGCCAGGATCATCTCGGCGAGCGGGTCCTGCACCGCCTTCTGGATCACGCGCTTCAAGGGCCGCGCGCCATAGGCCGGATCCCAGCCTTTGTCGGCGAGCCATTCGCGCGCGCTCGGCTCGAGCGCGAGCTTAATCTTGCGCTCGTCCAGCAGCCCCTGCAGCCGCTCCATCTGGATGTCGACGATACGGCTCATCTCCGCCTTCTTGAGGCGATGGAACAGGATGATCTCGTCGATGCGATTGAGGAATTCGGGGCGGAACGCCGCGCGCACCACCGCCATCACCTGATCCCTGACCGCATCCGTGTCCTGGCCTTCCGGCTGGTTGACCAAGAAATCGGCGCCGAGATTCGACGTCATCACGATCAAGGTGTTGCGGAAGTCGACCGTGTGGCCCTGCCCGTCCGTCAGACGGCCGTCGTCGAGCACTTGCAAGAGAACGTTGAACACGTCCGGATGCGCCTTCTCGATCTCGTCGAACAGGATGACCTGATAGGGCCTGCGCCGCACCGCTTCGGTGAGCGCGCCGCCCTCCTCATAGCCCACATAGCCCGGCGGCGCGCCGATCAGGCGGGCGACCGCGTGCTTCTCCATGTATTCGGACATGTCGATGCGGATCAGCGCATTCTCGTCGTCGAACAGATAGGCCGCCAAAGCCTTGGTCAGCTCGGTCTTACCGACGCCGGTCGGTCCTAAGAACATGAACGAGCCGATCGGCCGGTTCGGGTCCTGCAGCCCAGCGCGGGCGCGGCGCACCGCGGTTGAGACCGCCTGCACCGCCTCCTTCTGGCCGACGACGCGGTTGCCCAGCTCCTCCTCCATGCGCAGGAGCTTTTCCTTTTCGCCCTCGAGCATCCTGTCGACCGGCACGCCGGTCCAGCGCGACACCACTTGCGCGACGTGATCGGCGGTCACAGTCTCCTCGACCATGGCACCTTTCGCTTCGCTCGCTTCGACCGCCGCAAGCTTCTTCTCGAGCTCGGGAATGCGGCCATAGGCCAATTCGCCGGCGCGCTGGTATTCGCCGCGGCGCTGCGCATTAGCGAGCTCCGCGCGCAAGCCATCAAGCTCGGTCTTGAGCTTCTGCGCCTCCGACAGCTTTTCCTTTTCCGCCTTCCAGCGGCTGGTGATGTCGGCGGATTGCTTCTCCAGCGACTTCAACTCGGCTTCAAGATTCTTCAGCCGGTCCTTCGAGCCGGGGTCGCTTTCCTTCTTCAGCGCCTCCTGCTCGATCTTCAGCCGCACGATTTCGCGGTCGATCGAATCGAGTTCTTCCGGCTTGGAATCGACCTGCATCTTCAACCGCGCCGCCGCCTCGTCGATCAGGTCAATCGCCTTGTCGGGCAGGAAACGGTCGGTGATGTAGCGGTTCGACAGCATCGCCGCGGCGACGATCGCCGAATCGGCGATGCGCACGCCGTGATGCTGTTCGTATTTGTCCTTCAGCCCGCGCAGGATCGAGATGGTGTCCTCGACGGTCGGCTCGGAGACGTAGACCGGCTGAAAGCGGCGGGCGAGCGCGGCGTCCTTCTCCACATGCTTCTTGTATTCGTCGAGCGTGGTGGCGCCGATGCAGTGCAATTCGCCACGCGCCAGCGCCGGCTTGAGCAGGTTCGAGGCGTCCATGGCGCCATCGGCCTTGCCGGCGCCAATCAGCGTATGCATCTCGTCGATGAACAGGATATAGGCGCCGGCTGAGCCAGTTACCTCCTGCAACACGGCCTTGAGCCGCTCTTCGAACTCGCCGCGATATTTGGCGCCGGCGATCATGGCGCCGAGATCGAGCGCGAGCAGCTTCTTGTCGGTCAAGCTCTCCGGCACGTCGCCGTTGACGATGCGCGCGGCCAGCCCCTCGACGATGGCGGTCTTGCCAACACCGGGCTCGCCGATCAGCACTGGATTGTTCTTGGTCCGCCGCGACAGCACCTGGATGGTGCGGCGGATTTCCTCGTCGCGACCGATCACCGGATCGAGCTTACCTTCGCGCGCGGCCTGCGTGAGATCGCGGGCGTATTTTTTTAGCGCGTCATAGGCGTTCTCGGCCGAGGCGGAATTGGCGGTGCGCCCCTTGCGTAGTGCGTTGATCGCAGCGTTCAGGGTCTGCGGCGTGACGCCGGCCTGGCCCAGGATCTTGCCCGCCTCGCTGTCCTTCTCCAGCGCGAGCGCGAGCAGCAGCCGCTCGACGGTGACGAAACTGTCGCCGGCCGTCTCGCCGGCTTTCTCGGCCGCGGCGAACACGCGCGCGGTTGCGGGCGCAAGATAAATCTGCCCGGCGCCGCCGCCGGATACTTTGGGCAGCTTGCCGAGCGCACCTTCGACCGCCTTCAGGGCCTGGCGCGAATTGCCGCCGGAGCGGTCGATCAGCCCTGCGGCGAGCCCTTCAGGGTCGTCGAGCAGGACCTTGAGCAGATGTTCGGGGGTGAATTGCTGATGGCCCTCGCGCAGAGCCAGCGACTGGGCGGACTCGATAAAACCGCGCGCGCGGTTCGTGTATTTGTCGAAATTCATGCCTCACTCCCTCGGCCCGTTGCGGCGCCGGTTGATCGCGAGTCCCAAGAAGGCGGCCCGCCCGCCATTATGTGGGTGTCGTTGGTCGAGTTTGAAGAGCCCGTCCGCTTGGTTAAGGTGCATGATACCGCCGTTTGGCGGCCAGAACGCGCTCAAAACTGATGCCAAGCCAAGCCGTTATCGAGGCCATTTACCGTTACCCCGTGAAGGGGCTTTCACCGCAGCAGATCAAGCGGGCGCAGCTGTCGCCCGGCCAGACCCTGCCGGCCGACCGGCTCTATGCCATCGAGAACGGCCCCTGCGGCTTTGTCGCCGCCGCGCCGGCCTATTTCCCAAAAATCCGCTTCCTGATGCTGATGCGTAACGAGCGGTTGGCCGCACTGCGAGCCGATTACGATGAGGCGAGCCATACACTGACGGTCACATGGGACGGTCGCGAGGCCGCGCGCGGCGACCTGCGCACCGAGGACGGCCGCGCGGCGATCGAGCAGTTTTTCGCAACCTATTGCGCCGACGAGCTGCGCGGGCCGCCGAAGGTGCTGTTCGGCGCAGGGCACAGTTTCTCGGACGTGGCGAAGAAAGTCGTCTCGATCATCAACCTTGCTTCGGTAGCGGCAGTGGAAAACGCCGCCGGGGCGCCGGTCGATCCGCTGCGCTTCCGCGGAAATCTCTATGTCACCGGCTGGCCGGCCTGGCATGAGTTCGACCTGCTCGAGCGAGAGCTCACCGTCGGCGCGGCCCGGCTGAAAGTGGTCAAGCGCATCGTCCGCTGCGCGGCGACCGAGGTCGATCCGGCAACCGGCATCCGCGACTTGCCCATTCCGCGCACGCTGATGGACAATTTCGGCCACGCCGACTGTGGCGTTTACGCCGAGGTCATTGCGGGCGGCGAGATCGCAATTGGCGACGCCATAAAAGAAACGGCCGGCGCATAGGCCGGCCGTTTCACGCTTTGCAGATTCGTCGGTAATCAGCCGTTCGGCAGCACGTAGGCCGCAATTCGGCTGCGCGGATAAACCGCTTCCGCCGTTGTGTGATTGTGATTGCCGGAGATGATGATCGGGTTGCCGTTGGCGTCGATGCCGCTGACCACCCCGACATGACCGCCGCCGCGGCGGCCCATCACGGCGATGGCGCCGACCTGCGGGCCGGCGATGCGCGTACCGTAGTGCTCATAGCCGAGCGCGAGGTTGCCGCCGCCCGGATGGCCGGTGCGCCGGAGCACTAGGTCCATGAACGCACCGCACCACAGGCTGCGGCGGCTGGTCGGATTGGTGCCGATATATTTGCGCGCCTCGGACACCAGGTCGTTGCTGGTGTCGCCCCCATAGGCGGAGTTCGCATGCGACTGCGCCAACGCGCGCGCCTCAGCCAGCGACCGGCGGCCATGGCGGCGGCTGCGACCGACATTGTCGGCAATTTCGTTTTGCACATTCACCATCGGCTGCCCGACTGCCGCGGCGCGATGCCGATGGTGGTGGACGGGCTTCGCTACGGCTGAAGTTGCGAGTGCCGCAACCGCCGCCGAGCACACTAATACCATTACCCGCTTCTGATTAAGTCTCATCAGCTCTAGTCCCCTTTCATCAAAGAAATGCACCCGAAATCGACAGAGTCGACATCGGATGCGCGGCCTAAACGCCGGCGACTTGTGGCAATATCGTGATCAGCACAAGGTCATTTGATGATTTGCATAGCTGGTATTACTCATTAAAACTTAGGGCGAAGCACTTATACGCTGATTCAGCACTGCAACACTTATTTTTTCTGTCAAATACAGAAAAACACTGATCTAATACTTAGTCGCAAAGTTGTCGTGCAGTTGCGGGGAAGTTAAAATTGCTGCGCCGCCATTTGGCGCCGGTTAACGATGCCGGCCGCTGGCTCAGTCTTTGCGGCTGAGCAGAAACACTGCCTGCTCGCCGAACAGGTTCCAGAACCACCAGGGCGCGTTAAGGCGTAGCGGGCTACCCCAGGCGTTAAGGGCCACCGCCTTCTCCATCTTCACCCCGATCTCGCTGCAGAGCTGGACGAAATCCTTGATGGTGCAGTGGTGGATATTGGGCGTGTCGTACCAGCTGTAGGGAAGCATATTGGTCCGCGGCATGTGCCCGGCGAACAAGAGCTGCAGCCGCACCCGCCAGTGCCCGAAATTGGGGAACGACACCACCGCGCGCCGGCCAATGCGCAGCATGTGCTCGAGCACCAGGCGCGGGTGGCGCGTCGCCTGCAGGGTCTGCGACAGGATCACGTAGTCGAAGGCGTCGTCCGGATAATCGGCCAGGTCGGTATCGGCGTCGCCTTGGATCACGGCGAGCCCCTTGGCCACACATTCGTTGACGCCCTCACGCGACAGCTCGATGCCGCGCCCGTCGACGCCGCGCGTCTCGGCAAGCAGCCGCAGCAGCTCGCCGTCGCCGCAGCCGACGTCGAGCACCTTGGCGCCGCGCTCCACCATCTCGGCGACCAGCACCAGGTCGACGCGTGCGCCTCCATTGGCACGCGCGATCTCGGCAGCATTGCTCATGGTGTCGGCTTTCCGGCAAGCCCGCGCGCCTTGCCGGCGCCGTCGAGGAAGCCGCGCACGATGGCAAACAATTCCGGCTCGTCGAGCAGGAAGGCATCGTGCCCTTTGTCGGTGACGATCTCGGCGAAGGAGACGCGCGCGCCGGCCGCGTTGAGCGCATGCACGATGGCGCGCGACTCAGAAGTCGGAAACAGCCAGTCACTGGTGAACGAGATCACACAGAAGCGCGTGGGCGAATTCTTGAACGCGTTGGCGACCAGCCCGTCGTAATCGGCGGCGAGGTCGAAATAGTCCATGGCGCGCGTGAGATAGAGATAGGAATTGGCATCAAACCGCTCGACGAAGGAAATGCCCTGGTGGCGCAAATAGGATTCCACCTCGAAATCGGCGTCGAACGAGAAAGTGGGATTGTCGCGGTCTTGGAACTTGCGGCCGAATTTCCGGTGCAGCGCTGCGTCGGACAGATAGGTGATGTGCGCGCCCATGCGCGCGACCGCGAGGCCGCGGCGCGGATTGGCGCCTTCCAGAAGATAACGGCCGCCACGCCATTCCGGATCGGCCATGATGGCTTGCCGGCCGACCTCGTGGAACGCGATGTTCTGCGCCGAATGACGGGTGGCAGAGGCGATCGGCAGTGCGGAGAAGACGCGCTGGGGATAGGAAGCCGCCCATTGCAGCACCTGCATGCCGCCCATCGAGCCGCCAGCCACCGAGAACAGCGTCTCGATGCCAAGGTAGTCGAGCAGCATGGCCTGCGCGCGCACCATGTCGCGGATGGTGATAACGGGAAACTCCAGGCCCCACGGCTTGCCGGTCTTTGCATTGGTCGAGGATGGGCCGGTACTGCCCATGCAGGCGCCGATAACGTTGGGACAGATCACGAAATAGCGTTCGGTGTCGATCGGCTTGCCCGGCCCGACGATCGTTTCCCACCAACCGCCCTTGCCGGTGACCGGATGCTCGCTCGCCACGTGCTGGTCGCCAGTGAGCGCATGGCACACCATCACCGCATTGCTGCGCTCGGTATTGAGCGTGCCGTAGGTGTTATAGGCGATCTGGAACGGCGAAAGCTCGGCGCCGGCATCGAGCTTGAGCGGCGCGTCGGCGCCGAAGCGCACGACAAGCGAGTCGCGCGGCTCGTCCGCCTCGCGCCCGCGGTCTTCGCCTCGTATTGTATCACTCAGCGGCTGAACATCGACCATCGCAATCCCGGGCCCTGCAGGAAACCTCACAAACCAACACCGGGATCGGGCCATTAAAAAACCGGCCTGAACTGGTGTTCGGCCGGGATCGAAACTGTCCCCGGCCTGTTTAGCGAGTTGTTTAGCGTGGCTGCAAGCCGGCCGGCTCAAATGACCACGGAACGTGGCGCATAGTTAGTCCCCGCCGATCCTTCCGTCAAGCCAGGGCTCCGCTCGCGACTGGTCATGCCGGACACTCGCCTCTACCGCCGGCCGTGCAAAGCCTTGTGTTGGGCATCGGCGTCTTTAGAACTGTGTCCCATAGAGCTGTATCATGTGCGAAGGCATGGATGCCGGGTCTTCGCCGGTCGAAGGGTTGTCGGCGCAACTTTGCCGGAGGATGCTTCGGCCCGCGGCGCGACCGGCGCCACGACGGAAGAGTTGAGTGATGAGCAAGCCACCTCAAGCACCCTCGCTGGACGATCTGCGCAAGGAGATCGACCGGATCGACGAGAACATGCACCGGCTCCTGATGGAGCGCGGCGAGATCATCGACCGGCTGATCGCGGTGAAGAAGAGCCAGGAGACCGGCTCGGCCTTCCGCCCGGCGCGCGAGGCCGACATGATGCGCCGGCTGGTCAAGCGGCACAAAGGCATCCTGCCGCTCGACACCGCCGAGAGCATCTGGCGGGTCATTATTTCGACCTTCACTTACGTGCAGGCGCCGTTTTCGGTGCATGCCGACCTCTCGGCCGGCGACGCCTTGATGCGCGATTCCGCGCGCTTCCATTTCGGCTTTACCGTTCCCTTCGTCGCGCATATGGGCGCCGCCGCGGTGGTGGAGGCGGTGTCGTCCTCGAAAGGCGATCTCGGTCTGGTGCCCGCGTTCGCGGTGCCGGCCGCCGGCGCCTGGTGGAGCGCGCTCGAATTCGACGCGGCACCCAAGATCATCGCCCGGCTGCCCTTCGTCGAGCGGCCCGATCACCCGGCCGGTCTGCCGGTGTTCGTGCTCTCGCGCGTCGCGCCCGACGCCATGGCGACGGACGCCGCGGTGTGGAGCGTGCGCGTGTCTGGCTGGGGCGTGGGCGCGGCGCAGGCACTCTCCGCATTGGCCGATTTCATCGCCGTGCCCGACCGCGCTTTCGACGGCGCCGCGCTGCTGATCACCCTGCCCAAGGGCGTGACCCTGGAGACGATCAGCGCGGCCCTAGTCAAGGCCGGGGCCACGGTTCGTTCGGCGGCTCTCGTCGGCAGCCACGCGACCCGCTATACGATTGGCGCTGAAAAGACCTGACTTACTGGAATACTGCTGATGACCGCCAACCGACCGCAACCGCGCCCCGGCGTCCTCGACATCGCTCCTTACGTCCCTGGCAAGAGCAGCGCGCCGGGCGTCGCCAAGGTATTCAAGCTGTCCTCCAACGAGAGCCCGTTGGGGCCGAGCCCGAAGGCGATCGCCGCCTATCGCGCGGTCGGCGAGCATCTGGAAGACTATCCGGATGGCGCGGCCTCCGCATTGCGAGAGGCGATCGGCGAGGTTTTCGGACTGGACCCAGCGCGCATCGTCTGCGGCGCCGGTTCCGACGATCTGCTCAATCTGCTTGCGCGCGCCTATCTCAAGGACGGCGACGAGGCGATCCACGCCACGCACGGCTTCTTGGTCTATCCGATCGCCACACTCGCGGCCGGGGCCAAGCCGATCGTGGCGCCGGAAACGAATTACACCGTCAGTGTCGACGCCATGCTCAAGGCGGTGACGCCGAAGACCAAGGTCGTTTTCCTGGCCAATCCGAACAATCCGACCGGGACCTACATTCCCTTCGACGAGGTCAAGCGCCTGCACAGGGGCTTGCCGCCGCATGTGCTGCTCGTGCTCGACGCGGCCTATGCCGAATACGTACAGCGCAACGACTACGAGTCCGGCATCGAGCTAGTGGCGACGTCGGAAAACGTGGTGATGTGCCGCACCTTCTCCAAAATCTACGCGCTGGCCGCGCTGCGGCTCGGCTGGATGTACGGGCCGCCGCACGTGGTGGACGCGATCAACCGCATCCGCGGACCGTTCAACGTCAACGCCCCGGCAATCGCCGCCGGCATTGCGGCGATCCGCGACACGGCGCACGTCGAGCGTTCGCGCGAGCACAACACCCGCTGGCTCGCCTGGCTCACCGAAGAGATCGACAAGCTCGGGCTCGAGGTCACGCCGAGCGTCGGCAATTTCCTGCTCATCCACTTCCCTGAGGGCAAGGGCCGAACCGCCAAGGATGCCGATGCCTTCTTGACCCAACGCGGGCTGATCATGCGTCAGGTCGGCGTCTACAAGCTGCCCAACGCATTGCGCATGAGCGTCGGCACCGAGGAAGCAAACCGGCTGGTGGTGCGAGCCTTGGCGGAGTTCCTGGGGAAGCCGGCGTGAGCAAGAAGCTATTCAACCGCCTGGCGCTGATCGGTGTCGGACTGATCGGCTCCTCGATCGCGCGCGCCGCCCGCGCGCAAGGCGCCGTGGGCTCGATCGTGGCCACCGCGCGCTCGGCGGCGACGCGCAAGCGCGTGGCCGAGCTCGGCCTCGCCGATCAGATGGTGGAAAGCAACGCCGCCGCGGTCGAAGGCGCGGACCTCGTCATCGTCTGCATTCCGGTCGGCGCCTGCGGTGCGGTGGCCGCCGAAATCGGCGCGCATCTGGCCCCCGGCGCCATCGTTTCCGACGTCGGCTCGGTCAAGGGCGCGGTGGTGCGCGACATGAGCCCGCATCTGCCTGACACCGTGCATTTCGTACCGGCGCATCCGGTGGCCGGCACCGAATATTCCGGCCCCGATGCCGGCTTTGCAGAATTGTTCGTCAACCGCTGGTGCATTTTGACGCCGCCGGAAGGCACCGACGCCGCGGCGGTCGAAAAGCTTGCCGCGTTCTGGCGGCTGTTCGGCGCCAATGTGGAAACGATGACGGCCGAGCACCACGACCTGGTGCTCGCCATCACTAGCCATCTGCCGCATCTGATCGCCTACACCATCGTGCACACCGCCGACGAATTGCAGACGGTGACGCGCTCGGAGGTGCTCAAGTTCTCCGCCGGCGGTTTCCGCGATTTCACCCGCATCGCCGCGTCCGATCCGACCATGTGGCGCGACGTGTTCCTCGCCAACAAGGACGCGGTCTTGGAAATGCTCGGCCGTTTCAACGAGGACGTGGCGGCGCTGACCAAGGCGATCCGGCGCGGCGATGGCGAGGCCCTGTTCGAGCATTTCACGCGCACGCGCGCGATTCGCAAGGGCATCGTCGATATTGGCCAGGATTCGCCCTCACCCGATTTCGGCCGCCCGCATTCCGGGCTCGCGCCGCTGCCGAAGCCCTACGCTGCCGAAAGCGATTAGCGACGGAACGGTCAAATCGTGTGTTGGTTCGCCAGCGAGCCGACGATGCGGCCGATATGCGCGATATGGGTCGCCATCGCCTGGATTTGATGCTCGATATTCTTGATGCGGGCGTCCTGCTCCAACAGCAGCGCTCCATGGTCGTAATGGTCCCGCATCGCGAACGGCGCCCCGCACTTGGCACATTGCACCAAGAAGACCCGCTGCTTGCCGCCGACGTCGCCTTCGCGCAGCTCGAACGATGTGTTCTGGCAGTGGGGGCAGGTGGTATTGGCCACGATTGACCTCCTCAGTTCGTATCTGGCTTTGCCGGAGGCTCTAGCACACGCATCCTTCAGGATTGGTTGCGGGCAGCGTTAAAACAGCGCCGGCGTATCGCCGATACGGATCGGCCCCAGGAATACCGCACCGTCATCGAAGCGCAGCGGCAGCGTCACGGCGCGCTTGCCTTCCAGCACGGTCTGCTGGCCGAGAATCGTGAGGCCGAGCGCAAAATTGGTGTTGGTGGCCTGTCGCCGCGCGACCCCGCCGAGGCCGGGCAGCAGGCGATCGAGCGCGCCGGCCATCTTGTCCATATCGGGCGAGGCCTGCACCGCCGGCCCGGCATTGATGGAGGCGAGAAAGGACTCGAGGCCGGCGACGGTGACGCGCAATTGCCCCTCGAGCCGGCCATTGGCGTTGAGCGCCAGGTTGCCGTCGCCGACTGCGATGGTATCGCTTTGCTGTACGCGCGCCTGCGTGATGTCGATGCGTCCGCCCGCCGCCTGTATTTCGCGGAAACGCGCCGGCCACGGCTTGGGCGAGAAATCGTTCAAGCCGCGCAGCACGGCAGTGATATCCGCGTCGAGCGGGTGCGCCGCGGCCGGATGCAAGGCGGGCACCGCCGCCTGGCGCAAGCGCGTGACGATCTCGATCACCGGATGGTCGCTCGCCGTGCCGCCGACTAGGCGGCCATGCAGTTCGATGCGATTGGCGTGCAACAAGTCCTGCGGCGCGCCGCCGCTCACACGATCGAGCACCAGACCGTCGAATACCAGCGACACCCGTTGCGGCGCCGCCGGCGTGCCCCGCACGCTCGACTGGCCAAGCTTCCAATTCGCCACAATGGAGGGCGGCTTGCCCGGATCGGCGATGCTGAGCGGGCCGCGGAATTCGGTGATCAGTAGCTCGGGGTCATACACCTGCGCAGCGACCAACAGGCCGGCGGTCCTGATCTCCACCGGCGGCTGATTGCTGCGGAATACGGCGGAAGCGTTGTCGCAATCAACCTCGATGCGGAACGGGTAGCCGCCGATCGACTGTGTGCCGCAATTGTAGATGCGGCCGGCCTTGGCCTCGCGCGCACGCCAGCCGGCGATGGCGACCTCGGCGCGGCCGGCGGCGTAGTGCCAGAACCAACTCCAGCCGCCGATCAGCGCGACGAAGAGAACGAGCATGCCGATGTAGCGCCGGTTGCGCTGGCGCGCGGAACGGCTTTGTGTGGATCGTTTTGCCATCGCCGCTGTTCACACCTGCCGAATGCGGCGTTTCTGCGCCTTCACGCCCGCCGGCCGGCGCAAGGGTTGCGCTGGGCAATGCGGCCTGTTACGCGAGCGCAAGTCGCCGGGCCCTGTCAACCGCATGGGGCAAATCCAGCCTTTCATGAGCAAGAAACGCAAGCAAAGCGGCGGAGATCTGTGGGTTTTCGGCTACGGATCGTTGATGTGGCGGCCGGGATTCGATTTCCTTGAGCGACGCATCGCCCGCCTGGTCGGCGCCCACCGCGCTCTGTGCGTCTATTCCTTCGTGCATCGCGGCACACCGGAGAAGCCGGGTCTGGTGCTCGGGCTCGACCGCGGCGGCAATTGCCGCGGCATCGCCTACCGGGTGGCGGCGGCAAAACGCGAAGGCACCATCGACTATCTGCGCGCGCGCGAACAGGTCACCGAAGTCTATCGCGAGACGCAGCGCTCGGTCTGGCTCGACGACGATCCGCAGCAAAGCGTGCATGCGCTGTGCTACGTGGTCGACCGCGGCCACCGGCAATATGCGGGGCAACTCACGCTCGCCCAGCAATTGCATTTCGTGCGGCAGGGGCACGGCCGTTCCGGCGCCTGCCGCGATTACGTGCTGGCCGCGGTTGAGGAACTGGAAGCGTATGGCTTTCGCGACAAGGCCCTGCATCGCCTAGCCGGGCAGCTCAAGGGCAGCCACGAGACGGCGACGGCTTGAGCCGAACACACGAAAATTGCTGGCGCACGAAATGGCTCAACCGGCCGCCTTGCTTTTTGCCTCCGCGATCAGCCGTGCGGTCGCTGCCTCGATGTCGTGTTGTAGGCGCTGGAGAAATTCGTCCTTGTCGAGGCCAGGGGCGATCGGATCGAGGATCTCCACCAGCACCGTGCCCGGCAGCCGGCGGAACGAGCGCCGCGGCCAGAACAGGCCGGAATTGAGCGCGATCGGCACGCAGGGCACGCCCTCGGCGGCGTAAAGCTGCGCCACGCCGTATTTGTAGCGCGGCTCGGCGCCGACCGCGCGCCGCGTGCCTTCCGGAAAAATGACGAGTTGGCGATTGTGCGAGAGCTCCATGCGAGCGCGCTCAGTCATCTTGGTCAGCGCCTGCGAGCCGGCGCCGCGATCAACCGGCACCATGCGGCCCTTGATCGTGAACCAGCCGAAGATCGGGATCCATTGCAGTTCGCGCTTGATGATAAAGGTCGGATTGTCGAACAGCCACAACAGCGCGAAGGTCTCCCACGCCGACTGGTGCTTGGCCGCGACAATGATCGGGCCGGGCGGAATTTTCTCGCGCCCCCTGATCTCGTAATCGACGCCGGCGATGAGGCGCAGCAGCACGAGATTGCAGCGGCCCCACGTCTTCGCCACTTTTAGAATGGCGCGGTAGGGCATGAAGAAGGTCGGCAGCGCGGCGATCAGCCAGATCGCCGTGTTCAGGTAGAACAGCGCGTTGAAGGCGAGCGAGCGAAGCAGAATCACGGCCGGCGCTCCATCACGCAGTATCCGTGTCGAAATGCATGCGCACCAGCGCGAACAGATACTTCAGATATTCGCCGAATAACAGGCGCACGGTTTCGAAATCCGACCACCACGGCTGGTCCTTCATCTTCGGCGAGATCACTGGAAAGGGAACCAGTGCGACGTCGGGCAATTGATGCTCGAGCTCGGCCATGGCGCGCGGCATGTGCCAGTTCGAGGTGACCACGATCAGCGAGTTGAAATTGTGCTCGCGCGCCCAGCGTTTAGTTTCCAGCGCGTTGCCGAAGGTGTTGAGCGCGGAGCGGTCGAGGTCGATACAGCAGGCGAAATATTTGGTGTAGACCGGGGTCAGCCGCGCGATCTCTCTTGCGCGCGTGTCGCGGTGCACTCCGCTGATGAGGAGCCGCTTGCCGTGCTCGGTCGCGAGCAACTCGATCGCATCGGGAATTCGAGCAGCGGCGCCGGTGAGCACCACGATGCCGTCGGCATTGCGGTCGAGCGCCACCTCCTCGCTGGGAATCTTCAGCACGAACCAGCAGAAGCCGACACCCAGCAGCACGGCGCCGACCGCGCCGGCGGCCATGGTGAGAAAACCGATGATACGCGCGAGACTGGCGAACATGTCAATCGATGGTACTGAGCGTCCGGTTCACCGTATGCCGGGAGGTCGCCGCCGTCACCAACGCGATCAGCACGATCTGGCCGAGCACCGCCAAATAGCCGGCAAGGCCGATGGAGAACGACCCAAACAGGGCGGCGGTCTCTTCCGCGCCGGGCGTCGCGGCAAACCAACCGCTGATGAGGCCGGCGACCGCGAACAGCACGATGGCGACGCCGCCGCCGATCGCGCCGCCCTGCAGGCCGAGCAGGAGGAAGTGCCGCTGGAAACGCCCGGCGATGAAGCCATTCTTGGCGCCGACGAAATGCAGCACCTCGATTACCGGCTTGTTGGTCGCCATGGCGCCGCGCGTGGCGAAGGTGACCGAGAGCATGGTGGCGGCGATCACCAAGAGCAAAATCGTCACGCCCGCGGCAACGGCGGTGCCCGCCATCGCGCGCATGCGGTCGATCCAGCCGCGATGATCGTCGAGGGTGGCGCCCGGCACTTGCTCGGCCAGCATGCGGCGCAGTTGCAGGATGTCGGGCACAGCACCGCGCGCAATCTTGACCACGATGAGCCGCGGCACCGGCAATTCATCGAGCGTGAGCCCGCTGCCGAGCCAAGGCTCCAGCAGTTTGGAGGATTCCGCCTTCGAATAGATGCGCACCTCGCCGATGCCGGGAAAGGAGCGCGCGGCGGTCGCCGCCTTATCGGCGGCGGCATCGAGATCGCGGCCGGGCGCCGGGATGATCTGGATGGTCACCTCGCGCGCCACGTCGGACTGCCATTCGCTTGCCGCGCGGGCGATGAGCATCACCGCACCGGTGGTGAGCGAAGCAAGGAAGGTCATGATGGCGACGACCGCGATCAGCGCGCGCCCGGAGATCGAATTGCGCGGCACCAGCGGCGTATCGAAACGCGGCAGCGGACCGGCCGGCGGGCGCGGCGCGATCATCTCCTCTCTCGCCAACTCGGCCATCGAATGTCCTTTGCGCGTGATCTTGTCCAAAAGGCGATGCCTTCTCTGCCGAACCGTGCGCGCCTCAGTCGTAAATATGCAGCCGGCCCTCGTGCAGCACCAGCCGCCGCGCATCGTACTGATCCATCAGCGCGATGTCGTGCGTGGCGATCACCACCGAGGTGCCGGATTTGTTGAGCTCGATGAACAGCCGCAACAGCCGCTGCGCGAGGCTCGGATCGACGTTGCCCGTAGGCTCGTCGGCGAGCAGCAGTTGCGGGCGCGCGATCACCGCGCGCGCGATCGCGGCGCGCTGCTTCTCGCCGCCGGAGAGCACCGGCGGCAGTGCCCACATGCGCTCGCCAAGGCCGACCCAATTGAGCAGCTCGATCACCTCATCGCGGTAGCTGTCTTCGCGCCGGCCCATCACGCGCAGCGGCAGCGCGACATTCTCATAGGTTGTCATGTGGTCGAGCAGACGGAAATCCTGGAACACAATGCCGATGCGGCGGCGCAGGGTCGCCACCGCATCCCTCGACAGGGTGGCGACGTCGTGGCCAAATTGGGTGATCAGCCCGCGCGTCGGCTTGAGCGACAGGAACAACAGGCGCAGCAGCGAGGTCTTGCCGGCGCCGGACGGACCGGTGAGGAACTGGAAGGAATGCGGCTCGATCCGGAAGGTGAGATCACGCAGGACCTCCGGCCCCAGACCGTAGCGCAAGCCGACGTTCTCGAATCGGACCACACCCCTCTCCGAAAAATTCCCTTCGACCCTGTGGAACGATCCTGGCCGACCCGGCCGCGGCGCCGTCCCAGAAGTCATCCGCGGCCACGGTTTTGGTTAAGAACTGCGCTTTTACAGCATTATCGGGGCATCGCCAGCGCGAAAGGGCGGCCAAAGCGGCCTATCCCCTGATCCGCTGAAAACGCGTCATAGTTTCCAATCCATTAACGGTCGGCTGCTAGGTTCTCTCGGCGAACCGGCTCCCGCTGCCCATGCTCATTGTCTGTCCTAGCTGCGCCACCTCCTACATGATCGACCAGGCCGCCCTTGGCCCGGCTGGGCGTACGGTGCGCTGCGCCCGTTGCAAGACCTCCTGGTTCGCCGGCGGCCCCCAGCCGGTGCCCGAATTGACCGCGCCGGCCGCCAGCGCGGTCGCGCAATCGCCGCTGCCATCGGCGCCAACCCCTCCCGCCAAATCCGCACCGCCAGGCCCGCCGGCCGCCGAGGAGGCGTCGCAGCCGGCTGAGGCGGCGGCGGAGCCGGTCGCTATCGCCGATGCACCGCCGCTGGTGCCGCCGGTCGACCCGCCGGCAACCCCTGTGGATGTCGCCAGCGACGACGAGAACGAAGGGGCCGAAAGCTTCGACACCCGCCGCCAATGGCTGCAGGCGCGTCGTAGGCAATCGCGCCGCTCCTCGCGCTGGACCGCGCTCGTCCTCGTGCTTGCCGCCTGCAACGTGGCGCTTATCGGCGCACGCAATGAAGTGGTGCGCTACCTGCCGCAAACAGCCTCGCTGTTCGCGGCGATCGGCCTGCCGGTCAATCTGCGCAATCTCAAATTCGAGGACGTCAAGCTATCGACCGAGGCCGACGGCAACGTCAACATGCTGAGCGTCCAGGGCGCCATCGCCAGCGAAGCCGGCAAGCCGGTCGCGGTGCCGCGCCTACGTTTCGCCCTGCGCAATGCAATCGGCCAGGAGGTCTATACCTGGACCATGCAGCCGCCGCACAGCATCCTCGATCCCGGCGAACGGCTGCCATTCCGCAGCCGCATCCCGGCACCAAAAGTCGACGCCGCCAACGTGATGGTGCGCTTCTTCACCGAGCAAGACGCAGGAGCCAAATAGAGCATGGCCAAAATCCTGGTCGCCGAAGACGATGATGTGGTCCGCGAACTGGTGATCCGCGCGCTCAACGAGGAGGGTCATGAATTGACCGCCGCCCCCGACGGCGCCGCCGCGCTCGAGGCGTTGACCCGAGAGAACGGCGACTTCGACCTCTTGCTCTCCGACGTGAAGATGCCGGTCATGGACGGCATTGTGCTCGCGCTCGCTGTCGGCCGCGATCATCCGGACGTCGCCATCATGCTGATGACCGGCTTTGCCGACCAGCGCGAGCGCGCGCATGGGCTCGACGCGCTTGTGCACGACGTCATCGTCAAGCCGTTCTCGGTCGATCAGATCAAGGTCGTCGTGCGCGAGGCGCTAGTGCCCCGGCATTAGATCGACGGGCGGCGCGGGACAATCAAAAATCCTTCAGCAGCCGCTCGATGTAATCGAGCTCCGTCTGCGGGCGGTAGCTCTCGCCGTAGCGCTTGCGCAGCTCTTCCAGGATGCGGCGGGCGCGCTGGGCGTCGATCTCGCCCGGCACTTTCACCGTGACATCGTCGCCATATTCGCGGCCGCGCATCGGCCGGCCGAGCGGGTCGGTGTCCTGCTCGGCGCGCGGCCGGCCGTTGCGGCCAGGCTGGCCAGGACCCGGGCCCATGCCGCTCTGCTGCATCGACTGCGCCAGCCCCTGCGCGCCCTTGCGCATGGCCTCCAGCGCGCGGCCCTGGCTGTCGACGGCGCTGTCGGCGTCGCCCTGACCGAGTTCGCCTTCCGCCTCGCCCATGGCCTCGCCCGCGCTGCCGAGCTGATCCATCTGGTTGTCGCTTTGGCCCTGTCGGTTCTGGCTCGGATTGCCGAGGCCATGCTGACGCAGTTGCTCGAGCAGCTTGTTGAGCCGGTCGCGCAGCCCCTGCTGATCCTGACGCAGGTCGCCGAACTGCTGCTGATCCTGGCCGTCCGGCTGGCGTTGGCGATCACGCCGCGCGTCCTGGCCCTGCTTGAAGGTCTTGTCGCGCAACTGCTGCTGCTTGCGGATCATGTCGGAGAGCTCGTCGAGCGCAGACATCATGTCGTCGTCGCCCTGATCGCCTTGCGCGCCCGGGCGCGCCATCTGCAGGTTCTCGAGCATCGACTGCATCTCGTCGAGCAGCCTCCGCGCCGCGTCCCGGTTGCCCGAACGCGCCAGATTTTCCAGCCGGTCGAGCATGTTGTTGAAATCGCGCTCGCTCAGCATGCGCGTGTTGCGGTCGAGCGGTCGCGTGAGCGCTTGCGGATTCTTGCGCATCTCCTCCGCCAGCGTCTGCAGGTACTTGTCCATAGCGGCGCGCAACTGGTCCATCAGCTTCTTGAGCTCTTCGTCGCTGGCACCGCGCTCAAGCGCCTGACGCAACGCATCCTGCGCCTGACGCAGCGCCTGCTCGGCTTGCGAGACGCTGCCGTCCTCAAGCTGCAGCGCCATGTCCCACAGGCGCGCCACCACCTCGCGCAACTGATCGTCCGTCTTGGCATGATCGAGATCGTGATAGATCGCGCGCAAGCCGAGATAGACAGACGCCTCGGGCGTGAATTTCTCCGGCGCGAGAGAAAGCGCGTCGAGTGCCGCGAGCACTAAAGGCTTGGCATTGGCATCGAGCGCCAGAATGCGGCGCTGCTCGATCAAGGCGCGCGCGAGCGGCTTGACGAAGACGCGCTCGGGCAGCGCGAACTCGGCGGGCTGGCTGCGGCCTTCGTTGCCAGCCTCGTCGCGAGCAACCAGCGTCGCCGCTACCTTGGCGCCAGCCCACGGATGCTCGGAGAGGTCGCGCGTCGTCTGTGCCGCGCCCGAGCGGGTGCGCGCCTGCGGCAGGCTGAGCGGGAATTCCGGCGCCTTGAACAGCGGATGCGCGTTCGACGGCGCGTCATCGTCCTTGAGCTCGAATTCGGTATGCGCTTCGACCACGCCGTAGTCGTCTTCCATCTTGTAATCGAACCGCAGCGAACCGCGCGCCTGCCGTTCCGGGTCCTTGATCCACTCGATGCTCGGCGCGCGGTCGGGAATCGCGCTGAAGGTCCAGGTCAGATCGCTGCCGACGCCCTGCAAGGTCGCCGAGCCGTCGCTCTTGATCGCAAAGCGCCGCTCCTCGCTGCCTGCCGGCAAAACCGCGTGCGCATCCGGCGGCACCGGTTCGAGGCCGCCCTTGCGGGCGACGTCGAAATGCACATTGCCGCTCGCGCGGATCACCAATTGGCTGCCCGCCGGTACCGCGACCGGCGTCGCGGCTTGCGTAGCTTCCCCCGGGCGCAGGCCGGCCAGCATGACCGGCGGCCGGCCGGTATAGTTCGGCGGCGTCACCCAGGCGTCGATGCGGAAATTGGGCGGCGCCACCACGCCGCGCCAGTCGAAGGCGGCGGTGATGCGCTTGATGTGCTCGCCGTCGGCGGCGAAGAAGCTCGCCACCACAAGAATAAGCACTAGCGCGCGCAGCGCCATCGGATCGCGCCGGGCGAGCCGCGGCGCCGGCCATCCGGCTTTCAGCTTGCGCGCCGAGAGGAGCGCGCGCTCGACATGCGCACGCCAGAGCGCCTGCGCGACCGGATCGCGCTGATTGGCAGCGATCTCGTCATTGACCGCGGTGGCCGGCCGATGCGCTTCACTGCTGTTGCGGTCGAGCCGGCGCAGGCCCTCGGCAACGCTGGGCAGCCGCAGCATGGCCAGCGGCAGCGCCGCGATGACGGTCGCCAGCGCAAAAACGATCAAGCCGATGGCGCGCGCGAGCGGCGGCAGCACCAGCCACAGGCCAGCCCAGGAAAACGCCAGGAACAGGCCGAGTGCGGCCGCCAAAATGGCCAAGGCCGGCCACAGCCGTTCCCACAACAGGCTGCCGCGCGCGCGCTTGAGCACCCGCGCGAGCATAAGCCGCGTCGGCTGTTCCTGCTGCTTTGGCTGCTCGTTCAAATCGTCCACAAGCCGCTCCGTCGCCCGGGGCTCCGGCGATTCACTAGGCACAGGCTACCACAGCCACCCCGCAGGCAAATCCCGGCCAGGCGGGGTTTTATGCGCCTAAAGCCAATCCGGCATGCGATCGAGCGCGATTAATTGGTCAACTTCAAGGCGGGGGCGCACCAGCGCCCATTGCGCGTCCTTGACCAGCACTTCCGGCACCAGCGGCCGCGTATTATAGGTACCGGCCTGCACCGCGCCATAGGCGCCGGCCGACATCACCGCCAGCAGGGTGCCGGGCTTGGGCTCCGGCATGTCGCGATTGCGCGCGAGGAAATCGCCGCTCTCGCACACCGGACCGACCACGTCGGCCTTGATGCGGCGCGCGCCAGCGGCAGGCTCGGCCACCGGCCAGATCTCGTGATGCGCGTCATACAGCGTCGGGCGAATGAGATCGTTCATGGCGGCGTCGACCACGACGAAATGCTTGGCATCACCATGCTTCACGAACAGGACGCGTGTCACCAAGATGCCGGCGTTGCCGACAATCAGGCGCCCCGGCTCGAAGATCAGCCGGCAGCCGAGATCGCGCGTCGCCTGCTTGACCATCTTGGCATAGGCCTCCGGGTGCGGCGGCGGCTCATTGTCGTCGAGATAGGGAATGCCCAGGCCACCGCCGAGATCGACATGCGTGATGGTGTGGCCGTCGCCGCGCAGCATGCGCACGAATTCGGCGAGCAGCGCGAACGCATTGGCGAATGGATCGAGATCAGTGATCTGGCTGCCGATATGCATGTCGACGCCGGCGACCTGAATACCTGGCAGCTTCGCCGCCCGCTTGTAGACGTCGCGCGCCCGGCTGATCGGAATGCCGAACTTGTTCTCCGCCTTGCCGGTGGCGATCTTATGATGCGTCCTGGCGTCAATGTCGGGATTGACGCGCACGGAAATCATGACCTTGCGCTCCTTGCTCGCCGCGATCGACGACAACAGCTCAAGCTCCGGCTCGGATTCGACGTTGATGCAGAGAATGTTCTCGTCGACCGCGAGCGCCAGCTCGCGCGCCGTCTTGCCGATGCCGGAGAACATGATCTTATCGGCCGGCACGCCGGCGAGCCGCGCGCGCGTCAATTCGCCTTCCGATACCACGTCGGCGCCGGCGCCGAGTTGGGCGAGCGTGGCGATCACCGCCTGATTGGAATTCGCCTTCATGGCGTAACAGACGAGTGCGTCGACGTCGGCGAAGGCGCCGGCGAACACTTGGTAGTGCCGCGTGAGCGTCGCCGTCGAGTAGCAATAGAACGGGGTCCCGACCGCCTCAGCGAGCGTGTCGAGACTGACCGCCTCGGCGTGCAAGACACCGCCGCGATAAGCGAAGTGGTGCATCTGACGCGCTCAGTTCAGCAGGTCGTCGAGGATAATGTGTTTCTTCGGGCCCTTGACAGCCTGTTGGCTGGCGCTCCCGCTCGAGGGCTGGCTACCGATTGGCGCAACAATGGGATTGGCCATCGGATTTGCCGTCTGCTGCTCGCCGGTGAGCTTGGCGCTCGGCGGCGGATCGAGGTCGCTCTTGCGCCCGCAGGCGGCAAGGTCGAGCGCAGCGGCGAGCGCGCCGATCAAGGCGAGACGGACAAACCGGCGGTCGTGCAAACAGTTCAAGCAACCAACTCCTTGGGTGGGCGGCACCATAGCAAACCAGGCGATGAAGGCGAAGTCAGGATTTCTCCTTTTCGAGCTTGCGCAGCCATTTCCTCGCCTGCGCCCGCACGTTTTTCGGCGCGGTGCCACCGAAACTTACCCGGCTCTTCACCGAGCGATCGACTGAGAGCACGCTGAACACGTCGTCGGAAATGCGCGGCTCGATTTCGCGCATGGCGGCAAGCGGCAGCCGGTGCAGCGGTATGCCCTGCTCCGCCGCTTTGGCGACGATACGGCCAGTGGCGTGATGGGCGTCGCGGAACGGCATTTTCAGCGCACGCACCAGCCAGTCGGCGAGATCGGTGGCAGTGGCGTAGCCTTCGCCCGCCGCCTTCTTCATGCGCGCAGTGTCGGGCTCGAGATCGGCCACCATGCCGGTCATCGCCGCAAGCGACAGCGACAGCGCGGAGAGCGCATCCATGGCGCCTTCCTTGTCCTCCTGCATGTCCTTGGCATAGGCTAGCGGCAGGCCCTTCATCACGATGAGCAGCGCGGTGAGCGCGCCGATGATGCGGCCGCTCTTTGCGCGCACCAGCTCGGCGGCGTCCGGATTGCGCTTCTGCGGCATCATCGAGGAGCCGGTGGTGAACTTGTCGCTCAGCTTGACCAGGCCGGTGAGGGGCGATGTCCAGATCACGATCTCCTCGGCGAGCCGCGACAAATGTACTGCCGCAATCGAGGCGGCAGCCAGCGTCTCCATGACGAAGTCGCGGTCGGAGACAGCGTCGAGCGAATTCGCCGCCGGGCGATCGAAGCCGAGCGCTCTTGCCGTCATCTCGCGGTCGAGCGCAAACGAGGTGCCGGCGAGCGCGCCGGCGCCAAGGGGCGACTCGTTGAGCCGCTTGCGCGCATCGGCCAGGCGGCCGCGGTCGCGCGCCGCCATTTCGACATAGGCGAGCAAATGATGGCCGAAGGTCACCGGCTGCGCCGTTTGCAGATGGGTGAAGCCCGGCATCACCGTTCCGGCATGCGCCACCGCCTTCTCAACCAGCGCGCGCTGATAAGCCACAAGCCCAGCGTCGAGCGTGTCGATGGTGTCGCGCATCCAGAGCCGGAAATCGGTCGCCACCTGGTCGTTGCGCGAACGCGCCGTGTGCAGCCGCCCGCCCGCCTCCCCGATCAGCTCGCTGAGCCGGCTTTCCACGTTCATGTGGATGTCTTCCAGCACCCGCTTGAAGGAGAACGTGCCGGCGGCGATTTCTGACAGGATCGTGTCCAGACCGTGAGCGATCTTTTGCGCATCGTCCGCCGTAATGATGCCTTGCTTGGCCAGCATGTCGGCATGGGCCTTGGACGCGGCGATGTCCTGGCGGTAGAGAGCCTTGTCGAAGTCGATGGAGGCGTTGATCTCCTCCATGATGGCGTCGGGGCCTGACGCAAACCGCCCGCCCCACATCTTGTTGCTCATGGTTGTGCTCTTGGCCTAACCAGTCCCGCCGCTTATGACCGAACGTCCGCAGCCCCGCGTCGCCAAGAGAACCCTGGCCATCATCCTGGCTGGGGCCATCGCCGGCTCGGCCGTCGGGCTGGCGGGGGTATACGGGATTGCCACCCTGACAGGCAATGCAGGGGGCGACGCCGGCTGCCGGCCGGCGGTGGAATTGGCCAAGAAACTGGCGCCCTTGGCGCACGGCGAGGTGGCCGCCGTCAACGTCGCCAAGCGCCCTCTCAAAGTGCCCGACCTCGCCTTCCAGGATGCCGCCGGACAGCCTCTGACGCTCGCCCACTGGCGCGGGCGCACCGTGCTGCTCAACCTATGGGCCACCTGGTGCGTGCCCTGCCGCAAGGAAATGCCGACACTCGATGCCCTGCAAGAGAAGCTCGGCGGCCCGGGCTTCGAAGTGGTGGCGGTCAATATCGATACCCGCGATCCCGACAAGCCGAAGGCGTTTCTCAAGGAGATCGGCGTCAACAAGCTCGCTTACTACGCGGATCCGAGCGCGCGCACGTTCCAGGACTTGAAGGAGATCGGCCGCGCCTTCGGCATGCCGACCACGCTGCTGGTCGATCCGCAGGGTTGTGAGCTCGGCAGCATCGCCGGGCCGGCCGAGTGGGCGAGCGACGACGCGGTCAAGCTGTTGCAGGCGGCGCTGGGTCAGTAGGCGTCGTCATTCCGTGGCGCGAGCCACCGGGTCCGGCCAAAGGCCGGCCCGATGATTAATTCCGCGAGCGAGCCCGTAATCCAGAGCAACATCGGGCGGAGCCTCCGGCCCTGGATTCCGGGCCCGCGCCTTCGGCGCGTCCCGGAATGACGCCGGTATCCTAGCGCGTCGGTACTGGCTTCTCGCCGCGGTAGTCGTAGAAGCCGCGCTGCGTCTTGCGGCCGAGCCAGCCGGCCTCGACGTACTTCACCAGGAGCGGGCACGGCCGGTACTTTGAATCGGCCAGCCCCTCGTGCAGCACCTGCATCACCGAGAGACAGGTGTCGAGGCCGATAAAGTCCGCAAGCTCCAATGGTCCCATCGGATGATGCGCGCCGAGCCGCATCGCCGTGTCGATCGCCTCGACATTGCCGACGCCTTCGTAGAGCGTGTAGATCGCCTCGTTGATCATCGGCAGCAAAATGCGGTTGACGATGAAGGCCGGGAAGTCCTCGGCCACCGCGATCTTCTTGCCGAGCTTCGCCACAAAGCTCTTGGCCGTCTCGAAAGTCGCATCGTCGGTCGCGATGCCGCGGATCACCTCGACCAGCTCCATCAGCGGCACCGGATTCATAAAGTGGATGCCGATGAAACGCTCGGGCCGGTCGGTCGAGGCGGCAAGCCGCGTGATCGAGATCGACGAGGTATTGGTGGCGATGATCGCGTCCGGATTGAGGGTCGCGCAGAGATCGGCGAAGATCTTGCGCTTGATATCTTCCTTCTCAGCCGCTGATTCGATGACCAGGTCGCAGCCCGCCATGGCGTCGAATTTCTCCGCCGGCGTGATACGCGCGAGCGCGGCCTTGCGAGCCTCGTCGGTGATCACCTTCCGGCTTACCTGCCGCATCATGTTGCCGTTGATCGTCGCCATGCCGGCCTTGATGCGGTCCATCGACACGTCATTCAACAGCACGGAATAGCCCGCCAACGCGCAGACATGGGCGATGCCATTGCCCATCTGCCCGGCGCCGACCACCCCCACGCTCCGAATATTCAACGCCATGTTCTTGTCCGATCGATGCGAAGACCCGGCTCTTGGCTTCGATATTTACGTCTGCCAGCCCCATGCAGTTTTACGCCGAACCGCCCGCTGATACCACGGGCGGAACGGCAAATTCGCGGCTTGCTCAACGCTTGACCTTGTCGAGTTCCGCCGCCAGTTCGGGCAACGCCTGATAGAGGTCGGCGACCAGACCGTAGTCGGCGACCTGGAAGATCGGCGCTTCCTCGTCCTTGTTGATCGCGACAATCACCTTGGAGTCCTTCATTCCAGCAAGATGCTGGATGGCGCCGGAAATGCCGACCGCGATGTAGAGCTCGGGCGCCACCACCTTGCCGGTCTGCCCGACTTGCCAGTCGTTCGGCGCATAGCCGGCGTCGACCGCCGCGCGGGAAGCGCCCATGGCGGCGCCGAGTTTGTCGGCCACCGGCTCAATATACTTGGTGAAGTTCTCGCGGCTCTGCATGGCGCGTCCGCCGGAGATGATGATCTTGGCCGACGTCAGTTCGGGCCGGTCGGACTTCGACAGCTCTTCGCCAACGAAGCTGGACAGCCCCGGATCGGCCGCCGGCGTAACATTCTCGATGCTGGCCGAGCCGCCCTCGCCCGCCGCCTGGAAAGCGGCGGTGCGCACAGTGATCACCTTCTTGGCGTCGGTCGACTTCACCGTCTGGATCGCATTGCCGGCATAGATCGGCCGCTCGAACGTATCGGGCGCGATCACCTTGATGATCTCGGAGATCTGCATGACGTCGAGCAGCGCGGCCACACGCGGCATTGTGTTCTTGCCGTTGGTGGTGGCCGGCGCGACAATGGCGTCATAGGAGCCGGCGAGCGAGACGATAAGCGCGGCGAGCGGCTCGGCGACGGCGTGCTCGTAAAGCGGAGCATCCGCCAACAGCACTTTGCTCACGCCAGCGAACTTGGCGGCAGCGTTCGCCACCGTTTTGCAATCCTTGCCGGCGACCAGCACATGTACATCGGCACCGAGCGCCTTGGCCGCGGTGAGCGCCTTGGCGGTTGCATCCTTGAGCACCTTGTTGTCGTGCTCGGCGATCAGAAACGTGGTCATTAGATCACCCCCGCTTCGTCTTTGAGTTTGCCGACCAACTCGGCAACCGAGCCGACCTTGACGCCGGATTTGCGTCCCGCCGGCTCCGTCGTCTTGAGCACCTGCAGCCGCGGTGCGACGTCGACGCCGTAATCGGCCGGCGTCTTCTCGGCGATCGGCTTCTTCTTCGCCTTCATGATGTTGGGCAGCGAGGCATAACGCGGCTCGTTCAACCGCAGATCGGTGGTGACGATTACCGGCGCCTTCAGCTTCACCGTCTGCAGGCCGCCGTCGACTTCGCGGAGCACCGTCACGCTGTCGCCGTCGAGCGTGATCTTGGAGGCGAAGGTGCCCTGCGCCCAGCCGAGCAGCGCCGCCAGCATCTGGCCGGTCTGATTGCAGTCGTCGTCGATCGCCTGCTTGCCGAGGATGACGAGCCCGGGCTTTTCCTCGTCGATGGCGCCCTTGAGGACTTTCGCCACGGCCAGCGGCTCGATGGCGCCTTCGGCTTTCACCAGGATGCCGCGGTCGGCGCCCATGGCGAGCGCGGTGCGGATGGTTTCCGAGGCCTGCGCCGGTCCGATCGAGACCGCCACGATTTCCGTCGCCTTGCCGGCTTCCTTGAGACGGATCGCCTCTTCGACGGCGATCTCATCGAACGGATTCATCGACATCTTGATGTTGGCGAGTTCGACGCCGGAACCGTCCGGTTTCACGCGGATCTTGACGTTGAAGTCGACCACCCGTTTCACGGGCACCAGAATTTTCATAAAGCCCCATCCCAAACTTAACGCAAAAAAGAGCGGCCGGAAGCTAATGGCCGCGCCATTGGCATGTCAACGCTTATGCTGCGGCGCACGCGGTGCATACGGTTTGCGCATGACACGTGCCGACGATCCGTTCCCGGCCGCACTCAACTCGGAAACAGCCTTTTTCTTCGCGCGCGTTAACGGTTCTGTCCGGGCGTCCATAAGACGTCGCGTGCACCCTGGTCGTTGGCGTAGCGGCCGGCGACGAAGAGGTAGTCCGATAAGCGATTAATGTACTTGAGCGAGGGCTCCGAAACCTCCTCCCCCGGTTTGTCTTTGAGCTCGACCATCAGCCGCTCGGCGCGCCGGCAGACCGTGCGCGCGAGATGCAGATATGCCGACGCCGGGCTCCCGCCGGGCAGGATGAAAGACTTGAGCGCCACCAAGCCGGCGTTCAGCCGGTCGATTTCGCCCTCGAGCCAGGCCACCTGCGCCTCGGTGACGGTGAGCCGCGCGCCGCCCGGGCCCTTTTCGGCCAGGCAAAGATCGGCCTCGAGGTCGAATAGGTCGTTCTGGATGTGCGCAAGCGCGGCATCCAGCGCCGCATCGCCGGCGGT
>Ga0187771_10000308_pt1 | contig 29032 bp, 31 predicted proteins | sample 0116_SJ02_MP15_1_FD_133139 | JGI IMG/M metagenome (GOLD analysis project Ga0187771, IMG submission 133139) | Tropical peat soil microbial communities from peatlands in Department of Meta, Colombia - 0116_SJ02_MP15_10_MG | ecosystem: Environmental > Terrestrial > Soil > Wetlands > Peat | place... | reverse complement strand
CCGCTCCATCACCGGGAAATAAAAAAATACGTGATGGGGTTTTTGGAGAAATGACGACGAAGGCTGCCTGTGCAAAGCGCTGGCCTGCCTCATCACTCTTAAGGAAGCCTCTTCACGCTACAACCTGCCCGTTTTCTGGTAATCCTGAATATAGACTTTGATCGCCCTCAGGATCATCCAGTCCATTGTAACACTATTGTCCTTTGCTATCTGGAGCAGTGCGTCGATGAGATCCTTATCAATCGTGGGCATGCCAGTCGATTGCGGCTGCGGAACAGCCTCTTCGCTCAAGCCATGCTCTGTTCCGCATGTTCGCCTGAGATGTTCCCGAAGAAGGATATCCTTAAGACCCTTTACATCTCCGTTCGATATTGCCTTTCGCATATCCTCTGGTACTTCTGCTGAAGGCGCTATGTGCTCTGCATCCTTTATCTCGGATGATGCAGGCTTCTTTTCCTGCACAGGTGCTGGCGGTGTAGTGGCTTGGCCTCCCAAGGTCATCATCCCCGTCATACCCATCATCATGTTTACGAGGTTCTTTGCATATTCATTATCCGGCATTTCCTGCTTCAAAAATTCATCGAGCTTTCCCTCTGCCATAGCTGCGGCCAGGCGATCAGCCATAAGCCCGCCCTGATCATCTGTTCGCTCCAACTGTCGCTTTCTTCCAAATGCCGTGGTTGGTGGTGTTGGAAGCGGTTTTTCCTTTTTCATATTTACCTCTGCTTTCTTTAGCCCGATACTCATTACCAATGCAACCGCAGAAAGCCCCTGGTTTTTAGCCATGGGGAAGTGGTCAGTCGCCTTACACAGAAAACGGGAAATTCTTGTTAAATCGCTTTGCGTCATGTCTGCCGACGCTTGACCACTGCGCTCGCTGCTCTCCTATAATCACCACAATCACAATATCTCAGGGTTTCGACGATGTCAAGACTTGTCGTAACAAGCATTCTTGCATCCGGATCCACGGGTACTCACCTTTTTTGCCATTGAAGTTAACAAGGAGAAGGAGTACACTAGTGGACGCTTTTTCAATCATGCACAAATATCCATGCAACCCAGCAAAAGGAGAATTTTATGACTCAAGCCAAACAGGGAGATACCGTCAAGGTACACTATAGCGGCAAGTTGGATGATGGGACCGTCTTCGACACGTCCCGAAACCGGAATCCTCTCCAATTCACAATCGGAAAGGGGCAGGTTATCGTGGGATTCGAGCAGGCCATCGACGGCATGACCACGGGGGAATCCAAGACCGTCACTATTCCCATGGAAAGTGCATACGGCCCTCGATGCAAGGAAATGATTATTACTATGGAACGGAGCAAGTTTCCTGCTGACCTGATCCCGAAGGTTGGCCAGCGCCTTGAACTTACCCAGATGGACGACCAGAACATCCTGGTCACGGTCACTGCCGTCACGGATTCAATGTTGACCCTTGATGCCAATCATCCGCTCTCAGGAAAAAACCTTATCTTCGATATCGAACTTGTCGGGATCATATAGCGCATCTGCTATGCCATCATACTTGAGAATGTACTTTCTGTACATGCTCCACGCATGCAGCAATGAACGCAAAAGGAGCGGTATTACCTCCTGAAATACAAAGCTCATTGCGATGAATCGTTGTCTGCGGCTTCGAGACCTGTAGGCTGCAGGGCTAGGACTAGGATATTCGCTAGTAAGAGAGTTGTCCCGGTCTTCCTGTAAAGAGAAAAAAAATACAGCGCAAAAAAGACTTGTAAACTCCCCGCGTCGGCAGATGCGGGGAGTTCTTTTTAGGACGAAAGAGCGGTAGTGTGCGTCTTGGCCTCGAGCAGTTTTCTCACGTATAACTGTTGCACGATGGAAAGCACATTGGAGAGCGTTATGTACAGCAGGAGCCCGGCGGGAAGCCAAGCAAAGAGGAAAATGAATGCGACGTTCATGAACATCATGATTTTCTGTTGCTGCGGATCCACAGTAGTAGAGGTCATCCTCATTGTAAAGATCATGCTCACGCCCATCAGGATAGGCAAGATATAGTACGGATCATAAACCGATAAGTCCTTGATCCAAAAGGAAATGAACGGTGATTGACGCAACTCGATGGACACGGACAGCACGTTATAGAGAGCGATAAAGAACGGCAGTTGCAGCAGCATCGGCAGACACCCGCCGAGAGGGTTGACCTTGTGCTCCTTGTACAATTTCATCATTTCCTGGTTCATCCGCGCAGAGTCCTTCTTGTACTTTTCGCGGATCGCGAGGAGCTGCGGTTGAATCTTCTTCATTTCCTCCATAGCCGTTGCGCTCTTGAGTGATGGGTAGAACAGCAGTGCCCTTACGACGATGGTAAGCAAGATGATCGCGATGCCATAGTTTTTCGTGATGGCATAAAAATTTTTCAGGAGCCAAAACATCGGCTTCGCCAGGATGCTAAACCAACCGTAATCGACCATTTGCTCCATACCGTGGCCCTGGGCTTCAAGAAGTGTAAAGCTCTTCGGGCCGGCATACAGCGAGAAGGTGTGCGCTTCGGGTTTTTCCTTGACCGTCAGGTCCGTTGTGAGCAGGTCGCCGATCTCCTTCGGCGCAGGTACCCGTTTGGTCGTAACGATGCCATTGACGTCGGACAGTATCGTTGCGGTAAAATACTTGTCATCCTGACCGAACCAGTCAATGACCCCGGCATGCTGGACCTCCCCCTTGATGCTATTCAGTTTATCGGAAACCAACTTTCCATCAACAACAGCAACAAGCCCTACGCGCCCACTCGCGTCCTTGCTCACCTTATCGGCAATGCCAAAATCAGTTCCGAGAGAGAGCGTATACCCGTCAAGCCCTTTGCTATGAATGACAACGTCTACCTTATAGGAATCGTAATGGAAGGTGAGACGTTTTTCAATCTCTATTCCCGCCGGTCCCTTATAGGTAAGTACTAATGTCTCAGAAGGCTTGTCTTTGCTAAGCTGGATCCGGTCGCGATCTGTTTGATATGCAACCTGTGCAATCCGGGAAAGTGCCTTATCGAGCGGCGAAACCGTAAGCGGTGCAATCATGTCATTCCGGTTGATGCCTTCGTAGGTTGGCAGGAGCTGCACGTTGCCGAGCTCTTTCTTCTGTTGCTCTAGCGGTGCCTGGCCAATGATGCGTTTATATAGGACGCCAATGCCGTGCTCGCTCTTGTCAGCCTCCCGATAGTGCTTCAATTCCCATCCCGATATGACACCGCCTGCAGTATTCACCGTGGCCTTCACGAGGTCAGTTTCGACGACGATTTCCCTGCCCGCAGCTGCCAGCTCTATTTTTGATGCAGCTGCTTCTGGAGGTATGGACGGGCGCCCCGGTTCAGCAGGTTTATGCTGTTGCATTTCCTCTTTTGTTATTTCCGGGACAGCAGGTTTCTCGGGCGGCTTAGGAGCGAAAAAACGCACGTAGACCAGGAAGACAAGCAGTGAAAGTGAGAGCGCAATAATGAATCTTCGCGTTTCCATGAATCCTCCGAACCTATTTTACAGGATCATATCCCCCGGGATGCAAGGGGTGGCACTTGGCAATCCGCATGACCGTCATGCAGAGAGCCCGCAGTGCAGGCTTCTGCATAAACGCCTCTACGGCATATTCCGAACACGAAGGGGTGAACCGGCATACTGACGGTAAGAACGGGGAGAGATAGTGTTGATAGAGGCGGATGATTGAAATAAAAAAATGATTCACGGTCTGGTGCCTTCCGGATTCTGAGTAAGAAGAACGGTCCTTCGGAGAATAGCTTCAACGGTCTTCCTGATCTGCCCATAGGAGGCATCATAAAGCCCTTGTCGCACCACAAAGACCAGGTCGTATGCCGGCGAATGACCTTCGAGCGCCTTTATGACGCTGTTCCGGATTCGCCGCTTCATCTTGTTTCTTTTTACCGCGTTTGCCAGCTTCTTGCTGATGGAAATCCCGACCCTGACGTTCCCCTCTTCGTTCGTGGTATAAAAAAGAGAAAGACCGTCCAGAGACAGTCTTTTTCCTTTCATCGCGGCAACAAACTCAGTATTTTTTCGTAACCTCTCGCTTTTCTGGTATGCGTACGGCATGGTTCACATCCCGCAAGGGATGCTAAACAGCGAGGCGCTTTCTTCCCTTGGCTCTACGGCGGTTAATGACTTCCCGGCCTTTTGCGGTGCTCATCCGTTTTCTGAAACCCTGAGCCCTTTTCTGTTTGAGATTGCTTTTTTGTGCTGTTGTTTCCGACATCGTACCTGCTCCTTCTCGGATAATTTGGACAGGGGGGTATTATAAGCGAAAACAGAAATATGTCAAGCAAAAACCATGTGGAAACAGGGTTTTGACTTTATCCGGCTTTTTTGGTAGATTGTCGAGGAATATCGTGAATCAAGGAGCCGTCTGCATAGGCGTGAGCGATGGTACCGGCATTTCCCACTGTTACGGCAACGTCTTTCTCTTCCTCCAAAGAGGATTGGGAGCACGGAACGAATCGGGAAAATGGGCTTTTTCCCGCAGTGGGATCGAGTGCGCTGCGACGCTCGAACAGACGATGGCCGAGAAGTGATGGAAGCATACAGCTTGCCATAGACATTCGGGCTCTCCTCGAGATCATACTATCCCCAGGGAAAAACAGCACCCGGTCATGCTACACATCTTTTCAGAATCAAGATTGATGCTCCCTATACCAGAGAACCGAGCAGAGCTTAGAGAATTTGCGGAAAAAGATTTCTGTAGGCTGATAGAAAAAATAGCTGTGTACATCGCTTCAATTTTTTAACAGGACCCGTTACACCTGCCACGGTACCCATGTTATGCATAATTCTTATACCTTTCCCGTAGATGCCATTCTGCTTCTCGGCCCCACCGGTGTGGGAAAGAGCCCCCTCGGCGACACCATTGCCAGGTACGGTCTGTTCGAACGGCCATGTCATCATCTCGATTTCGGCTCAGAGCTGCGATGCGCGGTCTCCGATGATAAGGGCTCCCGGATGTACACGTCAGTTGAACTCCATGTCATTCGCGGCGTACTTGAACGGGGACTCCTACTCGAGAACGAGCACTTCCCGCTCGCTCGAAAGATTATCTCCTTATTCCTGATTCGTGCAGGTTTCTCGAAAGATGATGTCCTTGTCCTAAACGGAATCCCCCGTCACGAGGGACAGGCACAGGATATCGCAAGGATTGCTCGTATCCATTTCCTGGGGATCCTGGAATGTTCTGCCACGGATATCTATTGCCGCATCCGGGAGAATATCGGGGAAGACAGGATGGAACGTGTGGATGACTACCCCGAGATGATCGGAAAGAAACTCGCGATGTTTCATGAACGGACTGCGCCTCTCATCAATTATTACGAGAGACTTGGCAGCAAAATCTACCGTATAAACGTCCACAGCACGATGACTCCGGCCGATGCCTACCTCAAGCTTTCATTGCTTACCGCCGCTGACCCACCAGTCGCCCTTGTCGCTAAACCACCACAGCGATGAATCTGTTTCAAGAATCGTCTTGGAAAGCTCCCTGCCTACATCTGTTTGGAGTCTTTTGAGAGAAAACGCCAGCCACTCATCGGCATACTTATTACCCAAATCTTTATATTCCTTTAGCGCCAGGATCATCTCAATCTGGTCCGCATCCCGCGCAAGCTTTGCCTCTTCTGTCTTCCCCTCGCTAAACTCGAGAATCAGGTCCCTAATCTCATCCCCAAACGGCAGCGTCTGTACCAAATCAGCGACTGCTTTTTTTTCATCAGCTTCAACGTATTTTTTATTTACATAGTTGAGGTCGCCGGTCCGCGCCTCGGGAAGATCATGGAACAGACACATCTTGACCACCCGATCAACGTTTACATCCATGACTAGCTTTCCTAGCGTATACCCGATATAGGTCGTGCGGAAAATATGCTCCGCAACCGTTTCGGCGCCGGAACCCAGGAACTGGAACCCGCTCCTCGGCGTGCGTTTGAGCATTCCTGCTTCAAAAAGAAAATTGGCGATGTTTTTCATGATCCTGTTTATAGCATGAAATACGACCCTATGCAATGCGATTGATTCTGGAGAGTAGAACGATTGCGAAAGCATGGAGCTTCAAGGAAGAAAAAAGATGGTCTCGCGAAAATGAACCATGCATATCTAGAACGTCAATCCCTGCCGCTTCATCAGCATTTCTCCCAAAAACGAACCGGGTTTTACTTCAGCATTCTTGATCAAGTCAGCACCTTCCAGACCGTAAGGCTTCACGCAGGATGCGCATATATAAAATTTGCAATCAAAATCTTCTATCAGGCTTTTTATAAGCTCTCCAACAGGAGAGAAGCTCTTTTGCCACGTCATGGATTCCGCAAATCCTTTGCGCGCAAGGTGAACGCCTTCGTTCATCAAGAAGAAATCAACCTTCGCATCAAAGGCAGCCATGCTCGTGGCAAGCTGCAGCGCACCTGCAGATCGTTCTATCGCATTATATGAGTGGGTGAGAACGAAGACGAACTCTTTGTTTTCCATCCAGCGCCTCCTTGATTCATGAGCGGGGTGTTAAATAAACATGGAGAGACCAGGCTTGATCGGTCTGATTCCAAACATAGAATGTTTGTCTGAATCTATCCAGTTGTTTTTTATTATTTTCTAATTTTTATCGACACAAACATTGTCTTGATGTGACAATTATCGACAGGCATGTGATCTAAGAATCTATTATTAATATATATAATATAAAATAACAGTAGTAGCAGTAGGTGCTGTGAATATGTTGGCACATCGGTAAACTGTCTGAAACAGAATCAAAAAAGGGAGAGAAAAAGTTTAACTCTTGTCTGTTAATTCGTGCGGAAATCGATGTGCAAAACAGCGCCATTAGATTTATACACAGATTGTTAGATGATAATTCACAAAGTATTGTTATTAACCAGGAGGCCAGGAAAAACGGCGTCCGGAAAGAATATGAAGGTGGACATGGAAGACGGTCTGTCCCGCGCCGGCACCGTTATTGATGACCAAGCGGTATCCTTTTGTATCCAGTCCTTTGTCATCTGCGATCTTTTTTGCAGTGAAGAACAGGTGGCCGACAAGTTCCCGGTCTGCCTCGGTCATGCCATGGATCTCGGGAATGTGCCTCTTGGGAACAACGAGTAAATGCACCGGTGATTGAGGATTAACATCCTCGAATGCGATGACCGTGTCATCCTCGAATACGATTTTAGAGGGAGCTTTTTTTTCGATTATTTTGCAGAAGATGCAGTTCGGATTAACACTCACGCCTTCTCTCCTGCCGGATTATCAGAAAAACTTCTGAAAAAACAGCAGCGTGAACCGGTGTGGCAGGCCGGGCCTGTCTGTTCAACCTTGATAAGGAGTGTATCCTGATCACAGTCATAGAGAATATCCTTGACGCGCTGGACATTCCCGGATGTCTCTCCCTTGTGCCAGAACTTACGGCGGGATCGGCTCCAGAACCACGTAAAACCGGTGTCGACCGTTTTTTTCAGTGATTCCGCGTTCATGTACGCGACCATCAAGACCTCATTATTCTGCCAGTCCTGGATTACAGCAGGAATAAGTCCTTTTTCATCGTATTTCAGGTTATCGGGGATTATCATCTGTTAAGCGTTGTTTTATCATAATCCGAAAAAAATGTCCAGAAGAGAAGAAACAGAGCCGGGAATATAAAAAACCGGTTCTCGAGGAGTACCGGTTTTAATTTTACTACACTAGCGGGTGGACTAGATGAAAAGGTTGATCTGGGCATCAGACGCATAATCAAGCCATGTTGCGGCGCCGCCGAACTCCACGCCTTCGACGATGTCCGACTGCTTAATGCCCATCACATCCATGGTCATCTGGCACGCAATGAGCTTAACACCACTTTCCATTGCGAGAGAGAGCAATTGTCCGATCGATGCAACGCCGTGCTTGTTGAACATCGACTTCATCATTGCAGTCGCCATTGCCTCCATGCCCGGTAGCGATCCGACAAGCGTGGGGATTGGCACCGGCATCGGCATGGCCGGATTTCCAATGGGCGAGATTTTCAGTTTATCGGCATTGCCCTTTTTTATGATGTCAAGTCCGAAAAACGTGAAAAAAATCGTCACATCGACATCCATGGCAGCAGCTGTGGTGGCTAGAATCAGAGGTGGATAGGCCATATCGAGCGAACCCTTCGACGCAATAATAGTCATTTTTTTATTTGCCATGATAATCTCCTTACGCGGTTTTTTTGATGTAGAACGTGAACGTACCGGACGCCTCTTCAACTTTCAAGATTTCGTTACCCGTTCTTTTTGCCCAGGAAGCCATGTCGTTCTTCGAGCCTGGATCGGTTGTCTCTACTTTTAAAACCTGGTCCTTTAACAGTGTTGCAATTGTTTTTTTTGTTTTCAAAATGGGGAGAGGACAGCTTAAACCTTTCGCATCAAGAACCTGATCTGCTTTCACATCTGCGGACATGTTTCGTCACCTCCGATTAGGATATAATAATATGGCAATAAGATAATTAGAAGTTCGACAAATATTAAAACAATTGTTTTAATTTACAGCTCTATTATTGCGATGTCAAGCAATTTTTAATTATTGTATTTGGGATATATAAATTAAGTGAATATGCGAACCGGCAGGCGGAAGTTATTTTTTTCTATTTAACCGCAAAATGCAAAGAATTTCAATCAACTTGCCTTATTTTATTAAGAATTTGAATTCTCCGATGCTCCAAGCGTTTGCTTGTGGATAAAAATATCTTGCCAGAGGGACTGTGTTCTGGTATAGTCTGCCCCGCTGGTCGAACTTGCCTCACGGCATCCCTGGCATTCCTCTATCTGCAAGATATATGCTTAATACGATTTACGATACGGGTAGGAAATCACGCAAAAATAGGGTTTCAAAAAGCGGACAATAAGCCTCCGAACGAGACCATAACAATAAGATTAAAAAAGAGAAAAGCGATTATCCACAGGTGTGGATAAGCATGTTTGTAACCAGAGCTGTTTTTCGGCGTATTTTTGGGGTAAAGTATGGATCAGGAAAGAGTCTGGGAAGAAATTCTTCTATTGATAGAAAATCGAATGTCAAAGCAGGGTTATGATACCTGGTTCAGCCAGTCGAAACTACATTCCATAGACGGCAACCGGCTGTTGATAGAGATCCCGAGTAAATTTCACCGTGATTGGATTAAAGAACATCACTGGAGTACGCTGACCGATGTCATACGGGAAATAACCAAGCGGGATGATATGGAAATAGATTTTTTTGTTCAGCCCAGGGTGGCCAAGAAAGCGACGCGCCAGACCAAAGAAGAGAAAAATGGGGGACGTGAAGAGAAAATCGGTCTCTTTGAAAAAAAATACACCTTCGATACGTTTGTTGTCGGTCCGAGCAACCAGTTCGCCCATGCTGCAGCCAAGGCCGTGGCGGACGCGCCGGGTAGGGCTTACAACCCTTTGTTCATCTATAGCGGCGTGGGATTGGGCAAGACACATCTCATCAACGCCATCGGACATCACATACAGAGCAAATCGCCGAGGATGAAGGTCGCATACCTGTCCTCCGAACAGTTCACGAACGAATTAATCAACCGCATGAGCCATCAGCGCATGGAGGAGTTCCGGCAGAAGTACAGGAACATGGACATCCTCCTTATCGATGATATCCAGTTCATTGCCGGCAAAGAACGGACGCAGGAAGAGTTCTTTCATACGTTTAACGCCCTGTATGAAGCACAGAAACAGATCGTACTTACCAGCGACCGCCAGCCAAAAGAGATTCCTGATATCGAGGAGCGCCTCCGATCGCGGTTCGAGTCCGGGTTGATCTCGGACATTCAGCCGCCGGACCTGGAAACGAGAATCGCCATTCTCCGAAAGAAGGCTGATTTCTGGAGCATACGTTTGCCCGACGATGTCGCGCAATTCTTGGCCTCCATGATGAAAAGCAATATTCGGGAGCTTGAAGGAGGACTCGTCAAGCTCGGTGCGGTGTCGTCGCTCACCAATACGGAGATCACGCAGGAGCTGGCCAAAAACGAGCTCAAGTATCTGCTCGACAGTCGGGAAAAAACAATTACTAGCGAACTGGTACAGAAGATCGTGGCCGAGTCTTTTGGCGTCAAGATTTCGGACCTCAAGTCGAAGCGCCGCACCAAGGCCGTCGTGCTGCCGCGGCAAGTGGCAATGTATCTGTGTCGCAATTTTGCCAATGCTTCGCTCCCAGAAATAGGAAATTTTTTCGGCGGAAAAGACCACAGCACGGTAATTCATGCCTGCAAAGTCATAGAAGAAAAAAAAGAAAAAGATCCGGACTTAAAGGCAAAAATGGAGATGTTAATTAGGCGGTTAAGACATTGAAACTAATAGACAAAACTGGAAATAAATTTATTGCTATTTAATGGTATTTCTGATAACATGTTTAGATGTGACAGGAGGCTTCCCCGATGAAATTGACTATCAAGAAAGATGAAATTTTGAAGGGGCTGCAGAGAATCCAGGGCGTTGTTGAAAAAAAGAATACCATGCCGATTCTCTCGAATATGCTCCTTACGGCCGAGGCCAACAGTATTGAAATTGTCGCCACGGATCTCGAGATCGGGTTACGCGGTCGTTACGTAGCGGACGTCGAAAAACCTGGTGCAGTCACTGTGTCAGCCAAGAAGATGTTTGAGATTGTCCGTGAGCTTCCGGCAGAAGAAGTCCAAATCAGGGTCGAAGACAGTAATTGGGTCAAGATAATCTCCGGACAATCTCAGTTCAAGCTCGTAGGGCTGCCGAAGGACGAGTATCCTGCGCTCCCCGATGTTGCGGAGGAGGGGATGTTCGTCATTGACGGTGATATCCTCCGTGACATGATCAAGAAAACACTTTACTCCGTAGGCGAGAATGATGCTCGCTACGTGTTGAACGGCCTGTTCGTGCATATGTCCCAGACCAAGGGAGGCCTCAATATCCGAATGGTCGGCACAGACGGCCATCGGCTTTCGATGATCGACCGTATCGTCGACGCCAAGCACAAAGAAGAAAGCCTCATTATCCCCAAGAAGGCTATGATGGAGCTGAGGCGTATTCTTGAGGAGGACACCCCAAAGGCTGAACTCCGGTTGGGTTTCAGTAAGAACCACGCGTTGTTCAAACGTGATGGGCTCATCATGGTCTCGAAGCTCATCGATGGCAACTATCCCAACTATCAACAGGTCGTACCTGCCAAGAGTTCGAAAAAAGTGACCGTGTCCAAAGACGTTTTCACGCATGCTGTAAAGCGTGTTTCAATCCTGTCCAAGGAAAAGACGAATGCGGTGAAGCTCCAGCTTGATAAGGACCGGCTTATTCTGTCTACCAACAACCCCGAAGTAGGCGAGGCGAATGAAGAACTTGCCGTGGACTACAAGGGCGATGGCGTGGCTATTGGTTTTAATTCGAAATATCTCATGGACGTGCTTTCGGCCATGGATCGGCAGATGATAGCCCTGGAGCTCAACGACTCCCTGAGCCCGTGCCTGATCACCGAAGAGGGCGATGAGCATTACAAGTGCGTTGTGATGCCCATGAGAGTGTAGACCACATTGTCGAAATGGCGAACTGTACGTTGTAAATTGAAAAAGTTAAAATTGATTGTCAATACTCTTACATTCCTTCGATTTCAAATTTTCTACATTTTATTTGCGTAGTGAGGGATTGATCCGATACGGACAAATCCCTCTTTTTGCGAGGAGTGGATGGAATATACCGCAGACAGTATAAAAGTGCTTGAAGGCCTTGAAGCAGTGCGCAAACGGCCGGCCATGTATATCGGCAGCACCGGGAGCGTCGGTCTCCATCATCTGGTTTACGAGATTGTGGATAACAGCGTTGATGAGGCTATGGCGGGCTTCTGTAAGAATATCGATGTTATCATTCATGTAGACAACAGCATCACAGTGATCGACGACGGCCGCGGCATCCCGACGGAGATGCATAGCACGCAGAAGCGGTCTGCAGCCGAGGTGGCGCTCACCGTACTGCATGCCGGGGGCAAATTCGACAGCGACGTGTACAAGGTTTCCGGCGGCCTTCACGGAGTCGGGGTGTCGGTGGTGAATGCTCTCTCGGAGTGGCTCGACCTCGAGATCAAACAGAACGGCAGAGTGTTCCAGCAACGCTATGAACGCGGCACTCCTCAGGCGCCGCTGGCGGTGACTGGCACAACAACCACGACGGGTACCAAGATCACCTTCAAGCCAGACTTCCAGATCTTCGAGGACCGTGAATACAGCTATGACGTGCTGTCGCAGCGTCTCCGCGAGCTTGCATTCTTGAACCGAGGCTTGAAGATTACTATCCAGGACGAACGATCCGGTAAGAAACAGAACTTCTTTTATGAAGGCGGTATCGCGTCATTCATTGAGTACTTGAATAAAAATAAAACTCCGCTTCATCCCGCCCCCATCTATCTGTCCAAAGAACGCGATGGCATCTTCGTCGAGATCGCACTCCAGTACAATGACAGCTATGTTGAACAGGTATTCTCCTTCGCAAACAACATCAACACACAGGAGGGCGGCACCCATCTCGTCGGGTTCAAGGCTGCACTCACCCGCACGATAAATGGATACGCGGTCTCGAGCGGGCTCTTGAAGAACGGCGCCGAGGCGCTCTCGGGTGAGGACGTTCGCGAGGGGCTGACCGCTGTTGTGAGCGTGAGGCTCTCGAACCCGCAGTTTGAAGGCCAGACCAAGACTAAGCTTGGCAATAGCGAAGTCAAAGGGATCGTCGAGGCCATGGTTAACGAGTCTTTGGGCTCCTATCTTGAAGAAAATCCGCTCGTCGCGCGCAAGGTCGCAGAAAAGGGTCTGAACGCAGCGCGCGCTCGTGAAGCAGCGCGGAAAGCCCGAGAACTCACCCGGCGCAAGGGCGTTCTCGATTCTACCTCGCTGCCAGGCAAGCTCGCGGACTGTCAGGAGAAAGACCCGGCGCTGTCGGAGCTGTTTATTGTCGAGGGTGACTCGGCAGGCGGCTCCGCCAAGCAGGGAAGGGACCGGAAGAATCAGGCTATTCTTCCGCTCAAGGGCAAGATCCTGAACGTGGAGAAGGCCCGTTTCGACAAGATGCTCTCGAGCGATGAAATCAAGGTGCTAATTACGGCCCTTGGCGCCGGGATCGGCGCCGAGGAGTTCGACATCGCCAAACTCCGCTACCACAAAATTGTTATCATGACTGACGCCGACGTGGACGGCGCGCACATTCGCACCCTCCTGCTCACCTTTTTTTACCGCCAGATGCCACAGATCATCGAGCGCGGTTATCTCTACATTGCGCAGCCACCGCTCTTTAAGATCAAGCGCGGGAAGGCCGAGCGCTACATCAAGGACGACTCGCGCATGGAGGACTTTCTCCTCGATCTCGCCGCAGAGGAGCTGGAGCTTTATTCGGACGAACAAGCGGCCTATCTTTCCGGGGAACGGCTCACGGGGACGCTTAAGAAGTTGGTGCAGTTCGAGAAGAACCTCGACAAGCTCAAACGAAAGCGGCTGGATACAATTGTCCTCCGGGTGCTCCTTCTGAATAAAACGTTTAGTAAGGCTGTCCTCAAAGACGACGGTAAGCTGAAGGAGATTGCGTTGTCCATCGAGCACTATCTAAGGACCAATCATCCCAAGACGATCATTGACTGGTCCATCGACAAAGATGAAGAGCACGATGCCTACAAGCTCAGATTCGATACGAAATGGGACGCGACGATATCGAGCATCATCTTCGAAGAGAATTTCGTCACTTCACCGGAATTTCGGGAACTCCAGAGTCTTTCGCCTGCTATCCTCGGCCTCGGCGGACCGATCTACCGGATACGCGAAAAGGGCGAGGAAAAGGAGTTCAAAGATACGGGAAAACTTGTCCACTTCGTGCTTGAGCTCGGGAAAAAGGGACTTGCGATTCAGCGGTACAAAGGCCTCGGCGAAATGAATCCGGAGCAGCTGTGGCAGACCACAATGGATCCTGAAAAGCGGACCTTTCTCCAGGTTACCATTGAGGATGTGGTTAGGGCAGATGAAATCTTTACGATTCTCATGGGAGACCAGGTTGAACCTCGCCGCGCTTTCATTCAGCGCCACGCTCTGGAAGTGAAGAATTTGGACATTTAGCGTGGCAAAGGTCTAAGGACGGAGAATCTAAGCGTCGTGCTTCACGTTCACTGCGGCCAGGCTATTGATATCGAGATACTATGGAACCCCAGGAAATAAAATCACAGATCAACATCGAGCAGGAGATGAAGACCGCCTACCTCGACTACTCCATGAGCGTAATCGTTGGCCGAGCGCTCCCCGACGTGCGCGATGGCTTGAAACCCGTGCATCGGCGCATCCTCTACGCCATGTTCCGAGAAGGTCTTCTGCATAACAGGAAGTATTCCAAGAGCGCCGGCGTGGTAGGCGAAGTGCTCAAAAAGTATCATCCCCACGGTGACAGCGCGGTCTACGACACCATGGTTAGGATGGCGCAGGATTTCAATATGCGATACATCCTCGTGGACGGGCAGGGCAACTTCGGGTCCGTGGACGGTGACCCGGCCGCTGCTTATAGGTACACGGAAGCCAGGCTTACGAAACTTGCCGAAGAGATGCTTGCCGATATCGACAAGGAGACCGTCGACTTCATTCCGAACTTCGACGATACGACGTTTGAACCATCGGTGCTCCCGACGCGGGTGCCGAACCTTTTGATCAACGGTTCCGCAGGGATTGCCGTTGGCATGGCCACGAACATTCCCCCTCATAACCTATCTGAAGTCGTGGATGGTCTTGTCATGATGATTGATAATCCTGAGGTTTCGATCCCTGAGCTCATGACCGCAATCAAGGGTCCGGATTTTCCGACGGCGGCGTTCATCCACGGGTATGAAGGGATCAAACAATCATACCTGACTGGGCGAGGCATCATTCAGATGCGGGCACGAGCAACTATTGAGGAAGGTAAGGCAGACCGCGAGAGTATCATTGTTACCGAACTTCCCTATCAGGTAAACAAGGCCAGACTGCTTGAACGGATCGCCGAACTCGTCCAGGAAAAGAAAATTAATGGCATCTCCGAAATCCGAGACGAGTCCGATCGCGAAGGCATGCGAATCGCCATCGATCTTAAGAAAGGCGAGTTATCGAACGTCGTCCTGAATCAGCTGTTCAAGCATACGGCCATGCAGTCAACCTTCGGCGTGATTATGCTGGCACTCGTGAATAATCAGCCACGAGTCCTGAATCTGCGAAAACTCCTTTCGAATTTCATCCAGCACCGGCGCGAAGTAGTGGTTCGGAGGACCAAATACGACCTTAAGAAAGCCGAGGAACGCGCCCATATCCTCCTCGGTCTCAAGATCGCCCTCGAAAATCTCGACGCTATTATTGCGCTCATCAAAGCGTCTCCCAATCCCGACGAGGCAAAAAAGGGTCTCATGCGGGAATTCAAGCTTTCCGAGGTCCAGTCCCAAGCCATCCTCGACATGCGGCTGCAGCGGCTCACGGGCCTCGAGCGGGACAAGATCATCACCGAGTATGAAGATACGCTCAACGAGATCAAGCGCTTAAACGAGATCCTCGCGTCGGAGGCGCTCGTCATGAAGATCATCAGGGAGGAACTCCTTGCTGTGAAGGCCGAGTACGGCGATGCCCGCAGGACAGAGATTGTCGCCGAAACCTCGGAGATCGATATCGAAGACCTAATCAAGGACGAGGAGATGGTAATCACCATCTCGCACGCTGGCTATATCAAGCGCAATCCTCTTACAACCTATCGCGCACAGAAGCGTGGAGGAAAAGGCAAGATTGGCATGGAGACCAAGGAAGAGGATTTCGTGGAGCGTCTTTTTACGGCGACAGCGCACAGCTATATTCTGTTCTTTACCAACAAAGGTCGGGTATACTGGCTTAAAGTTCACCAGATTCCAGAAGCAGGAAGGCAGGCTAAAGGCAAGGCCATCGTGAACCTGATTCAAATCAGCCAAGATGAGCGAGTAACTGCAGCGCTTCCGATTCGCGCATTTACGCCGGACCACTTTATACTCATGGCGACCAAGCAGGGAATCATCAAGAAGACGGAGCTTGAATCCTACAGTCATCCCCGCCCCTCGGGAATCATCGCAATCACCCTGGACGAGGGCGATGAGCTTATCGCCGCTGAAGTCACCGATGGCAAGCGGGATGTGTTCCTCGGAACGAGGGACGGTCTCTCGATAAGGTTCTCCGAGATTGATGTGCGCGAAATAGGCCGTACTGGAAAAGGTGTGATTGGCATTCGGCTTGACGAAGGTAACGAGGTCAAAGGAATGGAGATTGTTCGAGGCGATTCCACGATCCTCACGGTGACCGAGAACGGCTATGGCAAGCGCAGCACGCTGGAAGATTATCGTAGCCAGGGTCGCGGCGGAAAAGGAATCATAACGATCAAAATAACCGAGAAGAATGGCAGGGTCATCGGTATGGCCCAAGTGTCCGAAGAAGATGAACTCATACTTATCACTTTGAATGGCAAAGTACTGCGCATTCGGGCCAAGGATATTTCCGTCCAGGGCAGGAATACGCAGGGGGTGCGTATCTTTGACATCGACGAAGGAGACAAGGTTGTGAGTTTCGCCAAACTGGTGGAGCGAGAAGATGATAAAGACGCTGTGGCGGACAAGGTCGTTATGGAACCGCCTGCCGAGCCGGACACCAGCACACCATGAAGAAACTTTGCATACTCCTCCTGCTGGGGATCTTCCTAACGGGATGTGATGTATTCGATAAGTCTGCAAGCGGCGACTATGAGGCTGCGACCAAACGATGGAATGCAGGTGAATACCAGGCAGCAGCCAATCTGTATCTTACGTTCGTCAAGGAGCACCCCTATAGTTCCAAAGCGGACGATGCGCTCTACTGGGCTGGTATAACACAGTTTCTCTACCTGGGGGAAACCGAAAAGGCGCTCCAAACGCTGCGTTTGCTGTTGAAGGCCTACCCGCACCGTGATATGGCTCCGTATGCACAGTGGTATATCGCCCAGATTTACGAATTAGGGTATAGTGAATACGATCGCGCAATCGCGGAATATCGCAAGGCAGCGGAATATGAGAACCGCGAGGTGCGGGAGAAGAGTCTTTATAGTCTTGCAGAATGTCTGTTTCGCGTTGGCAAAATAGAAGAAGCACGGGCTACTTGGATCCGTCAGGTATCGGAGTTTCCGAAGGGGCAGCAGTCGCGGCTTGCTTATTTCAGGCTGGGTACAGCCGCTTTTTCAAAAGGCGAACTCGAAAAGTCCGAGCAATACTATCGACAGGCTCTTGAACAAAACGAGGACAAGGAACTTGTAATCAAGGCAAAATTCGCCCTTGCAGAATGCCTTGAGCTCGGTGACAATCTGAACGAGGCGCTCACCCTCTATAGAGAAATCGAACCCCTGTATCCGAATCCGGAGTCAATCCAGATCAAGATCAAGGCGCTTGAGCACAGGATCGCCAAGAAAAGTTATTGACAACAGTAGAGGAGAATGATACTTTAAATGCTTGATTTACGGTTTGTCAGAGAGAATGCGGACGCGGTAAGTGCAGGGTTGGCACGGCGAGGCATGAGCTTCGACCTGACGGAGTTTCTCATGCTTGACACCAAGCGACGGGGTGTCCAGCAGGAGATCGAAACCCTCCGGCGTAAACGGAATGCGGTGTCCGAGGAGATTGGCCGGCTTAAAAAGGCTGGACAGCCTGCGGAAGAAAAGGTCGCAGAAATGCGCGCGGTCGGAGATACCATTGCCGCGCTTGAGAACGGATCCCGTGAGGTCGAAGAGGCCCAGCAGAATATCCTGCTTACGATTCCGAACCTGCCGCATTCCTCGGTCCCCGATGGCAAGGACGAGAACGACAACAAGGAAATTAGACGGTGGTCCCCGCAAGGGGGAGACCCACCAAAGTTTCCGTTCGAGCCGAAACCGCACTGGGACCTCGCAGAGTACCTTGACATAATTGATTTCGACCGGGCTGCCAAGATCACGGGAGCCCGTTTTGCTCTTTACAAAGGCATGGGTGCCAGACTGGAACGGGCACTGATCAACTTCATGCTTGATCTTCACACGACGGAGCACGGTTATGTGGAAGTGTTGCCACCGTTCATGGTGAACAAGACGAGCATGACCGCCACGGGCCAGCTCCCGAAATTTGAGGAAGAGCTGTTTAAAGTGGAACAAGGGATTTATTTCCTCATTCCAACGGCTGAAGTCCCCGTGACAAATATTCACCGCGATGAGGTTCTGCGCGAAGAAGACCTGCCGGTGCTTTACACTGCATATACTCCTTGTTTTCGGCGTGAAGCGGGATCGTACGGCAAGGACACGCGCGGGCTTATTCGTCAGCACCAGTTCAACAAAGTCGAACTTGTCAAATTTACTCGTCCTGATACGTCTTACGAAGAACTCGAAAAACTGACTCGTCAAGCGGAGGAAGTACTTAAGCGGCTGGGTCTGGCGTACCGTGTGATCGTACTCTGTACAGGGGACACGGGGTTCTCTTCCGCGAAGACATATGACATAGAAGTCTGGCTTCCGGCCCAGAACAAGTACCGTGAGATTTCATCGTGTTCTAACTTCGAGGACTTTCAGGCCCGGCGTGGGAACATCCGCTACCGGACAAGAGGCGGGAAGAAAACCGAGCTAGTTCATACATTGAACGGTTCGGGTCTCGCGGTAGGCCGGACCGTTGTAGCGATCCTGGAAAACTACCAACAGGCGGACGGGACCGTGATTATTCCCGAAGTGCTCAGGCAGTACATGGGCGGTGCGGAGAGGATAGAGCCGAGAAGTTAGAAAAAGAGGATGGTCCGTCGCGAGACAGTTCTTGAAATCTCGTGTATTCTGACTTCTGTCATCTGCAATTATGCGGAGAGATGGCCGAGCGGTTTAAGGCGGCGGTCTTGAAAACCGTTGAGCGAAAGCTCCGGGGGTTCGAATCCCTCTCTCTCCGCCAGAATAAAAAATCAAATTCAGGGTAAACAGTACGGAGTCCCCGTCGGATGGAGAGATGATCTTCTTCCGCATCCAAACTTTGTACTAGGCACTCTGGACTCATACTGTGTCAACCGGAGAGGTGGCCGAGCGGCTGAAGGCAGCTGCCTGCTAAGCAGTTGTGGGGGTGACTCCACCCCGGGTTCGAATCCCGGCCTCTCCGCCATTATTTACTAAACCGCTCGAGAGCATCCTTGCGAGTTTAAACGTATTTATTCACAAGATAGTATCTCTATTTGAGGAGGGTAACACCATGTTAAGGAAGATAGTTATGCTTGCAGTTATTCTTACGATCATAGTCACCTTCGCGGCCTGCAAAAAGAAAGAAGAGCAGCCGCAGATAATGCCACCGGGACATCCTGCCATGGAAGGCGGAATGCCGGCACCAGGCATGCCGGCACCGGGCATGCCAAGTATGCCTAAAGTCGAGCGGAAGGTCATTGTCTCGAAGGAAGTAGCAGCAAGGTGGAAGGCAGTGAAGCTTGCCATTGAAAATAAAACGGCAAAAACAACGAAAGAATATACCGTTAACATCGGATCAGAGCTGTCAGTTCCTAATACAAATTTGACTGTTAAGGTCCTTGCGTTCCTGCCGGACTTCAAGATGACGGACAAGGAATTTTACTCGCAATCTGATAAGCCAAACCTGCCTGCGGCGCAAGTGGTCGTTGGTGAAAATGGCAAAGAAATCTGGAACAACTGGTTATTCGCCATGCAGCCAAGTATCCACCCGTTCCAGCATGAGAAAATCGGCATCCTTCTTATTGGCGGCGTGCCAAAGTAACCACATACGCGACAGCATAGTATCCACGAATGAGAGCGCTCACCTGTCGGCGCGAATCTGCGCATTGTACTTGCGCCCATAGCTCAGTTGGATAGAGCAACGGACTACGAATCCGTAGGTCAGAGGTTCGAATCCTCTTGGGCGCGCCATTGTAGCATGTTCAGAGTGCAGAACGCATGGAGTGCAAGGAGATTTCACCGAACCGTGACGCACTCTGCGTTCTCGGCAACAACAAGTTTTAAGTATGAATTATCCGGTACTAAAGACCGACGAAGATTTTATGCGCATGGCGCTGGCCGAGGCAGTAGAAGCCGCTACGGTCGGCGAAACTCCCGTCGGGGCAGTGCTCGTCATCGGCCAGGAAGTGGTTGCAGCAGCGCATAATATGCGAGAGACCTGGCAGGACCCATCAGCCCACGCAGAGCTCCTTGTCGTTCGGGAGGCAGCGGCTCGGCTCGGGAGGTGGCGACTTCAGGATGCCGCTGTCTACGTGACGCTGGAGCCATGCCTCATGTGTGCAGGTGCTCTCGTCCTTGCACGGGTTGGCCGGTTGGTCTATGGATGCAAGGATCCTAAAGCGGGCGTCCTCGGGTCCGTGTATGACGTTGTGCGAGACGGACGGCTGAATCATTCCTACCGGATCACACCGAACGTGCTTGAGGACGAATGCCGCACCATGCTGACAGAATTCTTTCACAAACTGAGAGCCGAATAGTTGAGTATTTCGTGCTTACTCACAGCTGCCGCGGCTAAGGTCTTAGTCTGAACTGTGAATTCCTCACAGTAAGCAGTATCCGGAGAGGTGGCCGAGCGGCTGAAGGCGGCAGTCTCGAAAACTGTTGTGGGGGTAACTCCACCCCGGGTTCAAATCCCGGCCTCTCCGCCATGTTAAAAAAGAGAGCAGAGTTCAAAGATTTGAAACACAAAACAGGAAACCGACAGCACTACGGTTCACTTTGAACCGAGAACGAGAACCGTGATAAACGGAGAGGTGGCCGAGCGGCTGAAGGCGCACGCTTGGAAAGCGTGTTTAGGGAAACCTAACGTGGGTTCGAACCCCACCCTCTCCGCCATGTTCAAAAAAACGGGCTCAGAGTGAGTGCACGGATTAACTTTTCTTCCTGCGTGGTACGCTGAACTCTGAACAGAGGAATAGCAGCGCTCATGAGCCCGGGTCCTGCGCAATCACGGTCCCGTGAACCCCGTCAGGTCCGGAAGGAAGCAGCGGTAAGCGGATTCCGGGTGTGCCGCAGGGGTGCCCGGGTTTATGAGCCTTGTAACTTGCAAAGAATTTCCCCTCGAAGTTTCACTATCGTACTTTCTTTTATCCGTGACGTAAAATCGCCTGCTTCTGTTCATCCATGATGTTCATTCAGTCTTGAAGTTATAGGCGTTGTTGTGAGGGAGTTATGAGCTACCAGGTGCTTGCCCGAAAATGGAGGCCCCAGGTTTTCGAAGACGTGGTCGGCCAGTCGCATATTACGCGAACGCTCCAGAATGCAATCACATCTGGGCGGCTGGCTCATGCCTTCCTGTTTTCAGGTCCGCGAGGTGTCGGCAAGACCACTACGGCCCGCATACTAGCAAAAGCACTGAATTGCGAGCAGGGACCGACGCCAATTCCTTGCGGGAAATGCGACTCCTGCCTCGAGACTGCAGCCGGTACCGCGGTGGATGTCGTTGAGATCGACGGCGCTTCCAACCGCGGCATCGAACACATTCGCGAGCTGCGCGAGACCGTCAAGTACGCGCCTGTGGGCGGTAAGTACAAGATCTACGTAATCGACGAAGTCCACATGCTCACGAACGAGGCGTTCAATGCGTTGTTGAAGACCCTTGAAGAGCCGCCGCCTCATGTGATCTTTATTTTCGCCACAACGGAACCTCAAAAAATCCCAGCCACAATCCACTCCCGATGTCAGCGCTACGGTTTCAAACGGGTCGCGTTGCATGAGATCATTGAACGACTCCGTACCATAGCCACTGCCGAAAGCATCATCATTTCCGATTCGGGGCTTGCCATGATTGCGCGTGCCGCGGAAGGCAGCATGCGTGATTCTCAGAGCCTTCTTGATCAGGCGGTCTCGTACAGCGGCCTGGAGATTAAGGATGAAGACCTGCAGGCAACTCTCGGTTCAGTTGCCCAGGCAACCCTCCTTCAGTTTGCTGAAGGCCTGCTGGGCAGGGATGCGGCTGGTCTTCTTAGGCAGATCGACACCTTGCTGGAGGAGGGACAGGACATCCGACAGTTTCTCGCCGGCGTGGTGGAGCATGTGCGGAACCTCCTGGTCGCGAAGGTCGCTCGCGCTTCGGACCAGATCATTGAGCTGTCCGCTGCCGACGTCGAAGCCATCAAACAGCAGGCAGCCGGAGCAGATGCCGAACGCCTCCTGATGCTGTTCGATAGTCTTTCAAAAACACTTGACGATATGCGCTGGTCTCCGTATCAGCGGTTCACCCTCGAAGTCGGGCTGATTAAGGCTTGCACTATTGCGGATCTTCGCCCCCTTTCCGAAATACTGGGCCAGATGAAAGAGCTTGAGGCCAAACTTGCCATGAGCGCACCCCTGCCTGCACCGTCAGCGGCTGCCCCTCGGATCAGCGAGCGATCAGTACGGTACACCGAATTGTCTAAAGTTTCTGCACCGCCATCCCAACCGGCTGCCGCCGAAGGCGGGAGCGAGCGTGGCGACCTGTGGAGTTTGATCATTGCTGCACTCAAATCGAAGAAGCCAAGTCTTGCCTCTGCGCTCGGGCATGGCCGGATCATCAACGTTACGGACAGCGAACTCGTGATCGGCTTAACGGGCAGCAGCTTCCAAGTTGATCTCGTTGATAAACGCGAAAATAGAATGCTGATCGAAGAACTCGCCGCCGCAATTATGAGCAAAAAGCTGAGTGTAAAGGTTCAGCACCTTGCGGACGCACGGAAGCAGGAGATCAAAACGAAAAGCGAGAAAAAAATAAAGCCCGAAGAACAGGACCCCGCAGTCCAGGATGTGCTCCGAGTATTTCCCAAAGGCGAGGTCGTCGAGCCCGATCATCCGATAGAGTAACTCGAGCGTTAAGCATCGAGTTCCGGACCTCTTTTTCCTCGTTCACGAGGCACGCATTTTCGCTTGCAAAAGCCTAAAAATTCTTTTATGATAAACATCCTTATTTGATAAAATATCGCAATTCAAGGGTATCCCATGTCAAAAAATATGCTTAGCAATATCATGAAGCAGGCCCAGCAGATGCAGGAGCGGGTTAAAAAGCTCCAGGAAGAGGCTGCGGGCAAGACCGTGGAGGCGTCTTCAGGCGGTGGCATGGTAACGGTTGTCGCCAATGGCCGGCAGGAAGTGCTTTCCATCAAAATAGACCCCTCCGTAGTCGACCCGAAAGACATCGACATGCTTCAGGACCTGGTCACTGCCGCAGTGAACGAGGCGCTCAGAAAGTCGCAGGACTTGATGAAGGAAGAAATGGGCAAGCTTACCGCGGGAATGGGGCTTCCTCCAGGGCTGTTCTAGGAATTTCGGATTGCCGATCGCGGTTTTCGGGAAAAAGACCGAGGTAACCACACACGTGAGTCTGCGTTCATGGTGTTACGCATAATGGAGCACAGGGCACAGGAAGAGAAGGCGGCGAAGATGGAACAGGAGCAGTCGTTTCGGGCTGCCTCGCTTGCACGAAAACAGGGAAAAGCCAGGACGCAGGTCTCCGAAGTGTCGGGCAGAGCACTCGGCAGGATGGTCGAGGCTTTCATGAAACTTCCCGGCATCGGCAGAAAGAGTGCTGAGCGCCTCGCATTTGCCGTGCTCGGTATGCCTCGCGAGGATGCAGCGGGGATAGCTCAGGCGATCCTGGACCTGAAGAACAACAGCAGGTACTGTACGGTTTGCAACAATATCACCGAGGAAGAGCTGTGCGGCATCTGTCGCGATGAACGGCGTGACGGCACGCGGCTCTGTGTAGTGGAAGAACCAAGTAATATTCTCATTCTCGAAAAGAGCGGTATCTTCCGGGGACGCTACCATGCACTCCTCGGCGCTATCTCGCCCCTCGACGGCATCGGTCCGGAGGACCTAAAGATCGAGGGACTTCTGGATCGCTTGCGATCTGACAGCGTCAAGGAAGTCATCATTGCGACTAACCCTACGGTAAAGGGCGAGACCACGGCTCTATATCTTGCGAAGTTGATCAAACCGTTGGGCATCAGCGTCAGCCGCATCGCGTACGGTCTCCCGGTAGGTGGGGACATCGAATACGCCGATGAGAACACGGTTCAGCGGGCGCTCGAAGGTCGGCGGGAAATGTAGGTTCATTGCGGAGTCGGATTGCAATTTGAATCACATATTTGTCACGCGGATTCCTACTCAGAACATAATTTGTGGAGGGCAAGGTTATGGCAGAAATGATTGAGATTAGGTGGCACGGGAGAGGCGGTCAAGGGACCGTCACGGCGGCCAAGGTACTCGCCGATGCCTGTCTTTCCGGGGGCCGGCAGGTCCAGGCATTCCCCGAATACGGGCCCGAGCGGGCCGGTGCACCACTTCGCGCGTATAACCGCATCAGCGAGAAAATACTTCGGATGCACTGCCCGGTGCTGAACCCCGGAGTGGTCGCTGTCGTGGACGCATCGCTCCTCGATGCGATCAACGTCGCAGAGGGAGCAAAGGACGACACGGTTTTCGTGATCAACACGAACAAGGGTCCGAAAGAAGTCCGTGCGAAACTACAGGCTAAGCCCACCCAAAAGGTTTTCACCGTCGATGCGACCAAGATAGCGCTCGACACGATCGGCAGGCCCATGCCTAACGCGCCCATGCTTGGCGCGGTGAACAAGGCCACGAGCATAGTGGCCATGAATGTACTGCTCGAAGACGTGAAGGGCAGTTTTGGAAAGAAGTTTGCACAGAAGATCATCGATGGGAATCTCGCCGCGGTCAAACGCGGGTACGAGGAGGTAAAGCAAGGATGAAACAACTGAACTGGAAAGAGCTGCCCCATGCAGGGACGGTCCTGAAGGCCGGCAACGCGATTGAGTATAACACAGGCTCGTGGCGTTCGTTCAAGCCGCGCTGGATCGAGGAGAACTGCATCCAGTGCCTATTCTGCTGGATCTACTGCCCGGATACGGCGGTAAAGGTAAAAGACGAGAAAATGACCGGCTTTGACTACGACCACTGCAAAGGATGTGGTGTGTGTGCCATGGAGTGCCCGGGAAAGAAAGGCAACAAGGCCATCGTCATGGAAGAGGAGGGCAAATAACATGGCTGTTACGACGACAAAGACCGTGGCGGTCACGGGTAACCAGGCTGTTGCAGAAGCGTTCCGCCAGCTGAACCCTGATGTTATGCCCGCCTATCCCATCACGCCTTCGACGGGCATCATGGAGTCGTTCACTTCATTCGTGTCGAACGGGCAAGTGGATACGGAAATGATCCTCGTGGAAAGCGAGCACAGCGCCATGAGCGCTGCCATCGGAGCAGCAGCTGCGGGAGGCCGCGTAGCAACGGCTACGAGCGCTCAGGGCATGGCTCTCATGTGGGAGATGCTTCATATTGCCTCGGGCTATCGCATGCCGATTTTGATGTCGCTGGTGAACCGGGCGCTGTCCGCGCCGCTGAACATTCATGGTGACCATTCAGACGGTATGACCATGCGCGACTGCGGTTGGATCCAGCTCTTCTCCGAGAACGCCCAGGAGGCCTACGACAATACAATCATGGCATACCGGATCGCCGAACATAAGGATGTACGGCTTCCGATCGCGGTCAACATGGACGGTTTTATCATCAGCCACTCAATCGAGAGCATGCAGTACCTTACCGATGAGGACGTAAAGAAGTTCGTGGGCGAGTATATCGCGATCGACCCGCTCCTCGATATTGATAATCCGAAAAGCATTGGAGCCCTGGTGCTGCCAGATTACTACATGGAACATAAGCGCGCTCAGCATGAAGCCATGATACACGCCAAGAAAGTCGTCCAGGATGTGTCTGTGGAGTTCGCCAAACTTACGGGCAGGAACTATGGTCTGTATGAAGCCTACCGTCTCGAGGACGCCGAGGTAGTTCTCGTTGCCTTAAACTCCGCAGCAGGTACGATCAAGGACGAGGTGGATCGTTATCGCGAAAAAGGAGTCAAGGCAGGGCTCTTGAAGCCCAGGATGTTCCGTCCCTTCCCCTACGAAGAAGTTGACGCGGCGCTCAAGAATGCTAAGGCCATCTGTGTGATGGACCGTGCGGATTCTTACGGCGGTTATGGACCACTTTTTATGGAAATCGCATCAGCCGTACAAACCAATCGGGGACCGGTGATTTTCAATAAAATCTACGGGCTTGGCGGCAGGGACCTGATGCCGCTCGACGTGGACAAAGTTATAGCTGAGACCGCCGAGGTTGCCAAGACCGGCAAGGTCAAAATGATGAAAGAATACATTACGGTGAGAAATTAAAGAAAACTGTCTGGCTCAGAATGTGCAATGAAAACGACATTTGTTTGACCGACGTAGGGCTGATCCCGACTGACAAGGAGAAGGAATCGATCCTACCCTGACAAAGAATCTAAGGAGATTAAGATGAGCACGACACAGGAAAAACCAATGACATTAAAGTCGCTGTCGCACAAGAAGGACCTGCTCACCGGCGGGCACCGGATGTGCTCCGGCTGCGGAGCGCCAACCATTGTGCGCCAGGTGCTCCTGGCCATCGATGAACCAGTGGTTATCGCGAACGCAACCGGTTGTCTCGAAGTTTCGACTTGTCTGTTTCCGTACACCGCCTGGCAGGTACCGTGGATGCATAGTGCATTTGAAAATGCAGCGGCCACGGCTTCCGGCATCGAGACTATGTACCGGGCGCTCCGGAAAAAGGGCAAGATCAAGAAAGACATCAAGTTCATCGCTTTCGGCGGCGACGGCGGAACGTACGACATCGGGTTTCAGGCGCTCTCCGGTGCCATGGAGCGCGGCCACCAACTGCTCTATATCTGTTACGATAACGGTGCGTACATGAACACCGGCATCCAGCGTTCAAGCGCAACGCCCTTCGGGGCAGACACGACGACCCAGCCCGTGGGTTCCAAGGTCCCGGGCAAGTCCCAGCGCCGCAAGGACTTGACGCGTATCATGGCTGCTCATAATGTGGCATATGCATGCCAGGCTTCGCCCCATAACTGGAAGGATCTCATGACAAAGGTGAAGAAGGGGCTGGCTACGAACGGTCCTGCATACATGGGCGTTGTCTCCCCATGCAACCGCGGCTGGCGTTCCCAAACGAACGACTCCATCCTGCTCTCCCGTCTTGCTGTCGAGACCTGTTATTGGCCTCTTTATGAAGTTGAAGGCGGTAAATGGACCATCAACTACGATCCTAAGGATAAGAAGAAGCCTGTTGCCGAATGGCTCAAACCTCAGGGCAGGTTCAAGCACCTCTTTGCTCCGGGCAACGAAGCGCTGCTTGCACGATTCCAGGAGCTCGTGGACCAGGATTGGGACAGCCTCAAGAAGCTGCAGGAGATGACCAAAAGCTAAAGCAGAATCCTTAGAGGAATAAGATCATAGCCGGGACGGAAACATGCCCGGCTATTTTACTTATATCGCCATTACCAAAAAAAGCTTGAATTCTATCAGTCAGTATGGTTTAATAACCGAAAGTGTTGACAAAAGTTCAAGAAGGAGATGCGGACATGCTGGGTTCCGATTTGGTAATGTATGAAGAAGAATTTAAGCAGATAGATGCCGAAATCCAGCGTCTCCTTCAGCAGGCGAACGCCAAGGTGGTTTTTCTCGTCGATAAGAACGGCCAACTTATTGCGGCCACCGGCGAGACGGAAAATCTGGATACAACGTCACTTGCGTCGCTTACCGCAGGCAACATTGCGGCCACAGGGGGGATGGCAAAGCTCCTGGGTGAAAAGGAATTCTCTATCCTCTTCCACGAGGGTGCACGTGACAATATCCACATTTCTATTATCGGTCAGCGCGTGATCCTGGTGGTGATCTTCGACCAACGCTCATCGCTCGGCCTGGTGCGGCTTCGGGTAAAAAAGAGTGCAGAACTGCTCAGCAGCATTTTCAACCAACTCCTCCAGAAGGTTGAAACAGAAAAGGGTTCAGGTAAAAGCGCTGATTCGCCCTTTGCAGAAATTACGGACGAAGATATCGATAAACTCTTCGGTTAGCCCAGCCTCGTTCACTTCCTGAATGCCGTGAGGAGAGGAATTACCGTCCCATGTCTTTTATCAACTATTCGTCGAGAGAGATTAACTGCAAGATCGTCTTTTACGGCCCCGGTTTGTGCGGCAAGACAACGAACTTGCAGTGGATCTACAAAAAGACGAATCCTGACAGCAAGGGTAAGATGATCTCGCTCGCTACAGAGACCGAGCGGACGCTGTTCTTCGATTTCCTGCCCTTGGCCCTCGGCGAGATCCGCGGGTTTAAGACCCGCTTTCACTTGTATACTGTTCCGGGCCAGGTATTTTACGATGCAAGCCGGAAGTTAATCCTCAAGGGCGTCGATGGTGTCGTGTTCGTTGCAGATTCCCAGGTCGAGCGGATGGAAGCCAACATCGAGAGCGTTGAGAATCTCCGTGTCAACCTAAACGAACAGGGCTACGACCTTGACAAAACTCCTTTTGTGATTCAGTACAACAAACGGGACCTGTCTAACATTGTTCCTCTCGATGAAATGAAAAAAGCCTTGAACCCGAGAGGTGTCCCGGACTTCGAGGCCGTGGCAACTGACGGCTCGGGAGTTTTCGACACTCTCAAGGCCATAGCCAAACTCGTGATCATGGAGCTCAAGAAAGGAAAAGAAGGAAGTAAATGATAAGAATCTACGGGATGAGAAATAACAGATTGACAGAAAAGGCATAATATGGTATTTATTACCGCCTGATGGTTTTTTTATCCATGCCGATTATTCCCCGGTAGCTCAGTCGGTAGAGCAGGTGGCTGTTAACCACCCTGTCGCTGGTTCGAGTCCGGCCCGGGGAGCCAAGCGTTACTCTCAGCAAAAAATCGTTTGCTGAGTTCACTTTTGATGGATTTATGGGAGGAAGCTCCCATAGATCCATTTTTATTTTGCCTTTTTTTTCGCCGTTCTTGCCGAGTTCTGCCTCCTCGAAATACACGATTTTTTTTATCAGGAGATGCAGCAGATCGAATTTTTCGTCATCAGTCAGATGGTCGTAGACATCTTTGAACTCATGTCTGCGCATTCCCCCTCCTAGGCGTCTTCGACAGGAGGGGGTCAAGCAGACAGGGGTAGCTTCTTCCTTTGCACGGTAAATACCTTCCTCCGGGATTTCGT
>Ga0187771_10000307_pt1 | contig 29057 bp, 30 predicted proteins | sample 0116_SJ02_MP15_1_FD_133139 | JGI IMG/M metagenome (GOLD analysis project Ga0187771, IMG submission 133139) | Tropical peat soil microbial communities from peatlands in Department of Meta, Colombia - 0116_SJ02_MP15_10_MG | ecosystem: Environmental > Terrestrial > Soil > Wetlands > Peat | place... | reverse complement strand
CGTCGGCGAGGGGATCGAGACGGCCGAGCAGCTCGGCGAGCTCGCCTCGCTCGACCTCGACACGGCCCAGGGCTTCCTCTTCGCCCGTCCCCTCCCCGCCGCGGCGATCGCCGCCTTCCGGCACGGCGGGACGCCCCAGACCGGCTAGACGTCCCCCGGGGCCGGGCGGGCCGCGGCCGGCTGGCGCCAGCCGGCGAGGCGGCGCGGGGAACTTCGCGCGCGACATCGGGCGATCCGACGGTGGGCGAGCGCGGGCCGTGGCCGCCCGGCTGCTGCAGTGATCTCGGTAACGGTGGACGGGGGAGCTCGACCGGTTGGCTCCGCGAAGGGCCGGCATCCGGGCCGAAGGCTCGTAGCATCGGACCGTGGTGTCGGCGCGCCCGGGTCCCGGCGGGGACCTTGGCCCCTGGTGGGCCCGCACCTTTTTCCGAAGACTTGCCGGCGGTGGGACCGTCGGTACTGACGGCGAGCGGGACTAGGGAGCGGCGGATTGGGTCGATGTCATGAGATGGCATAGGCGCGATCCGGTCGGCGCCGGTGTCGGACCGCGCGTCCGTGGGCCGCGCCGCCACGGCGACCAGCGGCTTCGAGTTTCGAGATCTCATCGGATCTCCGGGCCGGTGTCTGGTCCCGGGTTTCGTCCTCCGGCTTCGCATCTCAATCGCGAGCTCGTCGTGCTCGTAGTCGTTGTCGGCGTCCTGATGGCTGCGGTTGACACGACGATCGTCGTCTTGGCCCTTCCGGCGATGGAACGGTCACTGCACATCGCTCTCTCGGCTGTCGTCTGGGTGATCGTCTCCTACGTCCTCGTCGTCACGATCCTGGCGACGCAGGTCGGCCGTCTCGGTGACATGTTCGGCCGCACACGGATGTACGAACTCGGCTTCCTCATCTTCATCATCGGGTCGGCTTTGTGCGCGACGGCCACTGACGCGTCGACCATCATCGTGTTCCGGATCGTCCAGGGCGTCGGAGGGGCATTCCTCACCGCCAACAGTGGTGCGGTCCTGGCGGAAGCCTTCCCGAAACAGGAGCGAGGCAAAGCCTTTGGCTACAACTCGATCGGTTGGAACGCCGGGGCCATTCTCGGGATCCTGCTCGGGGGGCTCATCATCACGTACGCGTCATGGCGGTGGATCTTCTGGATCAACGTCCCCACGGGAATCCTGGCGCTGGCGTTGGCGCTGAAGGTCCTGCGCGAGCAGAATCCGCGCCGCCAGCAGCGTCTCGATCTCGTCGGCATGGCCCTGCTCGGTGCTGGGCTCTTCGGCGTGCTCTGGGCGATGACGAGGCTCGCGACATCGAGCCTGTTGGGCTCCCTCCTCGTTGCGCTCGTCGGAGGCGTCGTCGTGCTCGTCGTATTTGTGATTGTCGAGCACCGTCGGGAGGATCCGATGGTTAATCTGCGTCTCTTCCGGATACCGACGTTCGCCCCGACACTTGGCGCCGCGCTCTTCCAAGGACTCGCCAACTTCGCCGTGCTGTTCCTCGTCCTCATGTACCTCCAGGGCGTGCGACGCCTCACGCCGCTCGACGCGTCCCTCCTCCTCGTGCCGGGGTATCTCGTCGGCGGCGTCATCGGCCCGATCTGCGGCCGGCTGGCGGACCGGTTCGGCGCGGTCTGGCCGGCGACGATCGGGCTCGGTGTCCAAGTCCTCGCGCTCGTCGTCTACTCCCAGCTCACCGCGTCAACCCCGCTGGGTGTCGTCACAGTCGCAGCGGTTTTGAACGGCATCGGTGCCGGCGCGTTCATGCCGGCGAACAACTCGGCGGTGATGAAGGTGGCGCCGGGACATGACTTCGGGATCGCCTCGGGAATGCTGCGCACCTTCGCCAACATCGGGATGGTGTTCTCGTTCTCTGTCGCGATTCTCGTGGCCGCACGGTCCGTCTCCCGCCAAACCGCCTTCGCGATCTTCGTCGGCACGACGAGCCTGTCCCGCAAACTGGGACCGGCCTTCACGACGGGTCTCCACGCCGCGTTCTTCTCCTCGATCGGCTTCATGGCGCTCGCCGCGCTGCTCTCGGCGACTCGAATGCTCGGAGCGGGCCGGAAGTCGGCCTTGCCGCACGCGGTCGAGGGAGACGGGTCAGTCGCTCAGATCGTGCTGGATCAGACGGCCACCCGCGTGGGAAAATCGTGAACGTGATCGACCGCGTACCACGCGGGGTCGTGGTTTCGGGTCGGGTGACGTTGCTTGTTGCGACCGTAGTGCTGGCGACCGCCGGTGCAGCCCAAGCGACGACTTCATCGGGTTCGTGGGTCGGAGCGAGGATTCCGGCAGCCGGCGCGACGGTCGTCGTGCGGGCCCCTGCGGCGTCGGCGAGCGCGCTCGTCGGCGATGACGTGCGCGTCGAACTCCTGGCGTGCGCCGCGAGCTGCGGTTACACGTGGCGGGTGACGAGCGAGCCGGCGGCAGCAGTCGCGCGGTACGTGTCGACGAAGTTCCGCCGGTCCCAGGCGTCCAAGGGCGTCGTCGGGGGGGATGAGATCGAAAGCGTCACTTTTCTCGCCACTGGGGAGGGGTCAACGTCGATTGTGCTCAAGTACTTCCCTCCGGGCCGTGACCGCCAACCGACCAGGACCTACCGGTTGCAGCTTCGGGTCCGCTAACCCGAGGCGATCCTCAGTCCGGTTCAAGGGAGCAAGAGCGCAGCCAGGCGTCGTGCGGTGACGACGAGCCCCGCGAATCCCAAGATCGCGAGGTAGACGCTATGGCCGACGAGCGACAGCGACAGCTCCCCGGCGTCGAGGCCCCGTTCGAGGGCCACAGCCTGGTAGAGAGGCGTGCAGCGCACGACGAGCTGCAGCCAGCCGGGGTAGACGGCAAGCGGGTAGAAGGTCGCCGAGAACAGGAACATCGGGATGATGGCGAGTGACACCTTGTCGAAGTCTTGCCAGCTGCGCATGAACGAGGTCGCGGCCAACCCAACCCCGGCGAAGGCGAACCCGATGAGAACCGCGGCCGGGTAGCAAAGGATCGCCCACGGCGATAGGACGTAGCCGAACAGCGCCATCACGACGATGAAGACCCCCGAGTAGGTCGATCCCCGGATCAACGACCACCCCAGCTCGCCGAGCGCGACGTCACCGGGCCCGAGGGGCGTGGAAAGTATCGCGTCGTAGGTCTTGGCGACTTTCAGTCGGAAGAACATGTTGAATGTCGCGTCGAAAAGCGCCCCGTTCATCGCCGAGGATGCGAGCAGCCCGGGGGCGACGTACGCCGCGTAGGCGACGACCGCGTTTCCGAGACGGAGAGCTCCGACGAGCTTGTTGAGGCCGACGCCGATCGAGAGCAGGTAGAAGAACGGTTCGAAGAACCCCGAAACGAAGATGAGCCAGCTCCGACGGTAGACGAGCAGATTGCGCTCGACGAGACGCAGGGCGCGACGCGAGCCGAGAACGCCGATCGGCGTGATCCGGAGCGGGATCGTGCTGGCCGAGCTCATACGACGAGCCTTTTCCGGTAGCTCCGCAGAGCGACCAGGTAACCAGCGACGGCGAGTGCGACCAGGTAGGAGGCATGAACCATTCCCGCCGCCCACCCGAGGTCGCCGATGACGAAACCGCGGCACAGCGCGACACCGTGGTAGAGGGGCGTCGCGTAGGCGACGAACTGGAGCCACCGGGGGAGCTGGGCGACAGGGAAGAATGTCCCGGAGAACAGGAACAGCGGGATGAGGCCGAATCGGTAGAGGGTGGAGAATCCCCGGTCGCTCTCCTGGGCGGCGGCGAAGGCGGCGATCGGGACGACGAAGGCGAGCCCGGTGAGTACACCCGCCGGGATGGCCAAGACGGCGAGTCCCGAACGCAGGGTGCCGAACGCCCCCATGATGGCGAGGTAGATCGCGCACACGGTGAGGAGACGGAACGCAATCCACGCGAGATGACCCCGAACGACGTCTTTCACGGTGAGCGGAGTCGCAAGCATCGCGAGGTAGGCGCGTCCCCACTTGATCGCGTCCATCACGGGGTACATCGCTTCATTGGCCCCGACCTGCATCGCCGTCGACGCGAGCAGGCCCGGAGCGAGGAAGTCGAGGTAGCTCACCCCCGACACGGCGTGCGCGTGGTGATCGACGAGCGAACCGAGACCGACGCCGAGCGCGGCGAGATAGAGGACGGGATAGAGGAAGCTCGTCGTCACCGAGCCCCGCCAGGTCTTCTTGTACTGGTAGGACCAGTAGGCGAGGGAGCGCAACCAGCGTGGGGCACCGACGCGGGGTTCTCGGGCTGCGAGCCACGCACTCGCGGTGTCGTCCACGGCCTAGTCCACGAGCGTGCGGCCGGTGAGGTGCAAGAAGACATCCTCGAGGCTGGAACGCCGCACGAGAGTGCTCTCCGGGGTGATCCCCCTCCGGTGGACCTGCCCGAGGGTCGCGTCCCCGTCGTCGGAGTACAAAAGGATGCGATCCGGCAGTACCTCGCGGCGCACGGAGAGCCCTTCCAGCCGTCCGGCGACATCGGCTGGCTCGGCGGCCCCGAAACGCAGCTCGACGACTTCGCGCGTTGAGTATCGGGCGATGAGCTCCTGGGGGGCGCCTTCGGCCGCGAAACGGCCACGGTCCATGACCGCGAGGCGTTCGCAGAGCTGTTCGGCCTCATCCATGTAGTGAGTTGTGATGACGAGCGTCACGCCTCGGCGTTTCAAGCGATAGAGGCGGTCCCAGAGCAGGTGTCTCGCCTGCGGATCGAGGCCGGTCGTCGGTTCGTCGAGGATGAGGAGCTCAGGGTCGGAAACGAGCGAACGCGCGATCGTGAGACGGCGCTTCATCCCGCCGGACAACGACTCGACCTTGTCGTGGGCGCGCTCGTTGAGCTGCACGAAGTCGAGCAGCTCGTCGGCGCGTTCCCGAATCACCCGACGCGGAAGGTCGAAGTAGCGCCCGTAAACGAGAAGGTTGTCGAGCACCGTGAGCTCGAGGTCGAGCGTGTCCTCCTGGGGAACGAGGCCGATCCGGCTGCGGATCTCGGGTCCGTCACGGCTCGGATCGAGGCCGAGCACCCGGAGCGACCCTGCCGCGATCGGCGACATGCAGGCGATCATGCGCATCGTCGAGGTCTTCCCGGCGCCGTTCGGTCCGAGGAATCCGTACGACTCGCCGCGTCCGATAGCAAAGTCGACCCCGTCGACTGCAACGAACTCGCCGAATTCCTTCACGAGCCCACGCGCGACGACGAGGGGTTCATCACCTCCCGCTGGGGCGCGCGTCGAGGCGGAAAAAGCATTCAACGGATCCACGGTCCGCGAAGTTACTCGCCGCAAAAACAACCCCGACGATGAGCTTGTCCGTGGACCATGTCGAAACGGAATCGTTGCCGTGTCGCGTCGCGCGCCCGGTGAACCTAGACCTGGCGACTAATTTGGGGTTGCCGGGGAAAAGGGTGTTCTCGGCTCTTGGGCAGAATCGCAAACTTGTCGCGCGGGAGGAAAGACGTGGGAGAGCCAGGAAGGTGACCGATCTGTTCGCCGGACCTGACGGACCTTCGATCAAGGTCATTGGGCTGACACGTCGTTTCGGAGACCTCCAGGCGGTCCGAGGCGTGAGCTTCGATGTCGCGGCGGGCGAGACGTTCGGTTTCCTCGGACCGAACGGGGCTGGCAAGTCGACGACGATCTCGATGCTCTGCACACTCCTTCGCCCCACTTCGGGGATTGCTCAGGTAGCGGGATTCGACGTAACGGCTTCCCAGGCCGAGGTCCGTCGGCGGATCGGCCTCGTGTTCCAGGACACGACGCTCGACGACTACCTCACCGCGGGAGAGAACCTCCGGTTCCACGCCGAGCTCTACGGTGTGCCGCACCCGGAAGCGGCGCAACGAATCCGTGACGTGCTCAGCATGGTCGGCCTCTGGGATCGACGCGACGGACTGGTCCGGACGTTTTCCGGCGGTATGAAGAGGCGCCTCGAGATTGCCCGCGGCCTGATCCATTCGCCACGGGTGCTCTTCCTCGACGAGCCGACCGTGGGTCTCGACCCGCAGACGCGGGCGCACATCTGGGGCTACATCAACGATCTGCGCCGTCGGGAGCAGGTCACGATGTTCCTCACCACCCACTACATGGACGAGGCCGAGAACTGTGACCGGATCGCCATCATCGACGAGGGCGAGATCGTCGCCAGCGGGACACCGGAGGACCTGAAGGGCGGTGTCGGTCAGGACCGGGTCCAGCTTCACACCGACGATGACGCCGCCGCGATCGCGGCGCTCGCCGACCGCTTCAAGCTCACCGCGACGATGAGCGAGGGGGCGGTGACGGTCTACGTCCCGGGCGGCGAGCAGTTCGTTCCTCGTCTGTTCGCTGAGCTCGGGGTCGGCATCTCTTCGGTCAGCATCGCGAGGCCGACCCTCGACGACGTCTTCATGGCGCACACCGGTCGCACGATCCGGGATGCGGAAGCGTCGACCGCGGATCGGAACGCGGCGTCGACCTGGCGACGGGCCCGGGCGGGACGAAGATGAGCGGCGTCGGCGACATCGGAGGCGCAGGAGTTTCGCGGGCTTCGTCCGCCGCGGCTCCCAGCGCCGTGGCGACGTCGCGACACCCGCGCGCCGTACCAGCGGCGGTTCGGGTGGCCGGTGGCGGCTGGCAGGACGACGTCCGCGGCGCGACCGTCGTCTGGCGGCGTGAGCTGATCCGCTTCTCCCGCAATCGCCTGCGGATCCTGACGTCACTGGCCCAGCCGGTCCTATTCCTCTTCGTGCTGGGAACGGGACTCTCGTCGCTCATCTCGCGTGGCGTGAGCTCCGGGGGCGGGGCGAACTTCAAGACGTTCATGTTCCCCGGGGTAGTCGCGATGACCGTGCTTTTCACCGCAACTTTCTCCGCCGTCTCGATCGTCTGGGACCGGGAGTTCGGATTCCTGCGCGAGATGCTCGTCGCGCCGGTGCGGCGCGGCGCGCTCATCGCCGGCAAGTGCGCGGGGGGTGCGACGGTCGCCACGCTGCAGGCGCTCATCATGCTTGCGTTCGCGGGGCTCGTCGGCGTGCCGTATTCGCCCGCCCTCATCTTCACCCTCATCGGGGAGATGCTGCTCGCCGCGGTGGCGATCACCGCGCTCGGCACGGCGCTGGCCTCTCGCATCGCCCAGGTGGAGTCATTCCAGGTCGTGCTGCAGTTCGTCGTGCTCCCGCTCTTCTTCCTGTCCGGGGCCCTCTTCCCGTTGCACGGGCTACCGACGTGGCTCTCGGTGCTGACGAGGCTCGATCCGCTCGCGTACATGGTCGACCCGATGCGTCGGGCCGTCTTCGCGCACGTGACGACAAACCCAGTCGTCGCGCGATTGTTCGGAGCGACGATGACCTGGGGCTCTTGGCACCTGCCGATCGGAGTCGAGCTGGCGTTGACCGCCGCGTTCGCGGCGCTCATGCTCACGATCGCCGTGCGGGAGTTCTCCAAGACCGATTGAAGGCGCGCGCCAAATCCCGCGGGCAGCCCGTCTAGAGCGAGGGTGCCTCCCGCTCGGAGCCGGCGCCGAAGACCCTCCAGGCAGCGGGGAGCAGGGCTGCGGCCAGTGCGATCTTGATCCCCTCGCCGACGAGGAAGGGCGTCAATCCCTTGGCGATCGCCTCGGCCGCGCTGAAGTGATAGGCGACGGCGAGCCACGGGACTCCGATCGCGAAGATGATCGCGTTGCCGAGGAGCATCGCCGGGATCGCGCTCACGACGCGGCGATCCGCCCGCCGTTCGGCGAACCAGCCGCAGACGATGGCGGCGACGAAGAAGCCGACGATGTAACCGAACAGGCCCCCGGGCCAACCGGAAGCGTGGTCGGCGAACCAGGGCAAGCCCGCGAGCCCGGCGACGGCGTAGAGCGCAAGGGCCGCCCCGGCCCGGCGTACACCGAGGACGCTGCCGGCCAGGACGACTCCGAGCGTCTGGCCCGTGATCGGCACCGGGGTCCACCACAGCGGGATCGAGACCTGTGCGAGCAGGCCGAGGAAGCAGGCGGCCCCGATGACGGTGCCGATGTCACGGACCCACTCCCCGGGGATCAGGTCCGCGAGAACGAGCGGGCGTGACCGACGGAGTGTCGCGGCCTGTGTCGGCATGGCGCGTACCTTATCGAGCGTCCCGGACCAGGCGGGACCGGGCGCTTCGCGGCACTGGCGACGAACTGACGGCGAGCCGTTCTTCCCGGGGCGCCGCCGCAGGTCCCTCAGGCCGGCGTGGCGGCCACACCGAGCGTCGCGCCGATGCGGGCTGACGACATCGAGCTCGGCCTCGATGGTCAGCCAGCCACCCGTGTCGCCACAGTCCCGCGCCGGAGGTTGACGTCCGACGCGCTCGCCTCCGACGTAGGACCGATCCGCGTCTGACGTGCTCAAGGTGGCAGGCGGCCATTTCGCGGCGGTGTCGGCCGTGTGAACTCCGTGTGAACTGACCCGGCCTCAGGACGCGCCGGATTGCCAGACCCTGAGAGCGGCCGACCTCTCCCGGGTCGAGGCCGTCGTCCCAGTCCGCGAGGTGCTCCTTTTCCGGCATCCGGACGGAATCTCCGGGTCAGGAGTAGGCATGGTCGAGTCGCGCCAGCACCTCGGGATCGAGGAGCGGCAGCACGTCGAGGGCGTGCAGGTTCTCTTCGATCTGTTCCACGCGACTTGCGCCGGTTATCACCGTCGAGACGTGCGGGTTTGCCGCGCACCAGGCGATCGCGAGCTGGGCGGGGGTACAGCCGAGTTCGTTCGCCAGCTCCATCAGCGCCGGAACCTTCGCGTTCGTCTCCGGCGCTGTCACGATGTCGCGCAGCCACTCGAAGCCCGCGACGGTCGCGCGCGAACCCTCGGGAATGCCGTCGATGTACTTGCCGGTGAGGACACCCCACGCCAACGGGCTGTAGGTCGTGAGACCGAGTCCGTAGTCCTCGTAGAGGCGGGCGTATTCGAGCTCGACGCGTCGCCGCTGGAGCAGGTTGTACTGCGATTGCTCCATCACCGGCTTGTGCAGATGGTGGCGCTCGGCGAGCTCGAAAGCCGCCCGCAGGTCGTCGGCCGGCCACTCCGAGGTCCCCCAGTAGGTGGCCTTCCCCGAGCTCACGATGTCGTGCATCGTCCAGACCGTCTCTTCGATCGGAGTGTGCGGGTCGGAGCGGTGGCAGAAGAGGAGGTCGACGAAGTCGAGGCCGAGTCGTTCCAGCGAGCCGTCGATCGCTTGGAGGAGGTACTTGCGATTGAGCGTGTTCTGCGTGTTCACGTCTTCGTGGATGCCCCAGAACAGCTTTGTCGACACGACGTAGCTGTATCTGGGCCAGCCCAGCTCGGCGAGCGCCCGGCCCATGATCCGTTCCGACTCGCCGCCGGCGTACTGCTCGGCGTTGTCGAAGAAGTTCACGCCACGAGTCCGAGCCGCTTCGAGGCACGCCTTGGCGAGCCCGATGTCGAGTTGTGGGCCGAACGTCACCCACGACCCCAACGAGAGCACGCTGAGCCGCAATCCCGACTTCCCGAGCCGTCGGTACTCCATCGCTGATCCGTCTCCTTTCGTGCCGGCTCGCGCATCGTCGTCCCACCGGGACCGGCGCGTGTCCAACGGTCTGACGAGGTCCGTCATAGCATGCGCGTGGGTTCGACCGGCCCGAACGCGAGGCGCGTCAGCGGGCCGGTCACGAGGGGCGTGCGCTGTGGCGATCGGCCGGAGGAGAGGAACTCGAGCAACAGGCCCGCGCGACACGGTCGTGCTCGTCGACGAGGTGGGGGCGCCGACGGGCGTATCGGGCAAGCTGGCGGCGCACGAGGCACCCGGGCAGCTCCACCTCGCCCTGTCCGTCGTCCTGTACCGGCCCGATGGACGCGTGCTGCTGCAGCAACGAGCCGGGACGAAGTACCACTTCCCTCTCTACTGGGCGACTTCGTGCTGCAGCCACCCGCGACCCGGAGAGGACATCGTCGAGTCCGCGGAGCGACGGGTGCAGGAGGAGCTCGGCCTGGTCTGCCGCCTCGAGGAAGTCGGCACGTTGACCTATCGCGCGCAGTGTCCGGTCTCGGGGCTCGTCGAGCACGAATTCGACCACGTCTGCGTCGGCGTTGTTGACGCTGATCCCGATCCTGACCCGGCTGAGGTCGCCCGCGTCCGCTGGGCCGTGACGACCGACGTCCTGTCAACGCCACCGACGAAGAGCGCGCCCTGGCTCGTGCCGGTGCTGCGCCTCGCCGAGAAGGCACGGGGCGCGACGGCGGTGCCGCACCGCTGAGGTCAGTCGTCTTTTCCGGCTCCGAAGATCCGCCGACCGCACTGTCGCTTTCGGGCGCGATGGCGGTACCGAGGGAGATCGTTCTGCCGGCGGCAGCGGGCCGCGGAAGCTCGCGATGTCGCGGCGCCAAGCGATTCGTCGACGATTCGGGTAGCCGTTGGCGGTTAAGGCGCTGCGCCCGGCCGCCCGCGGGGAAGCGACACCGGGCGGCGCAGGAATCGAGGGAGTCGGGGATCCCCGCCGTCAGGGGCGACCCGCGGCGTACGGGTCGGGCGGGATCGGGGTTATCGAGATCCTCGTGCCGGTTTCCTCGGCCTGGACCACGTTGCCGTCGCCGACGTAGATGACAACGTGGTAGATGTAGCCGTCCGCGGCGTAAAAGATGAGATCACCCGGCTGCAGCTCCGAGAACGGGATGTGCTCGATGGAGTCGTACTGGTCCCCGGCGCTGTGCGGCAGGCTCACTCCCGCCTGGGCCCAGGCCCACATCGCCAGGCCCGAGCAGTCGAAGCCGTAGCCGGGCGATGCGCCCGACCAGACGTAGGGCACGCCGATCTGCGACTCCGCCGCACGAACGGCCGCGAGACCGGGTCCGTCCCCGGCGGTCGCGCTCGTTGTGGCGGCGGGATCGGGAGCGGAACCCGCGTCGGACAGTCGTTGCGCTCGCTGGATGAGCTGGGCAGCCGCTGCCTGCGCGGCGGCCTGGGTTGCCTGCTCCTGCTGCTGCTCGGCGACCGCAGCGGCGAGTGAGCCGTTCACGCCCTGCAGTGTCGACGTGAGTTGGGCGTCGAGTGTCGTCGCGCTGGCGCGCGCCGCGGTCAAGGTCTGAAGTGTCGACCGGGATTGCGCTTCGTCACGCTCGAGCTGCGCAGTGCGCTCGACAAGGGCGTGCTCCGAGATGCGCAACGAGCTGACCGCGGTCGACAGGTTTCCGGCCGCGGCCTGGAGATAAGCCTGCTGTGCGGGAAGCGCATTCTCCTGCGCCGTGAGGGCGGAGAACACCTCCGAGGCCGTGGCGTCGTTCACGTAGGCGTCGATCGCTTGGCGCTGCAAAGACTGCTTGTCCTCGCTGACGCTCGATTGCGTGGACGCAATTGACCGCTCGTCCTTGCGGATATCGCGGACGATCAACGCCTCGCGCGTCGCAGCCTGGTCGTACTCCTCCGAGAGGACTTGCAGCTCCACCTGGATCGTGGAGATCTTCGCGGCGAGGGCGGCGGCTTTGGAGCGCAGAGTCGAGACCGGCTGTGAGGCGCCGGCCCTGTCCACCGAAAGAGCCGGCAGTAAGACGCCGGCTGCTACCAAGGTCGCTGCGCCGACGACGAAGCACCGGCGTTGGTGCGACATTCCCGAGGTACGGCATCCAGTGGGGTGGGGAATCACTGGCTTACCGCCCGCGACAGAACCCTCGCCAGGTTGCACAATGTGAACCACACCGTACGGCCGCCGACGAGGTCGTGCAAGGAAATGCGTCGTGAACTGGAGTCGCGTCGTTTTCGACGGTGCCCCACTACGGTGAAGCTGCCCTGTTGACAGGGGAAGGGCGCGCTGGCGTCCGTTCGGAGAGAAAGGGCGACGACATGGGCGAGGTCACGCCCGTTTCGACGGACGGTTTCCGGATCGAGCACGATTCGATGGGCGAGGTGCGTGTACCGGCACACGCACTCTGGGGGGCGCAAACGCAGCGGGCGGTCGAGAACTTCCCGATCTCGGGACAGCCGGTCGACGGGTCGATTGTCGAGGCGCTCGCGATTCTCAAGGGAACCTGCGCGGAGGTCAACGGCGAGCTCGGGACGATCGACGCCGCCGTCGCCGAGGCCATCGGATCCGCGGCGCACGAGGTCGCGTCGGGTCGCCATGCTGACCAGTTCCCTGTCGACGTTTTCCAGACCGGCTCGGGGACGTCGACGAACATGAACATGAACGAGGTGCTCGCGCATCTCGCCGGCGAGCGGCTGGGACGGACGGTGAGCCCAAACGACGAGGTGAACGCGTCGCAGTCCTCGAACGACATCTTCCCGTCGGCGATTCATCTCGCCGTCGTCCGGAAGATCGAGACCAACCTAGTGCCGGCGCTCGAAGAACTTTCCACCGAGTTGCGGGGCAAGGCCCGGGACTTTGCCGCGCTCGTCAAATCCGGTCGTACGCACCTCATGGACGCGACGCCCGTCACCCTCGGCCAGGAGTTCGGCGGCTACGCCAGCGCGGTCGACAATGGGATCGAGCGCCTCCGTTCGATCCTGCCCCGCGTCGGCGAACTCCCGCTCGGGGGGACGGCCGTTGGCACGGGGCTCAACGCCAAACCTGGTTTCGCCGCCGAGGTGATCGAGCACCTGCGCCAGGAGACGGGGTTGGTGGTCACCGAGGCCCAGGACCATTTCGAAGCCCAAGGGGCGCGTGACGGCCTCGTCGAGGCCTCGGGCGTGCTGCGCACGATCGCCGTTTCGCTGTACAAGATCGCCAACGATCTGCGCTGGATGTCGTCGGGTCCGCGTTGCGGACTCGGGGAGATCCATCTTCCTGATCTCCAGCCGGGTTCTTCGATCATGCCCGGCAAGGTGAACCCCGTCGTTCCCGAGGCGGTGTGCCAGGTCGTCGCCCAAGTGATCGGAAACGACGCGGCGATCGCCTTCGGTGGTGCGTCCGGGAACTTCGAGCTGAACATCATGGTGCCGGTCATCGGACGGAACCTGCTCGAGTCGATCCGTCTGCTCGCGTCGGCGAGCCGTGCCCTCGCCGCGAAGTGCGTCGTCGGCATCGTCGCCGACGCCGAGCGTTGCCGTGCCTATGCGTTGTCTTCAGCGTCGATCGCGACGGCCCTCAATCCCTACATCGGCTACGAGAACGCCGCCAAAGTCGTGAGGCGTTCCTTGGAGGAGGGCAAGGACCTCCGCACCGTCGTTCTCGAAATGGGCTTGCTGGGCGAGGCGGAGGTCGACCGGGCTCTCGACGTCCTTGCCATGACCCGAGGCGGCATCATCGGCTGACGTGTTCGGGTACTCGCACGTCGACATCGGTATTGTCTGGTCCGTTCGGCGTTCTGGGGGAGCGGTCGTGGGTGGAATGATCACGTTCCCGAGCCAAGGCGGGGAGGTGCGGGCCTATCTGTCGGCACCTCGTGCCGCGAGCGGTCCCGGAGTCGTCGTCATTCCGGAGTTCTGGGGGCTCGTCCCCCATATCACCGACATCTGCGATCGGTTTGCCGCGGAAGGTTTCGTCGCGCTGGCGCCGGATCTCTACGACGGAGTTGTGACGACTGATCCCAAGGAGGCCGGCGACTTGATGATGGCGATGCGTCCTGCCGAGGCAGCCGAGGACCTCTCGGCCGCGGTCGATGCCGTCGCTCTCCACGCGCCCGATCAGGGGGTCGGGGTCGTCGGTTTCTGCATGGGCGGCGGACTCGCGTTCGTCGTCGCGAGCGAGCGCTCGGACCGGGTGCGGGCGGTCGTGCCCTTCTACGGTGCGATTCCCTGGGAGGGTGCCGAGCCAGACTATGGGTCGATCACGGGCGCTGTGCTCGGCCATTACGCGGCCAACGACCCGTGGGCGACGCCGCAGTTGTGCCGCGACATCGAACGCCAGATTCGAGTGGGGGGGAACTTCGACGTGACGATGCACGTCTATGCGGGCACGGAACATGCGTTTTTCAACGACTCGCGCCCCGAGGTCTACGCTGCCCGCGCCGCGGCGCTCGCCTGGGAACGCACGGTGGCATTCCTGCGCGACCGGCTCGCGTAGTGTGGGTGACAACGGGCCGAACGCTCGGCGTGACGGGGTCGGTACCGTGATCGTACGGGGCGACATCGACTTCTCCAGAACGGCCGAGCCGATCGTCTCGGTGATCGTCGTTGCCTGGGGGCCCGCACCGCACCTTTTCGACTGTCTGACATCGTTGTGCGCGCAGCGCGCCACGATTCCGTTTGAGATCGTGCTGCTGCTGAACGACGTCGCGCCGGACGTCGCCGACGCGGTCACGCGGCGTGTCCGGGGAGCAATCGTCCTCGAGTCCCGAGCGAACCTCGGTTTCGCGGGTTCGGTGAACGTCGCCGCAGGGTCGGCGCGCGGGGACCTGCTCATTGTCGTCCACGATGACGTCGAGGTCCCGCCGGAGTGGCTAGACGAGCTCGTCGGCTCGGCGGCGACGCATCGCGAAGCCGAGGTGATCGGTTGTGCGGTGCACTCTGACCCGCCGTCGGTTGCGGCGGTCGAGCGCCCGAGCCCGAGCGGCCCCGTTGGGGCGCCTGACGGGTCCGAGATGCCGGGCGGCGCGCCGAGCGACGGCGAACCGGTCGACGTGTCGGACTGCGCCTTCCTCGTGCGACGCGCGACGTGGGACCGGCTCGGCGGTCTCCAGGAGATCTTCCATCCGTTCGGATTCGTCACCGCCGATCTCTGCGCCCGAGTCCTCGAGGCCGGCGGCCACGTGCACGTCGAGACCCAGGCGGTGGTGCGGCGTCGGCGCTCGAGACGCACGGGCGATCGGTTCCGAGCCTTCGTCCTGGCGGTGAACGGGGAGTTGTTCGCGCGACGCCACTTTCCGGGGCGCGAGGTCACCGAGGATCGTGACTCGTCACAGGTCCGGTCAGCACCGTCGGCATCGGGCGTTGCACGTCCGGGCAAACTCGCGAGGGGAGAATCCCGTCCCGGCGGCTCCGGGATCGCTCGGTGCCGCGTCCTCGTCATCGACGATGCGGTGCCCGATCCATCGCTCGGTGCCGGGTCCGGTCGGATGGCCGACGTGGCGCGCGAGCTTGTCGCGGATGGTCGCTACCCGGTGGACTTGCTGCCGTTCGTTACGCGCCGCGACGACGATCGCAGCCGGGCCCGGGCGCTCGGCGTCGAGGTCATCGACCAGGGTCTCGAGGAGCTGTTGGGCCCGAGCGGGCGGCACTACGGGATCGTCATCGTTTCACGGCCCCACAATTGGACTGCATCGATCGCGACGCTGCGCCGGCTCCGCGGGGGAGTCCCCGTCGTCTACGACGCGGAGGCGTTGTTCCACCGGCGCCTCGAACGCCAGCTCCGTTTCGTCACTGACGCGCCGACGGCCCTCCGGGTGGAGCGCAACGCGGCGGAGTTGGCCGAGGTCGAGCGGGAGATCGCGGCCGAGGCAGACTACGTCGTCGCGATTTCGGAGGAGGAAGCGGAGTTCTTCCGGGAGAACTCGCCGAGGCCGCGCAACGTGGTCGTGCACCCTCCGTTCTTCGCGATCTCGAACCCGACTCCGGCGGAGCTCGGAGCGCGCCGGGGTATCGGATTTGTCGCCGGATGGTCGGCGGGTCCCGACTCACCGAACGCGGACGCGCTGGCGTGGTTCGCGCGCCAGGTCCTGCCGAAGGTGCGAGCGCGGGCGCCGGGGTCGCGCCTGCGGGTGACGGGCGACGATCCCCCGGCGACCGTGCGGCGCCTCGTCACCCCGGCGATCGAATTCGTAGGGCAGGTGGAGAGACTTGAGGATTTCTACGGCTCGGTGCGCGTCATCATCGTTCCGCTTCGTTACGGGTCAGGCGTGAAGCTGAAGACCGTGGAGGCGGTCCAATATGGCGTCCCGACCGTCGCGACGACGGTGGGCGCGGAGGGAATCGACCTCGATGAACCGGGCGCGGTCCTCGTCGTCGACGAGCCCGAGGAATTCGCGGCCTCCGTGGTCACGCTCCTCGTTGACGACGCCGCCTGGAGGTCTCAGCGGGGAAAGGCGCTGGCCCAGCAGGCCAGCTGGGCGGCGCGGCCTGCGGGATCGATCTGGCCGTCGCTCGTCGCCGATCTCGTCGCCGCCGGGTCAGCCGACAGAACACGGCGGTGAGCTGGGAATATCGATCCTGTCGAGTACCGTGGATCCTGTGGTGGGAGTGACCTCGGACGAGGGGCCCGGGTCGGAGACGGAACTGGCCCGTCTGGAGCGAGCCGAGGCGGAGCAACTGCGCGAGGCGGAATTGCAGGCGGTCCTGCGCGAGCTCGCGGTCAAGGACTCCTACATCAAAGAAACCGAGCTCGAGCTCACGCGGATCGAGGTCAACGTGCGCGGCGAGCTCGCCCAGGTGCGCGCCCGCGCCGCAGAACTGTTCGGTGACCTGGAACGGGCGGAGGCGATCATCGCCGATCTGCGTGCGGAGATCACGGCGCTGAAGGCCAGGCGGAGCTATCGCTGGTCGGCGACCGCGGCATCCCTCCGTGGCCGCCTCGCCGCGGTCGTTCGGCGGATGGGACCGGGAGGATCGCGTCCCGACCGACCGGGCGGAGGAAAGCCGCCGGGTCAAGCGCGCGTTTCCCAGTAGGCGCGCAGGAAATCCTCCGTCTCCCGGATCGACTCGGTCCGGCCGATCTCGAAGAAGCGCTCCGTCGCCTCGAAGCCGAAAAGGAGCGATCGTGCCGCGAGCGCCGCGTACAGGTCCGAAAGGTCGTTCGTCTCCTGGCCGGCGAAGTCGATCACGGCGGCGGTCATCCCGCCGAGGCCGTAGTCGACCCACGCCATGTCCCGTGACCGGTGCGCCTTGTCATACCGGGTGACGCGTCCGGCTTCGAACACGGCGTTCGAGGTCTCCCAGTGGTTGTCGTTGCGCAGGACCGTCATCGCCGCGGGCAGGCCGCTCATCTCCCAGCGGTCGGCGAAGTCCTGGTAGTCGAGGCGGAGGAACGTGTCGCCGTAGAGAACGAGGAAGCGCGGCCCGAGGAGCGGCAGCGCCTTGCGGATCGCCCCGAGCGTTCCGTCGAGACCCGGCGAGTCGTAGCTGTAGGTGACCTCGACCCCGTAGAGCGCCGGACCGATCACCTCTTCGATCATCTCGCCGAGGTAGCCGACGCACATCACCACCCGCGTGACGCCGTGCCGGGCGAGCAGGTGCAACTGGTGGATGAGGAACGGTTGCCCGGCGACGGCGAGAAGACCCTTGGGCGTGTGGCGTGTCATCTCGCCGAGGCGCGTCCCCCTGCCCCCCGCGAGGACGCAGACAGTCGGGGGTGTCGACGGCGCCCGGCGCCCGGCATCCTGGCTGTCAGCGGTCAGCGTCTTCCCATCCGTAACGGGATTCGACGATGTACCTCGGGCGATCGCGCACCTCGTCGTAGATCCTCCCGACGTACTCGCCGATGACGCCGAGTGACAGCAGCTGGATGCCGCTGAAAAGTGAGACGAGGACGACGACCGTCGGGTTGCCGACAGGGAACTTCACTCCCGCCAGCTTGCAGGAGAAGTAGGTCATCCCGAGCAGCAGCGCCACGGTCGCGAGGGCGATACCGATCATCGAGATGAGTTTCAACGGATAGCGCGAAAAGCCGACCACGCCGTTGAGGCCGATGAGGACCGAACCGGTGAAGCGGTTGTACTTGCTGCGCCCGCCGGTGCGGATCTCGCGGTCGTAGAGCACGCTCGTTTGGGGAAAACCGACGTAGCCGACGAGACCGCGCAGGAACCCGTGCTTCTCGGGGAGCGCGACGACGGCGTCGACGACCCGGCGGCTCATCAGGCGAAAGTCGCCGGCGTTGGGAGGGATCTCGACGTCGGCGATGTGCCGAATGACCCGGTACCCGAGCGCCGCGACCATCCGCTTCACGAGCGTCTCACCGGCCCGGGTTCGCCGTTGGGCATAGACGACGTCGTAGCCCTGTCGCCATCTCTCGACGAGCTCGCCGATGAGCTCGGGAGGGTCCTGCAGGTCGCAGTCGATGACGACGATGGCGTCTCCCGATGCCGCTTCAAGTCCGGCGATCGTCGCCATCGGTTGGCCGAAGCGCCTCGAGAAAAGCAGCATGTGGACGCGCGGGTCGTGGGCGCGCAGTTCGAGGATGGCCCTTTCCGTGCGATCGGTCGACGGGTCGACGCAGAAGATGATCTCCCAGTCGCAGTCGAGACCGTCGAGCGTCGCGGCGAGCCGCTCGTAGAGCGCGGCGATGTTGCCCTCCTCGTTGTAGGCGGGGATCACCACGCTCAGCAGCGGGCGCGGCGCCGCCGGCAAGGTCATGCGGCGCCCGACTTCTCGAGTATGGCGAGCTCGCGGATGCCGAACGGCAGCCCGACGTGGTGAGAGAGGAGCCAGCGCTCAAGCCGGCACGCGATCTTGCCGAGCCGGGAGTCCTTGGTCAGGGAGATGCTGTTCACCACTTTCCTTCGCAGGGAGGCGCCGTCGAGGTGGTCGAACATGACGCGATTCTTCTTCTTCAGGAGCCAGAAGGGGGGGAAGAGGAAAGAACCCAGGTAGACGTGTTCGACGACCGAGAGTCCGGCGCTTTCCGCTTTGGCGCGCAGCTCCCCGCGTCCGTAGCGACGCTGGTGGTGCAGGTACCGATCAAAGTAGTCGTAGGTGCCCGGCGCCGAGGGCACGACGACGACCGCCCGTCCTCCTGGTCGCAGGGTGCGCCTCATCTCGCCCAGGGCGCCGACGTCGTCCGGGACGTGCTCGAGCAGGTTGGCGCTCACGATGGCGTCCGCGCAATCGCCGACCACTGGCAGGTGGCAGGCATCGGCCTGGACGACAAGGGCGCCTGAGAGTCGGGACCTAGCCGACTGCAGTCCGGCCAGCAGATAGTCGACCCCGACGAGATGGAGCCCGGCTTCACGCCGGGCGAGATCGTCGAGCAGATAACCGGCCGAGCAGCCGATGTCGATGATCCGCATCCCGGCCGCGAGTTGTCCCAGGCGCTCGATCATCGCCGTCCGGGTCCAGACGTCGATGAAGCTCGTCCGGCTGGTCTCGTGGTGCAGCTCCTCGAGCTCGACGGACCAGTACGGCTCCTCGGTACGTGCTGGTTGACCGTCCGTTCGGGCGGAGATCATGTGTCCTTCGTCTCGGCTGCGGAGAAGAACTGGTCGTCGATCCGTCGCAGTGTCGCGAGGCTGTGGTCAGCCCGGAGACGGGCGCGGAACGCCTCTTGCTTCCAGGGATCCCACTGCGCGCTGATGACCCGACCTGTGATCCCGGCGGATTCGGCGGACAGGAGGTACGTGACGAGTTCATAGACGAGTTCGGGGGGGTCCCCGACGCCGCGGTCCTCGGCCTGGCGGGTCCGAGCGAAAAAATCGGCGCCGACGGCTTCGGGCCCGGCCGCGAGGATCTGAGAGTGCATCGGGGTGACGATGAAGCCGGGAGCGACCGCGTTGACCCGGATGCCTTCCTCTGCGAGCTCGACGGCCAGATTCTCGGTCATCCTTGCAACTGCGGCTTTCGAGGCGGCATAACCGTCGAAGCGGGGGAACGGCGTCGTCGCCCCGCCGCCGGAGAAGGTGACGACCGATCCGCCGCCTCGACGGAGGTACTCGAGACACGTCGTGACGGCGAGAAGCGTCCCCGTGACGTTGACGTCGATCGTCCTCCGGAACTCAGCGACCCGCCAGGATCCGACCGGGCCGATCGGTCCGATGATCGCCGCGGCGGTAACGACTCCTTCGACGTGGCCCGCCGGGGCGATCGCGGGCCGCGCGCGCAGCCAAGCTTCCTCGTTTGCGACGTCGAAGGCGACCGCGTCATGCGGTCCGCCCGGCAGGCCGCTCGCCAGGGATTCAAGCGCCTCGAAGTCACGCGCGATCAATACGAGACTCGCCCCTTGGTCCGCGAGGGTGACGGCGACGCCACGGCCGATGCCCTTGCTAGCGCCGGTCACGACGATTCGTCGGCCCGCAAGACTGCTCGTCACGACGTCAATACTGTCCGTTACGCAGGTTGCACGCACGGTGGGCGAGGGTCGGCGTCAACGGAAGCGGGACGAGCAGAGGATGCCGAAGGCTCGGCCGGCCGGGGGAATCCCGGGTGCGGCGGGAGGCAACTTCAGAGAGCAGCTACTCGTGGCGCGCGGCTTCGAGGCAGGACCACGCGTAACGCGCCGAGGCCAAGTCGCCGAGAAGATCCCGGCCGTCGTTGGCCGCGATCGCCGCGGCGAAGTGCCGCCACTCGAGCTCCCAGGAAACGTCGGTGTCGGGATAGCGCTCGATCTCGAGATCCGGTGGTCCAAGTTCCGGTCGCATGCGGAAGATTCGGAGCACCTGGGGTCCGTAGCTCCGGACGAGACCGTCGACCGCGAACTTCGCGTCGTGGCAGGCGATCTCGAGCGCGAAGGTGTTCTTCCAATCGGTCCAGCTGACGTGGAAGAGCGCGAACGGCGAGTTATCACCGACGCCCCCCGGGAGTCCGAGCACGAGCACGGCGTTGTCGTCGACCGGTGCCCGCCAGAACTGCGTCCGGAGCAGAGCGCTGTGCAGCGGCAGATCGCCGAGGAGCCAGTAGCTGAGGTCGAGGAGGTGCATGCCCTGGTCGACGATCTCGCCACCGCCCGATCGGCGCGGGTCGGCGCGCCACTCCCGTTCGTAGCCGGGGCGCCCGCCGTGGCCGTACCAGGCCCGCAGGTACAGGACGTCGCCGTAGGCGCCGGAGCCGGCCTCGCGGATCGCGCGGGCGATGCCCGGGTAGAAACGGTGGTTGAACCCGACCTTCACGAGACGGTCGGCGGCGCGCGCCGTCGCCGCGACCTGGTCGATCTCGGCGACGCCGATCCCGCCGGGCTTCTCGACGAGGACGTGCGCCCCCGCCCGGAGCGCTCGGGAAGCGATCGCGGCGAGCTGGTCATGGACGGTCGCGACCACGACGACGTCCGGTCGCAACGAGAGCAGTTCGTCGAGGGTCAAGCAGGCCTGCCCTCCGAACTCGGCGGCGAGGCGCGCCGACGACTCGGCGTCGATGTCGTGGCTCGCGACAAGCGCGCCGGGCTCCAGGGCCGCGGCCCGCTTGCGGCCGACTAGCCCGCAGCCGACGATCCCGACCCGCAGCGGTCGGGGTTCCCCGCCCATTAGGTGTTCTCGGTCGCGTAGGCGCCGCTGCACTCGAAGTCGAACGTCAACTCCGGGGCGTTCTCGGCGGCGAGGGCCTGGCGCGTCTCCTCGGGGTGTGCTGAGTAAAGGAGCAGGAAGCCGCCACCGCCCGCGCCGATGAGCTTGCCGCCGACCGAGCCGGCGCCACGGGCAGTCTCGTAGAGGTGGTCGACGCGATCGTTCGCAATTCCCGGCGATCTCTTGCGCTTGTTCTTCCAGTGCTCGTCCAGCAGGTGCGCGTACCCCTCGAGGTCTCCGCCCTCGAGCATCGTGCGGCTCGCGTAGCCGATCTCCTTCGTGCGGTGAAGGTTCTCGAGCATGTCGGGGTCCTTGCGCCGGGACCGGGTGTCCTGGTCGGCGAGCATCTTCGACGCCGGGCGCGCGTCACCCGTGTAGAAAAGGAGCAGGTGCTCGCGGAGGCGACGGAACGTGCCCGGGTCGAGCTCGAGCGGTTCGACTTCGACGCGGTCGTCCGGCCGGAACGTGTAGGCACAGATCCCCCCGTGGGCCGCGACGTACTGGTCCTGTTTGCCGACGGGTTCGCGCAGCACGTCGATCTCGATGTGGCACGCTGCCTCGGCGAGGGCGTCCGGAGTGATCGAACGGCGCCGCGCATGCGACAGCGCCTTGATGAGGCACACCGTGAACGACCCGGAAGAGCCCATGCCCGTGCCAGCGGGGACGTCCGCGACGGACGCGATCTCCAAAGGGCTGCCCTGCCAGTGGCGGAGCAGGGCCTCGCGCAGGATCGGGTGCTTGATCTCGGAGATCTCGTCGACCTCCTCGGACTCGGAGTACTTCATCCGGTAGCGCTTCTGGAAGGCGGCGTGGACGAACATGTGGACGTACTTGTCGATCGCCCCGGCGACGAGGAACCCGCCGAACTCCCGGTAGTACGACGGGAGGTCGGTCCCGCCGCCCCCCATCGGAAGGCGAAGCGGTGCCCTGCTGTAGACGACGCTCATCGCCGGGACCCCCTTTCTCCCTGCGGCGCGACGCCTCCGTCGCGCCACGCGTATTCGTTGGCGTCAAGCCAGTCAAGGGTGAGTTCGATCGCCTGTCTGATCGTCACCTTCGGGGACCATCCGAGATTCCGGATCCGAGCCGTGTCGAGGTGGATCTGCGGACTGTCGCCGATCCAACCGCGAATCCCGCCAGTGTGGACGATCTCCGGTGTCGCGCCGAGATGGGAGGAGATGATCTCGACCGACTCGTCGACGAAGATCGTTTCGTCGGTCCCGAGGTTGTAGACGTACGTTCCCGCCTCGTGACCGTGTCGGCTGGCCACCGCGAGCATCGCGTCGATGCAGTCCTGGACGTAGAGGTAGGACTTCTCCTGACGTCCGTCGCCGAGGACGGTGAGGTGGGTCGGATGGCGCTTCAGCGCTCGATAGAAGTCAACGACGTGGCCGTGGGTGTACCTCTCCCCGAGGATCGACACGAAACGGCAAATGACGCCCGTCATCCCGAAGGCGGTCGAGTACGCCGCGATGAGCGCTTCGCCAGCGAGCTTCGAGGCCCCGTAGAACGAGGTCTGCTGGGGGAACGGCGCGTCCTCAGGGGTCGGGAAGACCTGCGGCTCGCCGTAGACGGAACCGCTCGAGGCGAAAAGGATTCGTTGCACGCCGGTGGTCCGCATGGCCTCGAGAACCTGTGACGTTGCAGTCGTGTTCTGATCGAGGTCCAACCTCGGGTGCTCGAACCCGTGTCGGACGTCGGCGTTCGCCTGGAGGTGGAAGACCCAGTCACAACCGGCGAACGCCGTCTTGAGGACGTCGGGGTCGAGCACGTCGCCCGCGAGAAGCGAAAAACGCGGGTGGTCTTGAATCGACTCCAGGAACCGGTGTTTCCCGGTGCGGAAGTCGTCGACGACGACGACCTCGGAGCCGCCCTCTATGAGTCGCTCGGCCAGATTGCTGCCGATGAACCCCGCTCCACCGGTGATGCAGGCTCGCCTTGCCGGGTTGACCGCGTTCACGATGCGCGCTCCGGTCGACCGGGCCAGGTCGTCCCAACGGCACGCCAACGCGTGGGCGATTTCACCGCTAGAGCGAGTAGCCGGCGGACGCCGCGTCTCGGTGGAACATCTGGACGGTCTCGAGCGAGAACTGGGCGAGGTCCTTGCCGAGACCGTCGAGCTTGCGGAGCAGGTCCGGCGTCATCGTGATGATGTGGCACCCGACGCTGTTCGCCTGGATGAGGTTCAGCACCTCGCGGGGCGAGGCCCAGATGCACTCCGCGAGCGGCGCCACGGCCATGATCTCGACGGCTCGCCGCACGAGTGGCACGGGATCGACCCCGGTGTCGGCAATCCGTCCGGCGAAGAGCGACAAGTACGACGGCGCCCCTCCGGTCACCGCGTCAGTGATTTCGCTGACTTGATCAAGCGTGAACATAGCTGTGATGTTGACCTTCACCCCGTCGTGGGAGAGATCACGCACGAGCTCGCTCATCGGTGTGCCCGACGTCGTCGTCACGGGGATCTTCACATAGACGTTCTCGCCCCACGAAGCGATGGTCCTCGCCTGGCGGCGCATTTCTCCCGGCTCGTCGGCGAACACCTCGAACGACACGGGAAGCGTCGTGACGTGGCTGAGAAGCTCTGCCGCGAAGCGCGCGTAGTCTGTGACACCCGCCTCACGCATCAGGGTCGGATTCGTCGTGAATCCAGAGATTCGGCGATCATCCGCGAACTCGAGGATGCTCTGGGGATTGGCGCCGTCGACAAAGATCCGCGTCGTGATCTTGCCCAACACCGAAGGTGATGCTATCAGTCGACCTATCTGTTGAGCAGGACCAATACCGCTCCTGCGAGGTCTGGCGCGCGCAGGTCGGGCGCAATGTGCGTGGATCTTTTGTGCACACTGACCGGTAGTTCAAGGAGCACTGTTCTGCAGCCGGCAGCCTTGCCGGCGAGCACATCGGAGTCGGTGTCGCCGATCATCCAAGAGCTGGCGAGGTCGATGTCGAGTTCCTCGGCTGCCGAGAGCAGCAGGCCGGGAGCCGGTTTACGACAGTCGCAGGATCTGCCGAGCTCGGGATCAGTCCCTTGGGGGTGGTGGAGGCACATCCTCCAGGCGTCGAACACGACGCCGCGCGCCCCGAGCAGCTCGACGGCGCGTGCCTGTACAGCCTCGATCACTTCGATCCGAGCCGTCTGTTTCGCGGCGGCGGGCTGATTCGTGACGCCGACGAGCAGATAGCCGGCGCCCGCGAGGGCGTGCAGGGAACTTGCCACACCGGGGACGAGTTCCGTGTCCTCGGGACGCAAGGGGGACTCGAACGTGCCGGTCGACGGGTCGCGGACGAGAACCGTCAGCACCCCGTCGCGGTCGAGGAACACGGCGGGCCGGGTCACGACGGCGTCCGTTTTCTCGCGATGACGGTGACGAGGACCGGGAGGACGATCGGATCGTCACCGGGGTCGACCCCAGACAGCTCCTCGAGATAGGAGGCCACGGGACCGGGCCCCGCGTCGGCCGGGGCCTCCGCCCAGGCCGCGACGAGCGTGCAACCGCACTCGACGGCGAGTCTGGGCAGCAATGCACCGATGTCGGGTTGCCGGGCATCAGGCATCGAGATCGGAACGCCACCGACCCGACCGGCTGTCGTGATCGGTTCTTGGGCGATGACGTAGCCGCCCGGGCGTGTCGCTGCTGCCATCCGTCGCAGGACCCCGAGGGGCTCCACGACGTGCATGAGGAGGAAGCGGCAGAAGGCGAGGTCGACGCTCTCGGGCAGCGCGAGATCCTCAGCGGCCTGCACGAGCGCCACGACCTGTGACGTCCCTACCTCGACAGCCGACATCGCGACCACTTCGCAAGCGGTCGCCGCGTGGTCGACCGCGTAGACGCGACCACTGGCGCCGACCAGCGCGGCGAGAGCCATGGTCGACTCACCCGTGCCGCAGCCGACGTCGGCGCAGCGCCAGCCTGGTCCGACCGAGATCCGGGCGAAAGCGGTGACGAGCGCCCCGCGGTACACGTCGCCTTTGTGCGGGAAACCTTCCATCCGCTCCAAGCTACCGGCGCGCATGATGTGCTCTTTGTCGGATGCTTCGCTGACCTTTCGGTCAACTGTCGCAGCACGCGTGCCAAGGAGAAACACTACGGTGATCGCGGTGCGGGTGACCCTGCTTCTGTGTGACGCCGCCCAGGTTGCGGACGGCAAGCTCTACATCCTCGGCGGCGGGTGGAGCCTGATCGGACCGGACCCGACGCCGTCGGCAGTGGCGATGAAGGTCGACGTCGACTGGACCGAGGTCGACCGGATGCACCACTGGGAGCTCTTTCTGGTTGACGAGGACGGACAACCGATCGTCGCCCAGACCCCGGATGGACCTCAGCCCATCGAGGTGCGGGGAGACTTCGAGGTGTCCCGCCCCGAGTCGGTCCCGGAAGGGAGTCCGGTCGACGTCGCGCTCGCCCTCAACTTCGGTCCGCTGCCATTGACGCCAGCGTCGCGCTACACGTGGCGACTCTCGATCGACGGTGAGACCCAGGAAGACTGGGTGTTGCCGTTCTCGACGCGTACCCCTCGAGATTGACCACGTCGGTTCGTGCGACGGTTGTCGAAATGCCGGGGTCACGGCGGCGCAACTGCCGGTTCGCCCCGGCGATTCGCCGGTGGTGGGTAGGCGCGCGGGTCGAACGGGATCGACTTCCCTGGCGTGGGACGCGGAATCCCTGGGAGGTGCTCGTCGCCGAGATGATGCTCGCTCGGACTTCCGTCGGACGCGTTGCGGCGCGTTATGAGGAGTTTGTCAGGCGGTTCCCGACCCCGGGGTTGTGTGCCGCGGCACCGGTCGGCGCGGTCGTCCGGGCCTGGTTCGGCCTCGGGTACTACCGCCGCGCGTTGGCTCTACGCTCGGCCGCAGCCGCGATCGTGCACACCGGCGACGGGCGCGTGCCGCGCATCCTCAGCGAGCTCGTCGCTCTCCCCGGGGTAGGTCCTTACACGGCGCGGGCCGTGCTGGCGTTCGCTTACGACGACGACGTCGCGGTGGTCGACACCAACGTCGCCCGGGTCCTCGCGCGCGCGGCTGTCGGTCGGCGGCTCCGCCCGAGCGAGGTCCAAGCATTGGCCGACAGTCTTGTCGCGACAGGGCAGGCTCGTGAGTGGAACCTCGCGCTCATGGACTTCGGCGGTCTCGTCTGTTCTTTGCGTCGCCCGGCGTGCGACACCTGTCCGGTGCGCGCCGTCGGCGCCTGCGCTTGGCGGTCGCGTCAGGCGGACGAACCCGACCCTGCCGCCGGGTCAGCGCGGGTGGCCTCCCGCCAGTCTCGGTTCGAGGGGTCCGACCGACAGGGTCGTGGTCGGCTCGTGCGGGCCGCCTGCGTGGGGCCAATCGCGTCCGCGGACCTGGCCCAGATCGCCGGCTGGCCGTCGGATCTCGAGCGAGCGCGGCGCGTCGCCGGGGCTCTCGTCGCTGAGGGGATCCTCGTCCGCGGGCCGGCGGGAGACCTGAGGCTCCCCTGAGCGGGCTCGCCGGCGCGGAGCCGTTCCCGACAACGGCCGGCGGGCCCAAACTGTCTTGCGTAGCGTCGCGGTTCTCATCTCGGAAAGGAAGCCAGTGGCTGAAATCAGCGAGTCGAGCGCCATCCGTGACGTCATCCATGTCCGACCGATCGTCCACGGGGACGAGCGTGGCCGCTTCGTGGAGACCTATCGCCGTTCGTGGTTCCCTCTCGGGCGCGAGATGGTGCAAGCCAACCGGTCGGACAAGTCACAGGGCGCGGTCGTCGGCCTCCATTACCACCTGCATCAGGCCGACTACTGGTACCTGACGCGCGGTCGGGCGCGTGTAGTCCTCTACGACCTGCGCGTCGGATCGCCGACCGAAGGGGCGCTCGAACTCATCGATCTCGGCGACGAGGAACGCGGCGTGTTCATTCCACCCGGCGTCGCGCACGGCTTTGCGTCCTTGACGGACCTGACCCTCACCTACCTTGTCGACGCCTACTACAACGCGCATGACGAGCTGGGGGTGGCGTGGAACGATCCGGACATAGGCGCCAATTGGGGCGTGGCGGACCCGGTGTTGTCCGAGCGCGACGGGAGGAATCCGCGCCGGTCGCAGATCCCGGACGCGCTCTTGCCGCGTCTCGGCATGCGAACGTGAACATTCGATAACCGCGGTGCGCTGCTGAGGGCGGCGCGCTTGAATGGTGCACGTGGTAAGTGACGCCGGGCGAGGTGCGTCGTGATCGCGGGCATCGCCATTGGCGCGCTCGCGCTCGTGGTGGGATTCGCAACTTGGTCTCGCGTCGCGTCCCGTCGCGCCGAGCGACGCTCGGTCACGACCCACCAGCACGCCCTTGACGTGCTCGGCACGGCGTCGCGGCGCTGGGAAGGTGTCGCGCCGGTGCGCCTCCCGAAACCGGACGAAGTCGCACGCGCCCATGTCCAGCCGACGGGTGCCGCGCCGAATGCGCGCCGCCGCCCCGACGGCGATCCGGCACCCACCCCCCACGCCGGCGTGCGTCTCGTGCCGCCAGCGGGCTCGCCGCTCAAGCTGCCGATCTTCATCGACGAAGGCTTCGCAGGGCCCCGGGCCCTCGGTGGGGCGGTGCCGGGCGGTTCCGAGACCGAGTTTGTCAACGAAGGCCGCGGCTCGCTGGGCCGAGAGGGAAGCGCAGCCCTTTTCGATCACGAGGCCCTGGCCCCGCCCGTTGAGGCCGGACCGCGTGGCTCTCATCGTCGCCACCGTGGCCGGCGACCCGCCCGGCGAGCGGCTTCCGTCGCCGCGACGGCGGTCGCGGTCGCCGCCATGGGCGTCGCCGGCTGGCAGCTGGCGTCCGGGGGGACGTCCTCGCACCACCCGGCGGCGCAGACGTCGGGATCGAAGACACCGGGCACGTCGCTCGCCCGCCCGGGTGGCCGCGCCCCTGGGCAGGGTCTCGCGCCGACGTCGGTCTCGGGAAGCGTTGTCACCTACGCGATGGCGAGTCCGCACTACACGGTCGCTTTTTCCGCCTCGGGTCCCTGCTGGCTCGGTGTGGAGGCCACGGTGAACGGCAGGTACCTCTGGCAGACGACGCTCGTGGCGGGGGGCAGGGCCTCGTACCGAGCGAACGGCTCGATCGCGGTACGCATCGGCGCGCCGCGCAACGTGAGTGTGCGGGTAGACGGCGTGAACGTCGAGCTTCCGGCGAAGAACGTCCAGCCCTACGACATCACGTTTTCGCCTCCCCGCGGCACCACTGCCTAGGATTCCGGACCCGCCGGGCCCGGGCTATCTCGGATCTTGGCTAGCGGCTGACCGCTTCCCACCTCGTCGGCGCCCGGGCGAGCGCGGGGTGGCTCACCAACAGATGCCAGATGACGGCGCAGAGTCCTTCGGTGTGCGCGGTGACGTGGTCAGCGAACAGTGGCGGGATGACGACGCAGGCCCGGGCGACTCGCGCCGTGTACCCGCCGTCGCGGCCGACGATGCCGAAGATCGCGGCGTCGCGTTCTCGAGCGAGCTTGAGCGCGGCGACAATGTTCGGCGAGACGCCCCGGATGGCGTCGCCTCCGCCGACGCTGAAGACGAGGACTGCGTCTGCCGCGCCGAGCCGTGATCCTTTCAGCCACTCAGAGAACGACGTGTCCCATCCGTCGTCGTTGATGCGGGCGGTGAGCTCGGAAATGTTGTCGACGGGCGAGTACGCCTCGATGTCGCAGATCTTGCGGAAGTCGTTGACGGCGTGCGAGGCGTGCCCCGCCGATCCGCCGACACCGAGGACGAAAAGGCGACCGCCGCGTTCCCGCATCTCGGCGAGCCCCGTCGCGCACCGCTCGATCGACCCCGTGTCGACGGCGGCGAGCACCTGGGCCGACTCTGCCAGGAAGCTCTCGCTGAATGACATGACGACGTTCTCCGTTCCTGCTCCGCCGCCCGGGCCAGGCCGGGCGGTCTTTTTCGGGGCCCGCTGTAGACCAGCCAAGCACACGGAGCGCTCTGGCGGGGGTGTTCTGGTACCTGACGGGCAGGTCGGACGTGTCGCGCGGCCCGAGGGAGTTGTTACTATACACATAGGAGAAATTCCTCTCCCACGGCGAGGATCCCGATCGAACGGAGCCTGGT
>Ga0187771_10000306_pt1 | contig 29109 bp, 25 predicted proteins | sample 0116_SJ02_MP15_1_FD_133139 | JGI IMG/M metagenome (GOLD analysis project Ga0187771, IMG submission 133139) | Tropical peat soil microbial communities from peatlands in Department of Meta, Colombia - 0116_SJ02_MP15_10_MG | ecosystem: Environmental > Terrestrial > Soil > Wetlands > Peat | place... | reverse complement strand
TAGCTGAGCGGCTCGCCGGAGAAGTAGGGGACCTGGGGCGGGAAGTTGCCGAAGCGGATGCTCTGGGCGATGCTGACGTGGACCAGGAAGTCGCTCCAGTTCCAGCCGCCGCTCACCCACCCGGAGGCCTCCTGGTGCCAGGCGCTGAACTGGAGGATGCCGCCGATGGCGAGGACGGCGGCGGCGGCCAGAGCGTAGGGGACAGGGCGGCGCCGCAGCGCCTCGAGGGTGGACGAGAAGCTCAGTCGCGGCGGTGGTGCCAGGCCTGGCATCGGGCAAGTGAGCAGCAGCCAGGTGATGGCGGCGAGCAGACCGGTGGTGCACAGGACCGCGGTGGTGCCGAAGCCGATCGCTGGGATGCCCGCGATCAGATAGGCGAGGATTGCACTGAGCTCGATGCCGGCGATCACGGCGACCCCGAGGCGGCCCGGAGCGCCCATTTCGGGGACGGCTCGGGCGATCAGCAGCCAGGCGGGAAGCCCGAGGAGGAGTGGCCACGCCAGCAGGGGGGCCAGCGTGGGCAGCAGCCACACCGTTCCGGCCACGAGGACGCCGAGGGCTGCGGCGACAGGCATCTCCCGGTGGAGGGCGGCGCTCTGCATGCGTCGCGGCAGTCTACATGCGGGGGGCTCCGCCCCCCGCACACCCCCCGCCGCACCCACATGCAGGGGGCTCCGCCCCCCGCACACCCCCCGCCGCACCCACAGGCAGGGGGCTCCGTCCCCCGCACACCCCCGCCGCACCCAACATGCAGGGGCTCCGCCCCCGCACACCCTCCGCCGCGCAGCAACTCGCCACAACCCCCGGTGGCGGCCACTCTCGGGCCTATCCTTCGCACGGATGGCCGAATCCCTGCCCCGCCTCTCGGTGGTCGTGCCCACCCGCAACGAGTCGGACAGCCTCGGGCCGCTCTGGGATCGACTGGGGCCCGCCCTCAGCGGCATCGCCGCCGAGGTCTGTTTCGTCGACGACAGCGACGACGACACGCCGTCGCTGCTCGCTCGCCTCGAGAGTGCGCAGCCGATGGTCCGCTGCCTGATCCGTCGCGGCGAGCAGCGGCAGGGCGGCCTCAGCACGGCGGTGGTGTCGGGGCTGCACATGGCCCGCGGGGAGTACGTCTGCGTGATGGACGCCGACCTCCAGCACTCCCCCGAGCTGATCCCGGCCATGCTGGCGGCCGCCGACGCCGGCGCCGACGTGGTGGTGGCGAGCCGCTACCTGCGCGGCGGCAGCCCATCGGGGCTGTCGGGAAGCTTCCGCCACCTGGTCAGCCGGGGCGCCAGCCTGGTGGCGCGGGCACTCTTCGGCGAGGCGCGCCAGAGCACCGACCCCCTCTCCGGATTCTTCCTCTGCCGAAGGCGGCTGGTCGACGGCATCGAGTTCCGGCCGGTCGGTTTCAAGATCCTGCTGGAGCTGTTGGTCTGCATTCCCGGCGTCAGGGTTCAGGACGTCCCCCTCGAGTTCCAGCCCCGAGCCGCCGGGGTCAGCAAGGCGAGCGCTCGCCAGGGGGTCCTCTTCCTGCGCCATCTCGCCTCCCTCTTCTTCCAGGTCGACGGCTCGGCCAGGACCTGGAAGTTCGGCCTGGTGGGGCTGTCCGGACTGGGGATCTTCCTGCCCTCGGTCTGGGCGCTCACCGGGCCGGGCGGCGTCGCCCCGCCCCTCGCCTTCCTACCCGCCTTCGCGTTGAGCTTCACCTGGAACACGCTGTGGAACCGAGCCTGGACCTTCGCGGACCAGCGCCGCCGCGCCCGCGAGGGAGCCATGAGCCGCTTCGTGCTGCGCGCCCTGGTCGCCAACCTCGTGGTCATGTACCCGGTCTTTGCCCTGCTCTGTCTGGCCGGGCTGGTGCCGCTGGCCTCCGGGGCCATCGCCGCAGCAGCCGGGATGCTGGCCAACGGGCTGGTCAACCGCCGGTCCACCCGGCTGGCACCATCGATCTGGGGGCAGGTGGCCGCCGACGCCGGTGTTCAGCTGGGCCTCGCCCGGCTGGCTCGGGCTGTCTCGGCGGACCGCGCGGTGGCGCTGCCGCCCGACCCGGGGGCGATGAGCAGCTCGGTGCCGCCCGAGGTGCTGGCTCGGATCCGGCGCAGCCAGTGCGGCGCCATCTGGACCGAGAGCTCCTCTCACCGGCCGCAGCGCCGGCGCGGCATCGACCTGACCTCCCAGCTCCTCCTCCCGGTGGTGGACGGCCGACGGCTGACCGGGATCGTGGTCTGCGAGAGGCGGGCCACCCGCCCCTTCGACGCGGCCGACCTCGAGACCGGGCTGCATGCCATCGACGAGCTGGTCGACGCGCTGGCGGGCGCCGGCCTGCGCAGCCCGGTCAGCTCGGGCTCCCGACCGGTGTCAACCGAGGCCGGGGCCTGAGCCGGAGATGGCGGGTGCGGAGGCCCTGGAACCGACAGCTCCAGCGGGCAAGCGGGCCCGCGCGGCAGGCGCCCGGCGGCTGTCGGTGGTGGTCGTGCTCAGCGGTGCGGCCGCCCTGGCCATCGAGATCTGCGCGTCGCGGCTGCTCGCGCCCTTCTTCGGAACCTCGACCGTGGTGTGGGCCAACATCATTGGCCTCATCCTGCTGTACCTCTCAGCGGGGTACTGGCTGGGCGGCCGGGTGGCGGACCGCCATCCCAGCCGGCGCCGGCTCGGCGCCATCCTCCTCGGCGCCGCGGTAGCGATCACGGCGCTGCCCTTCGTCGCCAGGCCGATCCTCAGCCTCGCGCTCCAGGCCTTCAGCGGTGTCTCGATCGGGGAGGTGGTGGCGTCGTTCTTCGCCACCCTTCTCCTCTTCTCGGTACCGGTCACGCTGCTCGGGATGGTGTCGCCTTTCGCCATCCGGCTCGCCGTCAGCGACGTGGCCCAAGCGGGCGGCATCTCGGGGCGGCTCTATGCGCTCTCGACCCTAGGCAGCATCGTCGGAACCTTCCTGCCCGCCCTGCTCACCATCCCGCTCGCCGGCACCCAGCGCACCATGATCGGCGCTGCCGCCGGCTGCGCCATCGCGGCGACCATCCTGCTCGACTGGCGCTGGGCGATCACGGTGCTGATCATCGGCGGCCTGCTGCTCGTGCCTCCAGGCACGGTCAAGGAGGTGGCGGGCCTGATCGCCGAAGCCGAGTCTCAGTACCAGTACGTCGACATCGTGCAGGCCCCCGGAGGGGTCCGGTACCTGGAGCTCAACGAGGGCATCGCCATCCACTCGGTGTGGCGGGCCTCGAGCGTGCTGACCGGGGAAGAGTGGGACATGTTCCTGGTGGTGCCCCGGCTCATGGACCGGCCGGTGAGGCGAGTCCTGGTCATCGGCAACGCCTGCGGCACCACGGCACGCGCCTACAGCGTCTTCTACCCGCAGGCCCACATCGACGGCGTCGAGCTGGATCCCACCGTCACCAGGCTGTGCCGCCAGTACATGGGGCTGGGGAGCATCCCCAACCTCACCGTGATCACCGCCGACGGCCGTCCCTTCCTGGCCGAGACCAGGGCGATGTATGACCTGATCGTGGTGGACGCCTACCAGCAGCCGTACATCCCCTTCCAGCTTGCCACCCGCGAGTTCTTCGACCTCTGCCGCCAGCATCTGAACGCCGGCGGCGCCCTGGCGCTCAACATGGAGCGGATACCCGGCGACGATTCATTGGACAGGACCATCGAGAGCACGGTGGCGGCATCGCTGCCGGACGCCTGGGTCTGGCCCGCTCTGCGGCTCAATGAGCTTGTCCTCGCCTTCAACGACCCCGTCGTCCGGACGCCCACGTTCCGGACGCCGCTGGACCCACGCATCGCTTCCCTGGGACCGCTCTTCACCGCGCAGGTGCGGCGCGCCGACGACAGCGAGACGCCCATGACCGATGACCGCGCCCCGGTCGAATGGCTCACCGACCGGGCCCTGATCGCCTACATCACCGGCCGCGGCACCGCCCAGGAGCCACCTCTCCCCACCTCACCGGGCGGGGGATAGTCAGAGGCGGACCCGGGGCGCCCTCAGCCAGCCCTCCAGCTCGGCGATCCAGCGCGGCCCCGGCGGCCCCATCCCCGCTCCGGGAAGCCCGGCGCGCTGGAGCAGGCTGCGGCGCGGGCCCATCCGGACCACCCGGCGGTGGGGCAGGCCGGCGAGCTGCTGGGCCTGGCGCACCACCCCCTCCTCGTCGTCGCAGAGGTCATCGACCAGGCCGAGCGAGGCGGCTTCCTCCCCCAGCCAGACCTCTCCGCTGGTCACCTGCCGCATCCGGGCGTCGTCGAAACCCCGAGCGCCGGCGACGGCGCCGGTGAAGCGCCGGAAGATCGCGTCGACGAGAGCTCTCTCCTTGACCAGATCCTCCTCGGTCGGCTCTCGCCACGGCGCTCCCAGGTCCTTGAAGGGTCCGGTCTTGGTGACCTGGACCGAGGTGCCCAGGCGGCGGATCGCCTCCACCGCCACCGGGCGCACCGAGATGACCCCGATCGATCCCACGACCGCCGAGGGAAAGGCGAGGATCCGGGTGGCGCCACAGGCGGCGAAGTAGGCTCCCGAGGCGCCGGTGCTGCGGATCCAGGCGACCACCGGCTTGTCGGCGGCCACCTTGCGGACGGCGAGGTAGAGGGCCTCGGACTCCGCGGCGGCGCCTCCCGGGGAGTCGATCTCGAGCACCACCGCGCGCACGTTCTTGTTGCGCCGTGCCTGTCCCAGGGTGCGGATCAGGTCACCGGTCTTGACCGCTCCGCCGATGACCCCGCGCAGGCCGATGATGGCGATCCGGCGCCGGTCGGCCATGGTGGCGATGCGGCGCAGCCCCTGCGGCTCCTCGGACACCGGCCGATCGTACGCCGCCGGAGGCGGCCGGCCGAACCGCGCGGTCCCGGGGTCGCGCCCGGGATCTCAGTGCTCCGCGGTGCTGCGCGCCTCCTCAGCCGCGCTGAGGGTTGCCCCGCTGCCCGCGCCCGCCCCTCCAAACACCGTCCCCTCGACGTTGCCGTCGATCCAGACGCAGAGGGTGACGCCGGCGCTGGTCGGTCCGCAGTGGAAGTTGACCCCGTTCACGGCGGTGACCGTCGCCTTGGAGAGATCGAAGCCGGCACTTGCGTTGTCGTCCATGCTCTGGATGGCGCTCGACAGGTCGGAGTAGGCGAGTTGCCGGCTGCTGGTCACGACGGCGAGCATGTAGTAGTCGGTGCTGCTGATGATGTCCCCGTAGACGGCCACCACCGATCCGTTCCACAGCGGGTCGCCGGCGATCTTCTGCTGGAGGGCCGCGGTCACGAGATCGACCGCGGCGTTGGTGTTCTGGGACTGACCCCCGAGGGTGGCCGGCGCGCTGATGGTGTGGGTCCCACTTCCCATTCCCTGGCTGCCGCCCGGACCGTAGGCGAAGTACCAAAGACCGGCCGCGAAGATGAGGACGAGGACGACGAAGAGGATGAAGAGCCGCGCCGCGGTCCCGGACCGCCTGGCCGCCCCTGGCTCCCAGGGAGCCGGCGCGGCTACCGCGGAGGCGGGGTCGGGATAGGCGGCGCTCACGGCCGGGTAGCCGGCCGGCCCCGCCGCCGGGTAGCCGGTCGGCCCCGCCGCCGGCACGGACCATTCTGCAGCCGGGCCGGCGCGCTGCTCGCGGACAGCCCAACCGCGCCCGCTGGGCGCCTCGCTCCAGTTCGGCGCCGGGCCGTCGGTTGCGGGGGCGGGCGGGGGCAGGGGCGCTGGGGGGGCGGCCGGGACGGCCGTGGTGAACACCGGCGGGGGCGCCGGGGTCTCGAGGTTGGTGGGGAATGCCGGGCTCAGCGGCGGCCCGCCGCCGAGCGGCGGGGTCGAGGCGGTGGCGCCCGCGTTGCGGGCAGCCACCCGCTCAGCGAACCGGGTGAACGCGGATGGCGTGGGCCCGTCCGACGCGGCAGCCACGTCCGCCACCCCGAGAGCGCCGGCATACCCGCCGGGGGCGGAGGGCGACGAGGCGGCAGCCGGAGCCGCAGCACCGTTGCCCGGCCCTGCCTGGGGGAGAGAGGCTGCCGGAGCGCTGGGGGGGCTGGCCGCCAGCACGGCGCCGGCCTGGGTGTCGAGGTGGAAGGAGAGGGGAGGTCGGGGCGGGATGGACGTGGCGGGAACAGACTCCGGCGAAGCGTCGCTGCCGGCGATGGGCTCGGTTGCCACCGGCCCGCGCGCCTCCGCGGCCGGAGGGTCGGCGGCAGCCGCCGGCGCGGCCGGCCAGTTCGAGAGCGCCGAGGGGGCGGCACCGTCAGGCAGGGGCGGAGGCAGGCTCGCCCAGACATCCGACGAGTACCGCTCCGCCAGGTGGCTGGGGGTGAGACGCTCAGCCGGCCACGCGGCGCCGGGCATGGACATCGGGGCGCTGCTTCGCGATGTCCGCGCCGGCTCGTAGGTCAGCTCCAGCTCCTCGTCCGGGAAGGTCTTGGGGCTCAATGGGGTCCGGCAGATCCTGCAGGTGGATGCGAATGTGGAGTTGGCGGTCGCGCACGACGGGCAGATCTGCTGAGACACCACGGGTCGAATCTCTCCTGCGGGCGCCGGAGTGGCTTGGACCAGCCTAGGATTCGGAGCTACGCGGAACCGCTCCTATCGGAGCAATGCGGCGACCGTGTTACCCCTGCGAAACATCGCGCCCGCAGTGGCGATGGGATTCGGATATGGTGGCGTGGCGGGCGGGGAAGACCCTGATTTCGACCCCGTGACAGCGTAACGTCGCGGTGTCGAGGGGCAGCCGGGGATGCGCCCAGACGGCGTCGGCGGTACCCGTTCCGGCGCCGGCAGGGCCTCCTGTCCGGCGCCCATCGCCCTCCGCACCCGCCGCCACTCTCCACCGCCTACCGGTAGTCGTGAGAATCAGGGGGAGACCAGGACGACGCGGCTCCGGGGACGCGAGCCGCATGGGGGTGCCCTTCCCCGTCGAGGGCGGTCACGCTCTCCACGACCAGGTTCTGGCGCCCGGCGCTGACCTCGAGGCTGCCCTCCACCATCAGCAGCGGGCTGGAGTTGGCGACCGCACGGGTGCGGCGGGCCACCTCGGGCCTGAAGATGAGATCGAGATGCGCCCCCTCGTCGGCCAGGGTGAAGAACCGGAATCCCTTCGCCGACACCGGCGCCTGGCGGGCGATCACCAGCCCGGCAGCTCGCAGGCGGGCTCCATCTGGCAGGTCCCGCACCCTGGCCAGGGGAACGCAGCCGAGAGCCTCCAGGGCAGGGCGGATGAAGGCGACCAGGTGCGGCCCGGTGGTGAGCCCGCTGACCGCGTATTCGGCCGCCACCCGGTCCCGGTCGGTCATCGCGGGAAGGCCGGGAGCCGGAGCGGGGAGGTCCAGGAGGGGGCCCAGGGGAAGCTCGGCTGCCAGCGGAGGAGGACCGACGTGGCCCCGGCCGCGAGGCGGCCCGGGAGCGAGGTGTGGGGGCGGGGCGCCGCCCGGACCCTCCGCCGCGGGCTTGGGTGAGCCGGTGCTGAGGGTCTCGGCCTGAGGCGCGGCAGTGCCTCCCGCACCCGGGGACACGCTGACGGCTCTGATCCGGCGGCGCGGTGGCAGCGAGCCCTCGGCGGCCACCAGCTCCCAGAGCAGCTCCCGGCGGGGGCGACCGGGCTCGACGCGGTCGAAGGCGCCGCAGCGAACCAGCTGCTCCATGGCCGGCCGGTCCAGCCGGGTGTGACGCCAGAACTCCGCGACGGATCCGGTGGCACCGGCGTCCACCGCCGCCTCACAGGCGGCTCTCCCTGCCGGGCCGAGCCTGGCCACGTAGTTGAACCCCAGCCGTACCGCCCAGGGCCCGACCGGACCGCCCTCCGCCGTGGTCGGGGGGAGGAGCGGTGACCTGGGCCGCGGTCCGATGACGGGTCCGTGCAGGTCCCGGCAGGCGGCCCGGACCGCCGCCTCGGCGGCGCGCTCGGCATCGGTGACCGCGGGATCTCCCGGGTCGGCCAGCTCCACGGTGCAGCGAGCCCGGCTCCGGGTGATGTCGACAGGCAGGGTCCGGATCCCGTGCCGCTTGGCGTCGTCGACCAGCACCGAGGGGTGGTAGAAGCCCATCGGCTGGGCGTTGAGCAGGGCGCACAGCCAGTGGGCCGGGTACTCGAGGCGCAGCCAAGCGGTCTCGTAGACGGTCCGGGCGAAGGCCGCGGCATGGGACTTGCAGAAGCCGAACTCGGCGAAGCCGGCGACGCTCTTGAAGAGCGTCTCGGCGACGGTCAGGTCGAGGCCGCCGTGCTCGATGCAGCGGCGGGTGAACTCGTCATGCAGGGATTGCATCTCGAGGCGGGAGCGGTGCCGGTTCATCGCCCGCCGGAAGCGGTCGGCCTCCCCGGCGCTGTAGCCGGCGATCTCCATGACGATCCTGAGGATCTGCTCCTGGTAGAGGATGACACCGCTGGTTTCAGACAGAATTGGCTCTAAACTGGGATGCAGGTAGCTCACCGGCTCCAGCCCCTGGCGGCGGCGCAGGTAGGGATGCACGGCGTCGCCCTGGATGGGACCGGGGCGGATGATCGCGACCTGGACCACCAGGTCGTTGAACTCCCGCGGCTGGGACTGGAAGAGCGACTGCTGCTGGGCTCGGGACTCGATCTGGAAGAGACCGATGGTGTCGACGGCGCAGATCATGTCGTAGACCCGCGGGTCGTCGAGGGTGAGGCGGCCGAGATCCGGGCGAGCGCCGGCCGTTCTCTCGATGAGGTCGAGGCACTCGGCGACCGCGGAGAGGGTGCGCAGGCCGAGCAGGTCCATCTTGATGAGGCCGAGGTCCTCGACGTCGTCCTTGTTGAACTGGACCACCACCCTGCCCTCCATGGTGGCCCGCTCCACGGGCACGACGTCGGTGAGCGGCTCCCCGGTCACCAGCATCCCGCCGACGTGGATGGAGAGATGCCGCGGCGTCCCCTCGATGGCGCGCACGATCTCCAGGAACTGCTTCCAGGGCAGGGCGTCGCTGCTGGCCTGGGAGCTCAGGCCGGCTGCCTCCACGGCGTCGTCGACCCCACCCTCGTGCCAGGCGTCCACCGACTTGGCGAGGCGGTCGATGATCGTCTCGGGGAAGCCCATCGCCTCGCCCACCTCGCGGACCGCGAGTCGGGGGCGGAAGGTGACCACGTTGGCCACCATCCCGGTGCGCTCCGCCCCGTACTTCTCGTAGACGTACTGGATCACCTGCTCGCGGTGGTCGGTCGAGAAGTCGATGTCGATATCGGGCGTGCCCTGGTGGTCGACATGGAGGAACCTCTCGAAGAGCAGGTTGTGGGCGATGGGGTCGACCCTGGTGATACCCAGGAGGTGGGCGACCAGGGAGTCCGCGGCGCTTCCCCTCCCCTGTCCAGGAATGCCGTGCTCCCGGGCCCAGCCCATGATGTCGTGGACGATCAGGAAGAACTCCGCGAGCCCGGTCCTCTCGATGACGTCCAGCTCGGTCTGGAGCCGGCGGGCGACCTCGGGGGTGAGGGGGTGGTACATCCGCCGGACCGCCTCCTGGCAGAGGCCATAGAGGACCGAGAAGGGGGTCTCGCCCTCGGGGACGGGAAAGCCGGGGAAGCGGACGTCGGTGAGGTCCAGTTCGAGACCGCACTGGTCCGCCAGGTGGGAGGCGTGGTCGAAGGCCTCGGGATGGCCGGGGAGCCGCCGCCGCAGGGTGGCCTCGGGGAGCAGCCGGTGCTCGCAGTTGGGGAGCAGCAGGCCGTGGGCCGCCGCCCGGTCGAGGGTGGTGCGGTGGCGGATGGCGGTGAGGACGTCGAGCAGCGGCTTGTCCTCCCGGCTGGCGTGGACCGGGGCGTTGGCGGCGACCAGGGGCAGCCGGGTCCGGGCAGCCAGCTCGGCGATCTCGGCGGCCAGCCAGCGGTCGGCGGGATGGAGGTGATCGGTGAGCAGCAGCGCCGATCGGTCGCCGCCGAAGCACTCCCGGAGCCTCTCGGCATGCCGCTGGGCGCCCCGACGGTCACCGGCGGCGAGGGCGGCGACCACCGCGCTCTCCGCTCCTCCCGCCAGGACGGCACAGTCATCGAGGTCAGCCGGGTCGACCACCGCCGGCGGGGTGCTCACCAGGTCCCGGGTCGACGGCAAGGACGGCCAGCCCTCCGGAAAGGGCCCCGCGGTGGGCCGGAGGGCGGCGGGGCGTGAGGGTGGAGGCAGGGTCTGGCGTTGTAAGCGGCGCGGGTGTGGTGCCCCGGGCGGCTCGGCCAGGCCGGCAATGCTCAGCCGGGGCTGGCCCTTGGCGCCGGCGAGCTGGGCGGCGCTGATCGCCCGGCAGAGCTGGTGGTAGCCGCGGCGCCCCCGGGCCAGGAGACGGATCCGGCCGGCGTCGACGGTGTCCAGCTCGGTCCCCACCACGGGCCATATCCCCGCCTTCCGGGCCGCCTCCAGGAAGGCCACCGCACCGTAGAGACCGTTGCGATCGCAGAGCCCCAGGCTGCCGATGCCGAGCCGGGCGGCCACCGCCACCAGGTCGCGCGGCGATGCCGAGCCCTCCAGGAAGGAGAAGTTGGAGCGGGCGGCCAGCTCAGCGAAGGACAGGCTTGACATTCTCTACAGATCTGTGGTTATCATGCTGCCTTGTAATTCTGCGGAAGCAAACACCCGGAGCGAACCTCTGGAAGCCACCCCAGAGAGCTGCTTCCTGCCATACCCCCTGGGCCGCCGGACCCCCTCGCCCGGCGGCCCTTCCTTCCCCAGCCGGGCTCTTCCGCCTGCATCTGATGTAGCATCAGCTTCACATGGGAGTTCGAAGGACAACCGTGGCAGCCCAGGACGACGACCTCGCGGTGATCGCCACCGATGCCCGCCTCCGCGGCATCTCGCTCAGTCGCGCCCTCGGGGAGCTGGTTGCCGAGCGCGCCGCGCAGCTGCGCCAGCGGCGCCGGCCACGGGTCGGCATCTTCTCCGCCGATGTCAGCATCGCCGCTCTGATGGAGAGCGAGCCCGACGCACCAGCGGCCCAGCCGTTCCGCTCCTGAAGTCGAGAGCGCACTCGAATGGCACTGCTCCTGGACACCGGGCCGGTCTTCGCTGCGCTGAACAATCGTGATCCCGACCACCGGCGATGCCAAGCGCTGTTGGAAAGTGGCGAGGACTTCGCGGTGCCATGTCCTGCCCTGGTCGAGATCCATTACTGGCTCATCGAGTACGGAGGTGCTCGAGCCTGGGCATCCTTCGCCGAGGACGTCGTCAACGGCGCGTATCGGGTGATCCACCTGACGGAAGCCGATCTGGCCCGCACCGCGGAGCTGGAGCTCGCCTACGGCGACCTGCGCCTGGGCTTCGTGGACGCCTCGATCGTCGCTCTCGCCGAGCGCCTCGGCGAGACCAGGATCGCAACCCTCGACCATCGTCACTTCTCGGTAGTCCGCCCGCGCCACTGCCCTCACCTCACCCTGCTCCCGGAGTAGGGCTGGCTTCCCGCCGAACCCGCGCTGGGCATGAGGCGTCTCTGGAACCAGGTTTGGGCTGAAATTGGCCCAAACGCAGCCGTCAGTCATAGCGGCGGGACCAGTGCCACAGACCAGTGTCCAGGTCACGATAGAGCTCGACGCACTCAGGGGGGCTTTGCCCCCCTTCGGCGCGCAGTAGCTGCGCGCCACCCCCGAGGAGCAGGCGGAGGTAGTGACGGCGCACCGGGGCGCGCCACCAATCGGTCTCCACAACCCACCGGTTGGCAACCCGGCGGACCGGCTGCCAGCACCCGCCCAGGCGAACCGCGGAGATGGTGCCGGCACGCTCGTCGACCCGGACCTCGGCGGCACCGCTGAGAAGCTCGGTCACCGGGACGGTCCTCCGCTCGGCAAATCGGTCATCGGAACAGCTGCTTGCGGCTGGGTCATCGGAACCCCCCTCCCCTGGGACACGGGTCATGGAACCGCCGTCTTCCCGGCAGCTCGGTCATCGGAACCCGCTCACCTGTCATCGCCGCAGCGCTGACACCACCGGCAGGCGGGATTCGGTGGTGCGCTTCTCCGCGGTGCGCGGGCGGCCCTCACTGGCGCGCTTCTCCGCCGGTGCCACCGTGCCGCCCACCGCAGCACCGTCTCCCGACCGAGCGACCGCGGCCTCCATCACCGGATCGGCCCAGCGGAACCGCCGTTCAGGGAGGTCCCCCGGATCGACGGCCAGCTCGGCCCGCCGCACCGCCGAGGTGCCGAAGCGGGCGCGCAGCCGGGAGGCGGCTCCCCCGATCTCCTCGGCAGCGGCATCGCCACGCCAGAGGTCGACCTGGCGCCCCGCCCCTGCCTCCAGGCCCTCGACCTCCAGGCGGACCGCGGTGACCGGGGCCGGGAGGCGCAGCCGGGTGAGCAACTCGAGGGCCACCGGCCAGAGCTCGGCTCCGCCGCCCGGCCGCTGCAGCGAGGCGGTCCGCAGCCCGACCGGCTCGCCCTCCTCCAGCTCGCAGATCAGAGTCACCACCGCCGCCCGGCAGCCGCGGCGGCGCAGCCGCTCCCCCACCCCGAGGGCGAGACGGTGGACGGCGAAGCGGAGTGCCTCCAGGTCGCCGATGCCGCCCTCGAGGACCACCCGCTCACCCAGCTGCCGGGCTCCCTGGTCGAGGCGGCTCACCGGCCAGCCCTCCCCCACCCCGCCCTCGCCCCGGACCCTTCGCCACAGCTCCAACCCACCCGGCCCGAACTGGCGCTGGAGGTCAGCGGCGGAGAGGCCGGCCACCGCCCCGGCGCAATCCAGGCCGAGGGCGGCGAGCCTAGCCGCCATCCCGGGATCGAGGGGCAGGGCGCTGAGCGGGAGCGGAGCCAGGAAGGCGGCCTCCGCCCCGGGGGCGACCCGGTGGAGCCGCCGGGCCCCCGACTGCCGGGCGGCAACCTCGGCGACCATGCGGGTGGCGGCGACGCCAACCGCGACACCATCGTCCTGGAGCAGCTCGGCGATGCTGCGAGCGATCGCCACCGCCCAGGCGGTCTCATCTCGGTGGGCGGCATGGCGGCCGGTGAGATCGCACCAGGTGGTGTCGTCCCCGACCTCGACGATGGGAGCCAGCTCGCAGAGCCGGGAGAGAAGCTCGGCGCGGATGCTGGCCACGGCGGCCGGGTCGGCGGCGACGAAAGCGGCGGCGGGACAGCGCTGCTGAGCCTCGCGGAGCGGCTGGCCGGGTCGGACGCCCGAGGCGCTCGCCGCGGCCGACGCGGCGATGACGGGCAGGCGGAGCTCCGGGGCGCCGCCCACGATCACCGGCTCAGCGCGCAGCTCGGGATGGCGCCGCCAGGCGGTGACGAGGGCGAGATGAGCATGCCGGGCACAGAGGATCCGGGCGCTCAGCGACGCGGTCACCCGGGGGTTCGTCTCCACCGGCTCACCCCACCGCCGCCACCGGGATCCCGGCGGCCGCTTCGGTGCGGAGGTCCACCACCTCCGGCCGGGCCATCACCTCGGCGGTGGCGAACGGCCGGGGGTAGCGGAGCAGCAGGGTCACGGTCTCCCCGGGAGCGCTCACCTTGCTCCTCGCCACGGTGAGGCGGGTGCGCAGGCCGAGCACGTCCCCGTGGATCTCGTGCCAGCCCTCAGCGACGCATTCCAGGGTCAGCGAAGCGGCGTATCCCAGGGCCGCCGGCGGGTCTGCGGCGGCCACCAGGCAGACCGCCCGGCGGGCGGCGACCGCCTCGACCAGCCCGGTGAGACGGTGCTCCCAGCCGGGATCGGCGGCGGGACGCGCCCGAGCCGCCACCGTCGAGTCCTGCGGTTCCTGCGGTGCAGATGGGGTTACGGCGGCCTGGCCTGCCAATCGGTGATCCGGGGGGCCCGATGGCACGAGCGCAGCCCGGGGCTCCGGCAGGGCTATGGCGATCCAGGGGGCCCCGGCCCTGACCAGGCTGCGGGCCATGGAGAGCCCGTCGGCCCAGAGACCCGATGGAGGCCGCACCAACAGCAGCGCGGAGAGGTCCGCGCCGAGGTCGGCCAGGAAACCGGGATCGAGGCTGCCGGTGAGATCGAGGTAGACGGCGGTCCGCTCCCGGCTGGCGGTGGCGGTCAGCGCCTGCAGCAGGGTGAGACGCCCGCTCACCCCCGGCGCGGCGGCGGCCAGGAGGCTGAGCCTGCCGAGGGGGATCCCTCCCGGGGCGAGCCGGTGATCGAGGACGGGGATGCCGGTCGGCCAGGCCTCGACACCCTCCAGGGTGTCGCCGGACCGGATCACGCCGTCGCCGTGGCGCCGACGCAGGGCGGCAAGGGCCTGGGACAGGGGGGTGGACATCGCTCCTTCGCCGTGTGGTCCCCGGGATGGTGGGACGACGGGATGAGGAGCAGCCGGGGATCCTCAGTATAGCGAACCGATGTTCGATTTCAAGAACCCATGTTCGCTGCCGCCAGGCGGATCCACCCGCCCGGCGGGTGCCCGGGGCACCTGATCGTGCGCGCTTCAGTCCAATCGGATTAGCGGGGGCAGAATGACATCCCAGAGAGCTCCCCGCGCACAGTTCCGGGGCCATGCGATACCCCGAACAAGTGGTTTCGGACACGCACGTCCACAACCGGGTAGGAGCCTGATATCTGTCGAGCCGGCTCAGGCCGCCGCACCGGGCAACCGCGAGAGCCGCCCGCTCAGGTCAGAATGCGCTCATCCGATGAACACGCCGGTCGGTCGCAACCTGCAGCTGCGCGTGAGCACCCCCGTTCAGGGGCGAGCCGCCGTCCTCTTCGACCTGGACGGGGTGCTGATCGACTCCAGCGCAGCGATCACCGGCTGCCTCAACCGGGCGCTCGTCGAGCACGGTTTCCCCAGTCGGCCCGCAACGGCGCTTGGCCGCCTCATCGGGCCGCCGATCGCCGCGGTGTTCGCGGAGCTGACCGGGGCGCCCACCGAGTCAGCGCTCGTGTCCTCGTGCGTGCACACCTTCCGCGACCACTATGCGGTGGCGTCCATCCCGGAGACCACCGTGATGCCGGGCATGCCGTCCGTGCTCATCGAGCTGGCGTCGAGATACCGCCTCGCGGTCGCCACCTCGAAGGCCCTCGCGCTGGCCGAGCCGCTTCTCCAGGCGCTGAGGCTGCGGGCGTTCTTCGAGGTGGTCACCGGGCCAGACCTGAAAGCCCACAGCGAGGGCAAGGCGACGACGATCAGAGCCGCCCTCGCGGTGCTGCGACCCGACCAGGCGGTCATGGTCGGCGACCGTGCATTCGACATCTCCGGGGCGCACCTGAACGGGATTCCCGCCATCGGCGTGCTCTGGGGCAACGGGAGCGAGGATGAGTTGCGCTCCGCGGGCGCGGAGGTCATCGCCAGCTCGCCGGAGCGGCTCCCCGCCGCCGTCAGCGGCCTGCTCTCAGATGCTCCGGCACTGGAGGCGGAGCCGCGCGGCCCAGGGACGGCGCCGGCGACGCAGCCGGCCGACCCGCGCTAGCCTCGCAGTACCGCCGTCAATCCGGGACCTGCTCACTCCCAGCGGAAGCGCCAGCTGGCGATCGCGAAGGTGACCACCGCCCAGGCGGCCAGCACCAGGCAGTCGACGGCGATGGAGCCGAGCCCGGCGCCATCGTTCATGACCTCTTTGAGAGCGTCGCTCAGCCAGGTCAGCGGCAGGATGTGAACGATGGTCTGGAGCACCTGGGGAAAAGCATCGATGGGGATGAAGATGCCGCCCAGGAACATCATCGGGAAGGCGATGAACGCGGCCATGCCGCGGGCCGCCTCGCTGGTCCTGGCCGCCGCGGTGAGCAGGAAGCCGATGCCCACGAAGGCGGCGGTGCCCAGGGCCACCGGGATGATCAGGAGCAGCCAGCTCCCGTAATTGCGCGCGTGGAACACGAAGGTTCCGACCAGCACCAGGATCAGGATCTGGAGCAGGACGGTCAGCGCCCCGCCCGCGATCTGGCTGGCCAGGATGGTGCGGGCGCTCACCGGAGTCGCTCGCAACCGGCGGAGCACCTGGCGCACTCTCATGTCGACCAGGCCGATGGCCACGAAGTTGATCCCGGACTGGAGGATGATGTAGGCGATCATCGCCGGCAGCATCACGTCCATCTCGGTGACCTGGTTGACGGTTGCGGTCCGGGGAGGCGCCAGGCTGACCGCCGCGTGCCCACCGCCGGCGAAGTCCGCGGTCACGTGGGCCACCACCTCGTCGGCGATCGAGGAGGAGGTCGATCCCTGCTGCGCCTGGTAGATCTGGACCTGCTGAGCCGGCCCCCGGCCCGCGACGGCGGCGGCCAGGCCCTGGGGGATCACGATCACCGCGGCGACGTTGTCGGTCTTGAGATCGTTGAAGGCGGGGTCGTGGGCCTTGCTGCTGATGGTCACGCCCGAGACCGAGCTCAGCACCTTGATGTACTGCTGCGACGTGGGGGTGTGGTCATTGTCGACGGCATCCAGGTTGAGCGAGAAGGATCCGCCCCCGAACAGCAGCCCGAAGATGAGCATGAACATGACGGCGAGGCCGAGGGTGAAGAACAGGGCCACCCGGTTGCGCATCGAGGCCCGCACCTGGTTGAGCGCGAGGGCTCGGAATGCGCTCATCCGGGGTTGGCCTCCGCGGGAAGAGAGGGCGCGGAACAGGATCATTCCCGGAGGCTCCTGCCGGTGAGACGGAGGAACACATCCTCCAGGGTCCCGTGCCGGACCATGAGGTCGCGGATCACGGTGCCGGTCCCGCCGTTGCCGTTGCCGGCCTCACCGCTCGCCGAGCCGGCGCCGACCGCCGCACCGCCGGTCATGCCATCGCCGCTGGCGCCGGCGCCCACCGTGGCGGCCCCGGCGGCGGTGGCCACCCTGGCCCATGGCGCTTGGGGATCGAGAAGGGCGTGGAGCACCGCCTCCGGCGTCCGGGTGGTCAGGCTGACCCGCGCCGCGTGGGCGACCCGGTCCACCCCGGGCAGGGACCGCAGCGTCTCCGCATCCAGGCCGGCGATGGGCTCGAACTCGATGGTGGTTCCGGCGGCGTGCTCCGCGACCAGTCGCCGCGGCGTGTCCATAGCCACGATCCGGCCGTGGTCGATGACCGCGACCCGGTCACAGAGTCGCTCCGCCTCCTCCATGTAGTGAGTGGTCAGGACCACCGTCTTGCGGCGCTTGCGGATCTGCTCGATCACCGACCAGATGTTGAGCCGCGCCTGCGGATCCAGGCCGGTGGTGGGCTCGTCGAGGAAGACCACGTCGGGGTCGTTGATGAGGGCCAGGGCGATGCTCAGCCTCTGCATCTGGCCACCACTCAGCTTGTTGGTGTACTCACCGGCCTTCTCGCCAAGGTTGAACTCGTCCATGACCTCCTGGACAGGCCGGGATCGCGGGTAGAGGGAGGCGAAGAGCTCGACTGCCTCGCGCACGCGGGTGAATACGGGGAGCGCCGTGGCCTGGAGCTGGACGCCGATTCGCTCCTTGACCGCGGCGGGATGGGCGAGCACGTCGGTGCCCAGCACCCTGACGCTGCCAGCATCGGGGGAACGCAGCCCCTCGACGATCTCCAGGGTGGTCGTCTTGCCCGCGCCGTTGGGACCGAGCATCCCGAAGACCTCGCCGTTCTCCACCCGGAAGGAGACGCCGTCCACGGCGACCAGGTCGCCGTAGCGCTTGACCAGCCCGAGAACCTCGATGTCGGCCATCGTCCCGCCTGGGTGCCGGCTCGGCCGGCTCGATATCTCAGCGCCCCCGATGATGCCAGGAGAGTAGCCAGGGACGAACGGCTGCCGATAGTGAGACGGCTCCAGAAGAGCGCGTGACCAACGTCACCGGCAAATGGCTGAGCCACGGACCCGAACCGCGGCACAGGTCATTCCGGGAAGCGCGCAACTGACCAGCGCTCAGCCGGCCACCCTCTCCGGCTCCGCCTCGGCGGCCGCGGAGCGCCCCGCCGCCTCCACGCATCCGTCGATGACCGCGGTCATGACCCGGGCCACCGCCTCGGGCGCCAGCCGGGGGACCCGCGACGCGACATGGCTGATCACCTCCTGCTCGCGCTCCCGGTCGCGGACCGCCAGCCCGGTCCGGCGCTTGTCCCGCTGGACGGCGTCGACGGCGTGAGCCCGGCTCTGGAGGACCGCCCCGAGAGCGAGATCCAGGGCGTCGATGATCTGGCGATGCTCGGCCAGCTCGGTGGCCTGGTGCCCGCGCAGCATGGGCGCCAGGACGGCCGCCCCGGCGATGATCGCCTCGAGGGTCTCCGGGGTGATCGCCTGGGCCGCATCGCTCCAGGACTCCGCGGGTTGGGGATGGGATTCCACGAGCAGGCCGTCGGCTCCGGCGGCGACCGCGGCCAGGGCCAGCGCTGGCACCCAGTCGGCGCGCCCGGCGGCGTGGCTGGGGTCGACGATGACGGGGAGCGGCGTGCGCTCCCGGAGCACCGGCACGGCGGAGACGTCGAGGGTGTTCCGGGTCGCTGTCTCGAAGGTGCGGATCCCCCGCTCGCAGAGGATGACCTGGGGGTTGTCCTCGGCCAGGATGTAATCCGCGGCGGCCAGCCATTCGTCATAGGTGGCGGCCATGCCCCGCTTCAGCACCACCGGGAGGCCGGAGCGACCGGCGGCGCGCAGGAGCGGGGTGTTCTGCATCGACCGGGCCCCGATCATGAAGGCGTCGACCCGCCCGCTGAGAAGCTCCACATGCTCCACCGAGAGCGGCTCGACCAGGACCGGCTTGCCGGTGAGGGCTCGGGCCGTCTCCACCAGGGCGAGCCCCTCCTCCCCCAGCCCCTGGAAGGCGTCGGGTCGGGTGCGCGGCTTGAAGATGCTGCCCCGGAGCATGGAGGCGCCGGCATCGCGCATCGCCAGGGCGTGGCTCACATACTCCGGCTCGACCGCGCACGGCCCGGCGATGACGGGCACCGCCGGACCGCCGAAGACCACCGGGCCGACCGTCACCCGGCGGCGGGCGGGCGACGAGATCGCGGGCTTGAGCAGGTCGGTGAGCATCGGAGCCTCCAGTCCTTGCGAGGACCGGGCTCCGGTTCGCTGCGATCCGGGCCGGCCCTCTCGGCCACCCGGACCTCGGCGCGGGACTACCTAACCGGCAGCACCCGCACCGGCCGTGTGGCCGGTGAGGTACCCGAAGTAGAAGTAGAACCGCGACGCGATCGCGAACATTGGGCCGGGATGGTAGCAGGACTCGGCGAGCCGCGGCAGCCGAGCGGCTCCGGAGCACCGGGGATGTCCCACGGCGGGTGAACGCCGGTGGCTGCGGATCACCCCAGCGCGATCAGCCAGGTGGCGGCGAGGATCGCAGCCCCGACCGCCAGGATCGGAAAGTGCCGCCAGGCGGGCCGCAGGCCGAGGACCACGGCTCCGGCGAGCAGCGGGACGGCTCCCCCGACCACCAGTGCCAGGTCCTGGCCCAGCAGCGGCGCCCCGAGGACGGCGGCCGCGGCTGCGAGCCCCGAGAGCCCCAGGGCAAGCCGGCGAGTGGCACGCCAGCCCAGCCGGATGGCCAGCCCACCCGAACCCGCCCGGCGGTCCCCGGCGATGTCAGGCAGGGCGTTGGCGAGCTGAAGGCTGAATGACAGCGCCAGGGCCAGCGGCGGCGCCGCCGCCAGCAGGCGCGGCTCCGGCTGACCGGCCGCTGCCCAGGCCAGGAGGGGGAGCGAGGTGAATCCGATCCACCAGGGGAGCCAGGAGAGCCTGCCGCGCTTGAGACCGAGGTCGTAGCTGGCACCGGCCGCCGCCGCCAGGACCGCCAGCGGAAGGGTCGGCAGGGGGAAGCTCGCGGCCATCCCAACTCCGAGGCCGAAGCCGAGCACCGACACGAGGACCGCCGCCGCAGGCCCCAACGTACCGTCGACCAGCGGCTTGGGCTTGGCGCCCAGCCGGTCGAGGTCCCGGTCGCAGAGGTCGTTGAGGGCGCCGATGGCGAACTGGATCGGAAGCATCACCGCGGCCAGCCGGAGCGCCGTTCCCGGATCGGGAACCGAGCGGCGCGCCGCGCCCCAGGCGGCGACGAAGCAGGCCGTGACCAGCACCGAGGGACCGGGGTGGACCAGGGACAGGGCTCGCGCCGGAACCCGCGGCGCCGGCCGGGCGGGCCAGGCGGCACGGGTCGGGAGGGGCGTCTGGATTGCGGGCGGGCTCTCCATCAGATCGCCGGATCAATTGTGAGTGCACTGTCCGCACACTGGTCCGATGGCGATCGCCCCGGCTCCAGTGCGGGTCGCCGGCTTCGGCGGCGCCGCGCCCGAACACCGCGCGACCACCGATGAGCTGGCGGCGGTCCTCGCCGGCGTCTGGCCTGAGCTGGGCCGGCGCGCCTGGGCTCTGCTGGATCAATCAGCCTGCGTGGGCCGTCACCTGGCCCGCCCTCCGGCTCAGCTCGCCACCCCGCTGCCGCCGTCCGCCCAGACCGCGAGATACCTGCGGGTGGCGCTCGACCTCGCCGAGGACGCCGCCCGCAAGTCCCTGCTGGCCGCCGGCATCGCCGCCGTGGAGGTGGGGCTGCTGGTCGTCGCCTCGTGCACCGGGTTCGTCCTTCCTGGCGTCGACAGCCTCCTGGTGCCCCGGCTGGGGCTCCGGCCGGACATCGTCAGGATGCCCTTCAGCCTGTTCGGCTGCGGGGGCGGCGCGGCCGGCCTGGCCCGCGCCTGCGATTGGGTGCGGGCGCACCCTGAGGAGGCTGCCCTGGTGGTCGCCGTCGAGCTGCCCTCGGTCACCTTCCGGCCCGATGACAGATCCCTCGACAACCTGCTCAGCGCCCTGGTCTTCGGGGACGGAGCGGCGGCGCTGGTGGTGACTGCCGGGGGCGACGGTCTGGCGGTGGGACGCACCGCCAGCCGGATGGTCCCCGACTCCGGCGACGCCCTTGGCTACCGCCTCGCCGACACCGGCCTGCAGGTGGTGCTCTCGCGCCGGCTGCCCAAGCTCATCGCGGCCGCCCTTCCCGAGGTGGTCACCGACTTCCTCTCCGGCGCCCCGGCGGCGGAGCTCGAGGCCGTGGCCATCCATCCGGGGGGCCCCTCGATCATCTCGGCGGTGGAACGCTCCCTGGGCTTGAGGGACTGCCAAACCGCCGCCTCCTGGACCACCCTCCGCCAAACCGGCAACACCTCCTCGGCGGCGATCCTCTCGGTCCTCGGCGAGCTGGCCGGCTCCCCACCGTCCGAGCGGGGACGGGGCCTGGCGATCGGCTTCGGGCCGGGCCTCTCCATCGAGCTCCTGGAGATCGGCTGGGACACGGGGGGGAACGGAAACGCACCCGGTGCCGGCGGCCGGACGCCGGCCGGCGGCCCCGGCGGGGACGAGGGCCTCTCCTGCTATCCGGGTTATGGACAGAAGAGTCCAAGACCGGCGGAGGGGCCAGATCAGGATCCGCCGGCGTGGTCCTGAGGCGCCGCGGGAGCGCGGCGCTGGTCACCGGGCTGGCGCTGACCCGCCTCCTCGAGGTCGCCTGGTCCACCCGCAACCTGAGGCGTGCCGGTCCGGGACGGACGGCGGCGCCGCGCAGCTTCCCCCTGATGGTCGCGGTCAACGTCAGCCTTTTCGCGGTCTGCCTGACGCCGCGGCGGCGGCCGTCCCAACCCGCGGTTCAGACGGCAGCGCTGGCCGGGCTCGCCGCAGCGACGCTGCTCCGCCTCTGGACCATCCGCTCGCTGGGAGCGTCCTGGAACGTCCGGGCGGTGGTCCCGGAGCGGATGCCGGTGGTGACCCGGGGCCCGTACCGGTGGGTCCGTCACCCCAACTACGCCGCCGTTGCCCTGGAGTTCGCCTGCCTTCCCCTGGCGGTCGGCGCCTACCGGGAGGCGATGCTGCTCAGCGCCGCCAACGCCCTGGTGCTCGTGCCGCGGATCCGGGGCGAGGAGGCGCTGCTCGACTCCATCCCCGGATACCGCGAGGCATTCGCGGGGGTGCCCCGTTTCATCCCGCGCCGGCTGCTGCCCTGAGGGCCGCAACCGGCCGCGTCCCCCGTCGCCGGCTACCTGACAGTTGCCGACGGCCGCCGTCGGCCCGGTTCAGATCCCGGCCAGGGCCAGCCAGTCCCGAGCGGCCAGGCGGCTGAAGCCCCAGTAGCCGCAGTTCACCCCGAGAAGCACCTCGAGCGGGCGCGCTCGGCCGGACAGCGCTCTCACCGCCCGCCCCCCGGCCCCGGCGTGACCGGAGAGCAGGAGCGCCAGACGGGTGACGCGGCGGCGATCTCGCCAGAGGCGGCGGTGGTCGCGGGCGTAGCCGGCCTCGGTGGCGGCCGGGGAGGCGGTCCCCCTGAGCAGGGCGTCCAGCCGCCCGGCCAGGGCCTCGCCGAGCAGGAGCCCCGTGGCGATCCCCTCACCGGTGGTGGGGTCGTCGTAGCCGGCCGCGTCGCCGGCCAGGAAGAGCCCATCACCGGCGATCCTCCGAGCCCGCTGCCGGAACAGCCCCGCCGCCAGAGGCGGCCCGAGCAGCTCGGCGAACCGCAGCCCGGGCAGCGCCGCGCGGGCAGCCCGCACGTAGTCCCGGGCGATGGTCCCGATGACGGCCCGCTCTCCCAGCACCGAGACCAGCAGCTCGTCGGCTCCGACCGGGGCCCGGTACCACTCGTGAGCACCGGCGAAGGTCACGGTGATGCCGTCGATGTCTCGGGTGTCGAGCCGCCAGTGGCCGGCGAGCCCGTAGCGGCCCGCGGTGCCCGACGGCACGGTCCATCCGGCGGCGGCGCGGGTCGGAGAGTGGAGGCCGTCCGCTCCGACGACCACCCTGGCGGACAGCTCGCCATCGCCGTGGCCGGACCTCGAGCCCCGGGCGCACCTGGTGGTGACCCCGGTGACCCGCCCCAGCCGGTTGCGCCGGAGGCCGGTGCCGCGGACACCCTCGAGAAAACGGATCCCCGGCTCCGAGCGCAGGGCATCAGCCAGCACGGCGTCGAAGCGGAGCCGCCGCACCCCGAGACCCCATCGAGGACCGCCGCCGGGCGGCGAGGGGAACCGCGCGGTCGCGCTGGCTGACCCGGCGCCGCCAAGCCGGTAGGTCACCGACCGGAGCGACGGAGCCCCGGTCCGCAGCACCGCCTCCAGCAGCCCGAGGCGGCTGAGCACCGCCACGCCAGGCGGCATCAGGCCCTCGCCGCACGCCTTGTCCCGGGGGAAACGCGCCCGGTCGAGGACGACCACCCGATGACCTGCCCGCGCCAGGAGGAGTGAGGTGGCCGCACCGCTGGGACCGGCACCGACCACGATGACGTCGGCCCCGTCGCTGCTCACCCTGGCATGGTGCGCCGCCGGCCCCCGGAGGACGGCCGTGGCAGTGAGAGAGCCGTGAGCACGGCAGTGCCAGAGCCAGCTGGGTCTGGCGGTGCCGGGGGCTTCAGCGCGGTGGACCGTCCACCGGACCGCGGAGGCGGTCCGCGGCGAGCCAGGCGAGGAGGATGACCGCCAGCGCGATGAGGGCGATCGGCCACGCCCAGCGCAGCTGCACCAGCAGGTTCTCCTGACCCGCGACCAGGAAGGCGCCGACGCCGGCGAAGACCAGGCCGAAGATCAGGGACACGGGGTCGAGACGGCGACGGTACATGGTCAGGCCTCCACCACACTGGGACCGCTGGCAGCGGCGTAGGGCCCTCGCTCGACGGTGACCTGGCCCATGCCCACGCTCACGTCGATGTTGAAGGTCCCCGACGATGTCTGCGCTCCCGGCGAGTCCACGGTGTTGCTGACCTGGTAACCGCTGGCCGTGTGGCCGAGCACCTGGAGCTCACCGGCTCCCGCCGAGGCGCTGATGTCGGCGGCGGCGTCCGGGGGAAGGATGATCACCACCTGGCCCATGGCGTCGGTGACGTCCACGTGGACGTCGGTCGTGCCGATCTCCACCTGGCTGAGGTCCACGGTCAGCTGTCCCGCGATCAGGTGATAGGCGGGCTGGATCGCCGAGACGCTCCGGGGCGTGTAGTGCAGGTCCCCGGTGCCACCACTGATGGGCTGGTGAATCAGCGACGAGGCAGCGGCGAAGGGCAGCAGCACCAGGCCCAGCGCGATCAGCCACCAGGAGCGGCCCGCCCAGGTGCCGACCACCAGACCGGCGCCAACGACCACCAGGACGAGGCCGAAGCCCGCGGCGACACTGACGCTGACCAAGCCCAGGTTGTCGAGCAGGGCGGCGACGCCGAGCGCGAGCAGCACCACCGCGGTTGTCACCATGCCGATCGGGAACCGGCGGCTTGTCCGCGCCGGGCCCGGCTCGAACGAGGTCGGGCGGGCGGCGGGCAGCGGCTGGAAGTAGCCGGGTGCCGCGGGCCCGGGCATCTGGGCAAACCCCGGGGCCGGCGGTGGCCCAGCGTCGAAGCCGGGCGCGGCCGCATCCGCGGGCAGGTCGCCGAGCTCGGGCGCGGCCGAACCGCCGAGCGGTTCGGCGGCCCCGGGCGCGTCCGCCGAGGGGTGCCCCGCGTACGGAGACGCAGCCTCCCATCGCTCCGAGACCGGAAGGCCGGCTGACGGGGTGGTGGAGTACGACTGGTCCGGCGGCGGTGCCGGCGCTGCGGGAGGCACGGGAGGCGCTCCCGGCCACGCCGCCGCGGCGGCGGATACGTGATCGAGGGCGTGGGACGGCCAACGCGATTCGATTAGGAGGAGAACCCCGATGGCGACCAGGACCGAGCCCCACACCAGGCCCCACTGGTCGATCCCCAGGCTGGCCGCCAGCACCAGCGCGGCGATGATGAGCAGGACCACGCCGACCACCAGGCGGGCATCCGGGGCGACGCCGGGCCGTCGCGGAGGAACCGGTCCTAGAGTTCGGAAGTCCGCGGCTGGCATCGCGATCCAGCCGGCGATGTAGACGAGCAACCCGATCCCGCCCAGGAACACGCTGGCCACGAAGGCGATCCGGATCCACACCGGGTCGGCCCCGAGGTAGTCGGCGATGCCGCTGGCCACGCCGGCGAGGACGCGGTCGTCAGTGCGGCGATGGAGACGCCGCGGTGGCGGGGGCGGCGGTGGGAACGGAGGCTGGGTCATCGGGGAGATCCTCCCGGATTCCAGGAGGCGCCGTAGCCGGCGGCCGGCATGGCGATCCAGAGCACGACGTAGGCGAGGAGGCCGAAACCACCGAAGAACGCGCCCAGCACAAAGGCGATGCGGATCGCGGCGGGGTCGGTGCCGAGGTAGGTGGCGATGCCGCTGCAGACGCCCGCGAGCACGCGGTCGTCCTGGCGCCGGAAGAGACGGCGTGGCGGCGGTGGTGGGAACGGCGGAGGCGGCGGAGGGCCGAAGCCTGAGTCCCCGGGGCCGGGAAAGGGAGGCTGCCCCATCGTCATCTCCTCAGCGGTTGTTGTGGCGCCGGGTCTCTGATCGGCCTGGCGACGTGATTGTCGGCCGCGGCTGACAGTCCGCCAATCGGGAACCCCCCTGGCGTCTCCCCTACCTCGGTCAGGGATCCATCGGGGTGTCCCGGGATGGCGGCGGCCCGCGTGGCGTGGCACGCTTGCGCCGTGAGCGCAGGACCGCTCGCCAGCCAGCCCCCGCCGCGGCCCCCGACCGCTGGTTTCAGGGCGGCTCGGCCAGCCTCCGAAGGGCAGCGGCTCACCCCTCCCCGGGATCATCCTGCCCTCGCTCCGGCGGATGGTGCGGGAACGGCACCCTCGTCGATGGCTCCTCCGTCAAGTGGACCTCCACCCCCGCCCGTGTCGGGGCCGGGAACCGGCCCGGCCGGCGTCGAGCATCGCCGGCACGCCACCTTCCGAGGCACAGCGCGACCCCACCTGCTGGTCCGCAGCGACACCGATCGGGTCATCGCCGGCGTCGCCGGAGGGCTGGGGCGGCGTCTGGGGGTGGACCCGCTGCTGCTCAGGCTGGGTTTCGGGGTCCTGGTCGCCGCCGGTGGTCTCGGGCTCGCCCTCTACGTGGCCGCCTGGGCCCTGAGCGTGGAGCCCGCTCCCGGCGCCCTGCCTCCCGTCCGCTGGCTGCCGCGAGAGCGTCAGATCGCCGCCACCGGTTGCATCGTGATCGGGATCCTGCTGATCTGCCGGCAGATCGGCCTGTGGTTCGGAGACCCGGTGGTATGGCCGCTCGCGCTGGCAGCGGGCGGCTCCGGGCTGATCTGGTCGCGTGGCGAGGAGGGAGGCCGTCGACCCTGGCCGGGGGCCGGCGAGCACGGTCCCGGGAATCCCCTGGGCATGGTCATCTCCGGCCGGGGATCGGCGCTGCGCGTGGGTGCCGGAGCCCTGCTGGTCGCCGCCGGCATGGCCGCCTTCCTGCTCGCCAACCGGGCTCTCGCCTCGACCAAGACCACGGCGCTGGCGGTCGCGGTCACGATCACCGGCATCGGCCTCATCGTCGGCCCCTGGATCGCCCGCCTGGCCCGCGAGACCGCTGAGGAGCGGCGCCGCCGGGTCCGGTCCGAGGAGCGCGCCGAGATCGCGGCGCATCTCCATGACTCCGTGCTTCACACGCTGGCCCTGATCCAGCGCAGCGAGGCTCCCGCCGAGATCACCTCGCTGGCCCGGCGCCAGGAGAGGGAGCTCCGCGCCTGGCTCTCCGACCGCCCCGCCGTCGAGGCGGAGCAGGACCTCCGAGGGGCCGTCGACGCCCTGGCGTCACGGGTCGAGGAGCACCATTCGGTGACCGTGGAGACCGTCGTCGTCGGTGACATCGCCGTCGACGATCGGGTGCGGGCCCTGCTGCTGGCCTGCCAGGAGGCGGTGACCAACGCCGCCCGCCATTCCGGGTCGCCCCAGGTCTCGCTTTACCTCGAGGCCGACGACGACGGCGTCACCGCCTACGTCCGCGATGAGGGCAAGGGCTTCGATCCGGGAAGCATCCCGGCCGACCGGCGGGGGATCGCGGAGTCGATCGTGGGGCGGATGCGCCGCTTCGGCGGCAGCGCCAGCGTGGTGAGCCGGCCCGGCGAGGGCACCGAGGTGCAGCTGCACCTTCCCAGGGCCCGCCCATGACCAGCCAGCCGCCGCCGATCTCCAGCCACCTCCCGGGGCGGACCCGTCTCTTCCTGGTCGATGACCACCAGCTCTTCCGCAGCGGGCTGCGCGCCGAGCTGGGCGGGGAGTTCGAGATCGTCGGCGATGCCGGCGACGTGGAGGGGGCGGTGGCCGGGATCGCGGCCACCCGCCCGGACGTCGTGCTCCTCGATGTGCATCTGCCCGGAGGTGGCGGGGCAGCCGTCGTGGAGGCGGTGACCCGGAGGCTCGCGGAGCCGCCCCACTTCCTGGCCATCTCCGTCTCCGACGCGCCGGAGGACGTGATCGGGGTGATCCGTGCCGGCGCCCGGGGCTACGTCACCAAGACCATCACCCCCACCGACCTCGCCTCCGCCATCCGCCGGATCCGCGACGGGGATGCCGTGTTCTCGCCAAGGCTGGCGGGATTCGTCCTGGATGCGTTCCGGGGGGAGCTGCCCACCAGCATCGACCCGGAGCTGGATCAGCTCACCCCGCGGGAGCGCGAGGTGCTCCGCCACATCGCCCGCGGCTTCACCTACAAGGAGATCGGGGTGCGGCTCCACCTCTCGGTCAAGACCGTGGAGACGCACGTCTCGGCGGTGCTCCGCAAGCTCCAGCTCTCCAGCCGCCACGAGCTCACCCGCTGGGCGATGGACCGGCGGATGATCTGAATGACGGGCGGGCTTCCGGCAACGAAGGACCTGAGGCGGCGGGGCCCGGCCATCTCCCGGTGACCACCGATCGGCTGCCACCCGAGGACGAGCTCACGGCGGTGACCGCCCGGCTGCGACTCACCCCGATGGTGGCGGCGGACGCGGACGACCTCCATCCGGTGCTCGACGATGCGCGACTCCACCGGTTCACCGGCGGCTCGCCACTCGCCCGTGATCAGCTGAGAGCGCAGATCGCGCGCTGGCAGGCCCGGTCGTCACCCGGCGGCACCGAGGCCTGGCTCAACTGGACGGTGCGGCTCACCGCCACGGGCATCGCGGTGGGCTATGTGCAGGCGACCGTCCGGGGGCGCACTGCCGCCATCGCCTACGTGGTGGGCACGGCGCACTCCGGGCGGGGAATCGCCACCGAGGCCGCGGCCGCGATGTGCGAGATCCTGCGCACCCGCGTCGGCGTGGAGGAGTTGATCGCCCGCATCCCTCCGGATCACGCCGCCTCGAAGCGGGTCGCCCGCCACCTCGGGCTCGATCCCAGCGGCGAACGGGACCGCGACGGCGAGGAGATCTGGACCCTGCGCCTGGAGCCGTAGCCCGGGGGCCGCCACGCTCCGGCGGCGTGGCGGAGCAGGCCGCCTGACGGGGCTGGGCCATGGCCCCGCGGTGGAGCGGAAGCTGGCCGGGCCGAGCCGGGCGTCAGACCGTGATCGACCAGCGGCGGAGACCGCGCTCTGGAGTCCAGGCGAGCCCGTAGCGCTCGTCCCCGAAGACCACGAAGCCGGCTGAGAAGACGTCGATCGCGAAGCAGTGGTACCCGGGCTCGGCCGGTTCCCAGCCGGTGCGCGCCCTGATGGCGGCGCGATACCTCGCCCGGCGCTCCGGATCCTGGACGTCCTCCGCTCGCCCGTATAGCTTGAAGTCGCCGTCCCTCCCCTCCTTGTCGGCGACGACGCTGTGGACGACGCAGCGCGGATCTCGGATCAGATCGAGCGCTTTGCGGGATCGCCACATCATCCCCAGCATCAGCTCGCCGCCGGCGATGTCCGGCTCCACGGGGCTGATCCGGGGATGCCCGTCGCGACGCAGCGTGCCCAGGAGGCACAGCCCGTGCCTGCGCAGCCGCTCCTCACCCAGCCCCGCCAGCTCCGGGCAGGCGGCGGCAAACTCCGCCCACCGCACCGGGCAAGTCTACCGGCGCGGTCCTGCCCGGCCCGCTCTGATCCGGCGGCCCAAGCCTGAACGCGGGCGAGAGGGCGGCATCGGCTTCGCTCTCGGGAGGCTTGTGGAGTTTGCTGTCCACAACTGCCCAGCGCCCATGCGATCCCTGACGCGGGCGTTTGGTGCGCTCAGAGCAGATCTGAGGCTCGCCGCCCAGCTGGCTCATCGGAGTCCGCTATTCAGCGAATCGCCGGCTGCCGGCTACCGGGGCGGAGCCGAGACCGGACGGCGACGGGACGTTAGGGGCGGGTGACAGCGCCTTGGCTGGCCGAGGCCACCGAGGCTGCGTACCTGGCGAAGGCACCCGTGGTATAGCGGGGCGGGGGCGGGCTCCAGGCACGCAGCCGCGCCGCGATCTCGGCCTCGGGCAGCTCCACCGACAGCTCCCGGGCACCGACGTCGATGCGCACGGGGTCGCCGTCGCGCAGCGCAGCGAGGGGTCCGCCCAGGGCGGCCTCGGGGACCACGTGGGCCACCATGAAGCCGTGGGTCGCGCCCGAGAACCGGCCGTCGGTG
>Ga0187771_10000305_pt1 | contig 29144 bp, 36 predicted proteins | sample 0116_SJ02_MP15_1_FD_133139 | JGI IMG/M metagenome (GOLD analysis project Ga0187771, IMG submission 133139) | Tropical peat soil microbial communities from peatlands in Department of Meta, Colombia - 0116_SJ02_MP15_10_MG | ecosystem: Environmental > Terrestrial > Soil > Wetlands > Peat | place... | reverse complement strand
TACCTGTCCTTGTGCTGCGCCATGAAGGTCCCTCTCCCGCACCTAGGGCACTCCCTCTTGGACTTGGACAACACCGACCCGCTGACTGTGTAGAACTTGTACACCGATGGGCTTACCTTCGGCTTCTTCGGCTTCCTCACGGCCTTCGGCTTCTTCTCTTCGACCGGCGGAGCCACTTCTGTGGACATGGTCTAGCTCTCCTCACTACTTCTTCTGGGCGGGTGCTACCTTCTTCGCCCGGCTCTTTCTCCTCTCGTCGAAGTACTTCTTGCGTTCGTCCTTCCCCATGCTCCTTAGGAAATAGTACTTCGGGAGCTGGGCCTTGGCCGCTTTGGTGTCCTCAAACACATAGAACGTTCCTACGACGTCCCGGGTCCCCTGCTTGCCCTTGATGGACATCAATATCACGTTCTCTTCCTTGGTTCCTAGGTCCGACGCAACCATCTTCACGGCCTGAGAGCGATTCAGCATCCCGGCCGAGTCCTTAAAGAAGTAGGTGGCCTCCTTCCGGCCAAGGAGCGTGTTTTCGAACAGCTTCGTCCGCTGCAGGGACATGGTCAACCAACGCCTACAGATGTGAGGATTTAAGAATCTTATGGTGGCAGACCGGATGAAACGTGGGTCAAGGCCCTCACTCGAGATGGGCCCGGTAGCCCATCAGTGAGAGCATGCCTGCAACCTTCTTCTTGGCCTCGGGGGAGACCTTGACGTGCACCATCCCTTCGTTGGGCTGTCCGTAGAACACGTCAGTCCCATCCTTCGAGAAGAGTACCGCCGCAAGGACGAGAAGGTCCTCCTCCCCATCGACCTGGATCCTACCCGAGCCCCCCTTGCCTAGCTCCGACCTTATCAGGTCCATGGCCGCCCCATCGATGCCGCCAGCCGGGTTGGTGACGTTGACCATGCGATCGAAACCTCCTGCGGGGGGAGCCCTCCTTGCCCGCTTTTCATGGGCGTCGACTATCTGCAGCAACGGCCTCCTCCCTTTCGAAACGAAGTACTCCGTCGTCCGGTCTCCGACCGTCACAAGAGATCCATCCTCTATCCTGGCCCTGACAATGTACTCCGGAAGCTCACTATTGCTTATCAGCACTCCAAGAGGCCTCCTGAAGTCGTCTCTCAAGTAGTTGTTGAGCTTGTAGAATGGCAAAGCCCTAGCTCACTTGGAGCGCATACTTCCCAGGCTTGGACACGCCCAAGGTCTTAGCGACCTCGGACTTCTCCACGTTGAAGATCACGACAAGCCCCTTCCAGTTCTCTGTCAGGTCCACCGATCCGCAAGCCGGGCACACCTTGCCCTGGCTGATGAACATGCACTTCCTGCAGGCGAGCTCCTTGGTCAACCCTATCAGGCTCCCCTATTGCTTGGGCTCCTTCTGCGGGCGCTTCGGCGCCTGCTTGGCAAGGTCCTCCTCAATCCATTCAAGGGCACCTAGGTACGGCTGCCTGCATGTGACCCCGATCTTGCCGAGGGAGATACCCCGGCTCAGGCTCACGGCGGTTATCCTAACGCGGACCTTGGAGCCGACCTTGAGCTTCCTGTTTGTGCTGCTGCCCAGGATTATGCCCTGCTTGAGGTCGGACGATATGTAATCGTCCATTATCTGAGAGACGTGAAGAAGGGCGTCGGCAGGACCGATCCTTACGAATGCCCCGAATTCAGTAATCTCCACGACCTCCCCTTCCACAATTTCCTGCAACCTCGGCTCGTAGGCCAGGACGCTGAACTCGACATGATGATAGATTCCCCCGTCCCCGTGGACCATCTTGCCCACAGGTTCCACCTGGACGCCCGTCACGAGGATTATGTAGCCGTGCTCGGGAGTCAGGGTGCTTTCGTATCTAGTCTTGAGTACAGCCTCTGCAACTTCCTTCAAAGGCTCTCTGAATCTGTCCGGCGGAACGCGGACTACGTCCCTCAGCTTCACTAGCTGGAACAACTTTGCCCTCTCACAAAGGCCCCCTGGCCCTGCTCCACGATGAGGTCTCAGGCGCACGTATTTTAAACTTTTTCAATTCCGCTGGCTCAAATTCAAATGCTTTTGCCAAGCAGGAGGAGCCGATCCCCCCTCAGCGTTGCCACCGCCACCCCCTTCCTTCTCAGGGAGTCGAGGAGCTCCTTGTCAAGGGTCCCCACAATAGCACCCTCTTCTTGAGCGATGCTGACTATCGCGTCGTCGGCCTCTCCCGGGCATTCCACCACCCTCAACCCTTCGGCGAACGCAAGCGCCTCTTTGGCTTTCTTCGCTTTCTCACCTCGGCCTTGAGTCAATCCTTTCAGTTCTCTGACGACAGCAGCCGGGACGCACAGCTCCACCCTTCCGAGCCTGGCTTCGAGTTCTTCTAGAAAGGAAGAGGGCTTTTCAACGAGGAAGATCAAAACGGAGGTGTCAAGGAGTACGAGCAACACGCCTACACCAGAGAGGCCGACCCGATGAGCCTCCATCGGTCAACCACCCTCCTGCTGATGGCGACCCTAGCTCCCGGCGCAGGGCAGACCGGCTTCCTGAGCTTGACGTAGGTGTTGCCTCCCTTCATCTGAACCACGCTCCCGGCCGTGGTCGCCGTGCCAACGTTCAGACGCAGGATCTCGTTCATCTTTATGGGCTCCACCTTAATCACTTCGTTGGCACCGACCACCGTATCGAAAAGGCTCGCCTTCATGCAGAGATCGCTTATCTCCTCCGGCAGCGTCCCCGGCAGTCCAGCCACGCTCCCCACCAGGGCATCACTCTTGGTATAATACGGGTCCAGCGCAGTCCCGACGGCCACAAGGCCCCCAGGCTTTACCGAGTCCACGAAGCCTGCGCTCGTCCCCAGGCTGACGACCTTGGTCACCACCGGCATGTACCTGGTCTTCACCGAGTCATATAGCCCAGGCCTGATTTCAATTTCATCCCCAACATGCAATGTGCCCTGGGTGACGGAGCCCCCCACCACCCCTCCTCTTACCTTTTCAATCGATGTCCCCGGCCTGTTGACGTCGAAGGATCTCAGGACGTGCATGAATGGCTTCGCCATGACGTCCCTCTTGGGAGTGGGTATCGTCGCTTCGATCGCTTCGAGGAGCGCGTCTATGTTGAGGTGTTTCTGGGCTGATATCGGGACCAGAGGGGCGCTTCCAAATCCCATCGATTCGATGAAGCTCCTGATCTTGGATTCGTTGGACAGCGCCTCCTCATAGGCGACGAGGTCCACCTTGTTCTGGGCCACGACGACCTTGTCCACCCCGATCATCTTGAGGGCCTGGACGTGCTCCTTAGTCTGCGGCTGAGGGACGGGCTCGTTTGCCGCTATGACTACTATCGCCCCATCCATGATGGCAGCCCCGCTGAGCATGTTCGCCATCAGGCTTTCGTGCCCCGGGCTGTCAACGAAGGAGGCTACCCTGAGGAGGCGGGCTTCTCCACCCTTGCACTCGCCATCGGTATTGTAGCATGAGGGGGCGTCAACCCCGTCACATCGATAGATGGCGGCGTCGGCGTAGCCTACGCGTATGGTTATCCCCCTTCTGAGCTCCTCGCTGTGGGCGCTGGTCCACTTGCCTGTCAAGCTCTCCGTAAGGGTGGTCTTGCCGTGGTCAACATGCCCACTGGTGCCTATGTTGACTTCAGGTTGCCTCGGGATGGGCTTGCTGGCACCGCTGGACATGTATAGCTAGGGTATCCCGAAGGTGGATTGATAAAGGTTCAGTGAGGAGACGCCTAGGCCTTCTTTCCGCCCTTCGCGGCCGCCTCTTCCGCCGGCTTCTCTTCCTTTGGCGCCTCTGGCATCTCCCCTTCGGTCAGCACGGCGTTTATCTGGTAGATGTCCTCAGAAAGCGTCTCCCCTCGAAGAAGCTTGCGCCTCCTCAGCCCCGAAGTGGTTGATTTGAAGCCCGGCGCGTCGGCGACGTTGACGTACCTCTTCCCCGACCCCTGTATTCCAGACCGCATGGGGAAGCCCGCCCTGTCGCTCCCTCCGGTTATCTTGATCTTGCCCTTGATGCCGATGGGGTTGGCGTCGACCACCTGCCCGATCTTCAGTCCCAGCATGAACGATGATTTGGGGTCCTTCAGCTCCAACTTCACTGCCTTTCTGGTCTTCGGTTCGGAAAGGACGACCTGAAACGTTGGCATCTTCCGTTCCTCTCCCTGAGCCTTCGCCACGAATCTTAAATAGATTTTTCTGGTCAGAATGCGTACATGTACTGGACCCGCCTTCTCATCGCTATAATGGAGTCCAGCAGCTCCATCTCTTCCCCAGATAGCTTGTCCGCAAACCGGGTCTTGTAGAGCCTCGCGTCGTCACTAGAAGGAAGAGAGTAAAGCGTCTCCTCCTCCTTGATCTGGCGCCCGATCACGGGCTCCTTCATTGAGATCGCCACCTGCTCCCCCTTCTGCGCCGCGTCCACTTCATTCCCTTCGTTCTGCAGTTGCTGCACCAGTCCCACCTCCTCCCCCGAGGAGTTCATGACCTTGACCTTGCCTCTCAGGGTGCCCTCGAGCACCTCGATCCCAAAGACAGCGGGGCCGCTTCTCCTGAACACGAGGCCCCTCAGGAGCCTGAACTTGCACGGGGGGGTCATGCTGGAAAGGGTGGCCCTCTGCTCGTTCTCCTTCTCGGTAGCGGACCAGTTCGTATAGTCGTCTATCAGGTTGTAGATCACCTCGCTCTGGAAGATCCTCACTCCCCTCTCCTTGGCGTCCTCCGCCACGTCCTCCGAGACCTTCACGTTGAATGCCAATATGACGCCCAGGTACCTGTCGGAGACCATCACGGACTCCGCCTGCACCAGGTCGGCCTTGTTCACGTTCCCAATGTCCGCGATCCTGATGGGGGCCTCCTTCTTCTTCAGGACTGTCGTTATCGCTTCGAGGGCGCCCAGGGTATCGGCCTTGAGTATCACCCCCAGGGCATCGGTCTCGATGAGCGCTTCGCGGACGGCGGAATCGACGAACCTCCTGGCCTCAGCTATGTCCTGATCCGGTTCCACTCCGACAACCGGTGCCCCCGCGAGGACTCCTTCAAGGTCAGGGGCGGCGAGCTTGACTCCGGCGGCAGCGTAGACCTCCTGAACGGGGTTGAACCTGTCCCTTGGGTCTCGCATCTCGTCCAAAGGCTTCGGCTCTAAGAGTGCCCTTATCCTCACGCCCTGAGCGCCCTCCCTCTTCCCCACCACGAGAGTTGACCCCACCCTCAGGACACCATCGATGAGGATGACGTTGGCCGTCTCCCCCAGGCCTGGCTCGTCCTTTACCTCCAGAACTATTCCCTTTGGCAGGCCCAGGGTCGTCTTGAGGCGCTCCCCCATGAACTGTTGGGTGAGGCCCACCACCACTGCCATCAGCTCCGAGAGGCCCTCCCCTGTGTGGGCCGATACGGGGACTATGGAAACCTGCTTCGTGAAGCTTTGCACCCTGTAGTAGGCCTCGCTGTTGAACCCCAGCCTCGAAAGCTGCCCCACAACCTTGTAAATGCCCTGATCGAGGAACTCCAGCGTCGCAGGCTCCAGCTCCTTCTGGGCCGCTACGATAAGCCTTCCTGCCTTCGGCCTCCACCCCGCGAGCAGGTCGACCTTGTTCAGCGCCACGACGAAGGGAACCTTTCGACTTCGGAGGATCTCTATGCTCTCAAGGGTCTGGGGCTCGAGGCCCTTCGTGATATCGACGACGAGGATCGCTAGGTCCGCCGCGGACCCGCCCCTTATCCTCAGGTTGCTGAACGCTTCATGACCGGGGGTGTCAATTACGAGTAGCCCAGGTATCTTCACGCCCCCGCCCTGGCTCTTCAGAAGGTTCCCGCAAATCGAAGAGAGGGTTTCTGGAGGGAAATAGCTCGCGCCAATCTGCTGGGTTATTCCCCCGGCTTCCCTCGCCTGGACGCCGGTCCCCCTGAGGGCGTCAAGCAGGCTGGTCTTGCCGCTGTCCACGTGACCCAGTACGACTAGTATTGGCTGACGCAGACGTGTGGACAAGTGACACCAGCATCCTTGGAACATGGGCTCTGGCTGCCAGATATAAGATGTTCTTCAATGCGATCCACTCGCCAAAAACCGCTCTTGCGGCGGAATCCGCGCCCCTACCTGAAGATGACCTTGGCCTCTCTGACGAAGCTCTCGGCCGAGTCCGAGGCATGGACCACGTTCTCCGTGATGTCTAGGCCGAAGTCCCCCCTAAGCGTCCCCGGCGAAGCCTCTGACGGGTTGGTGGCCCCGATCATGAGGCGGACTATCTCGACCGCCGTCTTCCCTCTCGTGTCCCTGTTGCTGGGTACTTCGAGAATCAGGGCGACCAAGGGGCCAGCCGATATGGACGCGACGAGCTTGTCATAGAAGGGCTTCCCCCTGTGGACGGAGTAGAACTCCTCGGCAGTGGTCTTGGTCATCTTGAGTTCCTTCATTTCGAGGAGGTTGAACCCCTTCTCCTCGAACCTGGAGATGACCTTCCCCGTGAGCTTCCTTGCGAAGGCCTCCGGCTTCACCAGCACCAGCGTCTTGCCCCTCAGCTCATCTGAAGAGTAGGAATCCAGCTTCTTGATGTCGAACGTAGAGCTCAAATGCCCTTTCCACCCTTCACATGTTTGGAGGTCCATTTCAGCTTCCGCGGGTCCCTCTTGAGCTTGAGGCTGTTGAGTCGGCACTTGTTCGAGCAGAAGTAGAGCACCGAGCCGTCGTTCCTCACGATCTGCAGCCCCGTGCCTGGCGTGATGTCCTTCCCACAGAAGCTGCACTTCCTAAGAGACAGCAAGGCAGTTACCTACTTGATCTTCCTGGCTTCGCGTTCAGTTTCGCGAAGTATAAGGGTGTCCCCGGCCCTGATGGGGCCTTTCACATTGCGCGTGAGAATCCTCCCCTTATCCTTCCCTTCCAAGATCTTCACCCTGACCTGAGTGATCTCCCCGGCCACCCCCGTCCTGCCAACGATCTGAATGACCTCGGCTGGGGTCAGCTTCTCTTCGGTGGCCTTGCTGCTCATCTAGGATCAGCCTACCTGGATCTTGCTCAGGCTGGTCAGTATCTGTTCTAGGAGAGGCTGCGCTTCGCCGGCCTCGGTTATTGCGCAGGCGGCGGACGGAACGTCCATTCCCATGGACGCGCCCAGCTGTTGCTTGGACGCCACATACAGGTAGGGCACCTTCCTTTCGGCACAGAGGAGTGGCAGGTGGGCCACCACTTCGGGAGGCTCGACGTCTTCAGACACCACCACCAGCTTGGCGGTCCCCCTTTCGATTGCCTTGGTGGTTTCGTTGGTCCCCTTCTTCACCTTCCCTGTCTGCTTGGCCTGGCGGACCGCTTCGTAGGCCGCCTCGGCCAACTCCTTGGGCGTCTCGAACTTGACAAAATAAGGCCTGCCGGTCGGACTTTCAGATGGGGTCATCTCTTCATTATCACCCTTGACCTCTACCGTGCAAGGAACCTGTTTTAAACTTTTCAGGGTTCGCGATAGCGAATCAGCGGGACGTAAAGTAGAGCCCCACCCTTCCTGGGCCCACCGAATCCACCCTGGCGAAGAAGAGCCTCTCAAGCTGGACGGTGGCGTCCACCCTTTCTTCGGTGATCTGAGGCTCCGCCAGTCCTTCTGAAACGGATGCGTCGGCCATCTTTATCGAGATCTCCGCGTTCCCCTCAGCCGGCAGCCACTGGATGGCGGGGGCCTTGGCCCTCCTCGCTTCGTCTACCCCGAAGCTGTCGAACTCGGCGGCCAGTCCTTCGATCCCGGCCCTCCCAGCCTTTACGTTCATCACCCCCATGAGGCGCACCATCTTACCCTCAGCGATGGTGGGGACGTCGGACTCGTTCACGAGAAGGCGGGCCCTCCCCCCTATCGCCTTGACGAGCAGGACCCTGTTGGGCCTCTCTGAGGCCTCGGGATGGCGAGGGATCTCGACCCTTACGTCCTCCTTCATGCCCCTGACTACCAGCGGTACACCCTTTCCCAGGACTCCAAAGTACCTAGAGCTCTGCCTGTCAATGATTTGCCTATTTGCCGCGAGGAGGTTGTCCCAGCTCACGACGGCGTCGATGGCCTTGGGGCCGACTTCATAGATGAGCCTCCGGATGGCCTCCACAGAGATGCCTCGCCTCCTGAGAGCCCTGAGCGTCGCCAAGCGGGGGTCGTCGTAGCCGTCATAGAGCTTCTCCCTGATCCCTGCCTCAATTTTGCTCTTGCTCAGCACGCCGCCCTCGATCTTCAGGCGGCCGTAATGAATCGCTTCGGGGTACTCCCAGCCGAAGGCCCTGTAGAAGAACTTCTGCCTGACCATGTTGGTATAGTGCTCCTGTCCCCTGATTATGTGGGTCACGCCCATCAGGTGGTCGTCCAGGCCCGCCGCCCAGTTATAGAGGGGCCAGACCCTGTACTTGGACCCAGTGCGAGGGTGGTGGTGCCTACTGGTGTCTATGATTCGGAGGGCGGGCCAATCCCTCACCGCGGGATTGGGGTGGCCGAGGTCCGTCTTCACTCGCATAACCGCTTCCCCCTCGGAGAAGGAGCCATCTAGCATCTTCTCCCACCGCCTAAGGTTTTCATCGGGCTCCAGAATCCTGTGAGGGCATGCTTGGCCCTTCAGGGCGAGCTCGTGGAAGGTCTCGGCCTCGCAGGAGCACACGTAGGCCCCTCCCCTTGAAAGTAGCTCCTCCGCATGGGAGTAGTAAATCTCCATCCGGTCGCTCTGTACATATTCCTCGTCGGGCCTGCAGCCTAACCAGGCAAGGTCTTCTCGGATGTAGTCATAGAAGGGAAGCGACGATCTCTTCAGGCGGGGATCGGTGTCCTCGAACCGGAGGATGAACTTCCCTCCATACATCGACGCGTAATCATGGCTGAGGATGATGGCCCTTGTGGATCCAAGGTGAAGGACGCTGTCGGGGTTCGGGGCGAAACGAGTCCTTATCTCCTTGTACTTCGAAGCGTTCGGAAGTGGAGGGAGCCTCCTCTCCTCCTTGACTGGTTTCCGCTCTCCGAGGGCCTCAGGGTACTTGCCCTTCAGCTCCTCCTCCTGCTGCTGTGCCGCGAGCTGCCCGACCTCTCCGCAGATCCTCGATACCTCCGCCAACAGCTCCCTGGCGTCCTGTCTCAGCTCTGGAAACTCGGCCAACGTCCTCCCCAAGGTCGCCCCGACGTCGGGCTTTCCGCCGTGGCGGTAGGCGTTGGCAAGGGCGTTCCTCCGAATTGCCCCGAAGACCTCCTCCTTGAAGTTCAAGGGATGGATTATGGCAACCGGCCGGTGTTTCTATATCTTTCTTTCGACGATGAAGTGGGCCAGGTCTGCCAACCAGTGCTTGTCGTCCCCGGGGAGCCTCTGCAGGTAGTCCAGGGCCTTCTTCATGTGTTCTTGGGCAAGCTCCCTAGCTGCCTTCTCCACATCTAGCTTCTTGAGGACCTCGACCGCCGCTTCCACGTCCTGCTGACGGGCGTCCGCCTTCCCCCAGACCTCCATCAGGAGCTCCTTCTCTCTTCCACCGCTCCTCTGGACCGCCATAAAGATCGGAAGGGTCTTCTTTCCCTCCCTTAGGTCGTTCCCCACCGGCTTGCCCGTCTGTCCGGAATCTCCTACGACCCCTAGGAGGTCGTCGACTATCTGGAAGGCCATTCCGATGTTAAGTGCGTAGGACCTGGCGTTAGCGATGTCTTTGTCCGAGCCTCCTCCCGTCAGCACTCCCATTGCCGAGGCGGCTTCGAACAGGGCCGCCGTCTTCTTCCTGATCATGTCGTAATACTGCTCCTCCGTGTACAGCTCTCCCGTGGAGGCCTTCACGTCGATGGCCTGCCCTTCGCAGAGGGTGACGAGAGACTCGGCCAACAGGCTCACCGCCTTGTCCAACCTCATGTAGTCGGAGGAGAAGGCCGGGGTCTCGGAGACCAACTTGAAGGCCTCGGCGAACAGCACGTCCCCCGCCAGAATGGCCAGAGGCTCCCCGAACCGCCTGTGGACAGTCGGGACACCGTGCCTCATCTCGTCTCTGTCCATTATGTCGTCATGGATGAGCGTGAAGTTGTGCACAAGCTCCAAGGCGGCGGCAGCAGGAACCGCGGCCGACTCGTCCTTTCCGTAAAGCGAGTTGAACTTCAAGGTAATGAAGGGCCTGAGCCGCTTCCCACCTGCCCTGATCAGATGCAGCGAAGCATCGTAGAGGGCCGCAGGCTCGCCCTGGATGCGCTCGTCGATGAAGGCGTTCACCATCAGGGCTATCCTCTTCGTCTCGTCCTGCAGGCTCATTCTTGCTCACCAAGGCTCTGCTTCCAGTCGAGCAGCTTACCCGTCAGGATGTGCCTGGCCTTCCTTAGCGAAGCGATGTTCGAAGAACCCGTCAGGAAGGACGCTAGTTTCAGCTGGGACATGAACGCGTCTGTCATCCTCTGCGCGCCGTTGATACCTCCGTTCGACGCGGCATAGAGGAAGGGCCTTGCCATCGCCACGACGTCCGCACCAAGGACTATGGCCTTCGCAGCCTCCCAGCCCGTCCTGATGCCCCCCGAGGCGATGACAGGAAGGTTCACCGCCTTCCTGACCTCCAGCAGGGCCGCCGCAGTTGGGATCCCCCAATCCCAGAACGTCTCTCCCAGCTCGGCGACGGCTGTCTCACCCTTTCGCCTGGCCCTGATGCTCTCGACCCCGGCCCAGCTGGTTCCCCCGAGCCCAGAGACGTTTATCGCCTTAACCCCAGCGAGAGCAAGATGGCTAGCCGCCTCCCTTGAGATCCCCGCTCCGACCTCCTTCACTATGACCGGCACCTCCAGCCCATGTGCCAGCTCTCCTATCTTGTCGAGTATCCCCTTGTACGTCGCCTCTCCGCCCAACTGCACCGCTTCCTGGAGCGGGTTCAGATGCACCGCCAGGGCGTCGGCCTGAATCATGTCTACGGCCTTCCTGGCGTCCTCAAGGGTGACACCTCTGACGAGTTGGACGCCCCCCAGGTTCCCGAAGACGAAGGCACTCGGGGCCTCCTTGCGCACTATAGAATATGTCTCGGCGACGTTGGGCCGCGTCAGGCCGGCCCTCTGGCTCCCGACTCCGATTCCGATGCCGTTCTTTTCCGCAAGCATGGCCAGGGTCTTGTTCACTTCCTTCGCCATCGAAGTCCCCCCCGTCATCGAGTCGATTAGGAGGGGGGCTGCCAGCTTGTGCCCCAGGAAGTTCACCGAGAGGTCGACGGACTCCAAGTCCAACTCCGGCAGCGCCTGGTGAATCAGGTACATGTCCTCAAAGAGCGTGGTCTCGATCTTTGCGTCTACCTCCTCGTGGAGGCAGATGTCGAGGTGACTGTCCTTCCTTTCTTCGATGGTCACGCCCACTACCTTCTTAGGACCGTTCCCGAGAACTTCTGGCCCTTTACGGCTTTTATAAGGGAATCTGTATCGAATCCGCTGACGAAGCAGGTTTCGACTCCAAGCGACGCTATCTCGCAGGCCGAGGCCACCTTGGCGCCGATCCCACCCGTCGCGTCTCCGGCTCCCTCGAACTGCATCTCCTTCGCCTGGGCCACTGTCAGCTCCTTGACCAGGCTTCCCGGGTCCCCGACCCTCTTCAAGATGCCCGGTTGGTCGAAGACGAAGATCATCCTTGAAGGCGCGAGGGCCTTGCAGAAGAGATAGGCTAGACGATCTCCGCTGACGATCCTGTAGCCTCGGTCGAAGAGTTGGACGTCTCCATGAGTAAGGGGGGTGAGGCCCGTCCTTACGAGCTCCCTGAGCATGGCGCCGTACTCCGGGACGGGGCTACCATCCAGCCTCAGCAACGAGGAAGTGTGCAGAAGATAGGGCTTGAAGCCGGTCAGCCCTAGTTGAATGTAAATGAGGTAGGACAGGTTGTGCATGGCGAGCCGCGTCTCTGACACGCCCACCGACGACTCGCTGAACTCCTTGCTGGATAGGCCGAAGGTCTTGGCCAATGGATGGCCAAATGAGCCCCCGCCGTGGATGATCGCGAAGTCCCTTTCTGTGCTCTTGAGCGCTTTGGCGGCCATCGTCACCTCGTCCTTCCTGAAGAACAGCTGCCTCTCTTTCTGGGTAATGAAAGAGCCGCCGAGCTTCACGACGACGGGGTTCGCCAAGTTGTCACGCCTTCGGAAGGTATGTAGCTTGAGAAGCTATTTGGGTGTTTGGAGTGGAACTTTGAGTACGCCGCATCGAAGCCAGCAGTCCCGGGCCAACCTATTATGCATCCACCTCCGCCGCCCCCGGTGAGCTTGGCACCGGCAAAGCCAGCCAGTCGGGCCTCCTTGACTAGGGAGTCAAGCTCGGGGCTAGAGACGCCCATCGTCCTCAGCGCCTGCTGGTGGAAGTTCATCGAAGCGGGGATGACGCCGGCGTCCCCCTTCTGAAGCGCCTTGCGACAGTCCTCCACCAGCTTCTCCGAGGCCTTTGCCAGGGTCCGATACAGGGTCGGGGTGGACTCCTTGAACTTGGCCACCTTAGAGACCTGCTCGCCCGTGTTCCTCGCCACACTCGTTGAGGCGACCAACACCCTGTACCGTTCGCGGAGGGGGACGACTCTCCTATCTCTTCCTTTGAAGTAAACCAGCCCTCCATGGACTGCCACGTAGACGTCCACCCCCGACGGATTACCGTGGACGAGGCGCTCCGAAATCATCCCGAGGTCGTAGAGCGTATCGTTGCTCACGGTGACGTCGAAGAATGTGGCAACGGCCGCGAGCGCAGCGATCGAAGATGCAGCGGACGACCCAAGGCCAGCCGAGACCGGAATGGAGCTGCTCAGCGTCACCTTCACCCCTCTCAGGTTCCTATCCCTCATAAGACTCTGGAGACCCATAGCGATCGGCTTGAGTTCGTCGGTAGGAGACCACAGGGGACATTCCAAGCCGAGGTCCTTGGACACCAGGAGGTCCTCTTCGCTTGCGACTACCTGAGCTTCGACCCCCCTGTCCAAGGCGGCGGCCAGGGCCGGATTCCCGTGCACGACGAAGTGTTCGCCCAACAGGATGATCTTTCCCGGCGCCTTGGCGTGGGCCTCCAAGAAGCTTCACTTGTAGAAGGCGACCGAGCCGTAGCCCACGACTGACGAGTAGTCTCCCGTAACATCTCCGCTCGAGCCATACCTGAGCAGCTTGGCCTTGTTCGCTCCCAGCTGCTTGGCAGCTGTCATCACCGCGGCCACCGGACCGTAGCCGCACATGGTCAGGTCCAGCTTCTCGATGACCCTGTACAGGCCGGGAACGTCGAAGGCGAGTATGCGGTCGAGGGCCTCGTGATCTTTCGCCTCCGCCTCAGACCCCGGCTCATAGTGCGTGAAGTCGGAAGATGCTATCAGAAGGAAGTTCCGGTCCCTGAGGAGCCGCGCCACCTGGTCTCCGACGTCGATAGCGGTCGACATGTCCTGGAGGGCCATGCATATCGGAAGGAGCTTGAACCCGCCTCCGAAGGTGAACTGCAGGAAGGGCACCTGGACCTCGATGCTGTGCTCCCTCCAGTGTGCCGAGTCGTCTGTGTCCACCAGATGCGAATCGACGAGGAGCTCCCTACCCGCCTGCATGTCTATCTCCACCTTGCCAAGGGGCGTCTCCCATTCCTCGCTCTGAGGTACCGCGACGCCGCTTCCCAATCCATAATGATTTGGGCCGAGGACGACGGCGATGTCAGCCTTCTTCCGAGACGAAAGAACGTAGAACGAATTGGATGCGAAACCCCCGGAATACATGTAGCCCGCATGGGGGTTGACGGTCGCCACTATCTCCCCGTCGAAATCCCCCGGCGGTAGCTTGCCAGGGCCCTGGGGAGAAAGGAAGGCCTCGCGTATCTCTGACTCCAGCTCTGACTTGTTAGAAGAATAGAACTGGCCCGCGACGGCAGGCTTTCTACTCCTCACTCTCCTCTTCCTCCACCAGCTTCGTCTCGAAGTCGTCGATGGAGTACTTCATGGGCTGCTCGGCGGAGAGCGCCCCGGAGTGAATCAGAACGGACCGGGCGAGGAGCCAAAACACGGCGGCAAGCGCCTTCCTGCCCCGATTGTTGGCGGGTATGACGACGTCCACTTTCTCCGTCACGTTGTCCGTATCCGCCACGGAGATGACGGGGAAGCCTATTGCGGATGCCTCTACTATCGCCTGGTGATCCAGCGCGGGGTCCACCACGAGAAGAAGGTCAGCGTCCCTATAGAACGGCAGCTGGGGGTTAGTGAAGGTCCCAGGCATGAACCGGCCGGTGACCGAGATGCAGCCTGTAGCTTCGCAGAACTTCTCGATGGGCGTTTTACCAAAGTCCCTTGCGGTGTAGATCACGACCTTGTTTGCAGGAAACCGGGCGATGAACTTGCCCGCCACCTCGATCCTGTTCAAGGTCTTGTTAAGGTCAATGAGATGAAGGCCATCGGGCCTGCTTCTTGCTATGTACCCCTCCATGTACTTGGTCTTCACGGTCGTCCCGATTCTGATCCCTGTGGAGATGAGGGTCTTCTCGGATAACTGTGTAGTGATCAGCTTGTCGCTGCTGCCTTCTTCGTCTGCGACGCCAATTTCTGGTTCGGACAATGGAACTTCACCGCTTCCTCGATGCACCAAAGCATTGAGGTAGGTAGTTTTTAAGTTTGCCCAACCTGTAGCTTAGACACACTGGGTCAGCCCTCTCGCGGACAGTTCTGACAGACTCGGCTAGGTACATCCTGGACAAGCCTATACTGGTTGAAGGTGGGCTTGGAGCAACGAAAAAGCCTATCTGATGCGCCCCATCATGAGATGATGAGAGGGAATGGGAACGCTCGACTATACGCAAGTCAAACATGACGGAACCGCTTGGAAGATCTACAATGTCAAGTTCGGCAACTTTGAGAACGACCTAGACGCCATAGGCGCTTTCCTTGAGGAACTTGAACAGAAGGGCGAAGAGCCATTTGCCTTCATCCCCAACATAGGCAGAGTGCCCTTCGGATATGCAGGTACCGTCGGAATGGCCATCTTAGTCAAGAAGAAAGCCTAGGATACTCCAATCTCCTCGCTCGACACTCGGCAGTCTTGGGAACGTGAGCTGGGGCTTCAATCGCTTGCTCAAACTGATGTTTCTCTAACCAAATCCGCTCACGAGTTTAAGTCTGCGCGACCCGTAGGTCAGATGTGATCGAATGGCTCCTCCGCCGGGTGCCCAAGTGCCAGCACTTCCGTCGCTCTTCATCACTTTAAGGTGGAGATGAGCCTCTCAACCACCGCGATTCTGTACGACTCATCACCAAAAGCGTACGGGTACAATACAGGGAGGTCGACGCCCGCGCGCCCGAAACGCTCAAGCATCCGAGAGACCTCGTCGTCGCTGGGGTTAGCAGAAGAGATTTCGGAGAGGTCTTCGGGGATGCCACTCAAGGAATTTGAGCCAAGGCTGTCGATTGAGCCTGAAGCTCCCATTTCCTCAAACATCGCATGGTACTGAGGGATGCCGTTGTATCTCTTGAGCTCGTCAGCCAGCATCCTGCGAGCCAAGGTGACATCCTCCGCGAAGAAGAGCTTGATGTAGCATGCCAGAGTGAATCCTTTGGCTCTGATGCCCCTCGGTGCTATCTTCTCCACGTACTTGGGCGAACAGAGATTGAGTATCGCACCTTCGGCGTTTAGGTATGCCGCGCGGAGGATCCGCCTCCTCAGGGTCGCAAAGAATACTGGAGGCTTTGTTTGACCGGGGTAATGGCTGCGGATTTTTTCCGCCGCGTCGACAAGCCCGTCGACAGCCGCCAGCCCCGTCCCTGCGCCCGTCCCCATGCCCAGGATGAACCTTCCTCCGGACCCCTCGCTCAAAGTATGAACGCGGTCAACCAGCAGCGGAACATCATAATCGGCAGGCCTTATCACTCCAGTTCCCGCGCGCAGCCGATGGGTCATCCCCAGCGAGATGGCGCACATGTCGAGCGCGTCGAATCCATCCCCTCCACTTGGAAACCAGACCGAATCCACCCCGGCTCTCTCTAGGAGGGGAACTATCTTCGCGATTGATGACGGGCCAAATACCGTCGAGCGCAGGGCGACTCCGACCTTCATCGGTCTGGCTCTGGGCTCCCCGGCTAAAGGAGTTGACTCAAGAATGAATCCCTAGACTTCCTCGGAGCTTCGATGGCTGGGGTGTCTTATTGCAGATGTCCCTCCAAGATTGACTCCGTGCGCAATCACCCGAAGAGCCCTGCATCCCTTGCCTGCCAGCAATCGATTCCAAGCCGATGCCCTCTTCTTGGGGATTACCGCGGCATGAGAGACGGTGAAGGTGGAAGCTCTGCGTTGCCCCATCGGGCCCATTCCGCTCGGAAGCGGGTGTAGGAGGAAATTATATACGTCTCCTTGCGGCTCCGGTCATCGCTTCTCCATTGGCGTTTGGGCCTACGGCATGTCCGTCATGCGGATGCACCGAGACATCATGCGCGGACTGCAGGTTGCCGAACGAGTGCGGGAACTGCTCGTCCTGCTGTTGCGCCGCGACCCACCAGACGTGGAGGAAGGAGAGAGTGAGGGCGGGGATAAACATCGAGTATCTCAGCTCTGCTTGGATGACCATCGAGGCGGTGGGCTCGATAGGGTTCGGACTCATGGCAGGGAGCCTAGCCTTGCTGGCTTTCGGCGGCGACAGCATCGTCGAGCTCATCTCGGGCTTCGTTACGCTGAACCGGCTTAGGAACGACTCGAACGCCCCTCAACCCCATCGAGGGAAGTCCGAATTGGCGACTAGCCTTCTGCTCTTCGCCCTCATACCGGTCATCGGAGTCGGCGCGGCATTCTCTTATGTAACCGGGATGAGGCCGGAGGGGACCCCACTTGGGATCGCCGTGGCCGTGGGCTCCGTAATCATAATGCCGTATCTATGGCTACAGAAGAAGGGGATAGGGCACCAAACCCGAAGCTTGGTCCTGTCTACGGATGCTATCGAATCGATAACCTGCTTCCTGATGTCCGTCACGTTGCTAGGCGGGCTCTTGGCGGAATACTTCTTAGGCCTATGGTGGGTGGATTATCTTGCTACGGGGGTAATCCTTGCCTTCGTCCTTAAGGAGGCAACTGAATCCTACCGAGAAATGAAAGCGGAGTAGGTTCTTTCCGCCCTAATGCCTCAGGAGTTATTCACTTCTCTATCCAGCCGGACTCTCCGTCTTCGTATATCTCCTTCTTTCTCAGCTTCCCCTCTGGCTTGAACCTTCGCACGACCTCTTCGAGAGCAGAAAAGGTTTCTGGGCGCGCCTTGCCCGCCACCAGGACCATCACAAGGACGTCGCCAGGCCTGAAGCTCCCGTCATATTGATAGACCACAGCGAGCTGTAGGCCGTACTTCGTCTTCACTTCGTCGCAGATCTGACGAAAGGCCCTGTCCGCCTGGTCCCGGTCGGCTCCCAACTGTAGCTCGACGACCTTTCTGCCAGCGAACCCGGGAGACTTCATGCGCCCTATGTAAGTGGCGACGGCTCCCGTGCTATCCTCGCAGATCTTGAGGACGGTCTTCATTAGGCCTTCGTAGCTCAGGGAACCTTTGTCGTAGATTCCCGGAGGCGGAAGTTCGGACAGACCTTCCTTTTTTCGTGGCATGGAGACAGATGATTCCCGAACCCGCTGATATAGGTTCTCCTTTCCACCATGCTTCGCGAGGGTGTGGTCGCGGACCTGGGCCGTAGGAAGGGGGCCTGGCGGAATCAAGACTTCTTTCCAACAGACTGCCTAGGCACGCCATCGGTTCCCTCCTTCCCGAGCGAGCTCCAGGCGGGAGCCCAAGGAACGAACTTGGAAGCCGGGATGTCCTTAGCTGAGCTTGACCAGCTGCTGGCCCTCGGGGACGGGCGAGACGACGACCGCTGTGCCGAAGGCGATTATCTCGTCCATGGTGGTGCCGATCTCCGTCGAGTCGAACATCACGCTGATGACCGCGTTGGCGCCCATCGACTCCGCCTGCTGCGAGAGCCTGTCTAGGGCCTGTTGCCTCGCTTGGTGGGCCAACTCGGTGTATTCATGTATCTCCCCTCCTCCCAGGGTCCTGAGTCCGGCGATGATGTTGCCGCCGAGACCTCTCGATCTCACGGTTATCCCATAGACAAGGCCCATGACCTTGTCAACCCTGCATCCCGGAACATAGTTCGTCGTGTATAAGGTGAGTGTCACGGCCATGGTCGGCGTCACTGACGTATTAGAGCATTGTCAAGATGTTCCGCATTGCATGGGAGTTCAGGTCCCAGGGGGACTCCGCGGGGAGCGTCCGAGCCGCGGCCTTCAGCGGCACCCGCCCGTGCATCGGCTGAGACCTCCATCCATGTTTCATGGATGGCAAAGGCAAACACCTTATATCGCGCAAGTTGGGCTTCGTGGAACAGAGAGACGCCTGGTGTCCAGCCATCTTTCGCTCAAAGGCCCAAGATTCGCCCCCACCGGCGTCAATCGTGCGGCAGCTCGGATGTAGAAATGGACCAACAGCCTTCCCCGTTTGGTGAGAAACTCGTCGAAGCTCCCTGCCAAGCTTCCATCTTGGGCCATCAGGGGTGGGAGGCCATGGCAGAGATATGGTCGGAGGGCCTGAGGATCAGGCCAGCCGAAGGCGAGGCCGTGTTCCTGCCGTTCACGCAGATCGCGAAGGTGGATTCGGCTGACTTCGGGATTCACGTCACATACGCTTCCGGCGTAGTCTTCCTCTCGTCGCTGGGCCAGGGCTACAATCAGTTCTTTCAGAGGCTGACGGACGCCTGGGGAGACGCGCTGGCGAAGGCCTTGCTGATGGCCGACGACGACGCCATTTTCGAGACTAGGGCGACGTACATCAATGTCAGACGTGATGGCTCGCAGAGCTTCGGCCCCTGCAGGGCGAGGGTCACCCATAGGGGGCTCGTGATACTCCCTATGGACAGCCCCCCGGTCAAACTGCAGTTTGCCAAATTCGTGTCGGCCCAGGCGCAGAACCTCCGAATGAACATCGAGACCGTCGACAGGGGCGTCGTCGAGCTCCTCAGGATTGGAGCTTCATACCAATCGTTCTGCGAGAAGCTCGTCATCGCTAGGAGGGACTTCGACGGCAGGTTCTTCGAGGGGCTCCAGGACGTCGGCCAGGGCGTGGGCTCCGATCGGCTTCTTGAGCTGTCGAGGTTGATGGCTGAGGGAAGAGCGTTGAGCAGGATGGAAGTCATGAAGCGAGCCTATGACTTCTGGCTCGCCCTCGAAAGGCTGGTCAAGGATTCGCCTTTGGCTCCTTACTATGCCAGTGTCCGGCAGCTGTCGGCCGAAGAGCTCAACTCGATCGGGCGCCGAATGACCTCGCACGGAAACTTGGTCTGGTTCATGGTGGCGATCCCAGGGTCAGTCGAAGAGGGTGGGAACACGGTGGTCGCGGACTTGGCCTCTGTAACCGGCCACACGACCTACCTCTTCAGAATGCTTGAAAGGGCGAAGTTCCCGACTAGTTCCCCCAAGGAGATGTTGGCAGTAGCCAAGTCGGCCATGGGAGAGATTAACGAAGGGTTGGTCTCCGTCGGGTTCAGGGAGGGGCCCATCTTCCTTGACGAGGCCACCTTGAAGACGCCTCCCTTCATCAAATATGTCTTCGCTTCGAAGAACCTCCCCGAGCTCAGGTCCCTCAGGGACAGGTTCTATGGCCGAATAGTCGGGGCGGACGCTAGCGAATGGGCCGCAGACCTCAAAGAGGCGCTCCTTTTCAACGTCACCTCCTCGGACGATTCGGCGAAGTGGGTGCCTTCATCAGGCAAGACGGAATCCCCTGAAATGAAGCCCGGCTAACTCTTATCTGCAGGCCCGCCATCGTCAGGCCTGGGTCAACTCCTTGGATTTCGAGTCCGTTGTCCGCAAGAGGAGGATGGTCAGACACTTCTCCGAAGAGCCCGTAGACGACCAGGACATCGACGCCATCATGGGGCTCGCCCTTCACGCGCCCAGCGCAGGCTTCAGCCAGGGCTCATGCTTCATTGTGGTGAAGGACAAGGAGACGAAAAGCAAGATCGCCCACGCCCAGGGGGAGGCCGGTTACCTGGAGGCAGGCTTCGACCCGTTCATCTCGGGTGCCCCGGTGTTGATAGTGCCTTGTGTCAGCGAGCAGGCCTACCACGACCGTTACCGAGAGCCTGACAAGCTGGAGCCCGATGGCAGGGAGATCGCTTGGCCCGTCCCCTACTGGTTCTTCGACATAGGGGCCGGCTGCATGATCGTGCTCCTGGCGACCAAAGACAGGGGCCTTGCCGCCGCCTTTGCAGGGACCCCCGACCCAAAGGCGGTCAGGGAAATCCTTGGCATACCCGAATCATTCCAACCGGTCGGGACGATTTCGATAGGCCATCCCCTCCCTGACAAGCGGTCGCCTTCCTTGAAGAGGGGGAGGAAGCCGAGGACGGCCCAGATCTTCTCGGAGACTTTCGGCCGACCTTGGATACAGCCACTGCGCGGCGAAAGAACTCGTCCTATCTCTTGAGGTCGGCCACCACCGAAAGGATCGTGGCCGCCACCACAAACCAGAAGAGGACGTCAACAATGACGCCTGCAGGAACCAACTCCAAGGTGGCCCCTGGGTATACCGGCGCCGACAGCACCGGTGCTGGGACGCCCTGCTCCTGAACGCCAACCACCGGGAACAGCATCGGGGTCGAGACGAAGGAGAGCAGGTAGGTCGCCAACATGCCCAACGAGGCGGCCGCTCCCCAGACGACCTTCGTAAACTTCATCCTGACTTCGAGTACAGTCCTGGAGTATTTCAGAGTGGCGGCCTGGGTGAGAGGCCTGCGCCCAGCCCCGCAGGAATGGCTCGGCCGACCCTGAAAAAATCCTTAAATCAGGAATGACCGGCATTCGAGCCAATGAAGGTCGTCGCCGTGGGGAAGCGACCGTTCGTAACAGCCTTCCGTATCGTCGGCGTCGAAGGCGTGGAGGTCGACAGTTCGTCTGAAATGCTCTCAGCAGTCGATCGCCTTTTCAGGACGGATGGCGTGGGGCTTGTATTGTTGGGTTCGGACCTATCGTCTGCCATCCGAATGAAGCTCGCAGATTATAGGAAGAAGAAGGCTGTTCCATTGATCTACGAAATACTGACGCCGGGCGCGACGGCGGGAGAAACCGAGTACAGCAAAGTTCTTAGAGCGATGTTAGGGGTGTAGTGTGTAAGTTGCCGAGCACAGAAATTGAAGCCACTGTGGGGAAGGTATTAGGCGAAGAGTCGGCGTCTCTCAAAGCGCTGCTCGACGAAGCGTTGGCGTCCTCCATCAAGATCCTGGACGAGTACGAGAACAGGGCCGCCCAGAAGGGGACGGAGTCCATGCTGGAGGGGAGAAAGGAGGCTGAGAACGTCAAAAGGAAGATCTTGGGCTCTGCCGAGCTGCAAGCCAGAAACGCCCAGCTGTCAGCCTTCGAGAACTTCTTCGAAGCCGTGATCCTGGAGGCCCTCGAAGACGTGCGGTCGGCCCCACGCAACGCCAGATACGAAAAGGCGACAGCGAGGCTCCTTAGGGAGTCCCTCGCTGAGCTGGACCCCGGCGAATACGTCCTCTCATGCCCGGAGTTGGACTCGGCATCCCTCGCGGCCGCCCTGAAGGACACCAACAAGGAGTTCCCCGGCTTCGCCCTCACCGTCTCCAAGAAGCATTTCGAGGGTGCCGGCGGCTTCATCATCGTCAGCAGGGACGGCAACGTAGAGTTTAACAGCACGTTCGAGGCGAGACTTGAGAGGATGAAACCCAGCATACGGAAAAGGGTTTATGAACGGTATTTCAAGGAGAAGAAGTAGTTTGGCAGCGAAGGGCAAGATAGTCTGGATCAGCGGTCCCGCGGTAAAGGCTGACGGCATGTCCGAGGTCAAGATGGCCGAAACCGTTAGCGTGGGGGAGGACAAGCTGGTCGGAGAAGTCATCAAAGTCACCGGCGACATCGCCTTCGTGCAGGTTTACGAGTCGACCAGCGGCCTTCGTCCCGGAGAACCAGTTGTTGGCACCGGCATGCCCCTTTCGGTCACGCTGGGCCCCGGAATAATGAGCCAGATTTACGATGGCCTCCAGAGGCCCCTCCCTGAACTCGCTGCAGCCTCAGGACCCTACATCAGGAGGGGGGTGAACGCCTTCTCCCTTCCCAGGACGACAAAGTGGCATTTCATGCCCAAGGTCAAGGTGGGAGACGACGCCGAGCCTGGCACCGTCCTAGGCACCATCAACGAGACATCCACCGTGGAGCATAGGGTGATGGTCCCACCGGACGTCAAGGGAGGCCCCCTGCAGAGCGTCGAGCCCGAGGGCGACTACGACATCGAGCACGAAATCGTCACGATAGGGAACGGCATCAAAACGCCTCTGAAGTTATATCATTACTGGCCCGTCAGGCGGCCCAGGCCGTACAAGCAGCGCCTCGAGCCCGAGATCCCCCTGGTCACGGGCCAGAGGGTCATCGACACATTCTTCCCCCTTGCCAAGGGCGGCGCCGCCGCGATACCAGGGGGTTTCGGGACGGGCAAAACTGTCACGAGTCATCAGATCGCTTCTTGGGCCGACACTAAGGTCGTCGTCTACGTCGGCTGTGGAGAAAGGGGGAACGAAATGACCGAGGTGTTGAAGGAGTTCCCCGAGCTAATAGATCCGTACTCCGGGAAGCCGTTGATGCAGCGGACTGTGCTGGTGGCGAACACCAGCAACATGCCTGTCGCTGCCAGGGAAGCCAGCATCTACACGGGGGCTACTCTCGCCGAGTACTATAGGGACATGGGCTACGACGTGGTCATGCTGGCCGATTCCACCTCTAGGTGGGCGGAGGCCCTGCGTGAAATCAGCGGCAGGCTTGAGGAGATGCCGGCGGAGGAGGGTTACCCGTCCTATCTTGCCTCTAGGCTTGCCGAGTTCTACGAGCGCGCGGGGCGAGTGAACGCTCTCGGGACCCCGGCGAGGACAGGTTCAATCAGCCTGGTGGGCGCCGTCTCGCCCAGTGGCGGAGACTTCACCGAGCCGGTCACGACCCACACCATGAGGTTCATCAGGACCTTCTGGGCTCTGGATACCAAGCTCGCCTACTCCAGGCACTACCCCGCCATCAACTGGATGACGAGCTACTCTGGCTTCCTGGACAAGGTAGCGCCCTGGTGGAAGGCGAATGTCGACAAGGGTTGGTACGATCTCAGGCTGGAGGCATACCAGATCCTGCAGAGGGAGGACACCCTCAAGGAGATCGTCCGCCTCCTAGGACCCGAAGTCCTCCCGGATGAAGAGAAGCTGATACTTGACGTCGCGAGGATCATCAAGGTGGGCTTCCTGCAGCAGACCGCCTACGATCCCATCGACAGCTACACCAATCCTAAGAGGCAGGTCGCTCTGCTCAGGATCATCGTGGCCTTCTATAAGGAAGCGGGAGCAGCTCTGAAGGCGGGCGTACCCCTGCAGTCCGTCAGGGCCATGCCCGTCATCGCCAAGATAATGCGTGCCCGGTTCGAGATAAAGGACGACGAGCTCTTCAAGATCAGCGACCTCACGGATGAAATGAATGCTGCCTTCAAGGCCCTTATGCCTCAAGGAGTTGCCCAAGTTGCAGCCTAAGCGAAGCGGCGGCGTCGAATACTCCAAGGTGGCGGAGCTCAAGGGTCCCCTCCTGATCGTGGACGGGGTGGGGCAGGTCTCCTACGACGAGCTGGTCGAGGTTGAGATGGGCCAGGGCAGCAGGAGGCTGGGGAGGGTCCTCGAGGTCGGTGGAGGGAGGGCGGTCATTCAGGTCTTCGCAGGCACATCCGGCATATCAACGGCTGGCACAGCTGTGAAGTTCCTTGGCAAGCCTATGGAGATGCCCGTCTCCATGGAGCTGCTTGGAAGGGTCTTCGATGGGCTCGGGCGTCCGCTCGACGGCCTCCCACCTCCTCTAGGTGAGGAGTTCCGCGACGTGAACGGTTCGCCCATGAACCCATCCATGAGGGACTACCCAATCGATTTCATTCAGACCGGAGTCTCCGTGATCGACGGGATGCTCACGCTGGTCAGGGGTCAGAAGCTCCCCATCTTCTCGGGAGCCGGCCTCCCTCACAACCTTCTCGCTGCGCAGATCGCTCGTCAGGCTTCAGTGAAGGGAGGTGGCCAGGACTTCGCCGTCGTCTTCGCCGCCATCGGCGTCCAGAACGACGAGGCCTCGTTCTTCAGGAAGGCATTGGAGGAGACGGGCGCCCTCAAGAGGAGCGTCCTCTTTCTGAACCTCGCCAACGATCCTGCCATCGAGAGGATAATCACTCCCAAGGTTGCACTCACAGCTGCCGAGTACCTCGCCTTCACAGGTAACCTCCATGTCTTGGTCATTCTCACCGACATGACCAACTACGCTGAGGCCCTGAGGGAGATAAGCGCCGCAAGGGAGGAGGTGCCGGGGAGGAAGGGCTATCCGGGCTACCTTTACACTGACCTCGCGACGAACTTCGAACGGGCGGGCAGGATCAAGGGGAGGACGGGAAGCATCACCCAGCTCCCCATACTCAGCATGCCCAGCGACGACATCACCCACCCCATCCCGGACCTGACGGGCTACATCACGGAGGGCCAGGTGGTGCTGGACAGGGAGCTCTTCAGGAAGGGGATCTACCCTCCCGTGCAGGTGCTCTCTAGCTTGAGCAGGCTGATGAAGGACGGAATCGGAGAAGGAAAGACGAGGCCCGACCATGCCGAAGTGAGCAACCAGTTGTACGACTCCTACTCCAGGGCTCAGGAGCTTCGTGCCCTCGTCGGCATCGTCGGGAAGGCCGGCCTGGCTCCGGTGGACCTGAGGTACCTCGACTTCGGGGACGCCTTCGAGCAGAAGTTCCTCACTCAGAGCTACGAAGAGGCAAGGACCTTGGACGAAACCATGGCCATTGCCTGGAACGAAATCCTCTCCATGCTGCCGGAGGGGGAGCTCACCAAGATAAAGACCGACAGCCTCGCCAAATACTACAGGGAGAAGCAGTAGGGGAAGATGTCCAGCCAGAAGATCCAGCCCACGAAGCTGGAGCTCATAAGGCTTAGACGCTCCCTCGTGGTCGCCCAGAAGATACACAAGATCCTGGACGACAAGCGGGAGGTCCTTCTGAAGAAGCTTAACGAATACATGGACGAGGCGACCAAGGCAAACAAGAGCCTCAGCACTTCCGTCCTGAAGGGCTACGACTACCTGTACGGGGCTTACATCGAGATGGGCTCAATGCGGCTGGAGGCCACGGCGAAGGCCGCGCCCCCCTCGGCCGACGTCACGGTCAACGTCAGACGCATAGTGGACGTTGACGTCCCATCGCTGACGCTCAACTTCAAGGAGGTCCTGCGACCCTACGGCTTCGGCGACACGTCTTACTCTCTCGATCAGGCCTACGCATTTCTCTCCTCTCTTCTTCCGAGCATCCTCAAGGCGGCGGAGATGGAGAACGTAATCTTCAGGCTGGTCAGCGAAATCGAGAAGACTCAGCGAACCCTCAACGCCCTAGAGTTCATCATCATCCCCCAGTACCAGTCCCAGATCAGGTTCATTTCGGCTACGCTCGAGGAGCGGGACAGGGAGGAATTTGTAAGGCTTAAGAGCGTCAAGCGGGTGCTGGAGAGGCGGAGGCAGCTGGAGTGAGCTCGGAGGCAGCCGACATGGCGGAGGAACGTCATAAGGCCAAGGAGCCGAAGGCCTTCGCCGAAGCCCGAGAGGCCGTCCAGGCCAGGGCCAAGGAGTACTTGGCAGACGCCGAGGTCCAGCTGTCGGAGCTGAAGAAGCGCACAGTCGACGGCTTCAAGAACCTTTAGTATCCTGGGCGTCACCCTGGTTCTCAAACCTGACCGAGATCCTTAGGCGAGATTCTGGGCGGGCGCGCCCCCCGCCCGGGTCGGCGCGAAAGTCCAGTATCGGCCGCCGGGCGTCCGAGGACTTTGACCATCATATGCAGCCTCAGACAAGTCTATTTAGAAGAGGGAGGCAACAATGGAGCTATGCAGTTCGTTCGTCTCGGGGCGAGCGGCCTGAAGGTCTCTCGCCTCTGCCTGGGCTGTATGGGCTTCGGCGGGGTCAAGGTTGGAAACTTCTCCTGGACGCTGGGTTACGAGGATTCGGCCAAGGTCATCAAGGCGGCCCTCGATGTTGGCATCAACTTCTTGGACACTGCAAACATGTACTCCGACGGCCGCTCCGAGGAGATAGTTGGCAAGGCGATCCAGGGTAGGCGAGATGAGCTCGTCATAGCCACCAAGGTCTACCACCCTACGGGCACCGGACCAAATGACCGAGGGCTCTCTCGCAAGCACGTCCGCCGTGAAGTGAAACGCTCGCTGGAGAGGCTCAACCTGAAGTACATCGACCTTTACCAGATCCACCGCTGGGACTACGAAACCCCCATCCAGGAGACTCTTTCGACTCTAAACGATCTGGTACATGCGGAAGGAGTAGTGAGTTACATTGGGGCCTCAAGCATGTGGGCTTGGCAGCTTGCGACGGCCATGGATCTCAGTGAGAGGCTAGGGCTGGAGAAGTTCATCTCAATGCAGAACCAGTACAGCCTCGTGTACAGGGAGGAGGAGCGGGAGATGATCCCCCTTTGCGTTTCTAAAGGGCTCGGCGTCATACCGTGGAGTCCGTTGGCCAGAGGGTTTCTTTCGGGGAAATACAGCAGGCATACGACTCCTCATGGTCGGCGTTATGAAAGTGATCGATACCTGAAGGGCAGGTTCTTCAAGCCACAGGACTTTGACGTGCTCGAAGCGCTCCTCAAAGTTGCCACGGAAAAGGACGTCAAGCCAGCTCAGGTGGCTGTCGCATGGCTCCTGCAGAAGCCCGGCGTAACTTCGCCGATCGTTGGAGCCACCAAGCCGTCACAGATTCGTGAGCTCGCCGAGGCGGTTGAGCTCAAGCTAAGCTCCGACGAAACCAAGCAGCTGGAGGCCCCCTACAGGCCGATGCCCGTCGAGGACCATATCTGAGCGCAAGATCCCGTCGGGACAATCCGGGCGGGCCTCTGATGGCGGATCTCTCAAGTCAATCCAGCCAGGCCGCAGGAGCTTCGCCCCGCTCCAGGGGCCACTAGTACTTGTAAAGGGAGTAGACGCTCCCTTGATAGACCAGGGTCAGGTTAGCTGTGTTCAAGCCGGGCGTCGAAACACCAGGCAGAGACCCCTGTCCACCTGGACCGCCGACGCCCGGACCTGCTCCTCCATCCGATGGCTGCTGGTTTGGCGGGCCCTGGGCGGCAGGCGCACCGGTACCCGAATTGCCCGGACCTGCCCCACCCTGGGAGCCCACCAACACGTACACAGTATATCCTTTCCCAAGCCACTGCGTCGCATTCGTCACTACCGGCAGCCCGAGCACATATTGCGGCCAATAGGCCATCCCCCCACCTTCGATGATCAGCACGGACCGATTCCCCACCACCGTAGCCATCTTCTCCAGTTCCGAGTAGCCTTGAACGCTGACGGTGGGAGAAAGGGACGTCGCCGTCTGGTACCCTAGAAGGGCCAGGGGGCTCAACAGGATTATCAAAGCTAGAACAACCAATCCCCTCCCCTTCAGGCTGGCCAGGGCATACCCGACGATGATTGAGACGGGGATGAACTCCATGGCCTCGAATCGCCATGCAAAGTCGCTGGGTATGATGGGAAGGACCAACAGTGCTCCAATGACGGTGGCCATCCCTATCAGGCCGGATCTCTCCCTGTTCCCGCGCACCCATTCATACGCGGTGAGCAGAAGACCTGCACCTAGGAACAGAACAAGAAGAGGGTTGCTCACCCCACCGCCTGGAGGTGCCCCGCCTCCGATGGCGGCGGCTCCAGAGGTCGCGCTTGTTATGTCTGAGACGAACACTAGGCCCTTTTCGAAGTCGCCGAAGTAGTCTGGGAATAGCAGGTACCCTACTACGGTGGATAGCAAGGCCACCAGGAGGAAGGAGCCATACGACATGATCAACCTCTTCTTGGTCAACGCGATGGCGAAGACAAAATATCCGGCCATGAACAGGAGGGCCACCCCCTGGTCGAGTACGTGAGTCAGCATCGCTAGGTAGAAGAGTCCCATGACTCCGATGGCGTTCCATCTCATCTTCGTCTCAGGGTTCATGGTCCTCTGAAGGAAGTAGACCATCCCGACGATGAAGAGCACTCCCACAGAGTTCTTGATCAAGTTGGTGGAGAGGGCGATGTGTTCTGGGGCCACGGCGGATGCTATCGCCGCACCGATGGCGGGTAGTTCGCTCTTGAAGATTGACTTGAGAAGAATGTATACGGCGACAGAGGTGCCTGCGGCGAAAAGGGCCGAGCCTGCGATGACGCTCGATTCCACACTTCTTATCACCGCCGCTATAAGCGCGAACACGTAGAAGGTGAGAGGAGGATCGGCGTAGATCATCGCGCCATTGGATAGTATTCCCTTCACTTCGATCAGGTAGTAAGGCCCATCGATAGAAGGTATGACAAAGGTGTGGGCATTGCACCAGTAGTAGAAGAGGAAGGTGAAGACGAAAAGGCCCGCCGTGACGACCATGCTCCGGCGCCTTGGCCCCATCGCTTCGCTCCTCAAGAGGGAACGTCCCCCATGAGGAGATTTAAGCTGTTTCCACATTGGTTCCCAAATTCATACGAAGAAGTTGCTGAAAGACCACAATTCTTCGCGGGTGGGCGTGCTTGGCCTTCTCGTGGTCGGGTTCTCGCTGAGGCTGCTGTGGGCGGCGTCCCCGCGTTCAAGCGCTCGCTCGAAACTTCAGGGCCTGACATCTGGGTTCGGCGCTCAGCTTTTTACTGGCCCCATAGGGACTTCGAAGGGGGAAATGCTACGATAGGCAACTCGATAAGGTATAGTTTCGTGCAACACTTTGCGGTTCCGGCCGCTGTTGCGTATAAGTGGGCCACTAATTACGACCCGGAGGACATAAGCTTGATGGGGGACCGCGGGAAGCGAAGGATCAGATGGATAACCGACGACGCGGTCATCCTTTCGGACACCTTCGAGCGGGGGAACAAGAAGGTCAAGAAGACGAAGCTTGTCAGGCTCAGCCCTGAAAGAACGAGGTGGACTAGCACCCACATCAGCGGCCCAAACAAATACTCTCAATTCGCCTACCAGATTTCCTCTGATGGAAATCAGACCTCGCATCTCGAATTCACTGGGTCCCACATAGAATACACAAAGGAGAGGATGGCCCCAAACGTCATCGCCTCTCTGACGAGCCGAATCCTGGAGGAAGATTCGAGAACTTGGAAGCTGTTGGCCAAGGTTATGGAGGAGGACGTAGGAGGAAGCCGCTAGAGCGGAACGC